>Ga0228536_1001104_pt1 | contig 31445 bp, 27 predicted proteins | sample SJ1Smetagenome_FD_168611 | JGI IMG/M metagenome (GOLD analysis project Ga0228536, IMG submission 168611) | Enriched culture of PCE-dechlorinating microbial communities from Ithaca, New York, USA - SJ1.S | ecosystem: Engineered > Modeled > Simulated communities (microbial... > Unclassified...
GTTTTTGTTTGTTGCCTTATCCTATAGAAAGGAGCGTGCCAGGACGGGGGGAGGAAAAGAGATAGTCTGCAAGATGCCGGATTCAAAGAGAAACTAATGATGCTGGCACCGCCTCCGCCATCCCCTTGACCCCCCGGGAACGCCCCGTTTTTTAAAGAAACGTTCAACCCGGGATGAACGAAACATCGAAAAGACAGGGTTCAGGGGACAGGAGGCCGAGAAGAGGAGAGTTAAGAGGGAGGGACGTTAGGAAGCTGTGAAGTTAAGAAGCTCGGAATTACGGAGAGCGTGCAATTCGCTCTCAGCCGCTCCAAGCTTCAAAACTTCCCAACTTCCCAGCTTCCGCATTTGAAGGATGCCCCCCGGTCACCAGCCTGCTAACGGGTGAGGTAGGCGGCCAGGCCATTCACGACCCCCGGCGAAAACAGGGCGATCATCAGGACGTAGAGGACGTAGATCGAAGCGGCCGAGAAGAGGTCCAGCCCGTGGTAGCGCCTGAAGAGGGAGACGAGCGTGACCCCCCCGAGGACCAGGGCGGTTGCCTGGACCAGCAAAAAGAATCCAACCCCCGACAGGGGAACGGCGGCCGCGAGGAAAAGAAAGGCCGTCCCCGTCATGAGAAACAGAAGCATCCGGGTATCATTTTGCCGTTTCATGGTTCCCCCTCGGCCGTTGACCATTGCGGTCACGGCCGCTTCTTTCATACCACACAAGACTCCGTTGTGTCTCGCGGTGTTCGGGGGCTCCGCGCGCGGTATGATCCATGCATAAAACGGGGGGTTCGAACGAAAAATGCATTCCTGTTTTCAATGCCTTGTGGTAACGTGGGGCGGTCGCAAACCCCATCGGGCGGACCGATGCCCTGAGACAACCTAAAAAAGGAGATGTTGAGATGAAAAAAGTTTTGGCAGGCGCTCTTGCAGTCATCATGATCTTGTTCGTCCTGACCTCCGCCCACGTTCTGGCGGCGGAGAAGGCGAAGAAGGACGTGCTTGCGAAAGTCGGCAACAAGGAGATCACCCGGAGCGACATTGAGGCCTACATGGGTCTCTACCCGGAAAACCAGCAGGCCATGATCAAGGCCGACCCCCGGATGGAGGAGGTCCTCGTGAGGAACCTCGCCAGCATCATGGTCGTGTCCGACGTGGCCCGCAAGAAAGGCATCGACAAGAGCCCCGCCGTCAAGAGGCAGATCGAGATCATGCGCAACGAGTACCTGGCGAGGACCTACGTGCAGAAGGAAATCATCGGCAAGATCAATCTCACCGAGAAGGACTACCAGGCCTATTACGACGCCCACAAGAAGGACTTCGAAAACCCCGAGATGGTGAGGGCGCGCCACATCCTCGTGGCCGTCAAGCCCGACGCCACGCCGGAGCAGAAGGAAGCGGCCAAGAAAAAGGCCGAGGGACTCCTCGCGAAGGCGAAGGCGGGAGAAGACTTCGCCAAGCTCGCCTCGGAGAACACCGACGACCCGGGTTCCAAGGCCAAGGGCGGCGACCTGGGCTTCTTTACACAGGGCAGCATGGTGGGCAAGTTCGAGCAGGCCGCTTTCGCCCTGAAACCGGGCGAGGTGAGCGGCGTGGTCGAAACGGAGTTCGGCTACCACATCATCAAGCAGGAAGAGCGCAAGGCCGCCGAGCAGCAGCCGTACGAATCCGTGAAGGAGCAGGTCAAGGCCCGGGCCACCCAGTCCATTCAGCAGGAGCGCCTCAATGCCTTCCTCGAGAAGTCGATGAAGGACGCCAAGGTGACCTTCTACGGCCCGGAGCCTCCGAAGGAGCCGTAACGCGCAGGGAGGGGCGGGAAACCGGGAATGGATGACTGGACGAGACCCGCGCTCGATGCGGAGCGGTGCACCGGTTGCGGGTTGTGCCTCGATGTCTGCCCGTCTGACGTCCTCGCCCTGGAGAACGGGACGATCACCCTGCGGCGTGACGGCTGCTTCGGCTGCGATCACTGTGCTGCCGTCTGCCCCGCGGGCGCCATCACGATCGATTCCGTCAGCACGGACCACATCGCGCTTGCCACGGTCGAAACGGGCGGCCGTTGGCTCCCCTTCGGGGAGTTCGACGCCGCCCTTCTCGTCCGCCTTCTGGCCTCGCGGCGTTCCTGCCGCCACTTCGCCGAAGAGCCCGTCGAAAGGGCCGCCCTCGAGGACCTCGCCCGGATCGGCGCCATGGCCCCCTCGGGGACCAACAGTCAGCGCTGGACCTTCACGATCGTGCCCGACCGCCGGGGCATGCTCGCCTTCGGCCGGCTTGTCGCCCGCTTCTTCGAGCGCCTGAACCGCCTGGCCGCAAACCCCGCCGCCCGTCTCGTTTCAAAGCTCTTCCTGAAGGACCGGCTGGGGTTCTACTACCGGCGCTACCACGATCAGGTCCGGGACGCCCTCCGGGAGTTCGACGAGTCGGGGAGGGACAAGCTGTTCCACGGCGCCACGGCGGCGATCGTCATCGCGACGCGGCCCGGCGCCTCGTGCCCGCGGGAGGACGCACTGCTGGCGGCGCAGAACATCGCGCTGGCCGCTCACGCCATGGGCATCGGGACCTGCCTGATCGGCTTTGCCGTCGAGGCCATGCGCCGCGACCCCTCCATCCAGCGCGCCTTGGGCGTCCCGGCCGACGAGGCCGTCCACGCCGTAATCGCCCTTGGCAAGCCGGCCGTCACCTACCTCCGCCCCGCCGGCCGCAAGCCGGTCCCGATCCGCTACGCGGACCTGCCGGAATCTCCCTGAGGGAAAAAGGGTTGTCCATTCCCCGCCAACCCTGACATAATGATCCTATGGAATACGTCGTCGAGGCTGAAAACCTGCGAAAAACCTTCGGCGCCTTCACCGCCGTCGACGGCATCACCTTCCGGGCGCGGCGCGGGGAGTGCTTCGGCATCCTGGGACCCAACGGTGCCGGCAAGACCTCGACGATCCGGATGATCTACGGCTTCTCCCCCCTGTCCGGCGGCTCCCTGCTCGTGCTCGGCGAAGATGTCACCCGCAGGCGCTTGCTCCGCAAGGTCAAATACCGGATCGGCGTCTGCCAGCAGGACAACAACCTCGACCCCGAACTGTCGGTCCTGCAGAACCTCGAGGTCTACGCGTCCTACTTCGACATCGCCGCCCCGAAGGCCGCCGAGCGGGCCCTGGCGCTGCTGCGGTTCATCGCCCTCGAGAACCGCAGGGACACGCCCATTCCCGAGCTCTCGGGGGGCCTCATGCGGCGCCTGGTGCTCGCCCGGGCCCTGATCAACGAGCCCGACTTGCTGATCCTCGACGAGCCCACGACGGGCCTCGACCCCCAGTCGCGCCACCAGCTCTGGGAACGCCTCGAGGGGCTGCGGGCGCGCGGCATCTCCATCCTGCTGACGACGCACTACATGGAGGAGGCTTCGCGGCTCTGCGACCGGCTCATCATCATGGATCACGGCAGGATCCTCGTCGAGGGGAAGCCCCAGGAGCTCATCCGGGAGCACGCGGGGAAGGACATCATCGAGGTCGGCGAGCCCGGCGAGGAGCTGCGCGCCTTCGTGCGCGACCGCGGGCTGCGGCACGACGACCTGGGCCACCGCATCCTCATCTACTGCGACGAGCGGGACCGGCTGTACCGCGAGGTGAGCGAGCACTACTGCCGCGACGGCTGCATCCTTCGGACGGCCACCCTGGAGGATGTCTTTCTGAAGCTTACGGGAAGGGAGCTGCGGGAATGAACCTCACGCCCGGCCTTCGCATCTCCCACCGCTATCTCCGCGTCTGGCGGCGCAACGTCCAGGTCTACCGCAAGACCTGGCGGGTGAGCTTCCTGCCCCCTCTGCTGGAGCCGCTGCTGTACATCCTCGCCTTCGGGTACGGCCTCAGCGTGCTCGTCGGGGACGTGGCCTGGCGGGGGGAAGCGGTGCCCTACGTCGCCTTCATCGCCCCGGCGCTGCTGTGCATCGCGATGATGTACAATTCCTTCTTCGAGACGACCTACGGGTCCTTCGTCCGGATGTACTACCAGAAGACCTTCGACGCCATGCTGGCAACCCCGCTGTTTCTCGAGGACATCATCGCGGGCGAGATCGTCTGGGGCGCCACCAAAGCCGTCATCGCCACGGCGATCATGCAGGTCATCCTCACCCTCTTCGGCCTGATCCGCTACCCCGAGGGGCTCCTGATCCTCCCCCTGTCCTTCGTCGCCGGCTTCGCCTTCGCGTCGATCGGCATGGTCTTCACGGCGGTGGTGAAGCACATCGACCTGTTCAACCTGCCGATCTTTCTCTTTGTCACGCCCATGTTCCTCTTCGGCGGGACCTTCTTCCCCCTCGAGACCCTGCCCGCGTGGGCGCAGATTGTCGCCTGGGGCCTCCCGCTCACGCACCTCGTGGAACTCGTCCGCGCCGTCGGCTTCGGCCGTCTCGAGCCGTCCCTGCTTTGGCACCTGATGTATCTCGCCGTCTTCAGTGTCCTGTTCTTCCCGCTGGCGCTCATGAAGATGAGGAAGCGGCTCATCAAGTGAAGAGGGGGACGGCGGGCGTCCTTTTCATTTGACAGAAGGTTCCTAACTGCCTATACTTTCGACTCATTCTCCAAACAGGTGGGGTCCTTGGACGCGAGCAAAATCGCCATCATCGGGCCGGGAAGACTCGGCACGGCGCTGGCCTACATCTACGGCCGCAACGGCAGGCCCGTAACGATCTACTATCACGACGCCGAAGTGTGCCGTGCGATCAACGAGCAGCACCTCAACCCGAAGCACCTTACCAGCGACCTCGCGCGGCTCTACGGCGGTCAGGACAAGGTCCCGAGGCTTGCCCCGGAGGTGAGGGCGACCCACGACCTCGAGCAGGTCGTCCACGAGAACGACTTCATCTTTCTCGCCATTACGATGAACCGCCTCTCGCGGCTTCTGGACTACCTGCGCCCCATGATCGCCAAGAAACGCGGCAAGACGTGCATCATCTCGGCCATCAAGGGCCTCGTGTCCGACGAGAAGACCAAGGAGCTGATCACCCCCTCGCAGATGATCAACGGCGATCTGGTCCACATCCAGCACAAGTTCAAGGTCGTGGCGATGGGGGGGCCCTTCTTCGACGTGGACATCGCCATGGGCAAGCCCGTGGCACTCACGATCGCCGGCCCGCGCAGCGTGGCCCAGACCGTCCGGAAGGAAATCCTGAAGTTCGACCGGCGGGAGATCACGTCCTACTACAACTTCGACATCGTGGGGATCGAGGCCTGCGGGGCCCTGAAGAACATCGTGGCCAACATCAAGGGGGTCACGGACAGCATGAGCCTGGGCAACTCCATCCCCGGGACCATCTTCGCCCGCTCGGGCGTGGAGATCCGTTCGCTCGCCAGGCTCCTTGGGGGAAGCTTCCAGGCCTTCTACAGCCAGGCGGGCGTGGGCGACCTCTACGTCACGCTGTCCTCGGATGCCAGCAAGAACTACCGCTACGGCAAGCTCTACTACGAGCTATTCGACGGCAACCCCATCGAGACGGACCGCAGGGTGCTCGGCCGCATCGACGGCACGCCCGAGGGGCCCAACACGATCCGCAACGTGTACCGCTACCTGGCGAAGAAGAACATGTACAGCCCGATCTTCTCCTGCGCCTACCACATCTTCAACGAGTCGGGCGACCGCAAGCAGATCGAGGAGCGCCTCATCGAGTCGATCCAGTTCGACAAGCGCTCCAAGGAGTACATCGGCCCGGTGTCGCGGGTCCTCTACCGGCTGTTCCCGAACTGGTGGTACAGGCGCAACAAGGGGTTACCCTCCATGTTGGATTTTTAGCTGATTTTGACGGCCACAGGCTGTATTCAGACGCGCAGCCCCTGTCAAACAAAATCCCCCGGATCCATGATCACGGGGGATTTTGTTGTCCGCTGTTTGCCGGCCGCTTTTTACTGTTTGCCGGCGGGCTGGGGTCTGCCGTTGGCCGGGGTCTCCGGCGCCAGGGCCGTCGAGGCGGGGAGTTCGAGGGCCTTGAGCTTCTTGACGTACTGGCCCCGGTAGCTCAAGTTCTTGTAGTTGACCACATCGTCCATGAGCTGGGCGGCGGCGGGCCGGATGTCCACGTTGTGTCGGTTGGTCCGGTCGCGGTTTGCCCGGTCCACGACGAGAACGGAGTAATACGTGGCGAGGATCCGCGTCTTGGAGTCCCGGCGCCACAGGTAGGCCTTTCCGGACAGGGTGGTCAGGAAGAAAGCGGCATATTCGTAGAGTTCCTTGTGCGTCATCCGGATCTCGGGGTTCCTGGCCTCGATCCCCTTGTTGAGCCAGTCGAAGAGCATCTCCGCCGTCGACTCCATCAGCTCCGTCTCGTTGGCGAGGATGTCGAGCAGCAGGCCCATGTTCTCCTTCCCGATGACCCGCAGGAAGTGCTCCTGGTTCAGCTTGAGCTTGTAGGGGTCCGCCGCTTCACCGGTCACGATGGGCGGAGTTGCGGCCAGATCGTTCAGGATTTTCACGAGCTGCCGGTAGGTCCCCTCGGGAAGCCGGTGGGCCTTGATGTACTCCCGCTCGTCGAGGTTTCGGCAGAAACGGATCATGTCCTGCTCGAGATCCTCGAAGTCCTTCCACTCTTTCGGCGTCTTCGCGGTCCGGATTTTCTTGCGGTAGACGCGGTTGTTCTGGATGTCGGGAGTCGCACCGGGCGTGTGCTTCGCCACCACGGGCTGGGCAAACCCCTTCCGGACGATGCCCAGGTCCTCCAGTCCTCCTCGCTCGAGGTACACCCCGACGCTGAGCACCGCGACGATGCAGAGGATCGTGCCGATTCCGACGAGGATGGTGCGGTTGTCCAAGATGGATACTCCGACTGTGGGGTGAAAACCGCCCGGGGAAACAAGGTCCCCCTTCGCTGCCGGATTGTAAAATGAGCAATTTCTGTGCCGCTGGCCCTTCGAGCCGCGATTTCCAGGGATCCCTCTGCCCCAGCGACCGGAACGGGTCTAGAGTGTCTACCGGCAGAAGGTAAGAACGTGAGAAGGTGAGAGGGTTGGAGCGGCACCCGGCATGCGGTTTCCTGTCGGTTTATCCAAACTTCTCACCTTCTTACCCTCTCACCCTCTCGGCCAGTCGTCACGCCCCGGAGATCACCCCATCAGCGGCTCGATGACCAGGTTCGGCACCGCCGTCTCGCGGGCCCGCGCGAGCCGGTCCTGGCCCGCGTAGACGGCCACGGAGGACGCGCCGAGCGCCGGGACGAGCACGTCCCGGACAGTGCCCAGAAGCACCTCCGGGGTCATGGCGAGGACCCGGTCCCGGAAGGCCTGCCGGTCTGCATCGGTGATCCCCGAGAAGTGGCGGACCATGGCCAGGTACCCCTTCCCCGCGGGGTCTGAGGGACGGTCCAGGGAGCCGAGGGTCCCGATGACGGTCTTCTCCAGTTCGTCGGCGTCGATCCCCGCGTCCAGCAGGTGCCGGGCGGCTCCCTCGTAGACCTTCAGCGTCTCTTCCAGGTGGGGGTCGCGGTAGGACAGGAAGGAAAAGATCCTCCCCACCGGGTCATAGAGGGACATCCCCCCGTAGGCCCCGCCCTGGACCCGGATCCGGTTGTAGAGGTAGCCCTTCGAGAGTTCCCGCGAGGCGACGGCGAGCGCCGCCGAGGAGGGGTCGAGGTAGCCCGGCGTGGCCGCCACCTGCGCCACGTAACAGACCTGGGCGGCGATGGACACCCCGAGCTGCGCCTGCACCGGCGGCACCGATGCCGTCGAGCCCCCCGGCGCCCCGCTGCCGAGGCGCCCGGTCAGCTTCCCGACCTCCCCGAGCACGCGCGAGATCCCCTCGGCATCGCCCGTGACGTTGACCAGGAGCCGTTCCCGGCCGAACACGAGCGCCTTGAGGCGCTCCAGGGTCTCGACGAGGGGATCGGCCGCGAAGCGTTCCGCCAGGCCGTTGAGCAGCCGCAGCTGGATGCGTCCGTTCCACTGCTCGTCGCGCAGCGACGGCAGGTTCAGCGTCGAGGCCGCCGTCCTCTGGGCGAAGAGGTGCCCCGAGGGGATAACGGCCGACTGCAGGCCGTTGCGCTTCTCCAGGACGAGATCTTCCATCCGCCTGCGGTCCGTCAGATCGCCCGCGGCGAGGATGTCGCCAAGGAGCCCCACGGCCTCGGGGATGTTGCGGTGCAGGGCGCGCATCCGGAATACCATCCTCTGCCAGCTCGCCTTCCCGTCGCGCCCGAACCCCGAGGCAACCTGCACCCCGAACGCCCCCATGGCCATAGAGATCCGGGTCGCCATCTCGTCGTACCGGCGGCCCGCGGCCCCCATTCCCCGTGCGAACTTTCCCAGCAGCGGCAGGTAAGGCTGAAGCTCTTCGGGCACGTGGGAGACGTCGAAGGCGCAATCGAGGTAGACGATACCGTTTCCGAAGATCTCGTGCTTCAGGACGTCGATCCCGTCCACGCGACCCGCCTCGGAGGGGATCCTCTCCACCCCGCGGGGGATGTCGTCGCGCCTCAGGCGCGGAAGCGTGGCGAGGGCCTCGGGCGAGTCGGGCTCGGTCTGCAGCGCCTTGAGGCGCGCGGCCTCGTCGCGGATCCTGTCCCGGTCGTGCTCCGACAGGGTCGTCCTGCGTTCGGCCATCCGTTTCCGGAACCGGGCCTCGCCCTCGTCCATGCAGTTGAGGCTCGGCTCCATGACGGAGGTCAGTCGGTGCGGGTTGTCCAGGAACCACCTCCGGACGGCGCCCTGGAACAGCTCCGGTTCGCGCTGCCATCTGCGGCGGATGCCCTCGACGAGGGGGTTGAACTTCAGCGGAACGAGGGGGTCCCCGTCGTAGAGCCAGGTGTGGAAGACGCGCCCCATGAGGGTGATCCCGTAGGGGTAGGCGCCCCGCACGATCTCCCGGCCGTGGAATTCCACCTGGTGCAGGGCCGCCTCGATGAGGTCCCGGTCGAACCCCTTTTCGGCGATTGCTTCCAGGTTCCTGAGGATCAGCTCCTCGATGGCCTCCTTCTTGTCGGGGTCGGTGCCGCGGAGACCCACGCCAAAGACGACCTGGCGCAAATCCGACTCGAGCCCCGTGACGGGCGAGAGGTCCTCGCCGAGGCCCGAGTCGACGAGCGCCTTGCGCAGCGGGCCCGCCGCCGTGCCGACGAGCGCGTGCGACACCACGCGAAGAAGCAGCACCTCTTCGGTCTCGGTGTTCTCGGCGGCCATCCAGGCCAGGTTGACGACGGTTTTGCGCTCCGGGCTGTCGCCCTTCGCGATGGGGTAGCAGTCCCGCGTCGAGCGGGGCCCGTCCCACCGCGGCTGCAGCCCGATGGCCGAGTCGACCCGGACCCGGCCGAATCCCCCGAGCACGCCTTCCAGAAAGGCCAGGTGCTCCTCGGTCGGGATGCTGCCGTAGAGGAAGAAGTAGGCGTTCGAGGGCGAGTAGTAGAGCCGGTGGAATTCCCGGAGCTGCTCCCAGGTGAGCTGCGGGATCGCCTCGGGGTCTCCGCCGGAATCGTATCCGTAGGGATTGTCGGGAAAAAGGTTCTGCTGGAGAGCCTTGTACATCAGCCCCTCGGGCGACGAGTAGGCCCCCTTCATCTCGTTGTAGACGATCCCCGAGACGGTCAGGTCGCTCGCCGGCTCGTCGGGCCTGACGAACTCCAGGTGATGCCCTTCCTGCTGAAAGGTCTCCCGGAGGATCCGGGGCCTGAGGACGAGGTCGGTGTAGACCCGGGCGAGATTGAAGAAATCGACGGGCACCTGGCTGGCCACGGGGTAGACGGTCTTGTCGGGGTAGGTGAAGGCGTTGATGAAGGTCTGCAGCGTGGCCCTCGACAGCTCGTTGAAGGCGTCCTTCACGGGGTAGGTCTCGGAACCCGCCAAAACCGAATGCTCCAGGATGTGGGCGACGCCCGTCGAGTCCCAGGGGGGCGTGCGGAACCCGACGGCGAAGAGGTTCTCGCTGTCGCTGCCGTGAAGGTGCAGCACCTTCGCCCCCGTGGCGAGGTGTTCCATCTCGTACGCCGTGCAGCCGATATCGCCGACGGCCTCGACCCTGCGCACGATGAAGCCTCTCCGGGTCTCGCCCGCCCGGAGTCTCGGGGCCGGGCACGTTGCCGACTTGTCCATGGTCACCTCGTCGAGATTCGTCTTCGCCGCCGTCGTCCCCGGCTGAAAAAACGGTACTGGAAATGCGGGGAAGAGTCAAGGCGCAGTCTCCGGACTGGCCCCCCGGGGCGGGCGCAACGGTCGGCGGGCCGCGCGGCGGGGCTCAAAAAGCGCGGATTACGAATTTGTAATTGACAACCCCCGGGTTTGATGATAGGCACCATCGGCAAGCCATTGCCGATTCATTGGGGCCGCCGTGACTCCCGACATCGAGAAAAAACTTCTGCTCATCCTGAGGATCCTCCGAGACTCCGGGCAGCCCTTGGGGGCGCGCCTCATCGCGCGTCGCATGGCCGAACACGGGGTCCCGCTGAGCGAGCGGATGGTCCGCTACCACCTGGGCCTGACCGACGAGCGCGGCCTCACGGAGCTGGCGGGGCAGCGCGACGGCAGGGCCATCACGAAGCGCGGCATCGAGGAAATCGGCAGCGCCCGCGTCCGCGACAAGCTCAGTCTGGCCATCTCCCGGATCGAGACGCTCGCCTTCCGGACCACCTTCGACCCGAAACGGAAACGGGGGCTGGTGCCGGTGAACCTCTCCCTGATCCCCCGCGAGAAGTTTCGGCGGGCCGTCGATGCCATGCTGCCCGCGTTCGAGGCGGGGCTTTGCGTCAGCGGTCTTGTCGCCGTTGCGAAGGCCGGCGAGAGACTCGGCGAGACCGTTGTCCCGGAGGGCAAGGTCGGACTCGCCACGGTGTGCAGCATCGTCGTCAACGGCGTCCTGCTCAAGAGCGGCATCCCGATGGACTCGAAGTTCGGGGGCATCGTGCAGATCTCCCGGCGCGAGCCCCTCCGCTTCGTCGAGCTCATCCACTACTCGGGCTCCTCCCTGGACCCCTCGGAGGCGTTCATCCGGGCGCGGATGACCTCCGTACGGGACGTGATCGACGAGGGAGAGGGCCGGATCCTGGGAAACTTCCGCGAGATCCCCGCCCTGAGCAAGGACCTGGCGGAGCGGATCGTTAGGGACATCCGGTCCGCGGGCATCGACGGCGTGCTCGCCATCGGCAAGGTCAGCGAGCCCGTCTGCGAGGTCCCCGTGGACCTCAACAAGGTGGGCATGATCCTCATGGGGGGGCTCAACCCCGTCTGCTGCGCCCAGGAGGCGGGGGTCGACGTCGAAAACCTCGCCATGTCCGCCGTCGTCGAGTTCGACGAGTTGCGGCCCTTCCGGGCCGCCGTGAAGGGACGGGCGGGCTGACGGGGGAACCCCGGAAAGAACGGGCCCGGACAGGCAACATTTCATGACGAACGGTTCATGAAATTCATAAAACCAAACTCTTGAAGGGGGTATATACCATGTCCGTGATCAAAGACGTCATCGCAAAGGTAAAACAGATCGATCCCAACGAGCCCGAGTTCCACCAGGCCGTGGAAGAGGTCATGGAATCGCTGGAGCCCACGACCAAGCGGCACCCGGAATTCGTGAAAGCCAACATCTACGAGCGCATCGTGGAACCGGAACGGACCTTCATCTTCCGCGTCCCCTGGGAGGATGACAAGGGCAAGATCCACGTCAACCGCGGGTTCCGCATCCAGTTCAACAACGCCATCGGCCCCTTCAAGGGCGGGCTGCGTTTCCACCCCTCCGTCAACCTCAGCATCCTGAAGTTCCTCGGCTTCGAGCAGATCTTCAAGAACTCCCTGACGACGCTGCCCATGGGCGGCGCGAAGGGCGGCTCCGACTTCGACCCCAAGGGCAAGTCGGACCGCGAGGTCATGCGTTTCTGCCAATCCTTCATGCGGGAACTCTTCCGCTACGTCGGCGCCGAGTGCGACGTGCCTGCGGGCGACATCGGCGTCGGCGGGCGCGAGGTGGGGTTCATGTTCGGCTACGACAAAAAGATTCGCAACGAGCACACGGGCGTCTTCACCGGGAAAGGGCTTTCCTTCGGCGGCAGCCTGATCCGCCCGGAGGCCACCGGCTACGGCTGCGTCTATTTCGCCGCCGAGATGCTGGCCACCCGCGGCCTCGATTTCAAGAACAAGGTCGTGGCGATCAGCGGCTCCGGCAACGTGGCCCAGTACGCCGTGGAGAAGGTCAACCAGATGGGCGGCAAGGTCATCTCCCTGTGTGATTCGGGGGCCACCATCGTCGACGAAGAGGGCATCGACGCCAAGAAGCTCGACTTCGTCCTGGAACTGAAAAACGTCAAGCGCGGCCGGATCAAGGAGTACGCGGACAAATACAACAAGGTCCTCTGCGTGGAAGGCAAGAACATCTGGGAGGCCATCAAGGACCAGGGCATCAAGATCGACGTCGCCCTGCCCTGCGCGACGCAGAACGAGATCGACGGGCCCTGCGCCCAGGCCATGGTCAAGAACGGCTGCATCTGCGTCTCCGAAGGGGCGAACATGCCCTCGAACCCGGACGCCGTCAAGATCTTCCAGGACAACAAGGTCCTCTACGGCCCGGGCAAGGCCGCCAACGCCGGCGGCGTTGCGACCTCCGGTCTCGAGATGAGCCAGAACAGCATGAAGCTCTCGTGGACGCGGGAGGAGGTGGACGCGCGCCTGCTGCTCATCATGAAGAGCATCCACAAGGCCTGCGTCGACACGGCCGAGGCCTACGGCAGGAAGGGCGACTACGTGGCGGGGGCCAACATCGCCGGCTTCACCAAGGTCGCCAATGCCATGCTGGCCTACGGCATCGTGTAAACGCGAACTTCACGGGGCATCCGTCCCCGTGGGAACCGCACGCGAAGAGCCCGGGCCACATGGCCCGGGCTCTTTTGCTTCTGTACTGCCGGGAGGCGCCGGGGAACAGCGGAAAGGAGCGGCTCAGCCCGTCTTCTTGCCGGTCTTGAACTTCGCGGGATCGATGCCGAGCTTGCGGATCTTGTACTGCACGATTCGTTTCGTCGTCCCGAGAAGGCGGGCCGCCTGGCTCTGGTTTCCCCGGGATTCCTTCAGGGCCTCGATGATCATGGAGCGTTCCTGGGCGCCGATGACGGCGCCGAGCTTGCTCGTGTCCCGGGCCTGCTCGTTCTGGCCCTTGATCTGCAGCGACGGCGGCAGGTGCATCATCTCGATTGACTGCCCCTTGGCCAGCAGGACGGCCCGCTCGATGCAGTTCTCCAGCTCCCGCACGTTCCCGGGCCAGGGGTGCGACAGGAAGGCCTCGATGACGGCGTTCGTGATCCGCTTGACGGGCTTCTTCAGCTGCTTCGAGTACTTGAGGACGAAGTGGTCCGCCAGCAGGATGATGTCGTTTCCGCGATCCCGAAGGGGCGGAAGGAAGATGGGGAACACGGTGAGCCGGTAGTACAGATCGGTCCGGAACTGACGGGCCGCGACACAGTCCTCCAGGCGGCGGTTCGTGGCGGCGATCACGCGGGCGTTGGCCGTCACCAGCCGGGACGAGCCCAGCGGCTGGAACTGCTTTTCCTGCAGGACCCTCAGGAGCTTGGCCTGTGCCGCCGGGGAGAGCTCCCCGACCTCGTCGAGGAAGATCGTTCCGTTGTGGGCCTCTTCGAACCGGCCCCGGTGCTGCCGGAAGGCCCCGGTGAAGGCCCCCTTCTCGTGGCCGAAGAGCTCGCTCTCGATGAGGGTCTCGGGGATGGCCGCGCAGTTGACCATGACCAGGGGCCCCTTGCTGCGGGAGCTGTTGGAGTGGATCGCCTTGGCGACCAGTTCCTTGCCCGTCCCGGTCTCCCCCGTGATGAGGACCGTCGTCGCCGAATCGGCCACGTGCCGGATGAGAGCGTAGACCTCCTGCATGACCTTGGACTGCCCGATGAGGTCGAGGCCCGTCCCGCCCGCGGGGCTGACCAGGCGCCGCAGGCGCCGGTTTTCGTCCTCCAGGGCGAGCACGTGAACGGCCTTGGCGATCAGCTCGGCCACGGCGGCGAGCATCGCAAGCTCGCGGTCCATTTCCGTAACGTCCCCGGCCGGTTTGTCCGCCGACAGGATGCCCACCACGCGCGAGTCGTAGGTGATGGGGACGCACAGGAAGGCCAGCTCGTCGCGGTTTTTCAGGTGCCGGCGCGCCCCGGTTCGGTCCAGGAAGAGGACCTCCTGCCCCAGGCTCGGCACCGCGATGGGTTGCCCCGTCTGGGCCACCTTGCCGGTGATCCCCTCGCCGGCGTGGTAGGAGATGTCCACTCCCCCGAGGTCGATCCCGTGGGCGACCTCGAGCAGGGCCTCGCCGGTGTCCCGGTCCAGGATGGAGATCATCCCCCGCTGCATGCCGAGCCGGGCGCTCATCTCGCCGAGGACCTGCTCGAGCTGGTCCCGCAGGTCCCAGGGCTGCGCCAGGGCCTTGGCGACGGCATGGAGGGCGGCCAGTTCTTCGAAGGAGTGGTTGCTCATATGGAACAAAATTGAAACGTTTTTAGAGTTACCGTAAATTAGTACATTTTGGTCTTAAAAACAATGGAAAAAGCGTTCGAATCTGATATGATTTCCCCCAACTCAGCATCGCAGAGGTTGCCATGAAATCCTTCTCCCGCGTCAGCACCGGCATCCAGGGACTCGACAGGGTCCTCGGCCAACTTCAGACGGGCGACAACGTGGTCCTGCAGGTCGATTCGGTCGAGGACTACCAGTGCTTTGTCGCGCCCTTCGTCAAAGAGGCCCTCGAAAACAACCGCCGGGTCGTCTACATGCGTTTCGCCCGCCACGCACCCCTGCTGGAGGAGACCCGGAAGGTCGCCGTTTACAAGCTCAATCCCGACGCGGGGTTCGAGTCCTTCTCCACCCAGGTCCACAACATCATCCGCCAGGAGGGGCGCGACGTCTTCTACGTCTTCGACTCCCTGTCGGACCTGCTGCTCGCATGGGCGACGGACCTGATGATCGGCAACTTCTTCGTCATCACCTGCCCGTACCTCTTCGAGCTCAACACGGTGGCCTACTTCGCCATCCTCCGGGGCCGCCACTCCTTCAAGACCGTCGCCCGCATCCGGGAAACCACCCAGGTCCTCCTGGACGTCTACAGCTTCGAGGGCAAGACATGCGTGCACCCCCTGAAGTGCTGGCAGCGCTATTCGCCCACCATGTTTCTGCCCCACATCCGGGAAGACGAGACCTTCGTCCCGATCATGAACAGCGTGGACGCGACGCGGCTCTTCGCCGCCCTGGCTGACCGCAGCGCCGTCGACGCGGAGAGGCACCTCGACTACTGGGACCGGATCTTCCTGAAGGCCCGTGAGCTCGCCGGGGACGACACGGCGGCCGAGGACAAGCGGGATCTGGTCGATCAGCTCTCGCGGGTCCTGATCGGGCGGGAGAAGCGCATTCTCTCCCTCGTGAAGGAGTACTTCACCCTTCAGGACATCCTGGAGATCAAGGACCGGCTGATCGGGACGGGCTTCATCGGAGGCAAGTCCGTCGGCATGCTCCTGGCGCGGAACATCCTGCGCAGAGACCGGGATTTCGATTGGCAGCAGCACCTGGAGCTGCACGACTCCTACTTCATCGGCTCCGACGTCTTCTACTCCTACATCGTCCAGAACGGCTGGTGGAAGACCCTCATGGCCCACAAGACCCGGGAGGGATACTTCGAGAGCGCCCGGGAGCTCAAGTCCAGGATGCTCAGCGGAACCTTCCCGCAGGAAGTGAAGGAGCAGTTTCAGCTGATGCTGGAGTATTTCGGGCAGTCGCCGATCATTGTCCGTTCCAGCAGCCTCCTGGAGGACGCCTTCGGCAACGCCTTCGCGGGCAAGTACGAGAGCTACTTCTGCGTCAACCAGGGCACGCCGGAGCGGCGCTACGAGCTCTTCGAAGAGTCGGTGCGGCGGATTTTCGCCAGCACGATGAACGAGGACGCCCTGACCTACCGCCTCCAGCGCGGCCTCGACCAGCACGACGAACAGATGGCCCTGCTCGTCCAGCGCGTCTCCGGCACCTACCGCAAGCACTACTTCTTCCCCGAGCTCGCCGGCGTGGGCCTCTCGTACAACCCCTTCGTCTGGAAGCAGGGGATGGACCCCCGGGCCGGGATGCTGCGCATCGTGTTTGGCATGGGGACGCGCGCCGTCAACCGGGTGGAGAACGACTACCCGCGAATCGTGGCCCTCGACGCGCCCCTGGTGAAGTCGCACGGCGGGATCGCCGACGCCCGGCGATTCTCGCAGCACGACGTGGACCTGCTGAACCTCGAGGACAACCGGTTCCACTCCCTTTCGCTCATGCAGGTCGTCAACGAGGGGGTCGACGCCCGACTGGACCTGATCGGCGTCCGGGACGAGGAAACCGCGGAGAGAATGCGGACGTCGGGGCGCCACGGGGAGGACGCATGGATCCTGACCTTCGACGAACTGCTGTCTCGAACGGATTTCACGGCGGTCATGTCGCGGATGCTGAAGAACCTCGAGGCGGTCTACCAATACCCCGTCGACATCGAGTTCACGGCGAACTTCAACGCCGAGGGGCGCCTCCAGGTCAACCTCCTGCAGTGCCGGCCCTTCCAGACGAAGGGGCAGAAGGCCCAGGTCGAGATCCCGGAGAAGATCCCCAGGAAGAAGGTCTTCATCCGGCAGGAGGGCAACTTCATGGGGGGCAGCGTCTCCCAGGCCCTGGCCCGCGTCATCTACATCGACCCGAAGGGGTACACGAAGCTGGCCCTCTCGGAGAAATACGACGTGGCGCGCATCGTGGGCCGCCTCAACAAGCTCATCGACCGGCGGGAGGACATGCCGACGGCGGTCTTCGGCCCCGGCCGCTGGGGAACGACCACCCCGGCCATGGGGGTCCCCGTGACGTTCTCGGAAATCAGCAAGATCGCGGTGATCGCGGAAATCGCTTACCGGGACGGCAGCCTCATCCCGGACCTCTCCTTCGGGACGCACTTCTTCCAGGACCTGGTCGAGACGGACATCTTCTACATGGCCATCTACCCGGAGAAGGACGGGGTCGTCTTCAACGACGGCTGGCTGGAGGGCCTGTCGAACCGATTCCTCGACCTGCTGCCCAACGAGGGCCGCTACGAAAAGGTGGTCCGGGTCTACGATGTGAGGGAAAAGGACCTGAGGCTGGTGTCGGACGTGGTCAACCAGAAGCTGATCTGCTACGCCGCCTCGTGACGGCGCGGCCCCGCCCGAAAGGGCCGCCGGGAAGGGCCTGCGTCACGACCCCGCGTCGATGCCCCGGGAGATGATGATCGCCTCTGCGATCTGGCGCATGGGGCGGCGCATGTTCATGCTCATCTGCCGGATCTTCCGGTAGGCCTCCTCGCCGCCCGTCCCGTTTTCCGCCGCCAGGATGTCCTTGGCCCGCTCGATGAGCTTGCGCGACTCGAGCTCCTCCTCGATGACCCGGCTCCGGACGAGCAGCTCCGTGTTCTCGATGGCCACGGCGGCCTGGTTGGCGATCGTGGCGAGGACAGTGACCTCGGCCTCCGTGAAGTCGTGGGGTCGCGAGGTGTAGCAGTTGATGACGCCGATGACGCGGCCCTTGACGGCCAGGGGGACGGACAGCAGCGAGACGAGTCCCTCCTTGCGCGCCATGTCGCGGTAGATGTATTCCGGCTCTTCCCTCACGTCCCGCACGATGGCGGGGCGGTTTTCCGAGGCCACCTTCCCGACGACCCCCTTGCCGAGTTCCACGAGCCGCTTCTTGTTGTACTCCTTGCTCATGCTCTGGGTGGCCTTGACGTGGAGCTTGCCGTCGTCGTCGATGAGCATGAGCGAGCAGATCTTGGACTCCATGACTTCGGCGGTCACGGTGACGATCAGGCGCAGGATGTCCTCCAGGTACTTCTCGGACGTGATGGCCCGGCTGACCGCCAGCAGGGCGCTGATCGCGCCCTCCGCCGCGTTTCCCTTGCCCGGATCGGCCTGTTCTTTCTCTTTCTTCGTTGCTTTCTTCGGACTCATGGACCGTGAACCCCGCACAGCCGCGGGCGTCGCCGCACGGCGCGCACTGTTGTTTTTGCTTCCTATAGCACGGACGGCGGAAATGCAACAGAAAAAGCGGCCTTGCTCAGGGCTTCGCGGGTTTGTCCTTCGGCTGGAGGAGCAGGCAGAGCGCGTCGGAGCTGCGCAGCACGACGGCGCAGGGAAGCTCCCGGGACTTGAAGCCCATGGCCCGGCAGCCGTAGGGGAGGGCCGGCTCGTGGGTGATGAAGAAGTGCCGGCAGTCGAAGCAGTTGACGGATTGGAGTTCCCTGTTTTTATCGCTCATGACTTGCTCGCTCGCCGCCCCGGGGCACTCGGCGGGCGCCCCGATTCAAGGTTGAGAATTTCAAGCATTCATGGTAGTTGGCAACACGAGTCTCCGGGGCCGCACCGGAAGGGATCGCAAATTCCGTGCCGGGCACGAAAAGGCAGAGGGTAAGAGGGTGAGAACGTGAGAAGGTCGGCGAGGCGGAGAGCTTGAAATGGGCTGTCGGCTCTCCAACCTTCTTACCTTCTCACCCTCTACATCGGGGACGGATTTTACCCGGCCGGACGTCCCCGTAATGAAAGGATGGAACATGGCTATCAGAAATCTGCTCGTCACCGGCGGCTGCGGCTTCATCGGCAGCAACTTCATCCGCCATCTGCTCGAAACGGCCGGCTTCGCCGGCCGGATCGTCAACGTCGACAAGCTGACCTACGCCGGCAACCCGGAAAACCTGAGCGACCTCGAAAAACGCTTCCCCGGCCGCTACGTCTTCCTGCGGGAGGACATCTGCGGCCTCGAGCGCATGAACGCGGTCTTCGCCGAATACGGCGTCGACGCCGTCTGCCACTTCGCGGCCGAGAGCCACGTGGACCGCTCCATCAAGCGGCCCGCCGAGTTCATCTTCACGAACATCGTGGGCACCTTCAACCTCCTCGAAGCGGCCCGCAACCACGCGGAGGGCTTCCGCCTCTTCCACCACGTGAGCACCGACGAGGTCTACGGCAGCCTCGGCAAGGAGGGCCTCTTCACCGAGACGACGCCCTACAAACCCAACAGCCCCTACAGCGCCTCGAAGGCTTCCTCGGACCACCTGGTGCGGGCCTACTTCAAGACCTACGGCCTTCCCGTGACGATCTCAAACTGCTCCAACAACTACGGCCCTTGGCAGTTCCCGGAGAAGCTCATCCCGCTCATCACCCTCAACGCGCTGGAGGGCAAGCCCCTGCCCGTCTACGGCGATGGCAAGAACGTCCGCGACTGGCTCTACGTGGAGGACCACTGCGAGGCCATCTGGACGATCATGAACAAGGGGCGCCGCGGCGAGACCTACAACATCGGGGGCAACTCCGAGGAGGAGAACATCGCCGTCGTCCACGGCATCTGCGACATCCTCGACGAGATCCGGCCCCGGACGGGCGCGGGCCCCCGGCGCGAGCTGATCACCTTCGTCAAGGACCGCCCCGGCCACGACTGGCGCTACGCCATCGACTCGAGCAAGCTGCAGTCGGAACTCGGCTGGGCCCCCCGCGAATCCTTCCGCACGGGCCTGCGCAAGACGGTGTGCTGGTACCTGGAAAACAGCGGGTGGGTCGAGCGCGTCCGAAGCGGCGAGTACCTCAAGTGGATCGACGAGCACTACGGGCCCGGGGGAAAATAAACCCCTTCCGTTTTTTGCATCCTGCCCGTTGAATTGTCCCGGGAATTGTTGTAATACTATCGCTTGCGAACTCATCCGCAACGGTTTTCCAACCGGCCAGAAGGGGGAGACATTTTGGGGAAGGTACGGATCGCAATCGCCGGCGTAGGGAACTGCGCCTCTTCCCTCATCCAGGGGATCGAGTACTACCGAAAGAAATCACCGAAGGACCTCATCGGCCTCATGCACTGGGATCTCGGCGGCTACCGGCCCTCCGACATCGAGGTGGTCTGCGCCTTCGACATCGACCGGCGCAAGGTCGGCAGGGACGTCTCCGAGGCCATCTTCCAGCCCCCCAACTGCACCACCGTCTTCCAGCCGAAAATCCCGAAGACGGGGGCACGGGTTGCGATGGGGAAAATGCTCGACAGCGTCGCCCCCCACATGAGCCAGTACGACCCGCGGTTCGCCTTCGTCCCGGCAACACAGAAGGAAGCGACGAAAAAAGACGTGGTCGGCGCGTTGAAGGACTCGGGGGCTGAGATCCTGCTCAACTACTTGCCGGCGGGCTCCGAGGAAGCAACCCGGTTCTACGCGGGCTGCGCCCTCGAGGCGGGGGTGGCCTTCATCAACAACATCCCCGTGTTCATCGCCAGCGACCCCGCCTGGGCGAAACGGTTCGAGAAGAAGGGCCTGCCCATCATCGGCGACGACGTGAAGAGCCAGCTCGGGGCCACGATCATCCACCGGGTGCTCACGCACCTCTTCAACCTGCGGGGGGTGAAGCTCGAGCGGACCTACCAGCTCAACACGGGCGGCAACACGGACTTCCTCAACATGCTCGACCGCAGCCGCCTGAAGTCCAAGCGCATCTCCAAGACCGAGGCCGTGCAGTCCCAGACGGGCAAACGGCTCACGCCGGAGAACATCCACATCGGCCCCAGCGATTGGGTGGCTTGGCAAAAGGACAACAAGGTCTGTTTCCTCAGGATGGAAGGAAGCATCTTCGGAGACGTCCCCATGAACCTCGAGATGCGGCTCTCCGTTGAGGACTCGCCCAACTCGGGCGGTGTGGTGATCGACGCCATCCGCTGCTGCAAGATCGCCCTCGAGAAGGGGATCGGCGGCATCCTCTACGGCCCCTCGGCCTACTTCATGAAGCACCCGCCCCGTCAGTTCACCGACGAGGAGGCCTGCGAGATGACGGAGGCGTTCATCAAGGGCAAATAGCCGCCGGGTCTGTTCCGTCTATTCGGTACCGAAGAGGGGTCTCGGGTATCGGGACGGAAAAAGATTTCTTTTTATAAAACAATTCTAACACCTTCAGCCCCTATACCCTGTACCCGAAACCCTAGACCCCTGCGCCAGGCCCTATACCCAAGACCCTCATCTTTTCACAAGTCTCGCATCCAGCGGATCGGTATTCTTGAGAATCTCCGCCATCGCCTCGTGGATCCTCCCGTTGGTCGCCAGCACGTGCGGCGAGTAAATATTGAAGGGCCCTCCGCAGAGGTCCGTCACGCGGCCGCCCGCCTCGGTCACCAGGAGGCAGCCCGCCGCCGTGTCCCAAGGGTGCAGCTTCAGCTCCCAGAAGCCGTCGAACCGCCCCGCCGCCACGTAGGCAAGATCCAGGGCGGCGGCGCCCGCGCGGCGGATGGCCTGCGCCCGGAGGGCTAGGGCGTTGAAGTAGTTGATGTTGTTGTCGGGGTTGACGCGGATGTCGTAGGGAAAGCCCGTGGAGAGAAGGCTCCGCGTCAGTTCGGCCGTCTTCGAGACGGCCAGGCGCTGCCCGTTAAGGAACGCCCCCCCGGCCTTTTCGGCGACGAAGAGCTCGCCCAGCATGGGGTTGCAGATCGCCCCCGCGATCACCTCGCCGCCGTGCTGCAGGGCGATGGAGACGCAGAACACGGGGTAGTGATGGGCGTAGTTCGTCGTCCCGTCGAGCGGGTCGATGATCCAGGTGAATTCCTTCCGCTCCGCCGCGCCCCTCGTCTCCTCGGCCAGGATCCCGTGGCCCGGGAAGACATTCTCGATGCGCTCGATCAGCAGCGCCTCGCACCCCCGGTCGGCCTCCGTCACGAGGTCGATCTCCCCCTTGTAGGTGATGTCGTGCGCCGTGTTGAATTTCCCCTTCAGGAAACTCCCGGCCTCCATTGCCAGTGCCGCGGCAAAATCCCTGTAAGATCCCATGATCACCTTCCGTTTTTTTCTCGGGCGGCCCACCTTATCGCAACGGACCCTTGCTGTGAAGAAAAAACCGACGCGCCCCGGAGGGCCGAGCGCCCCGGCGCTGCGGGACATTTTCTGTTGCACGGCCCGCCTATTGGTGATAAACCTAGCCGAAACTCGCGGACCGGGGGGCTGAAGAGGCAAAGCCGTGGAAAAAACGGATCGGAAGAACGAGTTTTTCGAAGAACTGCAACGCACCCGCGAATCGAAGGGCCTCCGGCTGGAGGACATCGCACGACGCTACCGGATCCGGCTTTCCTTCCTGGAGTCCATCGAGAGCGGCCGCTTCGAGGACCTGCCGGAGCCCGTCTACACCAAGACCTTCATCAAGACCTATGCGGGCGTCCTGGGTGTGGATGCCGGGCCTATTCTGGCGCAATACGCGAAGCACATCGAGCAGACCCTGCCGCCCGTCCCGCCCGAGGAGAAGGCGGCTACGGAAGCGAAGGGGCCCGACGCGGGGAAGGCCGTCCTGGCCTGGGTCGGGATGCTGGGAAGCAGGGTGGGCTGGACCTTCCTGGCCCTGGCCGTGGTGATCGTCCTGGGCATCTACGCCTTCCAGGACAGGCCCGAGAAGCCCCTTCCGGCGAAGACGGCGGTGCGCGAAGAGGCCAGGCCGCCCGAAAGACCCGCCGAGGTGAAACCGCCCGAGGAGCCGCCGGCCCAGCCCGCGCAGCAGCCCGAAGCGGCCCCGCCGCAACCGCCGCAGCAGCAGGCTGCCGCCCCCGAGCCGAAGAAACCGGAGGCCCTGCCGCCGGCGGAGAAGAAGGAACCCGCGCCCGCAACGGGGGGAACCCTGAGCCTCACGATCGAGGCCACCGAGGCGGCCTGGGTCCAGGTCAGGGCCGACAAGACGCCGGCCGTCCAAAGGCTCCTGCAGGCCGGTGAGAAGGTCAGCGCGGAAGCGAAGGAAAAGATCACCGTCGATCTCGGCAACGCCGGCGGCGTCCAGATCACCTTCCAGGGACAGTCCCTGGGAAGCCCCGGCAAGCGCGGGGAGGTGGTGCACCTCGTGTACCCTGAGGGGAAGCGCGTGGAGAAAAAGAAGCAGGAAGAGCCGAAACCGGCCACGGAATAACACAGCAGCCAGGCCCGGGCCTCAGCAACCGGGCGATGCGACAGCAAGGAGACAGACACCATGTTTGGATTGGGAATGCCGGAACTGATCATCATCCTCGTCATCATCCTCATCGTCTTCGGGGCGGGCAAACTCCCCGAGATCGGGGGCGCCATCGGCAAGGGGATCCGGAATTTCAAGAAGTCCTCCAAGGAAGGCGAAGAGGAAGCGGAGGCGAAGAAGATCGAAGAGAAAAAACAGGGCTGATTGCCCGCCGGGACAGGGGCGGCGCATCGTGCCCGGCGCCTTTCCGGGCGCCCAGCGAGACGAACGGCCAAAAAAGGCCCGGTCAATAGACCGGGCCTTTTGACGCCTGTAGACTCTTCCCGCCTTAGAACGGCACGTCCTCGTCGGGGGCCTGCTCGCCCCCTCCGTAGGAGGGCATCCCGCTGTCGGCGCCGGCGACCTCGCGGCTGCCGCCGCTCCCCTTCGACTCGAGCATCTGCATGTTGGAGGCGACGATCTCCGTCATGTAGCGTTTCTGGCCCTCCTTGTCCTCCCACGACCGGGTCTGGAGTTTCCCCTCGATGAACACCAGGCGTCCCTTGGACAGGTAGCTCCCGCAGATCTCCGCGAGCTTGCGGAACGTCACGACCCGGTGCCACTCGGTCTTCTGGACCTTCTCCCCGCTCTTGTCCTTCCACGACTCATCCGTGGCAATGCGAAGGGTCGTGACCATCGTCCCGTCCTGCGTGTAGCGCACTTCGGGGTCCGCCCCGAGCCTGCCGACGAGGATTACCTTGTTGACCATCCGTTCCCCCCTTCTTGCCGTTCAAGCGCGGCCTCCTGAATCTGTCCCGGCCACGGGTTCCGCAGGCACGGATTCCATGGACAGACGAAGTTAGGAAGCTAGGAAGTTAGGAAGATAGGAAGAGCGGAAAAGGGAAAAGAGTCTGGTCGGAGTCTTCTCCTACCTTCCTAACCTCCTAACTTCTCAGCTTCCCGTGCTTCCGCCGGAATGCGCGCCGTGACACGGCGGGTATTGTATTGGCCCTTGGCGCTGGTTCGAGGCCAAGGGCGGGGTCATCATATAGAAGACCGGCCCTCTTCGCAACTCAAATCGTCCGGCGTTCGCCGCACAACCCGAAACGGCTGTGCCCGGCCCCGGAGCGGGCAGATTCCCTGTTGACTTCGACCGGCATATCAAGTAGAAATATCAGGTTAAATTTAATAAATCATTACGGTTTTCGGGAAGCCTATGTTCCGGTCGGCCATCCTGGTCCTCCTGGGGACATCGATCACGGCCTTCGTTTCCTTCTTCGTCGTCGTCTCCTACCGCCTGTTTCCCCGCGGGGAGTACACGACGCACCGCGTATCCGTGCTCTGGGCCAAGATCCTGCTCCGCATCACAAGCGTCCGGGTGACCGTGGAAGGCCGGGAAAACATCCTGAGGAGCGGGGCCCAGGTTTTCATGGCCAACCACCAGAGCGGCTTCGACATCCTGATCGTGCTGGCGAACATCGACACCTACTTCGCCTGGATCGCCAAGAAGGAGCTGTTCGCCATCCCCGTGTTCGGCCGCGCCCTGGCCAGGACGGGGTCCATCGCAATCGACCGGAAGAATTTCGTGCGGGCCATGCGCAGCATCCAGGACGCATCGCGCCGCATCCGGGAAGGCAAGTCGGTCATGACGTTCCCCGAGGGGACAAGAAGCATGGACGGGCAGATCCACCCGTTCAAGAAAGGGGTCTTCCATCTGGCCCTGAAGGCCGGAGTCCCCATCGTGCCAGTCACGATCGTAGGCAGCGGCGAGATCATGCCCAAGAAATCGCTCCGGGTATACCCGGGGCACATAACCCTGGTCATCGACAAGCCCATCGACGTGAGCCGCTACACGGAGGAGACGCTGGACGATCTGCTCAACCGGGTCTACGACGTCATCGCATCGCACTACTACCTGCGGCGGCCGGAGATGGCGCTCGGAAAGGAGAAAGCGGCGTGAGCCTGCCGGAAGGGATCCTCCTCGGCATCGTGCAGGGGCTGACGGAGCTGCTGCCCGTGAGCAGCTCGGCCCACCTCGTGTTCGCCCAGAGCCTCATCAAGGGATTCAAGCAGCCCGGGGTCCTCTTCGACGTAATGCTCCACGTGGGGACAACCGTGGCCGTCGCCCTGTTCTTCCGGAGGGAAATCGGGGAGATCCTCGTGGCGCTGCTGCCGAAAGCGTATCGCCGCTCGCTCTCGGGCCGCCTCGACACGGCGCTCAACGACGGGTGGGTCGGCACGCGCAGGCGATTCCTGCTATACCTCGTCGTGGCCACGGCGATCACGGGCGCCATCGGCCTCGGGTTCAAGGACGTCATCCACGAGCTCTTCGAGTCGGTGGTGCTGGCCGCCTCGATGCTCCTCGTGACGGGAGTGCTCCTCTTCCTGTCCGACCGCGTGAAGAACCCGGTGCGGACCGAGGCCGAGATGAACCTCCTCGACGGCATCGTCATCGGCGTGATCCAGGGGATCGCCGTCCTTCCCGGCATCTCGCGCTCGGGCTCGACGATCACCTTCGGCCTCTTCCGGGGAATCGAGGGTGAGACGGCGGCGCGGTTCTCCTTCTTGCTGTCGATCCCGGCCATCGCGGGCGCGGCGATCCTCGAGGCGAGGCACGCCGAGTCCGTCCCGCCGGGCGAGATGACGGTGTACGCCGCCAGCGCCTTTGCCGCGGCGGTGGTGGCGTACCTGACCCTGAAGTTCCTCTTCTTTGTGGTGCGGAAGCGCAACCTGCGGTTCTTCGCCTATTACTGCTGGATCGTAGGGGCGACGGTTCTCGCCCTGAACTTGCTATGAAGAGCCGGGAACCCATGGCCGAACGAAAACCCCTACAGGGGCGGGCGCGCGAGATCGCGGGGGTGGTCCTCTTCGCCCTGGCGGTTTTCCTGTTCCTCGCGGTCATCTCCTACTCCCCATCGGACCCGTCGCTGTCGAACTACGAGACGTCGCGGGCGAAAATCTCCAACATCGGCGGGATCATCGGCTCCTACCTGGCCGACATCCTGATCCGGTTCCTGGGGCTCTCCGCCTACTGGCTGCCGCTGTTTCTGCTCATCACCTCGGTGAAGCTCTTCCTCGACTCCGGCTTTCTCTTCCGGCCCGGCTGGATCGGGGGGTTCGTGGGGCTCATCGTGACCACCTCGGGCCTCTTCGCCCACGCCTACAAGCTCATCCCGCTGGTCGACACGCCCTTCGCGGCCGGCGGGTTCGCGGGCACGCTGCTCTCGGAGTACCTCAACGCCCTGTTCAACCCCGGCGGGACCTTCATCTTCCTGCTGCTCGGCCTTATCGTCTCCCTGATCGTCACGGTGGACCTCTCCGTCGTGACGGCCCTGCGCAAGGCTTACGGGGTCGCCCGGAGCACGGGCCGCGGCATCCGTTCCTACGCCGAGATCGGCCGCGAGAGGGTGACGGACTACCTGAAGGAGGAAGAGGAGGAAGAAAAGCAAGAGGCCCCGAAAAAGGCCGAGAAGCGCCCGCCCCCCGTGATCCGCGAGGAGAAGGCCCCGGCGCAGGAGAGGACGAGGAAGAAGAAGGTCGAACAGACGGCCTTCGAGTTCGCCCGGCCCAAGGGGGCCTACCTCCTGCCGCCGCTGACGCTGCTCGACGACGTGCCCCGCCGGGACACGAAGCAGCGCCGGGAGAACCTGATCGCCAACGCGAAGCTCCTGGAAAAGAAGCTGGCCGACTTCGGCGTCGAGGGCAAGGTCTCGGAGGTCAAGCCCGGGCCCGTCATCACGATGTACGAGCTCGAGCCCGCGCCGGGTGTGAAGATCAACAAGATCGCCAACCTCTCCGACGACCTGGCCCTCGCCCTCAAGGCCCCCAGCGTGCGCATCGTGGCGCCCATCCCCGGCAAGGCCGCCATCGGCATCGAGATCCCCAACCCCGAGCGCGACTCCGTCTATCTTCGAGACGCCGTGGACAACGAGGCCTTCGCCCAGGCCAAGCACCGGCTGCCCATCGCGATGGGAGAGGACATCACGGGGATGCCCGTGATCTCGGACCTCGTCCGGATGCCCCACCTGCTCATCGCGGGCACGACGGGCTCGGGCAAGAGCGTCTTCCTCAACGCGCTGATCTGCAGCCTGCTGTTCAAGGCGCCCCCCGACGAGGTGAAGTTCCTCATGATCGACCCCAAGCGCCTCGAGCTGGCCGCCTACGAGGGGCTGCCGCACCTGCTGCACCCCGTCGTGGTGGACCCCAAGGAGGCCGCCGCGGTCCTGCGCTGGGCCGTCGAGGAGATGGAGAACCGCTACCGCGTTATCGGCGAGACGGGCGAGAAGAGCATCGACAAGTTCAATCGATTCGTGGAGAAGAAGCAGCAGGGGCGCGAACGGATCCTCGCGGAGAACCAGGCGCAGCTTCCCATGGGCGACGCGGCCGAGGCCGAGCCGAAGCCCCTGCCCGGCAAGCTCCCCTACATCGTCATCGTGATCGACGAGCTGGCGGATCTCATGATGGTGGCCCAGCGCAACGTGGAGGAGTCGCTCACGAGGCTTGCCCAGATGGCCCGCGCTTCGGGCATCCACCTCATCCTCGCGACCCAGCGCCCATCGGTGGACGTCATCACGGGGATCATCAAGGCGAACTTCCCTACGCGCGTCTCCTTTCAGGTCTCCTCGAAGGTGGACTCGCGGACGATCCTGGACCAACTAGGCGCCGAGCGGCTCCTGGGCCAGGGCGACATGCTCTTCATGCCCCCGGGCACCTCGAAGCTCCAGCGCATCCACGGCGCCTTCGTCTCCGACCGGGAGATCTCGCGCATCGTGAGCTTCATCCGCAAGCAGGAGACGCCCGTTTACGACGAGTCGATCCAGAAGTTCAAGGTCGAGGCCCAGGAGGGGGAAAAGACGGAGGGCGACGTGGACGAGAAGTACGACGAGGCCGTGGAGCTGGTCACCGAGCTCGGGCAGGCCTCGGTCTCGCTCGTGCAGCGCTACCTCAAGGTGGGCTACAACCGCGCCGCCCGCATGATCGAGCGGATGGAGAAGGAGGGCGTCGTGGGCCCCTCCGACGGCGTGAAGCCGCGCAAGGTCCTCGCCAGAAAGCTGCCGCGGTAAGGTGAACGAAAAGAGCGTCTACATCCTGAGCCTCGGCTGCCCGAAGAACCTCGTGGACAGCGAGGTCATGTCCGCCCTCCTGTCGCGCTCCGGCTGGAGCGTCACCGACCGGCTCGACCGGGCCGACGCGATCGTCGTCAACACCTGCGCCTTCATACTGCCCGCGAAGGAGGAGTCCGTCGAGGAAATCCTCCGCATGGCGGCCTGGAAGAAGAAGGGACGCTGCCGCAGGCTCGTCGTCACGGGCTGCCTGCCGCAACGCTACGGCGCCGAGCTGGCCCGCGAGCTTCCCGAGGTGGACCTTTTCCTGGGCACGGGGGACTTCCCGGCGATCCTCGCGCACCTCGAGAGCCTGGGCGAAGGCCCCCGGCGCGCTCCCGCCGTGCGGGTGGGTAGGCCGCTGTACCTCATGGACGCCTCGGTGCCGCGCCGGGTCTCCACGGCCTTCTACAGCTACCTCAAGATCGCCGAGGGGTGCTCCAACCGGTGCGCCTACTGCGTCATCCCCGAAATCCGGGGCCCCTTCCGGAGCCGCCCCATGGACGACCTCGCCGCCGAAGCCGAGCGGCTCGCCGCCGGGGGGACGCGCGAGATCATCCTCATCGCCCAAGACACGACGGCATGGGGACGCGACCTCAAGGGACGCCCCACGCTCAACGGCCTGCTCAAGCGGCTCTGTGCGATCGAGGGGACGCGCTGGATCCGCGTCCTTTACGCCTACCCGAAGAACATCACGGCGGAGCTGCTCGCCACGATGGCCGCCGAGGAGAAGGTCTGCCGCTACCTCGACGTCCCGGTGCAGCACATCGACGACCGGGTCCTCAAGGCGATGAACCGGAAGGGCACCTCCGCCTTTCTCCTCAAGAAGATCGACGAGATCCGCAGGGCCGTCCCGGGAGTGGCCCTGCGCACCTCGCTCATCGTCGGCTACCCCGGCGAGACGGAGGACGCCTTCGAGCGGCTGCTGCGCTTCGTGGAAGAAACGCGTTTCGAGAGCCTGGGGGTATTCCCCTACTCCCCGGAGGAGGGGACGGAGGCGGCAGGGATGGCGGGGCAGGTGGCGGAGGAGGAGAAGCTAAGGCGACAGGGCCTTGTCATGGAGGCCCAGGCGGCGATCGCAGACGAGATCGGCCTGGCCCGCATCGGGACGGAGGTGGAGGTGCTCATCGAGGGAAAGACGGGACGGAAGGACTTCCCCTGGTGGGGCCGGACGCGCTTCCAGGCCCCGGAAATCGACGGGATCACCTACGTGCGCGACGGGGCGATCGCCCCGGGGGGAATCGTCCGCTGCCGCATCACCGCGGCGGCGCTCTACGACCTTTACGCAGAACAGGCAGGCGACTGATTCTCGCCCGCCTCACATCAGCCCCATCTGCTTGCGTCTCTTCTTTTCGTCGCTGTCGAGGCAGCAGCGCTTGTACTTCTTGCCGCTCCCGCAGGGACACGAGTCGTTGCGGCCCGTCTCTTCCTTCTTTGCCGTTTCCTTGTCCAGGTTGAACAGTTTTTCCAGGAATTTCATCGTCGTCCTTTCGCGAGTGGCTCCTCGGGCCTCCGCCGGGGAAACCCGGTCAGCCCGGATCCTGCAACGGCCCCGCCGCCACGATCTCGATGTCGAAGACGAGGGTCTTCCCCGCCAGGAAGTGGTTCAGGTCCATCTTGACCACCTCGTCGAGGATCTCGAAGACCTCCGCCGGGATCTTGTTGCCCTGGGGGTCGACCAGTTCGATCATCATCCCCTTCTCGAGTTCCATACCCTCGGGGACCGTGTCCCTCGGGATGTCCACGATCAGCTCCACCTGGCGGTTGCCGTAGGCCATTTCCGGAGCGATCGTGACGGTTTTTGCCTCCCCCACGGCCATGCCGAGCACCGCCTCGTCGAAACCCCGGATGATCTGCCCGGTGCCGACGGTGAAGGTCAGGGGCCGCCTTCCCGACGAGGAGTCGAAAATCTCGCCGTTTTCGAGTTTCCCGGTGTAGTGGACGCTGACCGTGTCCCCGGATTGGATGAGCTTTTTCATCGCCGTTCCTCCTCGCTGGCCTGTTCGTCCCTGAATAAAAAAAACCACCGGCCTCTGCGGAGCCCGGTGGTCTGCCTGCGCCACAAAAATCGGTTTTCATCCAGGTTGGGCCCTCAAAAACTCTTGAGGTTACCCTTTGGGCGTTGTATATAACGCGTCACGTGAAAAGTAAAGCCCCCGTTTGCAGCTTCGCGTTGCAGGCGAAATGCGAGGCCGCAGGCGGGACCGACGGTGACCATGCGATATCAACGCATCCAGATCGAGGAGCTGGTAAACGCCCTCACCCACGGCACGGGCGCCCTCCTGAGCGCCGCTGGGCTCGGCGTGCTGGTGGCGCTGGCCTGCCTGCACGGCACGGCGCTGCACATCGTGAGCTGCAGCATCTACGGGGTGACGCTCGTGCTGCTGTACACGGCTTCGACCCTCTACCACTCGGTCCGCTCGCCGAGGCTCAAGCACGCCTTCAAGATCGTGGACCACTCGTGCATCTACCTGCTCATCGCAGGCACCTACACGCCCTTCACGCTCGTGACGCTGCAGGGGAACTGGGGGTGGACGCTGTTCGGCCTGATCTGGGTCCTGGCCGCCGCGGGGATCGTCTTCCAGCTTTTCTTCGTCCACCGGTTCAAGATCCTGGCCACGAGCGCCTACGTCCTCATGGGGTGGCTCGCCGTCTTCGCCGTCAAGCCCCTCCTGGACGCCCTGCCCGCCGGCGGGTTCTCCTGGCTGCTGGCCGGGGGCATCGTCTACACCCTGGGGGCCCTGTTCTACCTTTTCAAGAGGCTCCCGTACAACCACGCCATCTGGCACTTCTTCGTGCTCGGCGGGAGCACGTGCCACTACATGGCCGTCCTGCTCTACGTCGTGCCGGCAGTATAAAGGATCGGGGCCCCGTCGAGTTCCGTCACCGTCAAGGATGCAGGTCCATGCAATCGAAACGCCTTCAGATCGAGGAACTGGTCAACGGCCTCACCCACGGCACGGGCGCCCTCCTGAGCGCCGCGGGGCTCGGCGTGCTGGTGGTGCTGGCCTGCCTGCACGGTACGGCGCTGCACATCGTGAGCTGCAGCATCTACGGGGCGACGCTCGTGCTGCTATACACGGCTTCGACCCTCTACCACTCGGTCCGCTCGCCGAGGCTCAAGCACGTTTTCCGGATCGTGGACCGCTCGTGCATCTACCTGCTCATCGCAGGCACGTACACGCCCTTCACGCTGGTGACGCTGCGGGGGGGGTGGGGATGGACGCTGTTCAGCCTGATCTGGGTCCTGGCCGCCGCGGGGATCGTCTTCCAGCTGCTCTTCGCGCAGCGGTTCAAGATTCTGTCCGCCGTCGGCTACCTCCTCATGGGATGGTTGGCCATCTTCGCCGTCAAGCCCCTCCTGGACGCCCTGCCCGCCGGCGGGTTCTCCTGGCTGCTGGCCGGGGGCATCGTCTACACCCTGGGGGCCCTGTTCTACCTTTTCAAGAGGCTCCCGTACAACCACGC
>Ga0228536_1001105_pt1 | contig 31408 bp, 18 predicted proteins | sample SJ1Smetagenome_FD_168611 | JGI IMG/M metagenome (GOLD analysis project Ga0228536, IMG submission 168611) | Enriched culture of PCE-dechlorinating microbial communities from Ithaca, New York, USA - SJ1.S | ecosystem: Engineered > Modeled > Simulated communities (microbial... > Unclassified...
CCGTAACCCACATGAGCAAAGTGGAACGCTGTTCATCGGTCAATTCGACACTGGAAGGTCTTCTCATTTTTCGCCCCCTTTTGGGAGGCATATTATATAGAATTATTTATGAAATGCAACACTAGTTGACTCGGATCAACTTAGATCTTTCTTCTTGTCCAGGCGGAGGAGAACTTGACCGTGAGTGCGGATTCCAGTGACCACCCTGGAAGCAATTGGCTTCACATTCAATCCTATCGTGATACAGCAAGTCGAAGACAACCATATCAGCAGATTTAGGCAGACAAAGGGAACAAGAGATGATGCGTCATATCATCCCTTATCCCCTTCGAGCACAATGCCAGCCAGACTACCTGTTCCTCATCCTGCCGCGGCGTTCGCTGGCAGATGCGCGGCGCGTGGTGGAATGGCCAGAGCCCGAGGATGATTCTGCAATTGGAAAACAAGACAGGTGAACCAGCCTGTCATTCCAGAGCAGGCCGGAACCGATGAGGCCGGGCACATCGAGCCGGATGTCCTCGCCCGCACCCGGTGATGCGTGCTTCGTCACCGGAGCATCCACGATCTTTTGCCACCAATCTTGGGCCTTATCGACAGGAACATCGTCGAGATCCGGGCTCGCAAGAACTTCGAAAGCAAAGCTGCGGACGATTCTCTCGACGGCTTTGGCGAACAACTCCGGGGTGGCCAGCAGTTCGCAGCCCAAAATGCCCGCGGGAGCCATGAAAATGGCGCCGACCTGGCGGTCGACTGGGCGTATTGCCTCGACGAACTCCTCGATCCGATGGGCCACTTTCTCCCGACCGGCTCTAAAGTCGGCCGTTGGTGATGCCGCAGCCAGTTCATGCAGCGAATCGCTCACCTCATTCCACACGGCGCCCTGGTCGCTTCTAAAGCTTCCCTCAGATCGAAGACTCATCGTGACGCTTGCCTTCTGAACGGCACGGGACTTGGCCCGAAAGATGGCTTTGCCGGAGTCAAAATCTTGCTGCTGCCTTTGCCACCTTCCCGCCTCCATGCAAGATACCGGAATCTTCATGGAGGAACCCGCGAGCACCAGAATGGTAGTGTTGACAATGCGGTTCTGTTTCCCGCCCACCAGTTCCTCTCCATCGAGTATCAACACGGGATGAGTGCCCGTGTTCTCCAACTTCAGGAAAGGAACCTCGCCACCCTCGCTGGTTTCGGTGATGGTAACAGTCTTCTTGCCCAGCGCATCATCGAGCAGGTCCAGGACAGGGAACTCGACCGAACCGCCGCCCAGCAGCGGGATAACCCCCAAGCCATGAAAACTCCTGGGAACGCCGAAAGTCAAGGTTGCTTGCATGATGTTCGTGAGGTTCATACAGTGCTCCTTATCTTTTTAGGTTTCGAAATATCGCTCGTGAACTTCTTCATTTGTGTTAACCTGCCCTGAATCTCTCCACTCTTCGCGGAAAGGTTGTTTTCATAAGCGGTGCGGGCTTCCTGCAATCGTGAGGCGGGAATGTGATCCAATTAGGATGAATCTCCCCTCGTTTAAAGCCAGCGCAGGCTTTCGTGGTTTTCCTTATGATTAAGGCAAGCTTCGTGCCATGCGGTCTATGGCATGTTTGCTTGGTTCCCAGTGCCTCAGGGACCGGCGCCACTTGTGGCAGGACGTCAATCGAGGGCAAAGAGTGGACATTGCCCGCGAACCGTCACACATAAAACTTTTTGTGTTCCCATAAGACCTCTTGTATACTGCATGCCATGAAAAGAGTCCTTGTCAGCTGGATCGGTCATACGGATTTGCGGGCGCCGGCGGAACCTGACCAGGTCGGACTGGGCCCTGTGGCTCAGGCTGTTCTTGCGCGCCACTTCGACGACATCGTCCTGCTCACCAATTACCCGCGGGACAAGTCTCTGGCCTACCTGGACTGGCTCAGATCGAGGACTCAAGCGCAGCTTTCCATCTACAATGTGGAACTCTCAAGCCCCACCCACTTCGGGGAAATATACCAGGCTTCCGTCGGCGTTCTGTCAGAACTGGGAAAGAAATACGGGTCTTCTTTGGACCTTGCTTTTCACCTCAGCCCAGGCACTCCGGCTATGGCAGCCGTGTGGGTCATTCTTGCCAAAACCAGGTTTCCTGCCGAACTGATCGAATCTTCGCGCGAACACGGAGTTCGGACGGCATCAGTACCTTTCGATATCTCCGCCGAATTCATTCCCGACCTTTTGCGCAAACCGGATCGGATGCTGGCCGACTTGAGTGCGGCACCTCCGCCTCAAGCCCCGGAATTTGCCGATATCATCTGTCGCAGCCAGATAATGAAGCGGGTACTCGACCGAGCGCGCCGCGTCGCACCCCGTTCGGTGCCGGTTCTGATCGAAGGGGAATCGGGCACGGGGAAAGAACTGCTTGCCCGGGCAATCCATGAGTCGAGCCCCCGCAGGGAGAAGCCTTTCGTGACCGTCAACTGCGGGGCGATTCCAGCCGAACTGGTGGAGTCGGAATTGTTCGGCCACGAAAAAGGTGCCTTTACCGGGGCCGACAAGGCGCGGGCGGGCTACTTCGAAGCCGCCCACCAGGGCACTCTTTTCCTGGACGAGATCGGAGAACTTCCGCTTTCTGCCCAGGTGAAGATGCTGCGCACGCTGCAGGAGGGAGAAATCGTCCGGGTCGGCGCCACCAAACCAACCCAGGTCGACGTCCGGATCATCGCCGCGACCAACCGCATACTGATAAAAGAAGTCACTTCCGGGCGCTTCCGCTCCGACCTGTTCTACCGGCTGGCCGTGGCTATCCTGCTGCTCCCCCCTTTGCGGGAGCGCTCTGGCGATCTTGGTCTGCTCATCGATTGCCTGCTCGACCAGGTCAACCGGGAGAGTGCGAGCGAACCCGGTTACACTCACAAAAAACTTTCTGTATCCGCAAAAAACCTTCTGCTTACACATCACTGGCCCGGAAATGTCCGGGAACTCCTGAACACTCTCCGCCGCGCAGCCATCTGGTCGAATGGAGATGCCATCGAGGAAGACGATGTGCGGGACGCGCTTCTCCCCGCATCGCTGGGTGCGGATTCGGACGTTCTTCACAAGCCACTGGGCAATGGCCTCAACCTCCAGGACATTATTGGCAGTGTAGCCCGCCATTACCTGCGCCGAGCGATTGAGCGAGCACACGGCAACAAGACCCAGGCAGCCGAACTGCTGGGGTTTGCCAGCTACCAGACGCTCACCAACTGGCTCAAGAAATATGGTGTGGAAAAATGATGGCACGCCGGCTGCAATTGAATCATGATCGCAGCAGTTTTGCGGCTCAAGTCGTTGTCTGAGAACCTGCGAGGAGATTTGTATGGAACCTGGCACGAGAGTAAGAGTCAAAGCAGACCCCGGTCGCATCGGGGTTGTTACTCGCAGGAAACGTGAGCATGCTGGAACAACATACCTGCAGGTGGATTTCCACAACTCAATTCCTCAGTTCGTACTACTCGACCAGTTGGAGGAAGTGAGCGATACCTTTGACGACCCCATCGAACTACTCCGCAATGGAAAGCTGGGGCGGTCCAAAGATTTGCGTAGCAATCTTACCCACATACGCCTCAGTGGACGACTTGCAAACCTCATATACAGCATGGAGACAACCAATACAGATTTCTATGCCTACCAGTTTAAGCCTGTTTTGAATTTTCTGGAATCACCGAGCAACGGATTACTTGTTGCTGATGAGGTGGGCCTGGGAAAAACAATCGAGGCCGGTTTGATCTGGACCGAATTGCGCAGCCGGTTCGATACGCGGAAACTCCTGGTGCTCTGCCCTGCCATGCTTCAGGAAAAATGGAGATTTGAGCTTCTAAACCGGTTTGGAGTAAGGGCAGAAATACTCGGTGCAAACGATGTGCTCACTCATTTCAAGGATTTCCAAAGAGGAAATATCTTTGATTACGCTATAATTTCCAGCATGCAGGGTCTCCGGCCAAGGCGTGGATGGGCAGAGGACATCGTAGCCAATAGTCCTGGTTCAAGGCTCGCTAGGTTTCTAAGTAATATCGATAACGAAGAACCCCTGATCGACCTCTTGGTGATAGACGAAGCACACTACCTTAGAAATCCTGAGAGCATGACGGCAAAACTGGGGCGTCTGCTACGGTCAGTCGCCGAACACACGGTGCTCCTATCCGCTACACCCGTCCACTTAAAGAGCCGAGACCTCTACGAGTTGCTAAATATCGTTGATGAGGACACATTCAACCAGCCGTATGCTTTCGACGAAATCCTGCAGGCCAATGAGCCCTTGATCCGGGCAAGAGATGCCCTCCAACGGCAGAACATTGGTCGGCAAACTCTTCTTGAGCTTCTGGAAATGGCATCAAATCACCCGTTGCTGGAAGACAACAGGCAGCTAAAAGCCCTGCTGGAAAACCCGCCGACCGAAGAAGATTTATCTGATAATGCTTTTCGATCCCGGCTCTCCAATCAGATTGGGGGAGTCAATCTCCTGGGGAGGGCCGTGACACGGACCAGGAAGCGTGAAGTAACCGCCTTCAAGGTCATACGCGAAGCAGTGGCCGAAATGGTTCCACTCTCTCCTCCCGAACGAGAATTCTATTCAAAAGTGACCGAACTTGTGCGCGAGTATGCACTGCGGTGTGAGGGCCATGAAGCTTTTTTGGCTGTGATGCCGCAAAGGCAAATGTCCAGTTCAATGCCCGCCGCGCTTGCTGAATGGCATGAAAAGCAGCAAATGAGCGCCGAGCAGGCCTATGAGGACTTTGGAATTGGAGACGAAGAACTTCAGTTCGGTCCCCTAACCCAACAAATCATAGAAGAGGCAGATCGGCTCGGAAATTTGAAGACCCTTCGCGAACATGACAGCAAGTATAATCGGTTAAAGGAAATCCTGGTGAATTTCCTGAATCGGAACCCCCGTGAAAAGGTTGTCCTCTTCGCGTATTTTCGTGCAACACTGAGGTACCTGCAGGCCAGGCTCTGCGAAGATGGAATCGACTGTGTAACGCTGATGGGCGGGACTGATAATCGGTATGAGGTCATCGAAAAATTCAAGAGTCCACGTGGCCCCAAAGTACTCCTCTCGTCAGAAGTAGCGTCGGAAGGAGTGGATTTACAGTTCTGTAGAGTTTTGATCAACTATGATCTGCCATGGAATCCCATGAAAGTAGAGCAACGCATTGGACGAATTGACCGTATCGGCCAGAAATCCCCTGTAATAACAATCTGGAACCTTTTCTACGACGACACCATAGATGCCAGGATATACGGTCGACTCTACGTACGTCTGCGAATTTTCGAGCGCACTCTTGGGGAACTGGAGGCAGTTCTAGGCGATGAAATTCGAAAGCTCTCTCTTGAACTCCTGCGAGGTGAGTTGACACCGGAACAGGAAGAGGAGAGAATCGAACAGACTGCTCAAGCCTTGGCCAATCTCAGGGAAATGGAGGAGAATCTCGAGCAGGAAGCCGCTGGGTTGGTTGCCCACGGCGATTATATATTGAATCAGGTACAGGCTGCCCGCGAGTTGGAGCGCTGCATCACGGCGGAAGACCTTTGGATTTACACTGACGATTTCTTTACACAGAACTACTCCGGATGCGAATTCAGACAGAAGAACCCAGACCGGCTCGAGTTCGACATTAGACTTTCCCAAACAGCCAAGCTGGACCTCGAGCAGTTCCTGGCAGAAAATCATCTGCGGGGGCAGACCAGGCTGGCATCGACTAGCAACGCTCCCGTTAGATGTATTTTCCAGAATAAAATCGAGCGGGATCAAAGGGGCAGGTTCGAGGCGATAAGCCAATTGCACCCCTTGGTTCGGTTTATAGGCTGGCACATAGAAGAATCCAAAACTGCGTTCTATCCGGCTGTCAGCGTGGAACTGAGCCATCATGAAATCCCGGGAGTTCGGACAGGCACTTACGTCTTTGCAGTAGAACGGTGGTCTCTACAGGGAGTCCGGGACATCGAAAGGCTGGCTTTTCTTGCAAACTCGCTTGACCGTGAAGGCGATTTTCTTTCGGAAGAGCTATCCGAAGGTCTGGTGACCGTTGCCGCGCGCCGGGGTGGGGACTGGCTGTCAGCGGTCAACTTGGTTGACTTGAACAAGGTTGGCCAACTAGCTGAAAGTTGCAGTCTCCGGTTGCAGACAATGTACGATGGGTATGTACTGCAGATTATGAACGAAAATAATGACAGAGCCGACCTGCAGGAGAAAACCCTCCGTAGGCACCAGGATCGGCAGATCGAGAAACTCCGGGAACTAAGGGAGATGTATCGAGCGAGAGGAAGGGACAGCCTCGAAAGGGCTACCCAGGGGAGGATCGATGCGTTGGACGGCCGTATCCAACGCAAGCTTTTGGAAATTGATCGACGCAGAGACCTCAGGCATCAAAAGCAGGAGGTATGCGTTGGACTGGTCAGGGTATCGTAATCCACCGGATGCTTAGGCAGGGGGAATCGATGGGAAAAAGAAAACAGCGAAAGCCCGAGGGGAACCCTAACAACCTTAGAAGCGGAGTTCGGCAGACTGACGAGACCAGTTCGCAAACCAGCATGGGGAAGGCATTTCAAAAAGCACTGCAAGCAGGTCCAGGAAGGATCATTTATAAGAATCTGAGTTCTGCCAATCCCCCGTCGACAAAGAAGCCCTTCAAACCTCAACCGCCAAGGCAGGATAAGACAAATCAACAGCCCCCCAAAGAGGTTAAGGCCAATCACTCACTCCCCGCATCGGTTCCCAAAACAGATCCTGCGCCACCTCCCGTAAAATGGACGAGAGTTGGGTCAAAGCCGGTTGAGATTAGAACACCCCAGGCAAACCAGAAAGTACATCCTCCAGACGAAACCGCGTCTTCACCTCGGGCACTCACACCTGAATTGAGAACCAAAATTCAATTCCATGAGGGCAACCCGACACAGACGAGAGATCTCGTGATAGGATTTGATTTTGGGACTTCCTGCACGAAGGTGGTCATTCAGGATGTCGCGCTGCAGAAGGCCTACGCAGTCCCATTCGGCAACCTTGGTTGTGCGCAAAATCCCTATCTACTTCCTGCGAGAGTCTATGTTAGACCCGATGCTTCGCTCTCGCTGGCCTGCGAGGGACAGGAATGCAGGAATCTTAAAATCGATCTCATCCAAAATACTGAAGCCAGTCTCTTCAAAACGTCACAAGAGCTTTCGGATATTGCATCGAAGCATTTGGCCGCCGGCTATATCGGCCTGGTGCTGCGACAGGCGCTGCGGTGGTTCGGAACTACTCACTGTCAGGAGTACAGGCAAATTAGAATTCGGTGGCAAATTAACATTGGGCTGCCCGCACGATCTTACGACGACCAGAGCCTTTGTCGTCTCTTTCGGGAGGTGGCCATTGCGGGGTGGATGCTTTCGGCAAAGGCGGGGGAAGTGACACTCTCCAAATTGCATCCAGCATTCGACGCGGCAGAGAAAGTCCTCTTCGGAGATGCTCCCGGTCTAACCGGGCAAGAGGATGGGGAGTTCCTCCATCCGGATTCTGTGCAGGCAATGCCGGAAGTTATCGCAGAAGTTGCCGGTTTTGTGAGGTCACGCCTGAGGCAAACCGGCATGTACCTCTTGGTCGATGTCGGGGCGAGCACGCTCGACGTATCCACCTTTATACTGCATGAACGGGAAGGCGAAGACATTTTCCCTCTGTTGGCAGCCGACGTGCGTCCATTGGGTGCCAACAACCTGCATCTCAGGCGCATTCAGCATGTCGCAAGAAGTGTAGAAGACTTTCTTGGCGACATCATGGCCCATGGAAATGATAATGCCCCGCTCCCGGAATTAAGCAAGTACACACCTCAGGTGATCGATTTGACCAATGTGGACAAAGAATTCATAAACCAATGTTCCATCAGCATATCTTCTGTCATTGGGCTGACTAAAAGAAAGAGGAACACCCGTGCATCCGAGTGGGACAATGGACTGCCGGTTTTTTTCTGCGGGGGTGGAGCTGGTCTTCCCGCATATGTTCATGCAGCCACAGCCGCCGCCGTGCGACTCCGCAAAATGAATGTCCAAGGCCTCGAGAGGAAGGAACTCCCTAAACCCGCCAACCTCGATGCTCCGGGTCTTCTCAATGAACACTATCACAGGCTTGCGGTCGCTTATGGCCTCAGCTTCTCGTCTCTGGATGTTGGGAAAATCATCCCGCAGCACCAACTTGAAGACATGGAGAAGGAGATGCGCGAACTGGATTCTGAAAAACTGTACGTCAGCAAGGAAATGGTGTAGGAGCGTGTCGCCTTTCTCCGGGGGGCCTCAGGACCACACTCTCAGCGGAAATGATCAAGGATGGGGATTTCGGCGAGTGGGGTTGGCTTCTCAGGCCTGTTTCCGATCAGTTTTTCTGAGGCAGCGGTCCCGCTTGTGTGAGATACGGATTGAGCGTATAACTCGACTAAGATGCCCCAAAGCAGCTGACGTGCTTTGATGACAGCTTTAATTCACCCGTTGAGCACCACGGAGTGCCAGGACCTTCAAGAGTTCGGGAAAACGATCTGAGCTCGCTCGTTTTCCGAGAAGATGAAAGACCAGCGGCAATGGCTGAATCGAACAAGACGTCTCCTTGTAAGCAATTGAGAAAGCGCTTCCTCTCAACAGAACCGGATTCCCGATCAGATCAGGCCATACTGGAACTGCTCCTGTCCCTTTCGAAGGGCGGCAGGGACGTCGACCCCGTCGCCAAGGAACTGCTAGAACGTTATGGTACCCTTACACACGTCCTCGCAGCCCCCATCGACGAACTTCGAAAGACAAATGGAATGGGGGAAGCATCCGCGGTCCTGCTCAAACTGGTTGACTTTCTCTTGTCCAAACAATGGGAACAGGGATCGGCAGACGAAATACCACAGATGCATCGAACAGATGTTGAGCCAGAATCACAGGCGCAGGTTGAAAGTGTTGCCGCAGAGGAACTGCCGCAGTTGTCGGCGTGTGAGCTTGAAAGACTAGGTTCTCATCATAACAATGCGCAGTCTGCAGAAGTCGCCCCCTTGGCCTCCAACATTGAGACTGGCCCGCACGCCACTCCAGATCGTGAGGCAATTCCCCAGCAAACCGACCTTATGCCCTTGGGACCGAAAAATGAGACTGTACGTTCCACCGAATCCCGTCCCAAGTTACAAGTCTGTAACGGCTACCTGTTGGAATTCGACCAGCTTGCCCGGGTTTTGCACTACCTACTGGAAAACAAAAACGCCGGAAGAATCACTCGAGCCAGCTTGCAGGAAAGCACGGGCTTAGCTGATCGTCAGCTCGAGAGTCTGGTGAGCATGGGTGTTGCCCTTGGACTCATTCAGCCCAAGCGCCAGATTCTCACCCGCATCGGCACGCTCATTGCGGAGAACGACATATTCATCGAGAAGAAAGGGACACTAGAGTGGTGCCACTATGTGGCGGCCGGGTCTCACCGGAACCTGATCTGGTTTGAGATCTTTAATCGCTTGCTGTCACTGGATTCCCAAATGACTCAGAGAGGATGGTGTCAAGAGCTTCGAAGCAGCCTGACAGGCAAATACACGGACCGAACCATTGGTCAGCATCTGCACGAGGAGGTTCGCTTCGTAGTTGACGCATACCTGGAGCGCAACTTCCAAAAGTTGGCACTCTTACACCAGACACCCGAAGGCCAGCTCTACCGCCGTCGTTACGCCGCTTTTGAACCGCTCGTACTGGGCGCCATGATTTATGACTTTGGGGCCCAGACCAAGACTCAGCTCCTGCAAGTGAGCGAAGTTGCGATGGCGCCCGGCTCCCCCGCGCTAATTTTTGGACTGGATACCGCCACATTTCGCAGCCTGATCGAGGGCCTGCATGAAAGAGGCTTTATGCGCTACGAGACAACCCACAACCTAGACCAGATACGGCTCAAATCGTCACTTTCGGCTTTTGAGCTTCTCTCGGCCCATTTTGAGGGTCGCAGTGTCAGGGAGGAATCATCGGCAAAGAAGGGAGCCCTCTGAACATGAACGAGCCTGTCGATATGGTCCAGCTTGTACGCGAACTTGCTTCCAGGCCGCGTGCGCGCGCTTGCGTCGTGCTTACTCACGAATACGAGGGGCAAAAGGAGTGGGCCGCTGAGCTGGCGCGTCAGACTGGTTGCGATCATATGGATCTCATGGACCGCTTCGCGCAAGACGAGGGTCTATCGGCCGGAATCGGTGAATTCCTGGTGCCAGAGTTCTTTGAGTTTTTCAAAGGAAAGAGCACATCACCTGTATTGGTCATCACTGGGATTGAATTTCTCAAAGCTACGTGGGCCGGCCAGCCAACCGCCATGGATGAATTCGGCCGCCGTTTGGAAACCTGGAACCATAAGACAGGTCTTCTGTTTGTGATGCAGCACGACGAAAGGCTTGCATCCTACATGTCCAGCCGATTCAAGTACAGATTCGCAGTCGACCAGAAGGAGACGCTTGCACTGACATGAAGAACAACGGCCTTTTCTGCAGTCTTTTTGTGGAGAGATTGAAAAAGGAAACCGCGCTGGATGACGCAGCGATCGGCCGCATGGCTGCCCTGGCCCAAACATGGCGCACACGCGACACGCAAAGTGTTTCTTCTCTTTGGGGCAGCTTCATGAAACAGGCCGTCAGCTACCTGGAGTTCGTACCCGCTGCGCAGCCGGAGGCTCAAGGAGTCTACCCGCTGTTTGAGGACTATGGCTTTTCCAATTGCATTGCGGTGCTCTACCTGCTCGAGCCGGGTGCCGATATTGACGATACGTCCGTAGGACGTTTCTACCCTGCCAAACTTCTCGCCCAGCTTCGAGCACGAACCCTCAATTGGGGCATTCTGGCGGATGGTGGACGCTGGCGGCTGTACTCCCTAAAGAGTTCCAGACCTTATGAGGACTATGTCGAGCTGTCCTTGGTGGATACCCTCGAAAGCAATGATGAAGCAGAGTATAGCCTCTTCGAACGATTCTTCCACAGGGACTCCTTCATTGTTGAAGAGCCCGAAACCGATGGAGATGCCTCCCCGGAGCAACCGGCCGGTAGCGCCAAGTGCCGGCTTGATCGGGACAAGGAGGAATCCGAGAAAATCTTGGACCAGCTGGTGAAGGTCCCGCTTCTCGGTCAGGTGGACGAGGTCTTGCAGTACCTTTGCAATGGCTTCATCCACGACACGCTGAAAACAGGTGAAGACTACTCGGAAGAGGAACGGTCCGAGTTCTTCCGGAGTGCCGTAAAGCTGCTGTACCGTTGCCTGTTCTTTTTCTATGCTGAAGCAAGACGTCTCTTGCCGTCGGATCAAGAGAAACTTGATATCTACCAGAAACACTCCATAAAGGCCCTGTGCCACGAGGCGCACAGGTTTCGATGGGGAAAGCGCCAGGACACAGACCAATTTGACCTATGGAAACATCTCAAAGGCCTCGTGAGCGCGGTAAACGACGGAGATCCCGAATATGGCATCATGGGCTACGACGGCGGCCTTTTTGACGATGCCGAGGAAAAGTTCCTGGGCGAGCACCAACTGCGCAACGACTTCCTTGCGCGTGCGCTCTACCTTCTCGCATATGTGGAACCATACAACAACGAACCTGAGGGCGAATACCCCATCCCATACGAAGACCTGGAAGTGCGTCATCTGGGTGAACTTTACGAGAACATTCTGGAGTGGACGGTGCAACTGGCCGATGCCGACCGGATCCGCCGGCGCACCAAGAAGGGCGTTGAGATTCTGCTCACCTCGCAGACAACAAAACAAATTGGCGATACTTTCATCCGAAAAGGTGAGGTTTTCTTCGGTGAGTCCGCTCTGGAGCGGAAACAAACCGGTTCCTACTACACGCCTGAACCCCTTGTCCGCTTCATCAATGAACAAACCATTGTTCAGCCCTTGCGAGAGCGGTTCGACCAGAACGGCAGCAGCAGGTTCAATGAATTTCTGGAACAGGCACGTGATGGCCACGATCTGCATTCCCAGCGCGGAGCCGCTCAGTCGGCTGCGGCTCTAGTGGAGCGCTTCGCGGAGGACGAAGTCCTAAAGTTCAAGGTCTGCGATCCGGCAATGGGGAGCGGCCATTTCCTGGTAGATGCTGCCAACCAGATGGCTGGTTTGATAGTAAGCCTTCTCGAGGAGATCCCCCATGTCGCAGGTTTCAGCACCACGGTATCCAGCAAGCCCAACCACTGGCGGCGCAAGATCACGCGACACTGCCTTTACGGAGTCGATCTCAACCCACTGGCAGTGAATCTGGCCAAGCTGTCTCTGTGGCTCAACTGCTTTGCCGTGGACCGGAAGCTTACCTTTCTCGATCACCACCTGCGGCAAGGCAACAGCCTTATTGGCATCCGATGCCTTAGGCAGCTTATGGAAATACCTAGGCGTAGGAAGGACGGACGAAAGGACGCCGCTGGACAGTTGGATTTGGCGATGAACTTCAGAGACTTGTCTGCTGTCCTCTCCCGGGCGGCGATGGATGTGTCCTCCATAGACCAAATTGATGAGGAAGAAACCGAAAGACAGAAGGTTGCCTTCGAAGAGGCACAATACCTAGCTAATAGCCGGTTAAGCCCGTTGGCAGATCTTCACACCGCGTATTTGATGGACAATAATCTCGATGCAGCAACATACCGGAGCTGTTTTGCACACTTCGCACTTGGAGGAACCTGTGAAAATATGGCCAAACCTGATCTCAGGGCTACATGGGAGACTATTGAGGCGTACAGCAATTATCACCAATTTTTTCACTGGTTCATCGAATTTCCTGATGTGTTTGGAGCGGGAGATGATAACGGTTTTTCAGCCACCATTGGTAATCCGCCATGGGATACTCTCAAAACCAACTCTCAGGAGTTCTTTTCTAACTATGACGCAGGCTTCCGAAGTTATGGTAAGCAAGAGGCTAATCATATAGCAGATCTGTTGATGAATAAGAATCCATTAATAAAAACAAAATGGAATATATATTGTAATTCATTCGAAAAACAGGCTACCTATTTCCGAGAACCGCTAGCTTATTCAGCTACTGGGTCAGGGCATATTAACACTTACAGCCTTTTTCTAGAACGCTCCTTTAATATACTTCAGCATAGGGGAAGCCTTGGTGCAGTTGTTCCGAGCGGATTCTATACTGACCATGGTTGCACATCACTACGTGTGTTGCTGTTTGCAAAGAGCAATTTAGAATTTCTCTATTGCTTTGAGAATCGGTGGCCCACTGTTTTTGCCGCTGTCGATGGTCGTTTCAAATTTATACTGATTTCTACAAGGAAAGGTGGAAAGACCGAGCAATTTAAGTGTGCTTTCATGCAGCATGATCCGGATCGATTACCTACCATCGACGCGAATGCCCTGAAGATGACTATCCACGAAGTAAAGAAGTTTTCTCCAGAAAGCCTTAGCATCATGGAGTTTAATTCACAGCCAGCTTTGGATGTCACCGCCCAGATTTACGGAGATTGGCCACTACTTGGAACTTCTATCAGGAATACCTGGAATATAAAGGCTCACTGAGAGCTAAATATGACAGATGATAGCCATATTTTTATGTCATCATCTAGTGATCACTCCCTATACGAGGGAAAGATGATCTGGCTTTTTGACAGCAAATTTGAACGACCAAGATATTGGCTTGATCCTCTAGATGTCGAGCAAACGCTTGGCAATGGAGCATGGGAGGGAACCAAATATCGACTCGGTTTTCGTGATGTTGCTGCGAGCACCAATGAGAGAACTCTTGTAGCCTCGATCCTTCCTCGAACCTGGTCTGGAAACACCATAACAGTAATCAGGCCATATGACTCTCTTAGGGCTCCTGACGCTCCTAACGAAAAGGAGAGCCTCTGGCTAAACGCCTTGTTAGGTAGTTTTTGCCTGGATTTCCTAATTCGCCAGAAGGTCACCAATCATATAAGTCATTTCTACCTGTATACACTCCCGGTTCCAAGAACTAACGGCGCCACGCTTCACGATTTCTTCTATCCACTAGTCGCCAGAGCTCTTCGCTTGCTAAGTGATAACCCTCTTTTTGACGAGTTATGGGAATCTGCTTTCGACCTAAGCTGGCAAGCGTCTGATTTCTGGTATCCACCGTCGGGCTCATTAGAATATGGCCCCACCCACGAACAGGAAATCCGCCGAAATTTGGCGAGGTCAGCAAGACAGCTGACTCCTGAATGGGAACCCCATTGCGGTGTTCATGAACGCCTGCCAGACCGCCGCGACACTGGAGACCGCGCCCAACTCCGAGCGGAAATCGACGCTTACGTGGCGCACTTGTACGGCGTGAGTCGTGATGAGTTTGCGTATATCCTCGATACTTTCCCGGTGCTCAAGCGCAAGGAAGAAACAGTTTTCGGTGAATTCATGTCAAAACGTAAGTGCCTTGAGGAATACGACCGGATCGCGATGATTCTTGCCCGAGAGTGAACAAGCCTGGCCAGGTTGAATGTGAGGCGAGGGAAATATGAAAAGACAAATGCTGCTCAAGCAGGTGAAACAAGCCGTTCATGAGGTGGAGCCCGAGGCCGAGATTATTCTGTACGGCTCCCGCTCGCGTGGTGACTCGGTTTCCGATTCCGACTGGGACTTTTTGATACTGGTCGATGGGCCTGCGAGTGATGAGCGCACAGACCGAATTCGGCACCGGCTATATGAAATCGAGTGGGAATCGGGAGCCGTCCTATCCTCTATCGTGCGCAGTCGCGATGATTGGAACAGTTCCGCATATCGTTCCTTGCCGTTCCATCAAAGAGTCGAGCAGGAAGGGAAAAGACTGTGACACAAGGGAGCAGAGACCTCGTTTTGTACCGCCTTAACAGAGCCCGTGAGTCTATCGAGGAAGCTCGGGTGCTTGCCGATGCCGGACGATGGAATGCCTGTGTGAATCGCCTGTACTACGCCTGCTTCTACTCCGTCTCCGCCCTCCTCGTTAAGGATGATTTGGCTTCTTCAAAACACACTGGCGTTCGCGGCCTTTTCAACAAGCACTATGTAAGAACAGGCAAGGTGCCCAAAGAGCTGGCTCGAATCTACAATGACCTTTTTGAGCGGCGGCAGGAAGGTGACTACATCGATTTTGTCACTTTTGGGGAAACTCAGGTTCTCCCCTGGATTTCACAGGCTGAGAAATTCATTGAGCACACCACCATTCTGGCTCAACAGAAGAGTGTCTAAATCAAATAGTCTACATGGGAGCTCAAGTAACATTCAATGAAGAAGCGTTGGAGAACGTGAACCATGGGGAAAATAGCTGAAGTCATCAAACTCCGTTCCGGGTACGCGAATTTCGTGGAACTGAAAAGCGCTTTTGAGGAGGCGCAAGAAAACACCGAGCGAATGGCCATGTATCGGCCGACGAAGGCGCACCGCCAGGCATTTGAGAGAATCAGCCGCGGTATCTACCAACCCACTGACAAGAAGTTCTACCTGTTGAGCGGCTCCTACGGGACCGGCAAGTCGCACCTCTGCCTCATGACGGCCAATTTCCTCAGCCGATCGAGCGGTGACCCGGAGATTTCCGGCTTCTATCAGAATTACGCCAAGTTGGATTCCGACAAAGCCCAGATGCTCAAGAACATCCGCAAGGACGGCCAATATCTGGTGGCCATCTGCAATTATCACTCCGGGGGCAAGTTTGAAGACGTGGTGCTCAGGGCGGTTTTTGAGGCGTGTGCCGCCCGCGGGCTCGATGCGGGAGTACAGACCGAGTTCGACGAGGCGGAACGGCAACTCACTGGCTGGGAGAAAAAAGGGAGTTCAGGTATCCGCAACTTCTACGAGGACTTCCGCAAAGCTTTGACAGAAACGGCCCCCGGGCTATCGGTAGATCAACTGAGGGCTGGGCTCAAGACTTTTGACAGCGAGGCTCTGAAGAAGTTCCGGTCGTCCTTTAGGCTGATGATGGGCGGAGTGGAATTCCAGGCGCAATCGGGCAATTTGATCCCGATCCTTTCGAAACTCATCAAGAGCCAACCGTTCAAAGAGAGGTTCAAGGGGCTCGCCATTTTCTTTGACGAATTCGGTTTCACCCTTGAAAAGGGAGCCTACTCCAAAGACGTCCTGCAAGGATTCATGGAGACCATCTGCAAGAGCGAGCCCAACGTGATGTTCATCGGGTGCATTCACAAGGATTTCAAGTCCTACGCTGACCGCTTCAGTAAAGATGACTCGGCGGTCATGAGCGCCCGCATCACCCAGGTTGATCTGCTCAACGAGGGTATTGAAGAAATCATCGGAGCTATTGTCGAGACAGACAAGCAGTGTGAGACATGGGAGAAAGAGGTCGAGCCCAAGACGGGCATTTTCGATGCGCTGGTGCCGCCGTGCAAAACACTGGACCTGTTCCCATGGATTGACGATGTGAATCGGATCCGCCAGCGCGTCCTCGAAGACATCTACGGGGTGCACCCCATGTCCCTGGCGTGCCTCCTGAGATTGTCCTCCGAGATCGGCTCAGACCTACGCAGCACGTTCACATTCTTCTCGGGTGACGTCGGAGGTGCCGAAGGCTCTTATGCTGAATTCATCAAAAACGCCGACCTCACATCGTCAGGGGGGAAACTGAATCTCTACACCGTCGACTGCCTCTTCACCTTCTTTCATAACGAGCTATCCACAAGGAACCCCGAGTTGCGGGACAGGCAACGGCAGTTCGTTAACGGATTCTATGCCAGCCTGGATGCTCTGCGAAAATCGGTGCAGGCCCAAGGGACTCTCTTCAGGGCCGAAGATCATAAGGGCCTCAAAGTCCTCAAGGTGATCTTGATTTACCAACTCTGCCAGATCCCGGCCACCCTGGAAAATATCCAGTTCGGCCTCTATTGTGTGAGCCCAGCCGAGAAAAAACAGGTGGAGTCTTGGCTCAAGGACCTGGCAAAGAGCGGTGCAGTATTTTTTCGACAGCATTCGAAAACCTACGAACTGGCAGTCGGAGGAGCAGAGGACCCGTATGGCCTCATCGATCGTTATGTCTCCGACGCCGGTTTGCATCCCCAGGACACCGTAAGAGCGTTTCTGGAAGAGGCCGGCGCGAAGCAAAACCTGGATTTCATGGAGGCAAAAAACTACAACCTCCACTTTGGCGAAGACAAACGTTTTCGGATGCGCTTTATGAGGGCCAAGGACCTCAGCACTTCCCTCTGGGACGAGATCCGCAACGATTGGGAGCAGAGTCAGAGCAAGCCCGGCACAAGCTATGAGGGAACGGTGCTTTATGCCCTGTGTGAGGATGAAGCGGAAATCAACGCTGCTCGTGAAGCCATCGAGTCGATCACGGATGTTAACCTGACCGTTGCGATCCCCCACTCGCCCCAACCTTTCACCGAAAACCTACTGAGGGTGAAGGGCTGTCGGCATTACCTGCCACCGGGTCAGGCCCAGAATGTGAGCGCTCAGACGGAGTCTCGTCTGCGAGATCTCTTGGAAAATGTGGGTGACGGGTACCTCCCTCAACTCCAGCGCACCTTGTCCGCAATTCTGGAGGGAGACGCCGCATGCTGGTACAGCCAAGGGGGAAAAGTCCTTATTGACAGGCCCAAACAGGCCCACAAGCCAGCAGACATGCTGTGCGACGACTTGTTTAAGAAACGTTGCCGCATCAAGCACGCCGACCTGAACCTTTGCCACGACGAGAAGTGGCGAACCGGTAAGAACACCGCGCTGAAGCAGGCCGTTGACGTTCTGCTCAAAGCCGATCAGGTCATGATCGACAACGGAAACCCGGACAATCACGGCGAGAAGCGCTACCTGGAGAAGGTATTGCTGAAAGGCGCGGGAGCACTGCACAAGACAGGGTCTCAAGGCCCTGTGAACTATTTTACGTGTGAAAAAGACCCCGGCAAGATAGGCGGCGAATTTCCCGTGCTAAAAGAGCTGTGCCAGCGCCTGGCTCAGCTAAATCCAGGCGACTCCTTCTCCGTTGGAAACTTCATCGGTGCGGTCATGAAAGAACCGTGGGGAAGCGGTGGCACACCGGTCGTGCTCGCGCTCGCGCACGTTGTTCGGGCCTACGGCGAGAGGCTGCTTGTCTACAAAGACTCTACAAAGATGGTCGAGCAGTCTGTAACATCGTATGAAGATCTCGCTAATGTCGTTTCGGATCCAGGCTGCAAGCTCGTCTTCGAAGTTCGGAGCATTTCCGGCCCTCAGAGCAAGTTCATCGATTTGATCGCAAAGGCGGTGGACGCCCCGCAGTTGAAGCACGGTGAGACGAGGACTCTCAGTGCTGCTTTTGAAGCAGTTTTCGCGTGGTGGGACAAACTGCCGGAAGTATCGAAGGTGGTCTCCCTGTATGAAAAAGAGCGACAAGCACGGTTGACGCAGCTGAAAAACCTGCTGAGCGGGATTGGAAAAAGCGCAGACCGATTTGACCTTATTCTGCAGCAATTGCCCGCCGTCTTCAGTGGCGGTCCGGTGAACGAAACACTCACGGAGAGAGATGCTGAAGAACTGGCCTCTTCATTTTCAAAGGACGTCAAACTGCTCAATTCAGGAGTACAAACTGCTCAAAGACAAGTGGCAGAAGCGGTCTGCGAGATATTCGGGAGCAAAGGGGATGTGATAGAGTGTGAGAAAGTCGTCACTCAATGGTACGGAGATCTCACTCCCGCCCAGCGTAACCCGCAGCTTTACGAAGAGGAGGCTTCGCAACTCCTCACCCAATTGGAGAATCATTCTGAGCCCTTTGGGACAAGACTGCTGAAGCTTCTTCCCAAGGACTTCGGATTTGGTGCAGTCGCTGATTGGTCTTCAATGCACACGGAAGACTTCGCCGCCAAAGTGAAGCAGGCCAAAGCCGAAGTGGAGAAGGAAACGCCGGTTGTCTACAAACCCGCTGTGGAGGAGAAAACGTACGTCCTTCATGAAGGCCAGGCGCTACTGCTCAAGGTGCCGGAGGGTGCCAGCAAGATCGTTTACACGACAGACGGCAGTGACCCCAAGAAGTCTGACACGGCGATGGAATGCAAGGATGAGGTGGACCTCGCGAAGGTGCTCAAAGAGCAGCCCAAGGTCGAGGTAAAGATCCGTGCTTTTGATCAGGACGGCAACGCCAGCGAAATGGTTAGCGTTGAGCTCGTGAGCAAGGACAAGGAGTATGAACTCCAGGTCAAGAAGAACATGTTCGGCGACACTGAGGCGACATTCAGATGTCCTAAGAACAAAGAGAGCCTGCTCGCCGTTTTGAACTCCGTGGTGAACTACGGAACGCAGAAGAATTTGATTTCTGAAAATGGCGGAGAGAACATTCGGGCAGCGCTGACCCAATTGATAAGCGAAGAATGAGACGAAAGAACATGCCGCTACAGAATGACTGCCTGTGCCGGGTCGACTATGTCGGGGAGCTGAAGCTCACTCCTCCTGAAAATGTAATGTTCGTTGTGAGCGACAAGGATTATGTTCAGGCGTGCAAGAGTCTGTCACGGCAGTTCGGAGCCAAACAGTCCCTGAGAATCTGGGTCCGGAACAGAATCCACTTCCTCTGGCTCAAGGATTTCTTGGAGCAAATCGAGTTGGAGTGTCTGTTTCAGGAGATAACCGTTAAAGATGTCCTCGCAGACAGGTGGAATGTTCTCGTTCCGGAGTGGCTTGATGACCGGACGATACTCGAGCAGCGCCTCCTCGATCTCGAAGTCGAAACTCACTCCCACGATACTTTTGTGAACCGTCTTCTGGCGCACTTCCTCGGTGACGAATTCCGTGGAGAGACGCTGAGTGCCGGGAATTTATTGAAGGTTATAACTGCTCTTATCGAAGCGACAGCGGATACTGCACTTAAGAAATATCCCATTCTCCAGGCCTCACTGGGAGCAAAGTGCAAAGAGTGGGTTGTCAACAGTTCGGAGAATTGGATCAGAAGAGTCTGCGACCGGATCCCGCAGAATTTTCAGGAGCTGTGGGGAACTCTGAGCTACTGGTCGGTCCTTCACGGGTATCCTGGCAAACTGCTTGGATACGTTCTCCCGGCCAAAGACATTGCCTGGGTGACCAAGATTCCTCCGGGAACCATCGGGGAGCTTCCACTGACACCGACAGCCAGGGAAGAAGCCCTGACTCAGATAGATTTATTCTTCAAGAACGTCAAGCCACAGGTTAGTACCAGTGATGATTTCCGGAAAGTCCTGGCATGTGTTTCCGGCCGTTTCGTACAGGAATTCCAGCATATTTCTGATCTGATCGGGAGCGGACAGTTTGTTGTGTCAGCCGATGATGTTCGGAAGGTGCAGGACAAGTTTAAGACCTGCGCCGGCGTAACAGCCAGCCAGTTGAGTCTTGTCAATTACAGTGTCATGCCGGGTCGCCCCGCGCTGCTCGAACAGGACAAAAGCTGGTCAGCGAAGGAGTGGATTCGCTGGACTGTTGACGAATATGTGCCCTACCGCACCTGGCAGTTATACAACAATCATTACGACGAAGAGCTTGAGCACACTGTCCAGCGCTTTTCCGAGTGGTACATCAAGGAATATGCTGCCGTGCAGAAAGAACCAAGCCTGAGCCTGGTTCACGCGTTAACACATGCGGGAACCATTGAGAACACCAAGGAGCTCTCCGTCGTTTTGCTCATCGACTGTTTGCCTCTGCAGTTTGCAGACCTGCTCGAAGACGCCCTCCGTAACTATGGCTTCAGCAGGCACGACCGTACCTATCGATTTGCACCTTTGCCGACCACCACCATCCCGAACAAAGCGATCATTCTTGGTGGCCAGTGGGATTGCTGCGAGAAGGAGTACGAAAGTGTGCTCAAGACGAGGGCGCAGCAAGATTGGAACGGGCAAGAGGTGATCTACGTAAGCACCCTGAAGGCGCTCTCGGATCTGGAGCCACCAACTGAGTCCGCTGTTGTCGTTCTGAACTTCGTAGAAGGCGACGATTTACTTCACGAGGACGTGCAATCCAAGAACACGCCCTACGAAGAGGAGCTGTACCGGCTGTTCAACCGTGTGGCCGAGGCCGTGCGTCGGCTGTGCGATACCTGGACAGGCAAGGCAGAAGATTTCAGTATTCATGTTGTAACGGATCACGGAGCGTGTCGAATCTTGGATGAAGAAAAGTATTCCTTTGATTCCGGCTTGATTAACAAACTCTTCCCAACCGAGAAACATCGATTCTCGGGCGTCGAGGCCGTAAAGGCGGGAGATGTTCCTGACAACTTGTGGGATTTGGGCTACAAGTTTCAACAACCGTTCTACTCGGATGGCAAAGTGTATTTTCTACCAAAGGGGCACAATACCGTTCGATTTCCGGAAAAAGGAAAAGGCTTTTTACACGGGGGTGCAACACCGGAAGAGGTCATCGTCCCAACAGCTCTTTACAAAGCAGTCAAGGTTGCGTGGAAGCACCCGTTTGCGCGTTTTCTCGGTCTCAGCTTGGACAAGGAAACAGGCAGAGCAAGCTTTTACGTTCAGAGGGTTGTTTCCCTGGACATTGAGCTCCAGAACCCAAATCCGTCCACCATCCGAGTTGTTCGCGCCAGCATCCTGGCTCCCGACACGGATTTGAAAGGTTGGGAGACGCCGTCCGTCGAGCCGGGGCAGACAGGCATTCTTCGTATAGACTGTTACTTCAAGAAGGCTGCGATCGGTCTGGGCGAGCTTGAGATTGAAATCGCCTACGAGATTGGTGGAGAGACATACACCCATACGGTTCCGCTCGACTGTCAGTTCAGATCGGCGGTCACCACGGGATTCAGTCTGAAAGACCTTTCATGAACGCAGGAACAGTGATGAACTCATTCGAACAAAAGGCGAAGGACTATTACGGCGAAGTGGTCATCAACAAGGCATTGATGGGAAAGGCAGGATTCGGTGCACGCGCCATTCCCGTCTACGTCGCCGAGTGGATTATAGGCCAGTTCCTTGAAGGTGACGACCTGACTGAAGATGGCAGAAACGAAATAGTGAGCACGGTCTCGCGATTCCTGCCCCAGAAAGCGGATAAGAACACGATCTTGAACCGCTTGATGGCGCAAGAGGAAGTCAGAATCCTGGATGATTTTCGTGTGAACGTGAATCTCGAGAGGAACACCTACGAGTTGAGTATCCCTGTTTTGGATATCACCAGCGGGATGGTACAAAAAGACATCGTTGACGCAAACCCAATGGTCCTGAAGACAGGAATGTGGGGACTGGGGACTCTGAGATACGTGCCACCGGATGGCGAGGACATTAAGAAGGGTCAGGTCTGGATGGTCGACTTCAAGGCGTTTCAGAGTCCTGGAGTTGACCTCGAATACTTCCGTGACTCTCGAAAACACTTTTCTATCGACGAGTGGATCGATCTCCTTGTTTCCAGTTGCCAGTTTAACCCTGACATTTTGAAGCTGTCTCAGAAGCTTCTTCTGCTGAGCAGGATCATCCCTCTGGTAGAACCCAGGGTAAACCTCACCGAACTGGCACCCAAGGGAACGGGAAAGTCGTTTGTGTTTGACAACATCAGTCGGTATGCGGCGGTCATCCCAGGAGGAAAGCTGTCCGCTCCAGCCCTCTTCTTCAACAGCAACACCAAGCAGCTCGGTTTGATACCCCGCTATGATGTGGTCGTCGTCGACGAGATTCAGAAGATTCACACAGATGCAGCAGGCGAGGCCATGGCCGCTCTGAAGATGTACTTGGAGAGTGGGAGATACCGCCGAGCTACAGGTGACATGGGAACTTCGGAGGCGGGTTTTGCCATGCTGGGAAATATCACCCTGGGGCCGGACAGGTTGCCTTTATACGAAAGCGATGGGATTTTCAAGGAACTGCCGGCTGCTTTGCAGGAGTCTGCATTCATTGACCGCATCCACGGGCTGATTGAGGGCTGGTTCATGGCTCGAATTTCGAGGAACACGCCTTCCAAGTCACTCGGGTTCAAGGGCGACTTCTTTAGCGAAGTTCTTCATGAGCTGCGAACGGATCTGCGGTATGCGGATTACGTGTCGCAAAGCCTTCACCTCCCCCACTGCGAAGACATGCGTGACGGGAAAGCCATCGCCCGCTTGGCGGAAGGTTTTCTCAAGCTCCTCTTTCCGGATCGCAATGTCAGTGACGAGGAGTTTACAACTTATTGTGTGAATCCAGCAGTGCGCATGCGCCAACAGATCCGTGATGAGTTGTCAAAGATCGACCAGGAGTACAGGTGGGTCACCATTAAGAGTCAGGTGCCAGACGAGTTTCAGCTCTCTCACCCGGAAGAAAAACCCGCGCCGTCTACTGAAAAACCCCAAATTGATCCCCTATCTCCAGAGAGAAAACCTGAGGAGACAACGATTGACATCGCTGAGGGGCAGAAAGGGATTTCATACGAGAAGCTGTTCTGGCCCTACTTGAAAGGGGCGAAAGAAATCCGGCTATGCGACCCTTACATCCGTCTGCAGTATCAGATCTTTAACCTGATGAGTTTCTGCGAGATTCTGGAAGCGACCGAGAACCCGCCGACACTCAAGCTGGTGACAGGATGCGACACCTACCAGGAAACCGATCTGACAGAGAAGTTTGAGGAACTGAAGAAAGGACTCGCTCAGGACAATATTCTTTTGGAGTATAGCTTCGACGACAATCTCCACGATCGCTGGGTGGAAACCGATACGGGCTGGAGGATTATACTTGGGCGCGGGCTGGACATTTTTCAGAAGCAGGCCGACAAGTTCACGCTGGGTTTCATGGATCAAACAAAGCGCAAATGCAAAGCAACCAAGATTGTCTACACGAGGATGAAGTAACCGATTTTACCGGAACATCAGCGAAATCAGTCATCCATGCGTTCCGCAGGCGTCACGTTGCTAGAAGAGGACAGATATGATTCAGGATCTCAGACGACCAAGGATTGATGCCGGACGACGGCCCAAGTGGTTCAATTCGCCCGTTACGACATATGAAGGCGACATTGCTTCCATCAGGCAGTTTATCCCTTCTTTTGAACGCAGAAGCTTTGCTCTGGCCCAACCAGACGATTTCAAGACCCCGATCAATATGAGACTGGATACCATCGTCCGATTACCCATTGGGGATGACGCATATTTCGTTCCCATAGGGATCGTTTCAAAAGACTACGTCCTTGTTCCGCACTTGGAAGTATTGGACGCTGCCTCGCAAGCTCTGAACAAGTCAAAGATACCACCAAAGGACGTACGCGCCGAATTGACTCTTACTGAATACGGCGAACGAATGGAACTATCGCTCTACCTTCCTTGGGAGTATTCCTTTGATCCCGGCGATGGAAATCCTTTGGCTATGCGATTGGAATGCTTTAACTCCGTGGATGGCAGTACACGATTCAGAGCGCTGATGGGATGGTTTCGATTCGTGTGCAGCAACGGCCTCGTGGTAGGCATAACCCAATCGGACCTGCGTCGTCGCCATGTTGGGGAGCTTAGGACTTCGGATATTGGAGCAGTCCTTTCCGCCGGCCTTGTGTCTGCCAGAAGGGAAAAGGAGAACTTCCAACAATGGATGACGAAGAAGCTGGAATGGACTGCCCTTGCGCCATGGATTGAAGACGAACTGAAACATGCTTGGGGGTTCAAAGCGGCCACTCGGACCCTTCATATCGCCAAGACCGGTCACGATGTGGAGATCGCTGGCCCGTACAAAGGTGAAAAGCCGACGACCATTCGTGTCCGGAAAGGGAAACGAGTACCAGGTTCACCCCCAACTTGCCGAAACTTGTATGATCTGAGCCAGGTTCTCGCATGGTTGGCGAAGGAGCGCAGGGATTTGCAGGAGCAGCTCGAATGGCGCGAGAAGATTCCGGACTTGATGAAAGGATTGCTCAATAAGGCACGAGTCTGAGGTGTCCCGCACCGGCATTGTTCAACAGGCAGACACGTCAAAGTTGCCGCGACTCAGAGACTTCGCGTCTGCTCCTCCCAATCGTGTCAATTTTCAAAGGAGGCACTTGATGAAAAGGGTCACATATGACGTTGCCCTTCTGGCGCCTGTTCCTTTGGAGCACCTTCAGGACGGGGTGGATGTTTGCCAGAAAGAAGGCAAAGTGGCTTTTGGGAGCCGAGCGTGGGAAGTCTTCCGCAAACTCGATGACATACGGAACGGCCTGACGGTGGATGTATACATATATGCATCCCACAATCCATCAGCCCGTGGATTTACGGTGACATGGATGGCAGTTTACATCGGGCACGTGGAAAGCATAAACGGCGCCCATCTTCTGGGGATGAAATATCGTCCTCCCTCCACCGAGCGTTACCAGGAGGATAATCTCGGCCATTGGGCCGTTTTTTGGGAAGTGGAGGATTTGCACCTGCTCACGGAATCGGAATGTGTCCTCACCGGTCGTTTCCATGGCCTAGACAAAAGGAAAAATTACGGTAGGAACTTTGCGCCTGAAGGTCCGATCTTGATTCAAGCGCTTTGACCGAAGAATCCGATGTCGCTCACGATGAAATCAAGCGCCTGAAAAGAGAATACGGGGCCTTGAGATGCCAGTCGGCATAGAAAACTACATCGCCCTATCTCAACGCTGAAGCATAGACACCATGAGAGGAGACGGGAATTGAAGATCAGTACTGTTCTCGATCAGATCGATCTCGGCAGTATGGCTTTGCCTGAATTTCAGCGCGGATATGTTTGGAACCGGGATCAAGTGCGAGGCCTGATGCACTCCCTTTACAAGAGGCACCCTGTCGGAAGTCTGCTCGTCTGGCTTACCCAAGCGGAAAGTGCCCCGAGCCGGGGGGACGGAAATCTCGCCCCCGGGATCGTTTCGCTCATTCTTGACGGGCAGCAGAGGATGACTTCGCTGTATGGGATTGTCCGGGGAAAGCCGCCCGTTTTTTTTGACGGTAACAGCCAGACTTTTACGGGGCTTTACTTTAACTTGGACGACGAAGTTTTCGAATTCTACCTGCCCCTGAAGATGAAAGACAATCCCACATGGATCAATGTCACTGAGATCATGCAGAAAGGACCCGGTGAGGTCATCTCCAAAATTGTCACGAGCCCGGAACTGCAGGCCAATACCGCAGCCTATATCAACCGACTCAACGCGATTTCAGGGATCAAGGATATCGATCTACACGTTGAACAGGTAACCGGTGAGGACAAATCGGTCGATGTGGTCGTGGACATCTTCAATCGTGTCAACAGCGGCGGAACGAAGCTGTCCAAAGGCGATTTGGCTCTGGCGAAGATTTGCGCGTGCTGGCCTCAAGCGCGTGTGGAGATGAAATCACGCCTCGAGAAATGGAGCAAGGTTGGATTTTTCTTCAAGCTCGAATGGCTCCTGCGATGCATCAACACAGTGGTCACCGGAGAGGCCCTTTTCTCAGCGTTGAAAGACGTGGACACACAGACTTTCAAAAAAGGCATGGAGCTGGCTGAGAAATATGTGGACGGCTTACTCGATCTCATTGCAGGGAGGCTTGGCCTCGATCATGACAGGGTACTTGGCAGCCGGTATTCCTTCCCGCTCCTTGCGAGATATCTCCACCTGTGCAACGGACGTCTGCCAAACCATAAAGAGAGAGATAAGGTCCTCTTCTGGTATATTCACACTTTCCTGTGGGGGCGTTACGCAGGATCGACCGAAACGGTGCTGAACCAGGATCTGGAACTCATTAATGTTACCGATGGTGGCCTCGACCGACTGATAAACCAGCTCCGCCAGGTCCGGGGACACCTAAAGCTGCAGCCCGACGATTTCAAAGGCTGGAGCCGCGGAACGCGATTTTATCCTCTGCTGTACATGATGACCAGGGTCTGCAAGGCAAAGGACTGGGATACGGGCATAGAGTTGACCGCTCACCTGCTTGGGAAGCTGAGCAGCCTCCAGATTCACCACATCTTCCCCAAAGCCCTGCTTTACAAGCATGGATACTCCCAGGCGGAGACGAATGCTATCGCCAATTTCACGTTTCTCACCCAAGAAACCAATCTGATGGTTTCGGACAAGCATCCCGAGGAGTACCTCGAGGGTTTTATGGCGAGAAACCCGGGAGCCGTGGAGTCTCATTGGATTCCAACGGATAAGAATCTCTGGAAACCGGAGAATTACCTGGACTTTCTTGCTGCACGTCGTGAACTGCTCGCGGCCGCAGCCAACGAGTTTCTGGATGGTCTTATTGCAGGGACGGTGCCGGAAGAGATACCTGCTCCATCAATCTTGGAGAGAGAAATTGTTGTGATTCCGGGGAGAGTGGAAAGTGAAGAGGAAGATCGCATCCTTCAGGAGTTCAATGGCTGGATCGTGAACCAGGGGCTGCCACCGGGCGAGTATCAATACGAGTTGACCGATCCGACGACCGGGGAGCCCCTAGCCAATCTGGATCTGGCATGGCCGAATGGACTCCAGGAAGGTTTCAGCCAGCCAGTAACGCTTCTCATGGATGAGGGAAAAGAGACGATCGACGCTGCCAATCGCGCTGGCTACCGTGTTTTCACAAATCCCGACTATTTTCGCGATTATGTTCTTCGGGACATCTTGGCGATGGCCGAGAGCGCTTGAAAACTCCATCCAACAGTACGGTCAAAGGGGGCAATATTTCTGCTAGACCTCCACGTTTCCGGAAGAGCTTTGGTTTTGAGGTTAGACGATGGTTGAAGCGCTTTATGAAGAATCTCTACGTACCCTGAAGGCAGCTCTGGCTGACGAAAAAGCCTCATTTCACCCAGGACAGTGGGAGGCAATTGAAGCTCTAGTCAAGCGACGAGCAAGGGTCTTAGTTGTGCAACGCACCGGCTGGGGGAAGAGTGTGGTTTACTTCTTGGCAACTCGTCTTCTACGCAACCGAGGGGCCGGCCCCACCCTGCTTATCTCCCCACTCCTCGCCCTGATGCGCAACCAGATCGCAATGGCTGAGAGGATTTGCCTGCGTGCCGCAACCATCAACTCCAACAATGTTGAAGAATGGAGTAGCGTTCAGGGCGAGCTTCTCGCCGGCAGGGTGGATATCCTCCTCATCTCCCCGGAGCGACTCTCCAATGAGAGCTTCCGAGAAGATGTATTGCTGCCGATATCAACAAGCGTAGGCCTTTTCGTGGTTGATGAAGCCCATTGCATTTCAGACTGGGGACACGACTTTCGACCGGATTACCGCCGCATCACTCGTGTGCTCCAGGCGATGCCATCGAATATACCTGTTTTGGCCACCACCGCAACCGCTAATGACAGGGTCGTCACGGATGTTTCCGAGCAACTCGGGGAGACGCTCCAAATCTCGCGGGGACCGCTCGCGAGATCGACTCTGCATCTTCAAAATATCAAGCTTCCAAGTCAAGCTTCCAGGCTGGCATGGCTGGCTGAGCATTTGCCGAGCCTGCCGGGAAGCGGGATAGTCTATACCCTCACCGTGCGGGATGCAGATCGTGTTGCGTCCTGGCTCCGTTTCAGGGGTATTGATGCGGCAAGCTACTATGGTGATCTTCCCGCTGACGCACGCATTAAGTTGGAAAACAGACTCCTTCAAAACCAGATCAAAGCCTTGGTTGCGACAACAGCTCTCGGAATGGGCTTCGACAAGCCTGACCTGGGTTTTGTCATCCACTACCAGCGGCCAGGGTCCGTTGTGCATTATTATCAGCAGGTTGGAAGGGCTGGCCGCGCTATAGACCGAGCGTATGGCATACTGCTCTGTGGCAAGGAAGATGCCGAGATAGTCGACTATTTCATCCGTACCGCTTTCCCCCCCGAGGCTGATGCGCTGCAAATTTTGTCTTGTCTTGATCAGGCGGGAAACGGATCATCAATCCAGATGATCGAGGCGCGGGCAAATTTCCCTCGAAATCGAATAGAAAAAATTCTTTTCCAGCTTGCAGTTATGACACCTGCTCCGGTCAGCAAGGCGGGCAACCGTTGGCATAGAAACCCGGTGCCATATGTGCCGGATCGCGAACGGGTAGAAACGCTGACTCGCATGCGCAAAGACGAACAGGCACAGATGACTGCCTACACAGAGAGCAGAGAGTGCTTGATGGCGTTCTTGCAAAGGGCCCTCGACGACCCGCATCCGATTGCTTGCGGCCGCTGCGCTGTCTGCCTCGGTCGACCGCTCTTGCCGACGACTTTCTCTACACAAGTGGCAACCGAAGCTGTACAGTTTTTGCGGCGTAGTGATATTGTGATAGAAGAACGAAGGCAGTGGCCCTCAGACGCGCTTACTGAATGCTACGGCTGGCGAGGAAACATAGCTCCGAATCTGCGGGCCGAGAAGGGGCGTGCCCTCTGCCGATGGGGAGATTCCGGCTGGGGGGAGCTAGTGAAGTCGGGCAAACAGCAAGAGAGAAAATTCGATGAGGCTCTCGTCACCGCAGCGGCAGAGATGGTCCGTTCGAGATGGATGCCCCAGCCACCTCCCAGTTGGGTTACTTGCGTGCCATCATTACGCCATCCTTCACTTGTGCCAGATTTCGCTCAACGTCTGGCAGCTGAACTGAAACTCCCGTTCGTCCCCTGCGTGGAGAAGATACGAAACGCACTGCCTCAGAAGGAGATGAGGAACAGTTACCAGCAGGCCTCGAATCTTGCGGGTGCTTTCCGTGTCAACCAGTGGAAAGGTATCGCTGGACCAGTTGTTCTTGTGGACGACATGGTTGACTCAAGGTGGACGTTCACTATAATCGCCGCTTTATTAAGGACTGCGGGGAGCGGTTTGGTTTGGCCGCTTGCGCTCGCGATGACAACCACTGGATGATATGAACATGACAAGTGACAAGCATATTTTGAGTCCGGAAACACAGGCCATTCTTCTCCTCTGCGGGGTATGGGGACATGCTCGGCCTGGAGATCCGAAGCCCCTTAGCCTGGGAGAGTACAATGATCTCGCTCAATGGCTCCACGTTTCCGACATGCACCCTTCCGACCTTTTGCTAGAAGAGGGAATAAAGCGCCTCCAAGACGCAGAAACTGTTCCGGTCGAGGCAGACCGAATGTTGGCACTCTTGCGACGAGGGGCCTCCATGGCCCTTGCCGTCGAGAGTTGGACTAACCAGGGTATGTGGGTCCTCAGCCGTGTCGATGCTAGATACCCTCAGCGACTCAAAGACCGTCTGAAAAGGCTGGCACCACCGATTCTTTACGGATCAGGAAGAACAGAACTGCTGTCAAAGGCAGGATTGGCCATTATTGGCTCACGAGACATTGATCACAATGCCTCTCGGTACACGCGGATGCTCGCCGAACTTTGTGCTGCCCAGGGAATAGCCGTCATCTCAGGGGGCGCGCGCGGAGTCGATGGCGAGGCTATGGCGGCTGCGCTGTCCAAAGGTGGTACAGTGGTCGGTATCCTGGCAAAAGGTCTCGCTCAAGAGGCATCCTCCAGGAAGTTCCGCAATGCAATCATGGAAGGCTCGATGGTTTTAGTATCCCCATATTACCCTAATGCCGCGTTTACTGTCGGCAATGCCATGGGAAGAAACAAATATATATACTCATTGAGTGATTGGGCACTTGTTGTCAGTTCTGGCCTACGAGAGGGCGGAACTTGGTCTGGCGCGAATGAGAACCTAAAGCATAAGTGGGTGCCGCTGTTTGTGAGATCAGGCAGGCAAGTCCCGAAAGGCAACCTGCAGCTCATTCAAAAGGGAGGCATCCCATTTCCGGAAGACCTTTTGCATGACAGCGAAGATCTCGGAAGTTCGTTACAACAACTGTCCGCTGGCGTCTCAGATTCTCAATTACATGGGACGGACCCACCAGCGGTGACGGCAAGAACACAAGGGCAAGAAGCCTTCCCAGAAGCTACAGCCCACCAACCATTGCAAACGGCAATAAGCCAGACTGAGATAGAGCTCGAACCGCGCGACCTGTTTGAGGTCGTCTGGCCCTATTTAGAACGTGAACTCAAATCCCCAAGAACGAGTAAGGAGTTGGCCGAACGCTTCGCGGTTAGTCTTAACCAAATGACTTCGTGGTTGAACCACGCCGTCGAACTGAATATGGTGACCAAACTGAAAAGGCCAACGAAATACATTGCTTCGGATCAAGACGCAAAATGTCGGCGACGCCAGTTGTCCCTCCCCTTCAGCAAGAAGTAATTGGTTTGGGGGTAGCTCTGCTTCCGAACTTTGCTTGGCTGGGACATACACGGCAACCCCTGAGTTGTGGCCTTTTTCCTCTGAGGGATTCCGGCGAATCGCGCAGAGCCGGAAGGTCAAGCGGGTTCGAAATAGAGAAAATCAAAATTTGACAGCCATATATAGATAATATTCGAAGTGTAGTAGCAATCGACTATGATCCCCAAAATGCTCTTTAAAACGACCGTGGATCGAAGACAAAATTAGACTGAAGTTTAACAGTATCAAAAAAGTATTTTAGTAATTTTAATAAGTTACATCATCACAAACACGTTGTGGCACTACCGGGTCATTTTTTTGGGTCTTCCGGCAAATGAGTACCTGTAAGGTTGCGAAAAAAGAATGGACATGGCAAGAACCCTGTTGTTTGAGGCCAATCGAACAACAAAGGGGGTTGCTCAGCCATGTCCACATCCATACTCTACCATGCTTTCGGGTTGAAAGGTATCCAA
>Ga0228536_1001108_pt1 | contig 31314 bp, 26 predicted proteins | sample SJ1Smetagenome_FD_168611 | JGI IMG/M metagenome (GOLD analysis project Ga0228536, IMG submission 168611) | Enriched culture of PCE-dechlorinating microbial communities from Ithaca, New York, USA - SJ1.S | ecosystem: Engineered > Modeled > Simulated communities (microbial... > Unclassified...
TTCATATAGGGACGCCTCCTCAACTTTGAATTGTGCCTTACTTTTGCGGGTTTCAGCACAATTTCATTGTAGAGACTGGCGTCTCATTTTTCAAAGACCTTCCTTAAGCATTACAGGAATGCTCCTTAAAAATAATCAGAACATTTTCATTGGCCGGTAAATACGGCCTTGCGCTTCTCAATGAAAGCTCCCATACCTTCTTTTTGATCGGCAGTACTAAAGCAGAGGCCAAAGGCGTCGGCTTCAATAGTCATGGCCCGGTCAATATCGGTCTGCAGGCCGGCATGGGCTGCCGCCTTGCACAGCCGCACTGCGATTTGGCCCTTGCTGGCTATGCGCTTGGCCAGGCCTCTGGCATAGTCGAGCAGCGCTTCCGGTTCTACCACATGGTTTACCAGGCCGATTTTCAGGGCTTCCTCAGCACTGATAACGTCTGCCGTATAGAGCAGTTCTTTGGCCATTCCGGGCCCTACCAGCCGGGGCAGACGCTGCGTTCCCCCAAACCCCGGAGTTATCCCCAGTCCAACCTCCGGTTGACCAAACCGGGCGTTGCTCGAAGCTACACGGAAATCGCAGCACATCGCCAGTTCGCAGCCGCCTCCCAGGGCAAAGCCGTTTACAACAGCAATGACCGGCTTGGGCAAGTTTTCTATCTCAGAAAACACCTGTTGACCGAGTATACCGAAATTGCGTCCTTCTATCGCGCTCATCGACCGCATCGCGGCGACGTCGGCTCCCGCTACGAAAGATTTGTCTCCAGCTCCGGTGATGAGCAAAACAAGCAGGCTATCATCGCTTTTAACCTCGGCCACAGCGGCTTGAATTTCCAATAGAGTATCCCTGTCAAGTGCATTTAAAGCTGCCGGACGGTTAACATAAAGAACTGCAATTGGGTCTTCTTTTTGTAGAATCACGTTTTGGTAGACCATGAATGTTTCCCTTCCTTCTTAAACAAATTCTTTGACCTCCTTTCCTGTTAATACTTCATCTCAAGATTTATCATGATGGCACATATTTACCGTTTTAAAAAGAAGGTCCGCTACGGTTCGGAAAAAACTAACCTGAAAGGTTTTGTTACCCAGCTAGTCTAGCTTCCAAACCGTAGCGTCATATATAAAAAAGTAATATAAGGGGGTTCCAGGTTTTAAAAAGGATATTACAATTATTTATTGTTATTTAGTAGCAAATAGCGTGCCACCTGTTATTTTTTATGAAAATGTTTAAGCTAAATCCCATTATTCCGGTACTTTGTTGTTTAACTGATTTGTGATTTTTATAACGTTTTACTAAACCCACATGTTGTTTTGATAACCATACAGTGTACGGTTTACCGCACACTCATTCGTTCCACATAATCTGCATTGGTTGTCCTATTCAACCAATGCCTCTTTAATATTCACCAAACATCCTGGCGCAAGGGCTATAGGTAGTCAGGTCCGCTCCAAAAGCTATTAGAATCCTCTTCTATCCGGCCATTTGAGGAATGGCATAATATTTGCATTATCATATATTAAGTTTTGCCATGGTTTGTTAAGGAGGGATGTTTAAAGCACTGAATAATTAAGGAACCCAAAGGATATGGTTCTAAAAAGTATTACTCCAATACCGTATCATAGCCGGGAACATCAAATCAGCGTACCGATCGCATTCAATTCTAAACAATTTTATTGAAGCAATTGCTGAATCGCTCATGAATGGCTTCCTATCCAATGAAAGGTATTAGGCAACTTTTAGGAGGTAGATCTAGTGAATTTCGATTTAACTGACGAGCAAAAAATGGTTCAAGAAATGGCCAAGAACTTCGCCGAAAAGGAAATTGCGCCCTATGTGGACCAGGATGAGGAAAACCATTATTACCGCCGGGAGATACTTTCCAAAATGGGTGAACTGGGCCTGTTGGGCTGGAGTATTCCCGAAGAGTACGGTGGAAACGGCATGGGTTGGATGGAAGCTGTTTTAGCGCTTTACGAAATTGCCAAAGTCCATACTTCCTGGCGTTTGAGCATAAGCGGCAACTGTTGGGGTCCGGCCATGACCATCAACCAGTATGGAACACCGGAACAAAAAGAAAAATATATCCCCAAACTGGTCAGCGGCGAGCATGTGGGCAGCTTTGCCATAACCGAAGCCAATTCCGGCTCAGATGTAGCCAGCATGAAGACTTTTGCTGAGGACAAAGGCGATCATTATTTAATGAATGGCTCCAAGATGTGGATTTCCGGCGGACATGTATCAGACGTAGGCCTGGTCTACGCGGTCACTGAAAAGGGCGCCGGCCACAAGGGTCTGTCCTGTTTTATTGTAGACTACAACAATACTCCTGGCATCACCAGAATTCCCATCCACACTAAAGTTGGTATGTGGACTGCTCCGACTTCCGAACTCGTATTCGAGAACGCGGTAATACCGAAAGAAAACCTGCTGGGGCCCTTGAACAAAGGCTTTATAATCTGTATGTGGCAGCTGAACAACACCCGTATGGGCTGTGCTACCGGTGCCGCATCACTATCTGCCGCCTGCCTGGAAGGCGCTGTTCAATATGCCAATGAGCGTACTCAGTTTGGCAAACCCATAGGCAAATACCAGATGATTCAAGCCCAACTGGCTGAAATGAAGTTGGAAGATGAAGCTGCCAAATTCCTGGTTTACCATGCTGCCTATTTGAAGGATAAAGGACTGCCCAACCAGCAGGCCACTTCCATCGCCAAGCTGTTCGGCTGTCAGGCCGCGGTTCATGCCGCCAATATGGCCATGAAGATCTACGGTTCTTACGGCTACTCCACTGAGTACCCCTGCGGCAGATGGCTGCGCGACGCCAAGCAGTTTGAAACCCTGGAGGGAACCTCCAATATGCATATGCAGATAATATCCAATATCGAGCTTGGCTATCAGCCCAATAGATAATTTCGAGGCGCCGGCTATTTATTTTTATTGGCAGTGTTTCTTAGTAAATACTAGGGAGTGTTATATGGTGGTTATTGAATGGATAGTTGGTGCAGGGTTGTTATTGCTTTCTGTAGTAATCGCAGCCAGAACTTTTAGAAAAAGGCATAAATTTTTGTAATTCAGAAGGGAGGATTACGAATGAGCGAATATGGTTTTTCGTTACACCCCTATTTTAAGGAAATGCCCGGCATAGGCAAGGCTCTTAACAAGGCCAACAAGGCCAATACCGAAGAACTCAAGAATGTCGAGGCAGCTATAGCGGCAGAAATTGAAAGGGTTAAGAATTCCGGTAAAGCCACCGCGGACATGAATAAAAAAGGCGAACTGGATGTGTGGCAGCGCCTGGAATACTTGATAGACCCGGGCACCTGGTGTCCCCTGCATACGATTTACGACCCCAGCAGCAATGAAGAAGGAAGCACCGGGGTCATTGACGGACTCGGCAAAATATCCGGCAAATGGGCGGTAATTATCGCATCCAACAATAAAATTATGGCCGGGGCCTGGATAGCCGGTCAGGCTGACAATATCCTGCGGGTTACCGACATGGCCAAAAGGCTGCATATCCCCCTGGTATGGGTGCTGAACTGCAGTGGGGTTAAGTTGATGGAGCAGGAAGAAGTGTACGCCAACCGCAGGGGAAACGGCACTACCTTTTACCGGCATGCTGAATTGGAACAACTGGGCATCCCGGTTATCGTAGGCATTTATGGCACCAACCCGGCCGGCGGCGGCTACCACGGCATCAGTCCCACCACCCTTATAGCCCATAAAAACGCCAATATCGCCGTAGGCGGCGGAGGCATTGTAGGCGGCATGTCCCCTAAAGGCTATTTCGACGAGGAGACTGCCGAAGCCCTGATCGACGCCACCCGTCAGTTGAGTTCCACCCCCCCGGGAAGAGTTGAAATACACTATAACGGCACCGGCTTCTTCCGGGAAGTATGTGAAACCGAACAGGCGGTCTTGGATAGAATCAAACAGTATATGAAAGATATGCCGGCCTATCATCCCGATTTTTTCCGGGTGGCTGACCCGATTGATCCCCAATTCCCTGTAGAGGATCTTTACAGCCTGCTTCCGGCCAACCAGAGAAGAACCTATTCCATGCCGGAGATTTTAGCCAGACTGTTCGATAACAGCGAACACCTGGAATACAAGCCCGATTATGGCCCGGAAGTCTATTGCGGCCTGGCCAAGATCGACGGCTACCTGTGCGGTGTAATCGGCAACAACCAGGGTGCTCTGGGCGCGGAGTATCCCGAGTATACCGACAAGTATCAGGGCATGGGCGGCAAGCTCTACCGGCAGGGCCTGATTAAAATGAGCGAATTCGTCACCTTCTGCGGCCGCGACCGCATTCCCATGTTGTGGCTGCAGGATACCACCGGCATAGACGTTGGCGATATTGCGGAACGCGCCGAACTGCTGGGCCTGGGTATGTCGCTCATCTATTCCATTGAAAACACCGAACTGCCCATGATGCTGGTGGTTCTAAGAAAGGGCACCGCCGCTGCCCACTATGTAATGGGCGGCCCCAATGCCAACAATAACAATATCTTCACCCTGGGAACAGCAGCTACGGAAATATACGTCATGCATGGAGAAACGGCCGCGGCTGCCACCTATTCCCGCCGACTGGTCAAGGAAAAAGACGCCGACAAACCCCTGGAGCCGATTATTGATAAGATGAACGAAATAGTAAAAGACTACTATGAAAAATCACGGCCGGCTTATTGCGCCAAAAAGGGATTTGTCGACGAGGTTGTCAACTTGAGCGATTTGAGAAATTACTGCAAGGCCTTTGTCGGAGCGGCTTACCAGAATCCGACCAGTATCTGCCCGCCCCACCAGATGATTACACCTAGAATTATCAAAGGCTGAGATTAAAAAAACCTCCCGTCTTGAATAGACCCGCCGTATGAGTATGATTGCCCTGCGGCGGGTCGAATTGTCAAAATCATTGATTGGGCCTGTAATTTGTAAGCCTGGAACGGTATACTAAAACTGACATACAAATTATTTGCAGATCACCGATTATTCATGTTTTAATTGTTAAAATTGGGTTGAGCTAGATAGAGATGCTCTGGGGGGATCTGATTATATGGCATTTGTTACATTTCCCAATTCTTACATTTTAGTTAAAGACTTACTGAATACACAATTTCAGTCACTCCGTCCTGAAGATTCCTTGCGCACGGTACTGTGCAAGTATAAAGAAACCAAAGTTGAAACTCTCCCGGTTGTCGATGAAGAAGGAAAATTGCTGGGGGTTTTTCCCCGGGGACGGCTTTACAAGGCTATCCTGGATAATGAAAGCCTGGATAAACCTTGCAGCCACTATATGGTCACATCTCCTTATGCCCTTTCTTCCGATCTCAGCTACAACGAACTGACTTTCATTGCACGGGTCAACCAGAGCAAGGTCGGAACCGTGCCGGTAGTTGACAAAGATAATAAAGTGGTTGGAGTATCTGGAAAATTGGAGTATGTGAGGGAAACCCTCAACCTTACCAGCAAGGCCAAAGCGCATTTGGAATCCATCTTCCGGGCTATGAATGAAGGGATAGTAGCTACCGATGAAAAAGGACAAATTGTCCATATCAACCTGGCGGCCGAAAAACTGTTCGGAATCAATGCGCTTGATGTAATCGAGCAGCCCATTACGGACGTATTTCCCGAATTGAGCTTCGATTACACCCGCCAGCTTGGGGTCAGGCATACTGTCCGTTCGGTTCCGGTTATCATCAATCAGGTGCCTATTATAGAGAACGAAACTATAACCGGAATGAATTATGCTTTTCTCGATTTATCCGAATTGGAGGATATAGCTGCTGAACTGGAAACTGTAAAACAATTACAGGCCAACCTCCGCGGGATTCTAGGTGCTTCTTCCGATGGATTAATTGTGACTGACCAGGAGGGGCTGATAAAGCTCTACAATGAGGGTGCGGCCAGTCTGCTCAAAAATCCACCGGAAACACTTATTGGTAAACCGATAGAAACATTTTTAAGAAACTGCACCTCGGTTAATGTTGCAAAAACCGGCATACCTGAAGTTGAAGTATGTTCAATAGATGGGAGGAACTGCCTGGTTTCGCATGTTCCCATAAATAGAGATAATACTTCTGGCCTCCCGGTGGGTGTTGTGAGCACCGTATACCTCGACGACAACCGCTTAACTGATGAGATGGCCCGAAAATGGTTCTCATTGCAGCAGCAAGTCCAGTACTATCGTGGAGAACTGGAAAAACAGGGAGCAACCGGGGATCTCGAGTTTAATAAAATAGTTACTGAAAACCCCTGCTTCATTTCCTTAAAAAAAGAAATGAAAAAAGTTGCGTGCAGCACTTCAACCGTTCTCATTACCGGAGAAAGCGGTGTTGGGAAGGATATGTTCGCCCGCGCCCTGCACGCGGCCAGCAAGCGGGCCAGACGTCCTTTCGTTAAGGTCAACTGCGCCGCTATACCGGAAACTCTTTTAGAATCAGAGCTTTTTGGCTATGCGCCAGGTTCCTTTACGGGCGCATTAAAGAAGGGTAAACCAGGGTATTTTGAGCAGGCCCACGAAGGAACCATTTTCCTGGATGAAATCGGTGAAATGCCGCTTTCCATTCAGGTAAAAGTCCTGCAGGTTTTGCAGGAAAAGCAGTTCATGCGCGTTGGAGGAACTAGCACCCAAACCGTGGACGTGAGAATCATTGCGGCTACTAACCGGGATCTGCGCGAGGCCATGGCCAAAGGAGAGTTTCGCGAGGATCTCTATTATCGCCTAAACGTAATAGAATTTAATCTTCCTCCCCTGCGCGCCAGGTCCGAGGATATACTGCCCCTGGCGGAAGTATTTATTCAAAAATACAACCGCATCCTGGGCACCTTTGTTACCGGGCTTACCCAGGAAGCCCGGGAGGCGCTGATTTCTTATTCATGGCCGGGAAATATAAGAGAACTGGAAAACGCTATAGAACGGGCGGCCAATTATGTCTGGGAGGGTGAAATAAACAAAGAGCACCTCCCTGCTCATATCTACGAAAACATTGAAGTGAATAAGACTGAGCCGGCCCATCTTTCTCTTTCCTCGCTGGAAGATGTGGAAAAGGACATTATCCTCGACGCCTTGAAGAAGACGGACGGAAACAAAAGCGCGGCAGCCCGCCTGCTCAAGATCAGCCGTTCCGCATTCTACGAAAAGCTTGCCAAACACGGCATTGGCTAGTGTCAATTCTTTTGCCTCTCTAAAAAGAAAAGCCGTTTGGGGCTGCGCCTTACAAAGGCCATGCAGCAAACCGCCATCAATGCGACGCCGGCCAGAACCTTCCAAGCCATGCTGTATGAATAAACCGGATTGTACAGGCGCGCCACCCCAATGGGTCCCAAGGCTCCTCCCAGCAAACCGGCCATGGTGATCGTGCCCCAGATCTTACCCATGGAATTCACTCCGAAGCGGTCCGCCACCACCGCCGACAGGGTCATGGCCGCTCCGTGGGCAAGGCCGATGACCAGCACCACCAGGAAAATCATTTTAACCCCTCCGGGATTGAAGGCAAAGAGCAGACATCCCGTGCAAAAGAGCAAATAAGAAATAATCATCATGATTTTCCGGTCGCTAACCATATCAGCCATCCAGGCCCAGGCTACTCCGCTTCCTGCGGCGATCAACCCGGTATAGCCGAAAAGGGTGGCGGCTTTCATCCTGGTAAGCCCCATGTCGCACATGGCCATAACTGCATGGTTGGTTATGGAATACCAGGTAAACAGATAGCCCAGGTAGCCCAACAGGAGCAGCCAGAATTCCCTGGTTTGCAAAGCTTCTTTAAAAGACCAGTCACGTCCGTGGCAAATTGAGATCTTATCCACGGTCTTCCTGGCCTTATCAATTTGCTCGGCTTCCTCGGCGCTCATACCATCAACATACTGTCCGACTTCCCGGGGATGATTCTTGACCAGTAAACCTACCAGCAGAATAACGATCGCTCCGGTCACTATTCCCAGACCAGTTACCGCGTTCCGCCAGCCAAATGCTTCAATAAGATAGGCCAACAGCGGATTGAAAACGAACAACCCGAATCCGGTCCCAACCGACACCAGACCTGCGGCCAGGCCTCGTTTGCGCACGAACCAGCGCGACACCATGGTAGTGTTGACCACCATGCCTGCGCCCACCGCCGCCAGGGAAAACAACACCCCGTAAGATAGGTAGACGCTGAATAAACTTCTGGCCTGTCCGAAGAGAGTCAGGGAAACCGCCATTAAAAAAGCTCCCGCCAGAATCATCTTTTTAGGCCCTAAACGGTCCAGCAAAGCGCCCCCAAAAGGTTGTAGAAATGCCTGGCTGAGTATGCTCAGGGAAAACACGCTGGTTACCATCGCCCTGCTCCACCCGAATTCATCGAGTAAAGCTCCGAAAAGCGTGCCAAAACAGAACTTGTTTCCGTATATAATGGTTATTACGATAAATCCTATAAGAGCAATGACCCATCCATAATAAAACCTTGATGAGATCTTTTGCATCAACCAATCCCCTTTCCCTGAGCAGTCACAAATATATGACTGGATCATGCACTCCCTATCTACAATATTAAACCTCCCACGGGAAGGCAAGATTTACCGAAGCCAGAAATTAGACAAACCAGCTTGCCACGCATCATCCCGCTTAACACACCCAATGCCTGCAGGTAAATGTGATCTGCAGGCATTGGGTGCACGAGTTTATATGATCCATCCGCCCTTTGTCAATAGAGCCGCGGTAGCGGATAGGTGGGTCGAAGATTTCGGGAATTACTCAAGAACAACCAGAATATCCCCTTCGTTTATACGATCGCCCACTTTGACCTTGATTTCTTTAATGGTTCCGTCTTCCGGCACAAATACCGGGTTCTCCATTTTCATAGCCTCAATTATTATGATTTCGTCGTCCTCAGTTACCTGATCGCCGACATTAAAGTTGATTGCGAGTATTTTACCCGCTATGGGACTTTCCACATTAGCCATTGCTATAACCTCCTGTTGATAGTGATATTTTTTACCTGAGTGTTTCGAGTGCAGCCGGTTACACATTATCAAGTGCGCAAGATACCATTTGTTGTACTACCCAAACCCCCTTTTATCAGTATTAGGCGGTAAGTCAGGCCCAATTGCCAATAAATCATGCAATTACTATGCCAAAAGGCTCTGAATTTCTTCTAATATGAGAAGATGGCCAGCGGATAGTTCTTTAATTCATTATCAACCATCATTCTAGTAGCTGTTTTTTCAGTTTCAATTCGTTTGCTTGTACCTGTCCATTATTTTTAAACAGAGTCGTGATTCATCTGCATTATCCTCTTTTTATTCCTATAATTTAACTTGCATTACATCTAAAAATGTCACTGATTGACAAAGTGTTTGTCTGCTTACCCATACATGTGTATGGAAAAGCGTACACTTTGTTTTAAAAATATCGCTCTTGACATGACTGGCGATGTCCAAGTCAAGCGCCTGTTTAGTGTGTAAGCCGGAATTACAGGGTTTTTTTAGGTTGGTACATTTTTTGCAAATTAAAGTATTAACGTGAACTTTTAATTTCAGTTTAGGAAGGCTGGCTGTTAATAAGGGGGGGTGCAATTTCAGAACAATTCAGGCCCGATGGCCATATAAGCAAGACTAACCGGCCTGTCTTGCTGTCCCCCGTAAAAATGCTCAATATGCATTCTAACCATATCTGGTCTTGGCGGCAAATAAATGCAACCCATGTGGAAAAGCCCGCCGGTTGGATAATTATTGTCAATCAATATTAAGCCAACGCTAAGGTAACTGAAGACGAAGATGCCATAGCCCACGAAGCTATGGGATACGGAAGAATTATTGATTTCCTCGAGAAGACAATCAAGGTCAAGTTAGGGACCGTGAAAACAAGGGCGATCCTCGGTCAGTTTTAGATATAGAAATACAACTGTCCCGTCCTTATTAAGCTCAAACTGTTGTGGGGGGGAAGGAATAGTTAAGTATCATGGTCGATGCCGTGTGCAAGGCAACACGCCACCTAATTAGCTCTTCCATTTCTCTAGTGTATGCAATATAAGAAGGGGTCGTAACTATGCATAGTATCAACGCAACTATAGCAGTTGCGATTTTTGTAGTGGTCTACGGAGTAATAATATCGGAAAAGCTTCACCGGGCCGTGGTAAGTCTTGCCGGAGCAGTTATTATCATTGCATTTGGGATATTGACCCAGGCAGAGGCCATTAAAGGTATTGATTTCAATACCCTAGGGCTGATGCTAGGAATGATGATAATAGTAATAATTACTCGAAGAAGCGGCGTGTTCGAGTATATAGCTATAAAGGCAGCCAAAGTGGCGAAAGGCGATCCAGTCAAAATACTTATTCTACTTTCGGTAATAACAGCTGTTCTATCAGCATTTATGGGAAGTGTAACGGTGGCCCTGTTAATAGTTCCAGTTACCTTCTCCATTACCGACAGGCTCAACGTCAATCCCGGAGGTTTTCTCCTGTGCGAAATAATCAGCTCCAATATCGGAGGCACCTGCACCCCGGTAGGCGATCCGCCCAATATGCTGATCGGTTCAGCCACTCATCTGCAGTTTATGGACTTCGTTGCCAACCTTACACCAGTAATTCTGGCAATTCTGGCGGTAACGATTGTATTGATACTGTTGATATACCGGAGCAAACTCAAGGTAAACGAAGAAGATAAAATGAAGGTTATGGAACTAAATGAATTCGAGTCCATCAAGGACTGGCTGATTCTAAAAAAATCACTAGCCGTATTGGCTCTAACAATAGCCGGGTTCTTTTTTCAACAGGCCCTGCACCTACAGACGGCTACTATCGCCCTGGTGGGAGCCGTGCTCCTGATGGTAATAACCAAGGAGGAACCGGAAGATGTTCTACTTTCGGTGGAATGGCCTACCCTGTTCTTTTTTATAGGCCTGTTTATACTGGTCGAATCCCTGGTAAAAGTTGGGGTTATTAATTACATTGCTCAGGAATCTCTAGCACTAACCCAGGGCAGCTTCCCTTTAACCTTGCTTCTGATCCTTTGGATGTCAGGAATATTGTCGGCTTTTGTGGATAATATTCCCTTTGTGACCGCCATGATTCCACTGATCAAAGATATCGGGGCGCTTACCGGAATGCCTCTTGATCCACTTTGGTGGTCTCTGGCTTTGGGAACCTGTCTGGGAGGCAACGGCACCCTGATCGGCGCTTCGGCCAATGTGGTAGTAGCTGGGATCAGTGAGAAGCAGGGCTATTCCATCACCTTTATGCGTTACTTTAAAGTAGGCTTTCCGTTAATGCTGGTGTCTCTGCTGATTTGTACGGTGTATGTGTATTTCAAATATTTATGCTAGATAATCTTTAAACCGGATTGTATTTTTTAGAAATATACAGTAAAGGGGAGGATAGTATGTTTACAGCAACCCAGACAATTATTGGAGGTATCATAGTCCTGGCAATCATTGTCGCTTTTGTAATACTCATCAGGAAAGAATTACAGTAAATTATTCATGGTTCTAATATTAGGAGGGATAATAAGATGCAGTCTGTAACACTGGCACTTCAGATTTATGGCATGGGCTTTATCATAGCCTTTTTGCTCGCGGTTATGATAAAAGTTCTGCTTTTCTCGATCCGGTTTTTCTCCCGCAATAGTTCGGATAATGCGCAACAATCAGAGTAGAAAGTGAGGATAATGCAATGGATTTATTGTATTTATTTCAGGGAATCGGCACCCTTTGTGTACAGGAGCCTAAGATAGCAATTGGAAGAATCGTGTTAATGCTTATAGGTATGGTCCTGGTTTTTTTGGGAGCTAAAAAGATTCTGGAACCGTTGGTTATGATACCTATGGGATTTGGCATGGCAGCCGTAAATGCGGGTATGCTTTTCCTGACTGCCGGCAAAATTGGCAACCTGGTAATAGACCCTCTAGTCACTGAAACTACCGCTCTGGTGTCTATTCTACAAATTGACTTTTTACAACCCATCTACACCTTTGCCTTCAGCAACAATTTGATTGCCTGTATTGTGTTCATGGGCATAGGGGTGCTCTGCGACGTCGGTTATGTTATGAAATATCCTTTCACTTGCATGCTGATAGCATTGTTTGCGGAGCTGGGTACTATTGCCACCTACCCCATAGCCATAGCCATGGGCCTTACCCCCGGACAGGCAGCTGCGGCGGCTATAGTGGGAGGAGCCGATGGCCCCATGGTCCTTTTCTCATCGATGATGCTAGCCCCGGAAATATTTGTTCCCATAACAGTTATTGCCTACCTGTATTTAAGCCTGTGTTACGGAGGATATCCGTATATAATAAGGCTGTTGATTCCCAAAGAGCACAGGGGCATTAAGATTAAGACCAGCGCCAAGAAAAATGACGTAACTTCCCAGGAAAAGTTGATTTTTTCCGTAATCGCCTGTACGGTTTTGTGCCTGCTCTTGCCGGCGGCTGCCCCATTGCTGCTCAGCTTCTTTCTCGGTGTGGCCATAAAAGAATCAGGCGTAACCAGTTATATGAATATGATCGAGACCACCTTCCTCTACGCGGCCACTTTCTTCCTCGGCTTGATGCTGGGCGTGTTGTGTGATGCTGCCACCATTTTGAATCCCACCATACTGCCGCTCCTGATCCTGGGTGTTATTGCCCTGGGACTTTCCGCAGTAGGCGGCATTATTGGCGGTTATCTGATCTATTTTGTCAACCGAAAGAACTTCAATCCTACAATCGGTATTGCCGGCGTATCGTGTGTGCCTAGCACAGCCAAGATAGCTCAGCATGAAGTCTCCGCAGTCAAGAAATCGACCATTATTCTGCAGTATGCCATGGGCGCCAATATCTGCGGCGTTATGACCAGCGCCATCCTTACAGGAATTTACGTTACGGTTATCCCGATGCTGGGAAAATAAAATACAGGTATTTATTTCACTGGTTTACTTGTTGTTGATTTGATTTAAAACCAGGTCCCGCAAACTATTGTAAAAATCTTGCCGAACCCCGGACAGGATTCAAAATACGTGGTCATTATTGCAGTCATCTATACTCTCCCTTTACTTGACTGCAATATCGACCCACAGTTTTTGAAAGCTGCGGAGTTAAAAGAAAAAGTCGCTTCTGCACACCGGAAGTCGGCTTTTTCTCTTTAGCAGAACTAAAAGGCCTCATTTAAGCCGTTTTTATTGAAGGCTGTAAGGTGTTGGTTGATAAATTCGTCCTCTTGGTACATAGAAAAAGCTCCATCTGAGTGGAGCTTTAAAAAGAATTTAACTGGTTTGTTGCGGGGCAAATGAAGAGGCCATTTTCAGGATTATTTTACTACCATTACCGGACAGTGAGCCTCAGCCATAACCCGCTGGGTTACGCTGCCTATCAATGCTCCCGCCAACGGCCGATGTCCCCTGCTACCCATTATTACAAGATCAAAATCCCTTTTAATTTCGTAGAGAATTTCTTCTGCTGGATAACCGGTAACAACTTTATCTTTGATTTGAATTTTATTCGTATCCAGCCCCTTGAGGGTTGCGTTAAACACCTTTACTCCAATTCCAGTGACCTGTCCCTCTGACAGGGGATAGTACTCCTTAACTGTAAAGTCATACATGTGGGTCGGTGGTTGGGATACTACATGAAGCAGCTCGATTTCAGCGCCGAAGACCTTTGCATACTCCATCGCAGTAAGCATTGCCCGGTGCGAGTACTCGGAACCATCGGTAGGCACCAGAATTCTGTTAACCATATATCTTTCCTCCTTAGTGTAATGATATTTCCTACTTGTCAGGATGCTAAAATTAAACTCAGCTAATGAGAGCATAACGGACATTGGTGCAGGGAATCAATGCTACCTTGCCTATAAAGATAACGACACCTTTTGCACGGTCTGGATCATGTTGCCGATTTCTTCTAAACTGGCGGTGATCTCTTCAATAGCTGCGGCCTGCTCCTCACTGGCCAGCATCCCGCTACTGGCCTCTCGGCTCAAACGGTCCAGGGTTTCCGATATCAGGTTGACAAATTTTTGGATCTCATTGACAGTGTTCTTAGACTCCTCGGACAGCTTGCGGACCTCTTCCGCAACCACCGCAAATCCCCGGCCGATTTCCCCGGCCCGGGCCGCTTCGATAGCCGCGTTCAATCCCAGCATTTTAGTCTGATCGGAAATGTTTTTAACCTCGCTGAGAATGCCGTTTATGGTCTCGGTAGTTGCGGTAAGTTCACCAATACTCTCGTTTAGTGAACGGCTGTTTAAAGCGGTTTGCTCCGCGTTGTTGGCCACCGATACGGCTGCCAGGTTTATCTCCTGCAGGCTCTTGCCGGTGTCTTTTATAAAGGTTTTTAGATTTGTCGCCAGGCCCCGGTTCAATGCCATCCCTATTGCACCGATCACCTGGCCGTTGGCCTGGTCGGCAATGGGAATAGCTGAAACCTTGACCGGAGTGTTGTAGATCTCCTGGGGCAGTTCCTTGGACAGCCTGGCGTTCTTTTCCATGGCCTGTAGAGCAACTCCGCCCTGACCGAGTCTGTCGCCCACCTGGGCCACTGATTTGCCGCCCAGTTCATAATTGTCGGATTCATAGCGGCACAGGAATTTTTCCCGGTCGCAGATATAGACCATGCAGCCCTGGGGAAATTCGTTGCCCATCAGCCTGGCAAACGATTCAAAGGACTTTATCTCCGGCCATACTTGCGCGCACAGTAAGCCCCAGGTGCCGCAGATTTCGTCGCCGGCGGATTTTACCGGGTACACCTGCATCCATAGACCGGGTATGGAAAGGTCTTCTGAAAGCAGGTTGGCGGTGCCGGCCCGCCCGTTTTTCAGAACCGTATTGACAAGCGAGTGCTCTGCGATAGCCTGTCCCCTTTGCACAGTAGCGTGTGGGAAACGGCCTATAATTTGGGCTGATATGACGGTGTCTTTATCCGTACTGAAAACCACCCCGTCTACCTGCATATTTTGCATTATGGCGGTCATAACTTCGGTATAGGTCGTCAAATCCGCTTCATTTATTATCATTTACACCAATCCTTTAGCTGATTATGGGTTAGTACGGTCGCTTTAAAGCTTCAAATAGCTGAGTGTTGAATGGGTAATTAGCGTGTTGTCAAAATCGCGGACCGTTACTTCGCCAAATACCAATCTTTTCCCGTTCTTTAGTACCCGCGCTTCCGCTTTTAGAGTACCGCCCCGATTAGAACTCAAGAAATTGGTCTTTATCTCAGCCGTAGCTACCCGGCCGCTGGAATCAATCCCGTTTAATGTGGCCTGGGCCAGAAAAAAGCTCATGTCGGTCAAAACCACCAGGATGCCGCCATGAGTGCTGTGCCAGCTGTTGGTCAATTGTGGATTGTAGGGCATTACCACTTTGCAGCACCCTTCACCGGTCTCTAAAAGCCGAACTTGCAGATACTGGTTTACCGGTATCTGAGCTAGATGGACGGATATTTCTTCAAAACTGACCGCCACAGTGTCTCCCCCCTTATCTCACGCTCTTGCAGACATATTCTATAAACAGATGATTTCTTATCCTGGTTATCAGGATAAGAAATCATCAAATAAGCAACAACGAGACTTTATAAGTGCACTATATTTTTTCGAGTATCACAGTTAGCGACTGTCCACCCAGGGCGCCGACGTTTACCAGACCCAACTGGCCCTGGCCGTTTTGGAAACGCTGGACCATATTGACTACCAGGGCTCCGCCGGTTGCGGCTCCGGCATGTCCATAGCCCAGGGTCCCTCCATCGATATTTACCTTTTGGGCGGCACTGCCCAGCTTGCTCATAACCGCCAGGGCATAAGCCGCAGAAGGCTCGTGCAGGTCGATAAAATCAATGTTGTCAAGGCTCTTGCCTGCCATCTTGAGGGCTTTCTCGATCGCCTTAACAGTGGCCAACTCTAAAAGGCAGGGGTTTCCAGCCGCTACGCCAAATCCCAGCACGCGTGCCAGGGGCTTGGCCCCGAGTGCCCTGGCCCGGTCGGCTGAGAGCATGGCTATGCTGGCCGATCCGTCAGCCAGCGGCGCAACATTGCCGGTGCTTGCGGTGCCGTTGGGGTTGGCCGCGGCCAGCTCCATCAATTGCTCGAAGCCAGGCGCTTTGGCAGCGTCGTCGGCGTTAATTTCGACTTCAACTTTTTTCACCTTTTTATTGAAAGGAGCAATAGCCTCTTTCCAGAGACCTTCTTTAATTGCAGCGGCGGCTTTGGCCTTGCTAGCCGCGGCATATTCATCCAGGGCGCTGCGGCTAAATCCGTAATTGGCGGCGACGATATCGGCCAGCGTACAGGCGCTCAGCTCACCATAAATATCTGCCGGTTGGGCGTTGATTTCCACGTCCACTTTGGAATCGTGGAAGCAATAGTTTTCCGGTCCAAATTTATAGCGGGGATGGACCAGATAATACTGGGCCTGGCTGTTGGTCTCAATGCCTCCCGCCATTATCGCGGAATACTCGCCGGCCACTATTTTGCTGAAAGCGCTGATCATGGTCTGGATAGCGCCCGCACATAGAGCATTCATGGTAAATCCGGCCGGATTCTCGGCCAGTCCGGCCAGCAGCCAGCCGTGCCGGCCGATATTGGCCGGGAAGCTGCTCTGTTTGGCTTCGCTGTATATACAGGCGTCAAATTCAGAGGAATCAAAACCACTCCTGGCTGCCGCCTCTTTCATCGAAATGGCGGCAATATCTTGAGATCGTAGATCAGCAAGTGAACCCATATACAATCCAATAGGAGTACGCGCTGCACTGGCTATTACGACGTCTTGCATAACTATCCCTCACTTCCCCTTAGTCTATGGTCTTGATAATGCCGGCAACGCCGATTCCGCCGCCGCAGCACATAGTAGACAGGCCCAATTTGCCGTTGGTGCGCTCCAATCCGTATAAGAGCTTGGTGGTGATTATACAGCCGCTGCCCCCCAGCGGATGGCCCAGAGCAATGGCGCCTCCGAACATATTGACATGGCTGTCCAGCCACTCTTTGTCAACGTCCCAGTCATTCATCCATTCTCTGTATACGGCCAGGCTCTGACCGGCGAAGGCCTCGTTGAGTTCAACCAGATCCATGTCTTTCAAGACCAGACCGGCTTTCCCCATGGCGATTTGAACTGCCGGAACCGGACCGCGGCCCATTATGGAAGGATCAACACCGGCTATGCCGCCGGCTGTAAAATAAGCCCGGGGCTTGATGCCCAGTTCTTCAGCTTTTTCCTTAGACATGAGAATGGCCATGGCCGCCCCGTCGTTTCTTCCCGAGGAATTGGCGGCGGTAACACTGCCATCCTTTTTAAAGACCGGTTTTAGCTTGGCCATAGCTTCCAGAGTGGTTTCGCGCGGGTATTCATCCACTTTGAAGACGCCCTTGCTGCCGTCGGCCTTTTCATATTCAACCGGAATTATCTCGGCTACAAAATCACCATTGGCGATGGCCTGCTTGGCCAGCACCTGGCTCCGGTATCCGAACTCGTCCTGTTCTTCCCGGGAGATATGGTGGATATCCACCAGATTTTCGGCGGTGATGCCCATGGGTATGTTGCCATACCTTTCCACCGGCGCGCCGCCCGGTCCGCCGGCAATAATGGCATCAAACAGGGTCAGATTGGCGGTGCCAAAACCCTGGTTGCTTTTGCCGCTTACGAAAAACTCGCCGGTGCTCATGGACTCTACTCCACCGGCTAATACCACATCGGCAAACCCGTTTTTAATAAACTCGTAGCCTTCGATCATGGAAAGCAGACCCGAACCGCAGGCGACGGTAACCGTGGCCGCCGGCACTTCTTCGGGCAGCCCGATGCCTAAAACCAGATTGCGGGCCATATTGGCGCAGATGGTGTTTTGCTTTACCTGGCCCAGAAAGCAATAATCATACATTTCCGGCTTTACTTTGGCCTTATTGCGATCTACAATAGCCTTTGCCACCTGAGATACCAGATCTATCGGTTTTACATTTTTCAAAGACCCGCCCATGGTGCCGATGGCACTTCTGGCCATGTCAATGATTACAACTTCACGCATTATATCCCTCCTATTTAGCTGGACAAAGCTTAGCCAGCCTATTTACCCTTGTATTCAGGCTTCCTTTTTTCAATGAAAGCGTGCATGCCTTCCTTTGCGTCTTCACTGCCAAAGATAGCCGCCCAGGAATCCTGCTCCACTCTCATGGCGGTTTCGTTGTCTGCGCCCCAGTTGGCGTTGATGACTGCTTTGAGCATTTTCAGCGTGAAGGGAGGCTTCTTGACCAATTTTTCAGCCCATTCTCTGGCCGTGCTCATTAATTCGGGGAGTGGAACTACCTTGTTAATAAGTCCAATCTCCAGAGCCGTCCGGGCGTCTATCATACCGCCCAAGAAGAGCATTTCCTTAGCTTTGCACATGGAAACGCTTTGCACCAGCCGATGGGTTGCCCCGCCGCCGGGAAAGATACCGACATTGATCTCGGAGCAGGCAATTTTAGCATTCTCTGCGGCTATGCGCAGGTCGCACAACAATACGTTCTCCGCACCACCACCCATGGCATATCCCGCTATAGCGGCAATAGTCGGTTTCGGCATATCCGCCAGGGCCCTTTGACCGGCACAGTTGAGGTCGGCGTGGGCCCGGGCGTCTACGACCGAATATTGAGAAATAGCCGGTAAATCCCCGCCGGCACTGAAAACCTTCTCGCCTCCGGTAAGGATTACCACCCTGACATCGGAGTCCTGCCCCAGGGCGGTAAATATCTCCAGCCGTTCCCGGTTTACTTCCATATTTATAGCATTTAGCACTTCCGGACGGTTAAACTGAACCGTGGCGATATGATTTTCCACGGTGACCAGCATGGTATTATACTTCTTGTCCCTATATGACAATGGATACTACCTCCTTTTCTGAGGTCTATAAACCGAAGGTTTTGGTTGCGGTCTATCCTTAAGGCCTTAAGCGGATAAACCGCAACCATCATCTCCAACTTTAGAATTTGACGTCGGTTCTGGGTTTCTTTTCTCCCGAGCTGTAGTCATACCATCCCTTGCCGGTCTTGCGGCCTAGGTCGCCGGCGGTAACCAATTTTTCCAGGGTCAGGTTGGGAGCAAATTTGTTATCCTTGTATCCGGCATAGAGGGTGGAAAGCACGCTGTAGTTGACATCCAGACCAACGAAATCGGCCAGTTCAAAGGGACCCATGGGATGGTTGGCGCCCATCTTCATGGCTTTGTCGATATCTTCGATGGTGGCTACGCCTTCTTCCAGGCACTTGTAAGCTTCGCAGCGCATGGCTGAATTGATCCGGTTTACGATAAAGCCGGGAACATCTTTGGCAACCACGGTGGTTTTGCCCATCTTCTGAGCAACTTCAGCAACGATGGCGATGGTCTCATCCGATGTCTTGATGGCCCGGATGAGCTCGCACAGTCTCATAACCGGCACCGGGCTGAAAAAATGCATGCCAATGAACTTGGCCGGATTCTTCACTGCGGTGGCCAGTGAAGTGATGGGGATGGATGAGGTGTTGGTGGCTAAAATGCAGTCCTCCCTGCAAATGGCATCCAGTTTGGAGAAGATGTCTTTTTTGAGGTCGGCATTTTCATAAACAGCCTCAATTACCAGATCGACGTCAGCCGCATCATCAAGGGAACTGCTGGGCTTAATCAGGTTCATGGTGGCGTCCAGGGCTTCTTGAGTCATACTACCTTTATCCACCTTCTTGGCAAGAAGCTTTTTGATTCCGGCTATTCCCTTTTCCACTGCGGCGGGGGCGATGTCATAAAGATACATTTCATAGCCCGCCTGAGCGCCTACCTGGGCTATGCCAGCGCCCATAAAACCTGCTCCGACTACAAAGATTTTCTTAACTTCCATGGTTTGCTTCCTCCTTAATATTTACAATTAATAAACTACGTGAAATATTTCTTAAGGTGAAATATAAAAGCTTGCGGTTGGCGTATAACGCTTCTTGCTTCGATTAAAGTGCATTTTCTTCTTCAACTGCCAACCGCACAGATTATAAAAGGGTCAAAGTTTTAGCCAACCCATTCCCAGATGGCGGCAACACCCTGGCCATGGCCAACGCACATGCTTTCCACCGCATACTTGGCGCCGTAGTAAGGCATCTCATGCATCAGGGTGGTGGCTATACGAGCTCCGGTGCAGCCCAGGGGATGACCAAGAGCAATTCCGCTGCCGCGGGGGTTTAATAACGGATGATTCCTGATGCCCAGCTCCTTGGTGCAGTAAACCGCCTGGGAGGCAAAGGCTTCATTGATTTCCCAGATATCGATTTGATCCATGGTCATTCCAGCCTGCTTTAAGACTAAGGGAATGGCAATTGCCGGACCAATGCCCATATAGATGGGGTCAACGCCGATGGCCTTGAATCCCACCAGTTTCATTTTCGGTTTAAGACCCAATTCCTTGCATTTTTCTCCGCTAGCTACCAGGACACAGGCCGCCGCGTCATTGGTTTGGCTGGCGTTTCCGGCCGTAACCGTAGCCAGTTCGTCTTTTAAGAACACCGGTTCCATTTTAGCCAGGGTTTCCATGGTAGTGCCGGGTCTAATGCCTTGATCCTTAGCGGCTACCTGCTTGACCGTGCTGCCGTCTTTCTGAAGTACCTCGGCCTCAATAGGCAGGATTTCATCGTTGAACAAGCCCGCTTCTGTAGCTTTATGCGCCTTCTCATGGCTTTCTACGGCCATCTGGTCCTGTTCTTCCCTGGTAACGCCATACTTGCGGGCTACCATCTCAGCGGTCCAGCCCATGCCTTTAGCATTGTCGTCGGTAAACTCACCCAGGCGCGGGTTGTGTTCATTGCCGAAGCCCATGGGGACGTGGGTCATATGCTGAACGCCGCCGGCCAGGATCAGCTCTGAGCCCCAGCCCATATTGATCTCGGCCACCGCGTTGAAAATAGACTGCAGACCGGAAGAGCAGAACCGGTCCACCGTGCAGCCGGGAACGCTGTAAGGGAAGCCGGCCATGATTACCGCATATCGTCCGATGTTGCTGGCCATATCCTTAACCAGGGCGGTGCCGCCCAGAATTACTCCATCCAATTCTTCTTTCTTATCTTCCAGCCCTACCCGGCGCATAAGCTCATTCATCACTTTGGCTACCAGGTCGTCAGCTCTTACGTTGGCGAAGTATGAGTACTTGCCGGACTTGGCAATAGCGGTTCTACAACTTTCAACCAGATATATATCGCGCATGGAAATTCCCCTTTCCCCAAATTAGTTAATGATCAAGGCTTCTTCCGGAACCTCTAAAACAGTGGTATCGGCATCTTTGATAACCGTGGCCAGGGTAAATACGTTGGGCAGGATGTTGTTGGCATAGTAGCGAGCGCTGGCCAACTTGCCGTTATAGAAGTTCATGTCATAATGATCGGCCGGCAGCCCGGCCACAATTTTCTTGACCGTGAGCGCTTGTTCCAGCAGGCACATGGCCACATAGAGCTGGGCGAAGACGAACAGGGTACGAATGGCAAAGACGTTGATTAACTGGGCCTTTTCCGCCTTGTTGGCATGCCAGGAGTAAATCAGGCTCATGAGCTCTTCCGCGCAATGGTAGGCCTTTTCAAGATTGGCAAACTCTTTAGCCAATCCGTCGGTATGCTTATTGTTGTCTATAAAGGATTTGATACTGGCCATCCACTTTTTAAAAGGCTCACCGTTTTCCATGGTCATCTTACGCCCTACCAGGTCGTTGCCATGGATGAAGGAGGTGCCTTCCCAGATAGTCAGAACCTTGGAGTCGCGCAAATACTGCTCGACCGGGTACTCTTTGGTATATCCCACCCCGCCCAGAACCTGAATGGCTTCGGCGGTCATTAAGGCTGCGGTTTCGCTGCCGTAGCACTTGACCAGCGGGGTGAGTATAGCGGCTACATCTTCGCATTCTTTGGCTTTGGCCTTGTCTTCCGGCTTGGAGTTTTCAGCTATATCAAGATTCCAGAAGCCCTTGAAGATCATAGCCCGGACGCCTTCGGTATGGGCCTTCATGTCCAGCAGCATCCTTCTGACATCATCATGCTTGATGATGGCTACCCGTTCCCCTTTGATATAGCCCTGGATGCGATCGATGGCGTACTGGGAAGCCAGGGCGTAGGCGGCCGAAGCCTGGTTGTTGGCGTTGTGCCCGGTTCCAATGCGGGATTCGTTCATCATGTTGAACATCATCATCAGGCCCTTGGAGCGTCCTTTTTCATCGGGAGCCGATCCCACTTGGATGCCGTAGCATTCGTCGTTTTCACCGAAATTGAGCATACAGGTGGCCGAACCGTTGAGTCCCATCTTATGCTCAATGGCGATAGTGGTTACGTCATTGGACTTGCCCAGACTGCCGTCTTCGTTGACCCATATTTTCGGTACAATATATAAACCCAAACCGGCCGAGCCTTTGGCGCCCTGCGGGGGGCGGGCCAGAACCATGTGAATGGTGTTTTCGCACATGGAGCCGTCACCGGCGGTAATAAACATTTTGGTCCCTTTGATCTTCCAGATCCGGGGGTCTTCGGTGGGATAAGACCTGGTCAGGGCGTCGCCCACGTCGGACCCGGCGGAAGGTTCGGTCAAGTTCATGGTTCCCTGCCAATCTCCGCCGATCATTTTGGGAACGAATCTTTCCCGGTCGGCTTCGGTGCCGAATTTGATAATCAGGTTGGCGGCTCCGGAGGTCAATTTGATATTGGAACCCATGGCCGGACAAGCCGCAGCTATCATCTCAGCCACCGCTTTGTAGAGAATCAAGGGCATGCCGCCGTCTACTTCCACGCATTCACTGCTGGAACCCCAGCCGTTTTGCTGCAAAAAGCGAAATACTTCTTGGTATCCGGGAGGATTGGTGACAACCCCATTTTCGAACTTGACCGGGTTTTTGTCGCCTTCAACATTGATCGGGCTTACCACTTCCCGGGCCACTTTATAGCCTTCGGTTAAAATGGCGTCAACGTCGTCAACGCTAAAATATTCTTTGAAACGGTCCAGGGCGAATACTTCATCTGAAGGAAGCCATTCTTTTAAGATGAATTTCAAGTCGCGAACGTTGTATTTGTATTCCATGTAAGTTATCCTCCTAATTTACTACTCCCCGGTGTATACGGGTTTGCGTTTTTCCAGGAAAGCATTCATTCCCTCTTTGGCGTCCTTGGTTCCAAAGGTCATGGACCAGCCATGGGTTTCAATCTGCAACCCCTTTTCCAGGCTGCTGCTCCAGGCCGCATTCAGAGCTTCCTTGGCCATCCGCAGGGAAAAAGCGGGTTTTTGCGCCAGCTGCCGGGCCAGTTTCATGGTAGTTTCTTTTAACTCGGCCAGAGGAACCACCTTGTTTACCAAACCGTAATTCAAGGCCGTTTGTGCATCAAACATCTGCCCGGTAAAAACCAGTTCCTTGGCCTGGCAAAGCGATATATGCTGGGGCAGCCTCTGGGTTGCGCCTCCCCCGGGGAATATCCCGACATTGATCTCCGGCAAGGCAAATTTGGCATTGTCGGCGGCAATTCGTATGTCGCAGCACAGGGCGTTTTCAAAGCCACCCCCCATGCAAACTCCAGCTATCATGGCAATGGTGGGCTTGGGAAGGTTGGTAAGGGTCAGGCCGCCCTGCACATTCTTATCAATAAATTCGCGGGCTTCTTTAACCCCGTAATGGACCATGGACGCCAGATCCCCGCCGGCGCTGTAGGCTCTTTCATTGCCGGTCATGATCAGCACTTTAATCTCCGGGTCCTGGCCCGCTTCAAATATGGCTTCGCTGCGCTCAACAACCAGCTGGGCATTGGCCGCATTCAGTGCCTCCGGACGATTGTACTGGATTATGGCTATATCGTGTTCAATGGTGACTTTGATGCATTGGTAATCTTTGTCGCGGTATGACATTGTCACCCTCCTCTCCGGATATTGTTATATAATTCACGAATCAAGTCGCCTATTAAAAAACAAACCGTGGAAATAACAACATTTAAGCTATTGGAACTGACCGACTGCATGTATTTAACCGCTGATCATCCTCGATTCATTTTTAGCCTTGCCCCATCTGTCTATTGATAGCAGTACTAATAAAGCGAACGCTTAACGAGTCTGGTAGTTAGGGGAGGGCCGGGGAACTATCTGCTCCACAAGCCGCACCACCAACTCCAAACTTCCTAATAACCCTGTCGCCAAAGTCCCATTCCTGACGATTTGGGCAGAAGTTGTATTACAATTTACCTACCGCTTCCGCTTCCGCCAGAGCCTCTTGATATACCTCATACCCATCGGATACCGGCTTCTTCGCCATTAAGGTCAGGACTACCAGGATGGGAACTCCAACTGCCAGCGAGGGCCATAGCGAGGTGCAATAGGGATTGCCGGAAAAATGCCACACCGCCGCTACAATACCGCCAACCAGTATGGACCAGAAAGCGGCCCGGCTGTCAACCCGCGGCCAGAATATGGCTACTAGCAACACCAATCCAGCAATGGCTCGAATCTGAAAAGCACCGGCCATCTGCCCCAGTATGGACCCGGCATGCATGCCGAAATAGGTCGCTAAGAGACCGACTATAGTCATAGCTATACGGGAAAACATCAGCCGTTCTTTTTCATCTGCACTCGGTTTGAACAACTTGTAGACATCCTCACTGAGCATGGTACTGGTAAGCAGCAATAATGACGGACCGGTGGACAAAATTGCTGCCAGTATGCCCATGGAAGCCAAAACCGCAAAAGTCGGCCCCAATGAGTTGGCCACCGTATAAAGGATACTTCCACTAGCGGCATTAGGCAGCATGACTTTACCAACTACACCAATGATTGCCGGAAAGCAAGCAAATATTAATGTTAGTACTGCGGCCCAGGTGAATCCTTGCTTATATGACTGTTCATCTCTGGCTCCAAAAATTGCAGCTATTAGCACCGAAGCCGCAAAGAAAGACAATGCCGTACCTATTACCCAGCCCGCCATGGTCAACAGGTCAGGCTGATCCATCTGGAAAAATGTGGGGGGGAGCGAAGCCTGCATATGCCCTAAACCGCCTGCCCATTTCACAGCGACAAAAGCCACTGTACCCAAACCAACGTACATTACAATGGTATGCAGCGCGTTCATCCAGGCCATGCCCTTCATTCCACCCGTAATACACAAAATAATGAACAGAATTCCCAGTATCCAGGTAATCATCGTCTTGTCGACACCCAGCAGCGGCGCCAGTATATTACCCGCGGCCACCGGCTGCATAGCAAAAAGAATTGCGTAAACCAAAACCAGCACAAACATCATTACCATTCTGGTTTTGGCATCGAATCTTGCGGCATAAACCTGGGGCACCGATACGGAATTGAATTTATTGCCGATAACCCGGTAGAATTTTGCGGCAGTCAGCAGAACTACTATACAACCGATGCTCATGCCCCAGTTGACCCATACCGCTGATATTCCGAATTGAAAAGCCTGGGCGGCATTGCCGACCGTGCCTGCACCGGCGATAATTTCCGCAAAGAGCAGGGGGATAATCAACATTGCGCCCAAATCTTTTTTGGCAACGAAATACCCGGCTAGAGTGCTCTTTTGCCTCATCATATAGAAACCGATGCCCGTAGTTATTGCAAAATACGCTAATACGCATGCTATAACCATAAAAATCCAACACCCCTTCTTGTTTATTTAAAACGTCGGGTTCTAATCGATCTTGTTGGTCCGAGTCCATATATGCTGCTCCTGTGCCGCTTTGATCAGATCGTCGCGGAAGTCGGGATGCGCGATATCGATGAGCAGCTCGGCTCTCCTATAAGTTGATTTGCCCATCACGTTGGCTATGCCGTACTCGGTCACTATATATGGGGCATAGGTTCTGGGCATGGTAACAATGGTTCCCGGAGCGAAATAAGGAACGATTCTGGACACCATTTGACCCTTCTGCATCTTGGTGGAAGTGAGGCAGATGAAGGGCTTACCGCCTTTGGATTTTAAGGCCCCAATGGTGAAATCCAGCTGGCCGCCGGTGCCTGAAATATTGCGAAATCCGGAGGACTCGGAGTTGATCTGGCTGTAGAGATCGATTTCAACTGCGTTGTTTATGGCAATTACTTTGTCGTTCATGGCTATGACGTCTGGGTTGTTGGTAATGTCCACCGGGTATGTGGCTAAACGGGGATTATTGTGCATGTAGTCGTAAAGCCGCTGCGAACCAATAGAAAAAGTGTAGGTGATTTTGCCCTTGTCGATGTTCTTCTTTTCCCCGTTGACAATGCCCTTCTCCGCTAGGTCGATAAAGCAGTCGGCCATCATTTCGGAATGAATGCCCAGGTTTTTAAGGTCGGTTTCAACGATCATCTTGCCGATCATGGAAGGCATCGCGCCTATGCCAAACTGTAGGCAGGCACCGTCCTCAATCTGCTCAATCAATATGGAAGCGATTTTCTTCTCCGCCTCGGATACCGGAAATTCCGAAGGAAAAACGGGCATAGGAGTTTCATGCTCAACTATATAGTCAACCTGGGAAATATGGATGGACTCCTGCTCCCCTCCCAAACACCATGGCACCTTGGGGTTTGCCTCCAGGATTACCACATCGGCCATGTCGCAAATGGTTTTGGCATAAGAGCAGGCCGGTCCGAAATTAAAATAGCCGTATTCGTTCATGGGAGTGGTCATAATCATGGCTACCTTGGGCGGATACATATTGCCGGCACGGGTGTTGCCCGGGCATTGGCCATAGTTGCCGGGAATATAATAGGCCAGGTCATGGTCCCCCATGTGACGCTCATGTCCGCTCATATGACCGGAATGATATAAAAATGATTTCTGTTCAGGATCTGCTTTTACGATTTCGGGTTCGTACAAAAGGCATACACCTTTAACATTGACACCGGTTAACTCGCCGGCCCGACGGGCTAGGGCCTGGTCCAGAGCGCGGGGTCCCATGGCAAAGTGGCCATACCATACCCACTGGTTTGATTGAACTGTTTTTACCGCTTCGTCAGCTGTTCGAAGTTTGCTGGCGTAAAGATCACTATAGACTCCCAATTTTTCTCAACCCCCTAGGTTAATAAAATCCTTCACTGGCAGCGTCGCTTACTATCTGCCAGGCCCGTTGTTAACAGCTTGGTCTGATACCCCCTTCCCATTTCATGTCGCGTCCCTGGGTTCAATCCATATAAACGCAACATTCATGCCAAGGGGTCAATATATATTGAGAAGACCATTATTTCGAGATTTTGTCCAAATGTCAATTAAATCTTGTCCTGCTTGATGTTGTTCGTTCTTCCTTACAGGTGTATGTTTAGTCATACACCTTGCCGGGTAAGCAGAGCACATTTACCGTTAAAGCAGTAAAATTATTCAGTCCCGCTTTATGTAATTAATATTGCCTGGCAATGGGAAAGCAGCTTCTCGTGGAAATCGGTTTTTATATAAAAAAAGCTCCTCATACATACAAGGAGCTTTAAACCTGCTTTAATAAAATAAGAACTTTTGAGCATTCGGGTTGACAGATCTATCTTACCTGGGATGGCAGCTGATTTTAACATAATTGTCCCTCCTTAGACTAAATCTCCTTTATACTGCCCAACTGGTATCACGGATGGCTCGATTCCCGACATACCGCGCAGCAATTGCTTGCACCAGAGTACACTTTAGGGGCCTCACCCCTCAATCGCTTAACACGGCCTGTAAAAGCTCTATAGATAATCAATGTATTCCGTATTTGTTTAATTTCTCGTAGAACGCAGAGCGGCTTAAATTCAGCATTCTGGCCGCAGCGCTCTTGTTGCCCTTGGTCTTTTGCAGGGCTTCAATAATAATATTTTTATCGACATCGGAAAGCGCGGATCGATAATTTGAAGGTTCCAATTTTTTCGCCTCCGGCTGAAATATATGGGCGGGCAGGTGTTCAACCCCGATTTGGCCTTCCCAGGCATAATTGGCGGCTCTTTCTATAGCGTTCTCCAACTCCCGTATATTTCCGGGCCAGGAATGTCTTTCCAAAACATGGCATGCTTCCCGCTTAATGCCGGTAATGTGAGAGCCCAAAATGTTATTGTATTTTTCGATAAACTTGTGGGCCAGGGGCAGGATATCCTCAAATCGTTCCCTGAGTGGGGGCAAATGAAACTCTATTACATTTAATCGATAAAAAAGGTCTTCGCGAAAAGCTCCTTTTCGTATGGCTTCACGTAAATCCTTGTTGGTGGCGGCAACGATTCTGACATCAACGGTTTGCAAGCTGGTTCCGCCCACCCGCATGAATTGTTTTTCCTGCAAAACCTGCAATATTTTAACCTGAACCGAAAGGGGCATATCCCCTATTTCATCCAGGAATATAGTGCCCTTATGGGCCTGCTCAAAGTAGCCGGGCTTGCCTTTTTGGGAGGCGCCGGTAAAAGACCCCGGGGCATAGCCAAAAAGTTCAGATTCCAAAAGGGTTTCCGGAATAGCTGCACAATTTACCTTGATAAACGGATGCTTGGAGCGGGGGCTGGAGGCGTGTATGGCCCGCGCAAACATGTCCTTGCCCACGCCGCTTTCTCCGGTCAGAAGTACGGTGGAGGTGCTGCGGGCAATACGTAGAGCTTCGTTTTTCATATTGTTGAATTCGGCATTATTAGAAATTATTTGTTCGAATCGGCTTTCGCCGCCTTTTTTCTCCAATTCACTGCGATAGTAGTTTACCTGTTGTTTCAGCGACAGCAATTTAGTGGCGATTTCTTCGGTCAAAATATTATCGTCAAGGTATATGGTGCTGACCACGCCGACAATTGTAAAGTGATCGTCTTGGGCTTTCTTAATGGGTATATGGGATATGATGCATTTCTTGTTGCCAATAATGCATTCGGTTATCTCCGGCAACCCGTTTTTCAGCGCATGTCCGGCGCCTTCATTCTTTAGTATTTCAGCTATCTGTTTGCCAACAATGTTCTGCGACGTTTTAAACAGCAATTCGCTGGCCCGCTTATTTACATATTTTACCTGCCCGGAAACATCAGAAACCAGGATGCCATCGGATGTGGCATTGAGCACACCCTCCAGAGTGGTGTGCATATCCTTGACCATCTCCAGTTCATGGGCAATCTTTTCAACATCCGATGTATCCAAAAGAGTGATAACGGTGCCAATATAAAAACCATCTTCATAAATAGGTATCTGGTTCACGATCACCGGAAGAGACCTTATTATATGCTTCACGCCCAGCAGCCGTTTTTGCATTATATTGATTTCAGGCAGGACTTCCTTCAAGTGCTTGCCTTTGACATTGGAGAACTGAAGGCCGAACATTCCTTCAGCAGCCGGGTTAAGCCGCAAAATATAGCCCTTGTTATCTACAATGACTACCGCTTCATAGTTGGCATTGAAAAGGGATTCCAGGATGGCTGACGATTTGATAATGACATTCATGCTCTCCCGGAGATATTCCAAGGTTCCAATTAGACCCACCACTTTGCCTGAACGGTCGACAACTACCACGTAGTCCACCTTGCTGCGCGTTACCCGCACTACCAGGGACACTTCGTCATATGTCAAATCGGCTGATACAAATACCGGGTTGTACACGACATACGGTCCACAGGCATCATCCAGGCCGGCTCCGTTTTGTAAAGCTTTATACAGCCTTTTCTTGGGGAAAACGCCGATCAGCTTTTCCTCCTCATCTACTACCGGAAGAGTGCTTAATCTGTATTCATTATAGTAGCTGATCACCGTTCGCAGTGTGTCATCCAGGCGAAGCAGTTGAAAATTGGTATTCATCATCTGCTTGACCGTTAACCATGAAGCTGAGTTTAAAGCCTTTGGACTCATTTTTTATCCCTTCCCCCGTTATATACACGCTACAACATTCCGGCGAACAGTCCGCGACCGGCCTCGCCTGTCTAACCGCTGGGAGTTTCTATTATTGGTTAGATTTCCGGTTTCTAAACTATAACGTGTTTCCTCGATCACACATGGAATAAAACAGCCTTTATTGCATAAAACCTCTTAACAGTACAACCTGCCCTCAGTTGACCCCGTAGCGAAGGCTTTGAAACACCCTGGAGTTGGCCTCCTTCTGCTTGATCCAATTTCTATATTTGGAGTCTCCCAGGCAGGTTATCACGATCAGGTCGTCTTTCTTTTTCAATAAAACCACCGAAATACCTCGATACTTTATTTCATAACAGTTTTCATGCGTATTGGGTCGCAGGCAAACCGGCCGACCCTTGGCTACTATCTCTCTAAGCAGTTGGCGGATTCTTTCTGATGATGAGGAATAATCAAACAGCCTTTCCCGGTATCTTTTTATAGCATGTTTTGTAACCAGCACTGACATTTTATCAATTCCTTTTCCAAAGCACTTCATTGCTACAGCCCACCCGGTTAAATCCTATATTGATTTAATTTTGCAAATATTGTGCCAAGACACTGCCGCTGCCCGAGCTGATTGATTGCTATAATTACAAGTCCATATTTTACTACTGCGGCTCACGATAGTTTTTAGTTTTGCTTTTATCTACCTTCGTTCTATTCGAAAGATAAAATTCCTTAAATATGTTTTGGCTTAGTTTCCAGGTTACAGATTTCAACCTGTGCCAAGGGCCGCTGGAGCTAAACTCCAGCGGTCCCCGGGCATTTATATAATGAAGAGGATGTAGTCATAAGTATTCAAATATTACCTCTAAGCATTTGATGCAGCCATTAAAACTGATATCACCCGTGGCAAACCTTTCTCCATAAAAATCGCCCAATAAGTGTCCGGTCATCCGGACAGGTGTATGCTTAGGGGAACAACGATAATGTCCATTTACCTGCTCCCCCGTTTACTACATTGCTCCGCCGGATGGTGGTGATCCGGCGGGCAAAGAGTAAACGGCTTTGTTGAAGAGGATGCGAATAATCTGGTTAGCTGTTAAAAATTTGATGCTGTCCGTTTGGAAACTCCTTGATTATCGACTCCGGTATCCAGTCCGTAACCATATTGTCGATTCGGACCTTAAATCGCAGGGCATTATTTTGTTCCAATTCCATATTACTGAATCCCATAATGGCAACAATAATACCTTCTGCCTCATATTCATTACCGTATGTCTTTAGCACAACCTTCTGATTGAGTGAATAATTACTCATCCTGTCACTTCCTAAGACATTGATTAACTATTATTTTGCAAAAATTATGCCAAATGAAACAAACTTCTAAAATTTCAACATATGAAAAAAGCGACAGGATTACGGTAGAGAGGTAAAGATGAGAGTATCCAGCTTGGGTGGTCAAAATATTGATTTGCGGTCATGGCATAGGTCGCTGGGCGATGATTATTTCAGCTGAGAAACCAGATGGCGATTATGGCGGGAGAAATCAGAAGCAGGGACCAAAAGTCAGATTTGGTAAAGGCGAGTTCGCTCAGGTAGGTTCGAGGTCCAGGCTGGTATCCGCGGGCTTCCATGGCTTCA
>Ga0228536_1001111_pt1 | contig 31245 bp, 30 predicted proteins | sample SJ1Smetagenome_FD_168611 | JGI IMG/M metagenome (GOLD analysis project Ga0228536, IMG submission 168611) | Enriched culture of PCE-dechlorinating microbial communities from Ithaca, New York, USA - SJ1.S | ecosystem: Engineered > Modeled > Simulated communities (microbial... > Unclassified...
CATTCTCGCACAGGATGGCGGGTTAAAGGTTTTCGAAGCCATGGGTCAGGACATCGTAGGTCCCCAGACTGTCACACCGGGTGAAAAGGTCCCTGCGGGGATAGAGGCATTTCTCGTAAAATAACCGGAGGATAAACAAAAGGGCCCGGGCATGGCCCCGGGCTCTTTTTTGCCTGTCAGGCGATGATGCCTGAATGGTGCAGGATCTCCTGGCAAGATCATCACACTAAGTGGGGGTTCATAAATTCATGCCCCCAGTAATTCTTCCAGGCTTTTCCCGGCAGCCTTTTCCAGGGCAACGGCAATTACCCTTGCCCTTCCAATCCTTTCGAGGGCTGCTTCCAGGCCCTTAGGGTCCAGGGACAACTTCTTTTCCATGTTTTCCCTTTTCTTGGCAAGGCTAACCAACCCTTTATCGTCAGTCAACTTGTCGGCCAGGTAGAGCAGCGACCTTCCTGACAGGAGGGGCTCTTCTTCGGGGAGGTCCATGTGATACCTGACCAGGTCTGCTGTTTCGGGGAACCCCCAGGTCTCAAGGATCGAAGCGCCCTTCTCGGCATGGCCGGGCTCTGTTCTTGACATATCATGGAGCAGGGCCGCGGCGCGCAGGGAAGCAAGGTCCAGGGGTATGCGGTCTTTTAATTGTCCTGCCAGCATTGCAACCACTTTTGCCACGGTTTCGGAATGTTGCTGAACGCTCTCAGGAGTGTCAGCGAGTTCCATGAAGGCAAGGCATTCCTCCCTGGAAGGTGTCCCCCCGTGGGCTGCGAAAGATCGCATTTTTTCGTACTCTTCAGGGGTGTTCATTTCCACCACAGTACCCTGGTCCGGTGTGGGGAGTATACGGGAATTACCATGATGGCGGGAGAGGAGCGCACGGAGGCCTCCCTGTCCACTCCATTGAAGTATCTCGGGGATCAGTCCCGCGTTTATCAGCGGAGGGTGACCGTTTCGGCCTCGAAAGGAGGGTATGACCGCTGCTGAACAGGGATCATTGAGCAGGGCTTTTTTCAGGGCAACGCAGGTAGCAGGTCTTACCATGGGGATATCGACGGGGAGAAGAAAAAAGGCATCCAGGTTGCCAGAAAGGGCAGCGATACCTGCCTTGACGGAGGAAAACATGCCCTCCTCGAAGCGATCGTTGAATACGACCCTGACCCCGCAATTTTCTGCTTCCCTTTCGACCTCTTCACGGCGGAAGCCGGAAACTGCGACGATGTCTTCGATACCTGCCAGGCGCATCGTGGATATAACCCGGCTCAAGGCTGAACTGCCGGCAAGTTCAAGCAGAGCCTTGCATCTTCCCATTCTCGATGAAAACCCCGCTGCCAGTACAACGCATCCGGTTCGAAATTCTCCGGTTGTCATGCCTGTTCCCTCCAGAAAGACGTGAGTTCCTTGAAGCCCCTTACGCTGATCGTCCCGTCATCTTTTTCAAGGAGCCTTATGCCGCCGTATTCAGGGTCGAACCGGAAGGTCCGGGAGAATTCGATGCGGAAAATAGAGTGAAGCAGTACGCGCAGGATGCCCGCATGGGATACGATCAGCCACCTCCCTCCTGCCCCGATCAGATGTGTGAGGAAAGGCAGGGCCCTTGCCTCCAGGTCGGCGAAGGATTCACCCCCGGGATATCGAAAATTGTAAAGATCTTTCTCCCTTTGCTCCCAAAGTCCGGGAAATTCCGTGGAGATCTCCTGCTTTTTCCGTCCGTCCCATTCCCCCAGGTTTATCTCGGCCAGTTCTCCTTTTTCCTGGGGTTCGATGCCAAGGGCGCTGCAGATGATATCAGCTGTTTGCCTTGCCCTTGTAACGGGACTGCAGAAGCACCCCCTCCAGGACAACCGCGATGCCCAGTCCGCCAGGACAGAGGCCTGGGAGCGCCCTTGCCGGGAAAGTCCCCGATCGGTACTTCCCAGGAAGAAACTGCCTGATGAAGGGAGATCGGGCTCGCCGTGCCTCACCATGGCCAGAACGTTGCTTCCGGAAAAGAGCAGGAGATCCCGGGTTTTGTCTTCCCTGCCCGACAGGGCCAGTTCCTTGTTCACTGTCGTCTGTCCTCCCCAAGGGAAAAATCAATGCCCGTCGGCCAGGTCTTAATTCTGAAAAAGCCGGGGGCTGATCATTGTTTCCCGGCAGCGTTCATATACTCCAAGGCAGGAAGATTGACCGCTGTCCTGCAGTGGAAACGGGGCTCTCCGGCCAGGCTTATCGGATCTTAAGGCTACAGACAATTGAAGCCGATGACAAGAAAGGGCGCAACGGGGAACAGCCTGCAGAAAGAGTCATTTTGCGTTTTTTCCGTGAGCAATATTGAACAAAAAGGATGTCTTTCAACCAGAAATTGCATGAATGGCAAGAAGGAAACTATAGTCAAACCGGTTCATTGTATCTACATCACAATGATATTAGTGGATCTCCGAGCCTGAGGACCTAAAGCGCCGGCCATGGTCCAGGGCCGACGGGCGCCCCCGGAAACAGGGTCGCCTCCCGTGCCAGGAAAGGAGGTATCCATTCTGCTCCCTGACAGGTTGCCAGGGCTGTCAATCCGCATGATCCTCATCATTTTTCATTATGGAGGGAAGAGAATATGACCGTACAGTACCAGGTGAAGACCGTGGTGATCAACGGTGTCAGTCAAAGAGTTGTCGCGAACCCTGAAGAGAAACTGGTCAGCGTGATTAGAAAACAGCTCCACCTGACAGGCACAAAACTGGGATGCGGACAGGGACAATGCGGGGCCTGCAACGTCATCCTGGACGGCAAGGTAACCCGATCCTGCATAACACCCTGGAGCAAAGTCCCCGAGAATGCGGACATCCTGACGATAGAGGGAATGGGGACTCCCGACCATCTCCACGCGATCCAGTGGGCTTTCATTGCCAACGGGGCAATCCAGTGCGGATTCTGTACCCCCGGATTCATTGTCGCCGCCAAGGGTTTGCTGGACGCAAACCTCAACCCGACCCGCGAAGAGATCCGTGACTGGTTCCAGGCCCACTGGACAGCCTGCCGATGCACCGGGTACAAGCAGATAACCGATGCGGTCATGGATGCGGCGGCTGTTCTCAGGGGAGAAAAGCAAATGAAGGATTTTGCGAAGTCCCTGAAACCGGGAGACTCCGTGTGGGGTACCCGGTACCCTCGCCCCAGCGCAGTCTTCAAGGCCACCGGCACCTTTGACTTCGGCGACGATGCAGGACTGAAGCTGCCGACGGAGACTCTCCACGCAGTTCCGGTATGCCCCGAGACGAGCCATGCGAAGGTGCTCTCGATTGACTTCTCTGAAGCCGAGAATATGCCGGGAGTGTTCAAGGTCGTAACTGCCAGGGACATCAAGGCCAACAAGGGAACCAACCGCATCCGCGGACAGGCAGGTTCGGGCACCGCGAGCACCGATGGATGGGAGAGAAGGATCCTGGTGGAGGAGGGCGACAAGATCCGCCAGTGGGGAGAGGTCGTGGCCATAGTCTGTGCGGACTCGGAAGATCAGGCCAGGGCGGCAGCGGCAGCGGTCAAGGTGGACCTTGAGGAACTGCCCGCTGTTATGGACGTCAAGGCAGCTATGGCTCCGGGAGCCCCCAAGGTATACGAGGAGATCCCCGATATCGACGGGATACCGAACTGCTTCAACAAACGCCCCGTGATCAAGGGTGATGACCCGGCACCCCTGATCGACAAGGCCCCCTACGTGGTCGAGGCCGAGTTCTGGAGTTCACGGCAGCCTCACATGACCATCGAGACTGACTGCGGCTTCGGTTACTGGGACGAAGAGGGGCGTCTTACCCTGCAGACGAAGAGCATCTGCGTATACAGGCACGCAATGATGATAGCCAGGGGGCTGGGTGTTCCCCCTTCGAAGATAAGGGTTATCCAGAACAACATGGGGGCGACTTTCGGCTACAAGGTGGCGCCCACCAACGAACCCCTCCTCGGGGCCTGCGTAATAGCCACTGGACGACCGGTCTACATGAGGCTCAACATGAAGGAGCACATCGTCAGGACGCCCAAGAGGTCGCCCTTCCTAATGAAGGTCAGGGTCGGTGCCGATGAAAAGGGAAAACTTGTAGGTCTGGAGCATCACTGGTATGTAGACCACGGACCCTACTCGGAGTCGAGCCAGGATCTCACGAACAAGGGCGGCCAGTTCATCTGCGCCCCCTACCGCCTGGACAACATCAGGGGAGCCGGCTACACCTTTTTCACAAACCAGAAATGGTGCGGGGCCTTCCGGGCCTACGGCGGACCCCAGACATACTTTGCAGGCGAACAGGTCATCGACATGCTTGCGGAGAAGGTGGGGATGGACCCTCTGGACTTTCGCGAGATCAACCTGATCCGCCCCGGGGACACCCTTCCCAGCGGCCAGAAACCGGAAGTGTACCCCTTGCAGGCAATGCTCACACGTATCCGTCCCCTATACGAGGAGGCCAAAAAGCGAGCCGAACAGAACTCCACTGACAAAGTGAAAAGGGCCGTCGGTATCTCTATCGGGATCTACAACTCAAATGACGACGGGGCCGATGAAGCCGCAAGCAATATCGAGCTCACTAAAGACGGAGTGATACTTTACAACACCTGGGAGGATCATGGACAGGGTGCTGACATGGGTTGCGTGGGAACGGCACACGAGGCCCTGAAAGTTCTGCAACTGCACCCCGACCAGATAAAACTGGTATGCAACGATATGGCGAAAGCTCCCAACAGCGGGGCCGCCGCGGCGAGCAGATGCCAGGTTATGGTTGGCAACGCGATAGTCGACAGCTGCCGCAAACTCCTGGATGCCATGAGGAAACCGGACGGAACGTACAGGACCTACGAGGAAGTGTTTGCCGAAGGGATTCCGACATTCTACGAGGGTTACTGGCAGGCCACGGTCCGTAACGTTGACGGTGAGGCCATCACCTGCACCGGGATGGATGACGTCACAGGCCAGGGGTACCCCTTTGCAAACCACATGTTCGGCATCTTTATGGCCGAGGTAGCCGTGGACATCAAGACTGGAAAAGCATCGGTGGAAAAGTTCACCCTTGTCAGCGACGTGGGCAAGATCAACAACCTCGATGTTGTGGAAGGGCAGCACTTCGGGGGAATAGCCCAGGGAATAGGCCTTGCCCTGACTGAGGATTTCGGAGATCCGGCAAAATATACGAACCTGGTCACCTGCGGCTTCCCCTATATCAAGGATATCCCGGACGACATCCAGCTCTTCCACATGGAGACACCCAGGGAGTTCGGTCCCTTCGGTGCATCGGGGACGGGAGAGATGCCCCTTTCGGCGCCCCACCCGGCAATATTGAACGGCATAGCCAGAGCCTGCGGGGTGAGGATCTTCCAGATACCGGCTCTCCCTGAAAAGGTCCTTGAGGGAATGAAGGAGAGCGGATGTTCAGGAAGCTGCGGTCTTTAGATCCCATGGCCCTGAAAGTTGTGAACCCGGGCAGGAGGAGTTGCTGAATAATGGAGAAAGCCTATACCGGGAAGATCGAAGACCTGGAACTCTTCGATGCGTCCTCCCTGGCTCCGGAAGTGACCAAGCGGGTTGTCTTCGGCCCCGGCAGATTCTGGGACGACTATACGATGAGGCATTTTTCCCTGCCTGCCGGCACCATTATTCCTGATCACGTTCACGACTGGCCGCATTACATGATAGGTCTGAGCGGTACCGGTTTCGTGATCGTCGAAGGTAAACCTCTGGAGATCCCTTCGATGGGTTGGGCTCATGTTCCGGGCGGAATTATCCACGGCTACGAAAATCCTGGCCCGGGGCCCTTCGTTTTTCTGTGCATCGTTCCCACCGAGGGTGATCCGCACATGAAACTGAAACGTTTTCGCATGGAGCGCTCCAAAAGTAAGGTTTCGAAGGGAATAGAAGAAACTCCGACAATCTAGATATCAACGGAGGAAAGCCGTCCGTGTGGAAAAACGGGCGGCTTTTCTATGAAAGATAAATGCAACAGTGTTGCAGGAAGGAGAAAAAATATGGACGCACGGGAAATTCTGCAAAACACGTCCATTCGGCTGACTCCGGTCCGGGAAGCAATTCTTGGAGTCCTGCTGAACGAGAGATGCCCTATGTCCTACAGGGAAGTGGCAGCTCGACTCCCCGAGGGGCAGGATCGTGTGACCCTGTACAGGGCGCTTTCGCTGTTCCTGAAAGAGGGGATCGTCCACAGGGTCATGGACATGAAGGGGACATGGCGTTTCTGTGCCCACGATCCCGGTCACCCCGGGTGCCCGGGGAACCACCCTCATTTTGCCTGCCGGGTCTGCGGACGGATGGAGTGCCTGATGGAACACTCCTTGCCGCACCTGGAAGTGGGGCCGGAAACCGTTGTAGAAGGAAAGCATTTGGTCTTGTACGGGATCTGCTGGGAATGTGTTGTAAAGAAAACCAGAAAGAAGGAGACTGGATCTTCATGAAGAGGATAATACCGGAACATGCCAGGATTTGGGCGGGGTTATTAATGTTGTTGATCTTCTATCTGATGACCTCAGAATGCGCGCATGCAGAGGTCTTTGCTGCTGCGGCGAGCCTTCAGCCTGTTATGGAAAAGATCTCACTGGAGTTCGAAAAGGAGAAGGGGATCCGCATGGATGCGGTTTTCGCGGCTTCAGGGCAACTGGCAAAGCAGATAGAGATGGGTGCGCCTTACGACCTTTTCCTGAGCGCAAACGAAAAATGGGCAAGATATCTTGAAGAAAAAGGCAAACTGGAGAAGGTTAAACCGGTGGCCGAGTGTCCTCTGGTACTGTGGCATGACTCCGAAAAGGCTCCTTCCCTTGATATCGCAAAGGACGGGAAGATCCGGATCGCCATCGCGGACCCCGAACTGGCCCCATACGGAGCCCTTGCCAAGCAATACCTGGAACAAACCGGAGAGTACGAAAAACTTGACAGGGATGAACGCCTGATCATAGCGGGCGATGTCCTCAAGGCAGGTCTTGCGGCAAAAAGCGGAGGCGCCGGAGCAGCCTATATCCCGTTGAGCATAGCTCAAAGGCTGGGTGGTTCGTGGATAAAGGTTCCTATGCCGCCCCAGCGTCTTTTCGGGGGGATCGTGAAAGACCGGGACGCATTGGCGGCACTGGTTTTCTATGATTACCTCTTTTCACCGCCGGCTGCAGAACTGTTCCGGGAAGCAGGGTTCGAACCTGTTCAGGACTGATCCGGAGTGATTATGGAACGGGCCCTCATCATAAGCCTGAAAGTACTGGCTATCAACATACCGCTCCTTGCGCTCCTGGGTGGGGGTATCGGGTGGCTCCTGGCAAGGAGGGACTTCAGGGGACGGGAGCTGGTGTCACTCCTTGTCCAGCTCCCGATCATCCTGCCTCCCTCGGTGCTCGGGCTCTACCTTCTTTTTACTCTGGGGGGGATAAGTTTTTTCCGGGAGGCAGGATTCCTGTTCGCCTTTCCTGCAGCTGTCCTGGGGGCGCTCCTGCCGTCGCTGCCGATAATGATACAGGCTTCCAGGGCCGCCTTCGCCGGTGTGGACAGGGAACTGGAGGAGGCGGCCCTGACCCTTGGAAGAAGGCCCTGGGAGGTTTTCCTGCGCGTGACCCTCCCTCTGGCCAGAAGAACCCTGTTGGTAGGATTAGCTCTCTCCTCGGCCAGGGCCCTGGGCGATTTCGGCGTTACGTTGATGGTGGCAGGGAACATTCCTGGGAGGACCCAGACCCTCCCCCTGTATATCTATGGACAGGTGGAATCACTGAATTTTGCCAGGGCCCACCTGGCCGCCCTTCTCCTGGTGGGAGTGGGCATTGCCAGCCTCTGCCTGGTGCGCAGACTGGAGGCGGGAGCTCATGAACGCCTTGCTTGATGCGCAGATAAGCGAGCGGATAGGCGACTTTCACCTTGATGTGTCCTTAAAGCTCGGCAGGGAGATTGGTGTTCTTTTCGGACCCAGCGGGTCGGGCAAGAGTATTACCTTGCGGTGTCTTGCGGGTTTGCGAAACGTCCGGTCAGGACGAATTGCATTGTCCGGATATGTCCTGCTGGATTCGGGCGCAGGCATATGCGAGCCCCCGCACCGGCGGAAAATGGGGCTTCTGTTCCAGGACCTGGCGCTTTTCCCCCACTTGACCGCCCTTGAAAATGTTCTTTTCGGCTGCGAAAGGACAAAAAAAGGAAGAGCGGCATCCATCGCGCGGGAATGGCTTGCCCGGGTCCGTCTTGAATCCCTGGAGAACCGTTACCCATCCCAGCTATCGGGAGGTCAGAGACAACGCGTAGCCCTGGCGAGAGCTCTTGCCAACGAACCTGAAATGCTTATGCTGGACGAACCCTTCAGTGCCCTCGACGGTCCTTTGAGGCGGAACCTTAGAAGGGAGTTGCGCAAACTTCACGCCGAGACAGGAGTCCCAATACTCTATGTAACACACCAGGTGGAGGATATATGTGCTCTTGGCGATAAAGTTTTCTTTATCGAGAAGGGCAAACTGACAGGTTCAAACCGTATCAGCGATCTGATCAGAGGCAAAGGCCGGGTCGATCTCTGGAAGATGATGGGCTGGGGAAATGTTTTCCAGGGCGACGTCCGTTTCTGCAATGAAGGGTTCCCCTCATTCCATTGGGCTTCCGGTGACCTGGCACTTAAAGACGTATCAGGCCCCGGTCCGGCTATCGCTTTCGTGAGGCCTGACCGGGTCAGGTTCCTTGACCCCCGTATGCCCGTGGATAGCGAACTTTCCAGGAACACCTTTTCCGGAAAGGTCGAGGAGGTGCTGCTTGACGGAGGGGCCCTCAGGTTGCATGTCCGGACCCCTCGCGGACACTGGCAGATAGAACAGAGGGAAACGGGGTACCATTCAGAGATTTTCCGCCCGGGTGAAGAGGTGCATTTTGCCATTCCACCCGGGGCGATAGAATTGATCTTTCTCGAGGAGATGAAGGGAGAAGAGAATCTTGGATCGAGCATTGTTGAAGTCCGTGCATGAAGAACTTGAATCTGGCGGAGCCGGAGCGCTTTGTACTGTAGTAGGTTCTGAAGGATCCACCCCGCGTGATCTTGGAGCCTCCATGTGGGTCCGGCTTGACGGATCCATCGCAGGAACAGTCGGGGGAGGTCCACTCGAATACGCTGTCACGGGGAAAGCGTTGGAGCTCCTCCGATCAGGTTCGGGGCCGGTTCTTCACAAGGCAGTGCTGCGGAACGAAGAAAGCGGCGGCGAGGCAGTATGCGGAGGGGAATCGGTGATCCTTATAGAACCTCTGGGCAGGGAGGCAGAAGTAGTTGTCTTCGGGGCCGGACATGTCGGCAAAGCGGTTGCCAGGGCTGCATATTATGCCGGGTTCCGGGTCATCGTCTGGGATGAAAGGGAAGAGTTCGCCAATCCGGAGTCAGTACCCTGGGGCAAAACGGTCGCCAGTCCTCTGGATAAAGCTTTTGACGAAGGCGTCAGACTAAATAAATCTTCCTACGTCGTCGTAGTGACCAGGGGACACTCGCTGGATACGGAAGTGGTCCGCATACTTGAAGGTAAGCCGATGGCCTACCTGGGACTGATCGGATCCAGGAAGAAGATATCCTATGTCAGGGATAGCCTTATAAAGCAGGGCGTTTCCAGGGAGTATCTGGACAGGATCTTCCAGCCGGTGGGGCTTCCTGTCAGGGCCGAGACTCCTGAAGAGATAGCCGTGTCAATTCTGGCCGAGATAATAGCGGTCAGAAGGGGAGCGGATATTGCGAGTCTCAGAAGTTCCTATTCGAGGGAAGCAGGGCCTCTTTTCCCTGATCTTCCGATCGGAATTTCCGGAAATGAGGAGTAGGCCGTGGATCTAAGATCGATACCTGTTGAAGAGGCTCTTGGACATGTCCTTGCCCATGACCTTACAAAGATCGATGCCGAAAAGGGGATCAAGGGGGCGAGATTCAGGAGAGGGCATATTCTGCAGCCCGAGGATCTTCCCGTTCTCAGGGAGATGGGGCGGAGAAATCTTTCCATTATTCATCTTGATCCCGACGAGGTGCACGAGGACGAGGCAGCCTTGAGCCTAGCGAAAGCCCTTGCCGGCGAAGGGTTCGAGATTTCGGGGCCCGAGGAGGGAAGATGCAGGCTGGTCTCCACGGGGAGGGGAATTGTCCGTTTTGACCCCGAGGCGGTAAGAAGGATAAACAAAGACCGAGAATGGTCCCTGGCCTGCACTCACTGTAACTCCGTTGTGGGACCCGGGAGCGTGGTGGCCGCTTTCAGGATCCTTCCCCTGTGCCTGAAAAAAGATTCCCTTGACAGGGCTTTAGAAGCCGCTTCGCCCTTTACCCTGATGCCCTTTCTCCACAGAAGGGTCGGACTTGTTTCAACGGGCCAGGAGATCCTTGAGGGCCTGGTAAAAGATTCATTCCGTGAAAAACTTGAGAGGAAGCTGTGGGAGTTCGGAGGAAGTTTCTCCGGCCAGAGGCTCTGTGGTGACAGATCACAGGATATTGCCCACGCGATCAATGAACTGCTTGAGAGTGGGTCCGACATTGTGATCTGTACCGGGGGGATGAGCATCGATGCCGATGACCGAACTCCACAGGCAATAGAGACCGTCTCTGACAAGGTTCTTTTCCGTGGTATCCCGATGATCCCGGGATCGAACCTGATGCTTGCCGTTAAGGACCGATCATGGATAATCGGAGCCCCGGCCTGTGTTGCCCACGATGAGCGGACAGCCCTTGACCGCCTTCTGATAGCGATCTTTGCCGGTTCAGGGAACGACCTGGACATCTCCCTCTGGGGCGAAGGCGGTCTTTGCAGGAGGTGCGTTGCCTGCAACTTCCCCGAATGCGAGTTTGCAAGGCTTCCTTCATGAAAGGAGGTTATCCGTCAAAGGATAAGCCTGTAAAGTTTTTCAGGGCGGCCTACGCTGCTGATGTCGTATTCGAAAGAGGCCTGGCCGCTGGCAGCCAGGTATTCCAGATAGCGCCTTGCCGTAGAACGGGACACACCCACAAGGGTCGCGGCCGTAGAAGCGGACAGTGCCTTGCCGCTTTCCGCCATACATGAGTGCAGGCGTTCCATCAGCTTCACCTGGATGCCTTTGGGGTATTCTTCGAAACCATCGTGGGATCTTCCCCTCAGACCGGTGATCTGATCCAGGTCTTTCTGGCGCCATGGGTTGGTCCGTTGGGTCAGCCCCTGGTGATAGTGGTAGTAGGCGACCAGGGCCCGCTCCAGGCGATCTGTTGAGAAGGGTTTGATCAGATAGTCGAAGACGCCGAGGCAAATGCATCCGCGGACAATGTCAGGGTCTACCCCGTTGGAAAGTATCAGCCAGTCTATGCTGGGAAACCTTGTCCGGGCCTCCCTCAGTGAGTTCAGCCCGTCCCATCCTTCGATAAAGATGTCCAGCAGGACCAGGTGTACATTGCCGCGCTGGAGGCAATCCTCCAGTTCACGGCCGCTGGTAACTGTCTCCCTCAGCCGGAGGTTCTGCGACCTGGAAAGAGCCACCGCGTACTGGTTCTGGCGATCCAGAGAACTGTCGGCGATCACGCATGAAAGAATCATCAGGGTGCTCTCCACGTGGCTATCGAGGGAAGGACAAAACAAATTTTACAAGAGCACTTCGACAGTGCACTATACAATGTTCCTGTTCCTCCTTTCCAAAAGGGAGGCGCAGCCGTTTCCAGCCACACCCTGACGTCCGGCCCCCCTGGGATCAAAATCCTTTAGGGTAACCGGCTCGGAGAAACGAGCTATTTCTTAAAAGTATAAACTACGAACGCCATATTGCAAAAGCAAAAAAGGAGCGCCCCTGGGGCGCTCCCGTATATATTGTGGACCCTTTCCCCTAATCAGTGCCTATCATCACGCTGGAAGCCTTGATGACGGCATAGACTTCCTTGCCCGCCTTGAGGCCCAGTTTCTCGGCGGAATCCTTTGAGATCATGGAGACTATTTCCTCTCCGCCCTTGAGTTCGACTATGACCTCGGTGTTCACAGCTCCCGCCTTTATCTCTTTGACCTTGCCCTTGAGTGCGTTTCGTGCGCTGAGTTTCATATTATCCACCTCCGCTCAAATACCCATAGGGGTTTGTCTTCTTGTTTGCATAAAAATTTTATCACACAGCAAGTGACTTATCAAATATGACCTGTTGCCCATATTTTAAAGGCCTGCTCTTTGCAGCCGCCCTATGATCCACGAAACTGCAAGCCCCGCAGCGAACCCTGCCGCCATGTTGAAGTATATAGAGAAAGCAACTGTTGCCCCTATTACGATCCAGTCCCGGGAAGATCTGACGGATTCCAGGAATTTGGCCAGTTCTATTCCCACCATAATCATCATTGCCCCGACGATCGCCATCGGGAATGACCTGAACATGGATGCTATGGACCCGGAAAGGAATATCCCGAGCAATATTTCCAGCGAGCCCTCGATTATGTTCGCCCCGCCTGTACGGGCCCCGAAATAGTACTGTCCTGCCAGGCCTCCAGCCCCGTGGCACAGGGGTATACCTCCGATGAAGGGGCCCAGGAGGTTCATGATGCCCATGTTCAGGGAGAGTTGCCTGACCGATACGCTGCGGTCCTGCCAGTATTTTGATATGAGGGCCGATGTGGCAATGACGGCATTGGTTGCGGTCAGTGGTATCTGGGAGAAGCCGCCGTCCCTCATGGCTGGCCATAAAAGGCTCATGTCGAGTTTAAGCAGCGGCGGCAGGGCAAGGGACATAGGCTGGATGCTGGAGAGGTCACCCCTGAACGCCATGAGGGCAATTCCCACTGCCACCAGGACCAGCGAGGCAGGCGCGAACCTGTTGTCCCTCAGCAGAATGATAATAAGGATCGAAACTGCCGCGAGAAACCAGGCTCCCTGGATCATCCTGAAACCCTGCATTGCCAGGAGGATCCCGAGGGAGAACTGTATCCCCCTTATAACCGAGTGAGGCGTGCGAGCAGCAATCCAGTTAATGGCCCCCGACAGTCCCAGCAGCAGCCAGGTTATCCCCATGGCAAAGGCCGATACGTAGACCTGGCCTGGAGACCATACCTGGGCAATGGCCATGACCGCAAGGACCTTCATGGGTTCTATCGGCATTGGAAGCCTGTATATCACCCCGGTGATGATGTTAGCCAGGCCCAAAAAAACCAGCATGCCTGCAGGGTTCACCCCGCAGACGGTGATGTATCCCACTGCCAGGGGGAGGAGTGTCCCAAGGTCTCCCAAAGACCCCCCAAGTTCCCTGAGGCTGAATTCAAAGGAGCCTATTCGTGCCATGAAACCTCCCCGATCCTTGTTTGATACGTGTTGTCCTCCCTAAAGGGAGCGAATGGAACTGAGACTGATCTTTGCAGTCAAATGTACCTTAAAACCGTAAATTATCATATTAGGGCAGATAATTCTCAGTCTGAACGGCGGACAGGTGATCAACGATCACCCCACTGGAGGATCACTTGGAGAATGAGAGTTTCAAGGGCTCAGACGCAAGGGTTCTTGACCCCTTAGTGTATGTATAGGAGAGTGCTATTATTAGTGATCATGTTCAAGTCGATCCGTAACTGGGCAGAGAAGCACCCCCTGATATTTGCCCCCGGTCTTGTGGGGCTGGCGACTCTTCTGTTCCTTCCGGGGAGGGAACTCCTCGGAAAGGGGCATTGGGCATTGCTATACCTCCTGGTGATCTCCATTGTCGCTTCCATGGCAGGATCAAGACCCTCGCTCGTGGCTGCCATTGCTGCCTTCCTTTCCTGGAACGTCTTTTTCCTGCCTCCATACAGGACATTCCATGTTGATGACCCGAAGGACTGGATCTCGCTGGGGGTTTTCCTGGTCGTGGGGGTCCTTATCAGTCTTATTTCCGGGCGCCTCAGGGAGAGAGAGGCCCTGGCTGTCGCGCAGGAGAGGGAGATGGGGCTCCTGAACCGACTGACAGGCCGCCTGCTGGCGATCCAGGGTCCCTTTGAGATGGCCGAAGCGCTTTGCACAGAGATCGACAGGGTATTTTCCCCACGGTTCATCAGGTTCCACCAGGTCGAAAATGAAAAGGGCAGGATCCTCCTTCACGGGGCCAAGGCGGAACTGGAAGTTGATCCTCTTGAGGGTGATTTCCTGGACTGGGTGGTAAGAAATGGAACGTCGGTGATCCCTCCGGGGACGGCGGAACAGCAGAAGGGCGGCAGATCCCCTGTAAGGGAGAATGCAGTACCTCATAACAAGGTGTTCCCTTCTATTAAAAGGAAAGATCTTTTCATCGCGGCCCGGTCCTCAGCAAGGATCGAAGGTGTGCTGCACTTAGGGGAGCGCCTTAACCAGGCTCTCTACAGCGACAGCGAGATACAGCTTCTTAGCGCGGCTGCCGACATGGCGGGAACTTTCCTCGAGCGCAGCCGCCTGGAGGAATCGGCCCGGCAGGCAGAGACTCTGAAGGAAGGGGACAAACTGAAGTCGGCGATCTTCTCTTCTGTCTCCCACGAGTTGAAGACTCCCCTCTCTTCGCTTACGGCTACTATCTCGGGGCTTCTGGAAGGCGACCAGCCCTGGGACCCGTCCCGTATCAGGGAAGAACTGGGATCGGTAAAGAAGGACCTGGACAGGCTGAGCCATTCGATCAGTTCCCTGCTGGATCTGTCCAGGCTTGCCGCCGAAACCTGGAAACCGGACCTGCAGTGGGTCGAGCCCGGTGAGATACTGGGAAATGTACTCTTCCGGCTGGATCCTTCCGAAAGAGAAAGAGTGAAGGTCGATATCCCTGACAACATGCCGCTCGTAAACGTGGATTTTCAGCAGTGGGGGAGGCTGCTGATGCATATCCTGGAGAATGCCCTTGCGTACAGCCCGCCCGGAAGCCCTGTGGTTGTGGGTTTTAACAGGACACCCTCGGGGTTTGAGTCCTGGATATCTGATGAAGGTCCGGGGATACCCGGGGAGGAAAAGGAAAAAGTCTTCAATAAATTCTACCGGGGGAGCCATTCCGAAATATCCCCCGGAGGGACAGGGCTGGGACTTACCATCGCCAGGGAGATCGCCAGGGTGCATAACGGGACGATAAGGATAGAGGACAACAGTCCAAGAGGGACAAGGTTCATCGTCCTCCTTCCGCCTGAAAAAGTTAAAGAAACGGGGGATTGAGGGATTTTGGGCATTCCGGAGAGAAATGCAAGGATCCTTGTGATAGATGATGAAGATTCCATCAGGAGAGCCCTCAGGTCTATCCTGTCGGTGAGAAAATACGATGTAAGCCTTGCATCGACAGCTGCAGGGGGGATCAACGCCGCGATAGAGACCAACCCCGAACTTGTAATACTCGACCTGTCCCTCCCGGACATGGACGGAATAGAGGTTTGCCGGGAACTCCGTACCTGGATGACTTGCCCCATACTCATACTGTCGGTGAGGGCCAATGAAGCCGACAAGGTGAAGGCTCTTGATATGGGCGCCGACGATTACCTGACCAAGCCTTTCTCGGCGGGGGAACTTCTTGCCAGGATGAGGGCCCTTCTGAGGAGGGCCGAGTCAAGGGTCTGTCAACCTCCCGAGATCCAGGCAGGCGGCCTTGTGGTCAACCTTGCCCGCAGGCAGGTATTTATGGAAGGCCAGGAGATCCCCCTTACCCGGACTGAATTCGAGATCCTTGCGATGCTGGCGCAGAACATAGATTGTGTGGTGACCTACCGCATGCTTGCCGAGAAGATCTGGGGGGGCGACGAGGAGAAAGATCCCCAGCTTATCAGGGTCCACGTCAGCAACCTCAGGAAAAAGATAGAACCGGATCATCCCCTTCCCTGTTTTATCCACACCGAACCTGGAATAGGTTTTCGCTTCACCGTTCAATGACCTCTTTACGGAAAATTTAGACCCCGGGTACATTTCTTGCCGAAGTCTTTACCCCCCTTCTGCTAACTTCATCCAAGTGACAGGGATCATCTTCTTAAGATGGAGGGAAACAATGATCGATCGTGACTTCCGGTCGGCGCTGGATAACCTGAAGTCAGGGTCCATGGATCCGGATGCCGATATCGAACTTGTTACGAAATACCTTGACCGGAAAGAGGCCAACCTGTTGGACCTCAGAAGGGCTGGTCTTCCCGGAGAGGTAATAGAAGCCTGTTTTCTTCTGAGCAACTGCGGGGATTCACTGGTCCCCGAGAGGCTCTGTTGCTTGCGTGCCAATCCGCTGGCCCGGTCGGGAAAAGCAAGAAAGATCCGTGAAAAGATCCGGATCGCCGAGCTTGAAGGGGAATCTCCGGGGTCGATAAAGATCCTCAGGGGATCGCTTGAACAGGCCCTGGAGATACTTGAGACAGATCCCTGGGATGACTTGCCGAAAGTCGAAGAGCGGGACAGGGGATCAGGGATCCTGGATGCTGATGATATTCCGTTCTGGGAAAAGGAGTGAGGCACTGTGCTGGTTGCTCTCGGGGATCTGAAAAAGGAAAAATGCATTTTCACCTTCGATGAGAAAGGTGCATTGAATATCTCTTTTCCTGATCATTCCCGGATCATTGACGGGAAGGAAGGTATCCTTGTCCTGGGCGGGGATGACGGGTCACGAAAAAGCGATGCCGAACGGTGGCTGGAACAAGAACAAAAGAATTGAACCGAAGCAGACCTACACTGACCGGCATGACAATTCTTCCGTGGTAGAGGATAATCTTTCCGGCATAGATCGTTCCGGAGAGGTTGTTGCCTTATAAGAACCAGGACATTTACCTCACTTCCCATTGAAAAAAAGATAGTGTTAGGGTTCCTGTCGCTTATTGCTTCGGGGACGCTTTTGCTCCTGGTATTTAACGCCGGGGCAAGGCCCCTGGGGTTGATAGATGCCCTTTTCACTGCGACTTCCGCGGTATGTGTGACGGGGCTCATAGTTGTGGACACGGGGAAAGATCTTTCACTGGCATCCCAGGGCGTTGTGCTGTTTCTGATCCAGTTGGGAGGCCTGGGCGTCATGACAGCCACCACGACCTTTTTTCTCCTGGTGAGGGAGAGGATCGGCCTCCGTCAGCGCATGTTCTTTGCAGGCGGGTTTGGACTTGAATCCCCCTCCGGTGTCATCAGGCTTCTGATACGGATCCTCTTTCTTACCTTTGCGATAGAAGGTATCGGCATTATCCCCCTTTACTTCGGTTTCCTGAACTCGGGAATGACCCATGGGAGGTCCCTCTACAGTGCGGTCTTCCATAGCGTCAGTGCCTTCTGCAATGCAGGGTTCTCACTGTTCCCCGATAACCTCGAAAGCTTTTCGAAGACCATACTCGTACCAGGAACAGTTATCTGTCTTGTAGTTATCGGCGGATTGGGCTTTGTCGTCCTGACGGAACTGAGAGAGATGTTCCTGCGGGCACGAAGGCTCTCCGTTCAGTCGAAGCTTGTCCTTGTAACGACCATCTCCCTGGTTATCCTGGGGTCTGTGGTCCTGGTCTTGACGGAGTGGGGCAACGCATTTGGAGATCTTCAGGCAGGATGGAAGGTCTGGAACGGGGTCTTTTCAAGCATTACACCCAGAACTGCGGGTTTCGATACGGTCGCCCCTGCGAACTTCTCTTCTGCAGGTATTTTCGTGCTTGTTGTGCTTATGATCATAGGGGCCTCGCCCGGCTCGACAGGGGGAGGTTTCAAGACTACCACTCTTGCGATCCTGCTGGTTTCCACCTGGAATTTCCTGAAAGGTCGCCATGAAGTCCAATTATGGAACAGGAAGCTGCCTTTCCGGGTCGTACAGAGGTCGGTCACGGTGGTCGTCCTTTACCTGGGTACACTGATTGTGGGCATTGGGTTACTGGCCCTGATCGAGCCGTTCCCCTTCAGGACGCTTTTTTTTGAGGCTGCCTCGGCTCTCGGGACGGTAGGGTTGTCGCTTGGGATAACCCCTGAATTGAGCGATGCCGGCAAGTTCGTGCTTATCCTGATGATGTTCTGGGGTAGAGTTGGGATAGTGACGTTCCTTTACAGCCTTTTGAAACGCGAAACCGGGGAGAGGGTATCCTACCCGGTGGCAGAGGTTCCTGTAGGTTAGGGGGGAGAAAGATGAAGAATAACAACAAAAAGCGTAACCACCACAGTGTGATCCTTATCGTAGGGCTCGGGAGGTTCGGACAGGCGCTCTGCAAATCCCTTGTCGAGCAGGGGAACCAGGTTATCGCGGTGGACCGGTCAAGGCAACTTGTAGAAGAGATGGCGGATATTGTCGATATATCTGTTCAGGCTGACGCCACGGATGCCGAGGCTCTGGAGAAGGTGGGTGCCAAGGAGGCCGACGTCGCTGTTATAGCCATCGGAGGCAATATTGAGGCCAGCATCCTGGCAACGACGATCCTCAAAGACCTTGGGGTGCCCGAGGTGGTAGCGAGGGCACAAAACAACATACACGCGAGGGTCCTTGCCCGGGTGGGCGCTACCCGGGTAGTGTTTCCGGAGAAGGACATGGGCGAACGCCTCGCGGCACTCATGATGCATCCCTGGATGTCCCACTTCGCCCAACTGCCGGGTTCCCATTTTTACGTGGGCGAGATAAGTCCCCTTCCGGAAATGGAGGGCAAGACCCTTGCGGAACTGGATTTCAGGACCCGTTACAACGCAGTCGTGCTGCACGTCAACCGTTCGGGTGAGAGGTTCATCCCCAAGGCAGATACGGTCATCCAGGACGGCGACAGGATACTGGTGGCAGGGCTGAAGGAGGATCTGGAGGCGTGGATCGAGGACTGACAAGGCTCTGGGTGACATGATCCTGCAGGATCGGCACCCCCTTTCATTAAATAAATTGATTGAATTACAGGCCCCGGTGAGATCCTGCACCGGGGTCCTGTTTTTCCCCCTTCATACAGACTGTCAGTCTGCTGGTCAGGAGATCTCTATCCCCCCGAGTGCATTGCGACTGCATTGGCCGATAATAAATTCTACGGAAAGAGTTTTTGACAGGGCACGTCGTCTTTGGGGCGGCAATATCCCTTGCGGCATGACCGTGAGAATCTGAATTACTCATCAGGGTTCAATGTTTAATACACTCTTCAATGAAGCGCTTGTAACTTGAATCACTTTGTTGACAGAATTTTCAGATTTAGTTACATTCGTTTGGTGCTCTGTCTGTATTCTACTTGCATGCAACTACAACCCTTAAAGAGGTGTTTGTATGCCCCCGAAATTGACCTCCAAGACATCAAAAAAGGACCAGGCTTATGAAAAGATCAGGGCTCTTATTTGCCAGCCGGGCGCAAGGGCTTATCAGAACCTGACCGAAACGGCCCTTGCCAAACAGCTTCAGATAAGCCGGACCCCTGTAAGGGAGGCCCTTATCGAACTCCAGTCTGAAGGTTTTCTTTCAATAATCCCCAATCGCGGAATTTTTATTCATGACCCCTCCATTAGCGAGGTCAGGAGCCTTTACGATATCCGGATAGCCCTGGAACAGTTTGTCCTTGGGGAGCTTTGCGGTTCACTCAAGGAAGAAGATTTTAAAGCTCTACAGGAGATCATGGATAAACAGGCGAGGTGCATCCCGGAAACCAGGACAGATGAGTTCATCACCGAAGACAGGAATTTCCACTTATATTTCTTCAAGACTTTCGGGAACCCCCTCATGCTTGAACAATTCCTCACCCTTCGAAGCCGTTTATACAGGGTCAATTACAGAATGCTTCAGTCCAGCGATAACATGACAACCTTCCATAGCGAGCATGAGAGGATAGTCGGTTTCCTGAAGGCTGGCAACAAGCTTGAGGCGATCTCAGGTATGGGCTTCCACCTGAAGGGAGCAAAGAGCAGGCTGCTGTAACAGGTTTGTTTCGAGAATTTTTGAGAGTTCCCCGGAATTTTTCGGGAGATACCTGGAAAGGGGTGGGAGTGGAGTTTACTAATGAACGCAGGGAGCGGAACAAATTCTCTGGAAGTAACTAAAAGAGTTTTGAGGGAGGTAAGAGAGTATGCGTAAGCTTGCAGTTATTTTCCTTGCGGTTCTTCTGGCAGTTTCGGTGGTTCCTTTCGCGGCCGGCGCGGCTGAGAAACCCATTGAGTGGGTCGTTCAGGGATGTTTCACGACATCTCTCCCGATCGGGGCGTTCCTCCCGATGTGGGCGGAGAAGGTTGAAGCGTTGAGCGGCGGGAGGATGAAGATCCAGGTCCACAGCGTAGGCGAGATAGTGCCTGGACCGGCAGTTTTCGAGTCAGTCAGGGACGGAGTCCTCGATGCCGGGCAGAACACCCCGGCCTGGCAGAAAGGGCAATACCCGGCAGGAGACCTTTTTTATACCCTCCCCGGCGGCGTTACTGAAACCAACGACCTCCTGGTCTGGATGTACGGTGGCGGCGGCCAGGAACTGATGCAGGAGATGTACGGCGATATCATCAAGGTCTTCCCGCTTGGGCTGACTCCCCCGGAAACGGGGATCTGGTCCACCAAGCCCGTCAGGACCCTCGCTGATTTCAAGGGACTCAAGATACGTTCCGCAGGCCTCTGCATGGAGCTCCTGGAGCAGTTGGGCGCCTCTGTGGTTCTTCTTGCAGGGGGCGAAGTTGTCCCCTCGCTGCAGCGTGGCGTGATCGACGCGGCAGAGTTCGCCATCCCGAGCATGGACAAGGGGCTGGGGCTTAACGAGGTCTGCAAGTACGTAATCGGACCGCCTATCCACATGGGCTCCAACATGTTCCAGCTGATGATCAACAAGGACAAGTGGGCAGCTCTTCCCGACGATCTCAAGGAGATAGTCAAGGATGCGGCGATGGCTGTCACCATTGAAGGTTATACCAAGGACTGGGTGGAAAGCCTTGTGGTTTTTGACGAGTTCAAGGAACAGGGCATTGAGTTCATCAAACTTTCTCCTGAGGATCAGGCCAAGGCGTTTGATATGACCGTGGCTATCCTGGAAAAGAATGCCGCTACTGACCCTATGTTCAAGAAGGTCTGGGAGTCCCAGAAGGCCTTCATCGAATCCAACCAGGACTTCTTCAACTTCACAAAGTTTGACAGGTAGGCCCGATCTGCTGAACGTGTGGGGGGAGCTGCGGCTCCCCCCATCTGAACTTGCGGAGGATTGCCCATGAAAATATTGGAAAATATCGAGAGATTCAACCGTTTAATGGGATATCTCGGAGCAGTTTTTGTTATCCCGCTGATGGTTGCCGTGGTATACGAGGTTTTCATGCGTTATGCCTTGAATGCCCCGACAGAGTGGGTATATGACGTCTCGTGGATGCTCTTCAGCGCTGTTTTTTTGCTGGGAGGGGCTTACACCATGATCGAGAACCGTCATGTACGGGTAGACATTATCTACAGCGCTTTGCCCAGGAAGGTCCAGATATGGCACGATCTCCTGTTCCTGGCGGTGATATTCCTGCCCGTCATAGGCATCCTCACCTACAGGGGATATCTCTATGCAGCCCTGGCCTGGTCCTCGGGGGAAAGGCTTTCCACGACGATGTTCATTTTTCCGGCAGGGCCAGTCAAAACGCTTATCCCGCTTGCTTTCGGGATGCTTTTCCTGCAGGGCATCGTTGAACTGATCAAGAGTCTGAGAAAGGCTTTCGGAAAGGTGAATGACCATGGGGCCTGAAACTTTAGCTGTGATCATGCTGTGTATCCTTATAGTAATGGTGATGGCAGGCGTCCGGCTCGCTTTCGCCATGATGTTCCTGGGAGTTCTGTTCGGAGTGTACTACAGGGGCCCGGCAATTCTGAGCCTGTTCATGCAGAATACCTTTGGCACAATGCAGAACGAAGTGCTTCTGGCCGTTCCCCTTTTCGTCTTCATGGGCTGCATCCTTGAAAAGAGCGGTGCCGCCGAGAAACTCTTCAACACCATGTACCTGCTGCTAGGACCTCTCAGAGGCGGCCTGGCCCTTACAACTATTATCATCAGCACACTCTTTGCCGCCTGTACAGGGGTTATAGCTGCTTCCGTAACGACAATGACCCTCATGGCACTGCCGGCAATGCTTCAAAGGAAATACGATCACGGCCTGGCAACGGGCGTTGTGTGTGCGGGAGGCACATTGGGCATCCTGATACCTCCAAGCGTAATGCTGGTCCTTCTTGGTCCAATGTCCAATGTTTCCGTAGCGAAACTCTTTGCCGGAGCGCTGATGCCGGGATTGCTTCTGTCCTTCCTCTATATAGCCTACATCATGATCCGGAGCTGGCTGCAGCCATCCCTTGCCCCCTCTATTACAGATGAGGAGCGTGAAAGCTCGGCGAGTGAAGGTTCCCTTATCCTGAAGATGCTTATCTACATGATACCGATCCTGGGCCTCCTGTTCGCTGTGCTTGGATCCATTCTTTTCGGGGTCGCGTCCCCGACGGAGGCATCTGCCGTAGGAGCCCTGGGTGCTGTGATCATCGCGCTGGTATACCGGCGCATGACCTGGGAAACCCTGACAGGGGCGTTAAAAGAGACGGTAAAAGTTACATCCATGGTTTTCTTTGTCATAGTAGGAGCCCAGATGTTCACATCCGTTTTCCTGTTCATGAGAGGCGGTGTCCTTATTCAGTCGATCCTGCTCGGCATGGGGCTGGGGCAGTGGGGGGTCATATTCGTGATGATGTTCACCGTTTTCATCATGGGGATGTTCCTTGACTGGATAGGGATCGTCTATATCATCGTTCCGATCTTTCTTCCCATCGCGATCAGCCTGGGGCTTGACCCGCTGTATTTCGTCCTTCTAATAAGCATAAATCTGCAGATGTCATTTCTTACGCCGCCCTTTGCCTACGCTATCTTCTTTGTCAAGGGCGTTGCCCCCGATTACGTTACCACCAAAGAGATCTACTGGGGGGTCGCCCCCTTTGTTACACTTCAGGCGCTGGGCCTTGCGATGTGCATTATCTGGCCAAAGATCGTAATGTGGCTGCCCGGGATCGCGGGTTAGTTAGTGAGTCATAGGAAAAGATCTCTGTTGTCATCACCTGATGAATTGGAGGGGAGAGCGTGAGTGCAAAGAAGAAACAGGAAAGAACGGATATATCTTCGTATCCGGAAGAACTCCTGAAGAAGTTTTACGAAACGATGTCGAAGATACGCTTTTTTGAAATGAAAGTAGAGGAAAAATTCCTTGCCGGGGAGATCCCTGGTTTTGTCCATCTCTACATAGGCGAGGAGGCTATTGCGGCAGGTGTTATGGCACATCTCAGCAAGGATGACTATATCCAGAGCACCCACCGCGGTCACGGGCATACCATCGCAAAGGGAGCCGATCTGAAAAAGATGATGGCCGAGATATTCGGCAAGAGATCCGGCTGCTGCAAGGGCAAAGGCGGTTCCATGCATATTGCGGATTTCAGCGTGGGGATGCTGGGCGCTAACGGGGTTGTAGGAGGCGGCTACACACTGGCCACGGGTGCTGCGCTGGCCTTGAAGATGCAGGGAAAGGATAACGTTGCCGTGGTGTTCTTCGGCGATGGCGCATCCAACCGGGGTACCTTTCACGAGGCCGCGAATATGGCCGCAGTCTGGAAACTGCCCGTTATCTTTGTCTGCGAGAACAACCAGTATGCCTCGACAACACCATACCTCACAACGACCTCGGTTAAAGATATTGCGGACAGGGCAGCAGGGTACGGTATGCCGGGAGTAATAGTTGACGGCAACGATGTTTTTGCCGTTCACGAGGCTGCAGGAAAACTTGTTGAAAGGGCCAGGAACGGTGAAGGCCCGGCATTTCTGGAGTGCAAGACCTACAGGATCAAGGGTCACTATGTGGGAGACCCGGAAAAGTATCGTACCCGGGAAGAAGTTCAGAAAGTCTGCCAAAGCGATGACCCCCTGGATCGTTTCAGGTGCGCTGTTTCCGAAAAGGGCCTTCTTACAGAAAAGGAACTGGACGGGATAATTGCCAGATCCAGGCAGGAAGTGGAAGAGGCCGTATCCTACGCCCAGAACGAGCCCGAGCCGGAACCTTCCGAACTCTTTTCGGATGTCTACGCTTAAGGACAGGAAGGTGAATGTCATGAGAGAAATTACGTTCTCACAGGCTACCCTTGAGGCTATGGAAGAGGAGATGACCCGTGACGACAAGGTCTTCGTCATGGGGGAGGACATCGCGAGGCAGGGAGGTATCTTCGGCCAGTTCAAGGGGCTTCCCGAAAAATTCGGAACTGATCGGGTGAAGGATACTCCCATCACCGAGACCGCGATAATTGGCGCTGCCATCGGTTCCGCTCTCGCCGGCATGAGACCTGTAGCGGATATGCATTTTGCGGATTTCATGGGTGTCTGCATGGACGAGGTGTTCAACCAGATGGCCAAGATCCATTATATGTTCGGAGGGCAGAAAACCATTCCCATGGTTATCAGGGCACCCGACGGGCTTATAAACCAGGCTGCGGCCCAGCACTCCCAGAGCATAGAGGCATGGTTCATGCACGTGCCAGGCGTCAAGGTGGTCATTCCTTCAAATCCTGCCGACGCGAAGGGGCTTCTCAAGGCGGCTATAAGGGATGACAACCCCATCATTTACTTTGAACACAAGGCCCTTTTCAACACAAAGGGGCAAGTACCGGATGGGGAGTACCTGACTCCCATCGGGAAAGCGGCTGTTGTGAAAGAAGGGAGCGATGTAACGCTAGTTTCATATTCTTTCACAATGAGTCTTGCCCTCAAGGCAGCCGACATTCTCGAAAAAGAAGGTATTTCCGTTGAATGCATCGACCTGAGGACGATATCCCCTATCGACAAGGAAACCATTCTTTCTTCGGTGGCAAAGACTTCAAGGCTAGCCATTGCCCACGAGGCGGTCAAACAGGGCGGGGTGGGTGCCGAGATATCCGCCATAGTTGCCGAAGAAGCGATAGACCTTCTTGACGCCCCGATCGTGAGGGTCGGAGCGCCCTTTACCCCTGTGCCTTTCGCGAGGCCTCTGGAGCAGGCATACAGGGTAACTCCTGAGAAAATAGCTTCAGCTGTCAGGAATATTTTTTAAGGAAAAAGGTGTTTGCCAATGGGAAACATCCGAGTGACTTCCCTGACCGTATCCAGTAAAAGCGTAGTGGCCAGAATCTGGCCGGGAACCGACCTGATAACAGGAATACTGGCAATTTGCGAAGAGAGGTCTGTCGTGGCAGGCTGTATTACCGCGATCCACGGCAGCCTCTCGAAAGCGAGATTTGTCTGGGCCCTTCCGGACCCTTCGACAAAGATGAACGCCAAATACGGGGATCCTTTCGAACTGGAAGGTCCACTGGAGTTCCTTTGCGGCAGCGGAATGATAGGGCAGCAGAAAGACAGCGGCGAGACTGCCGTCCACCTTCACGGTATCTTTTCCGACAAGTTCCAGAAGCTCTACGGGGCCCATTTTGTCCAGGGAGGGAACCCCGTTATGTCGACGATGGAGATCTTTATCCAGGGCATCGAGGATGCAAGGATCCTCAGGGCTTTCGACGAAGAGACCGAATTCCCGCTCTTCAATATTTTCCAGGGGGAGAGGGGTGTCTGATGGGTCATCCGGAGATAGACTTCTCAGGGAAAAAGATCCTTGTCACAGGCGGCAGCCGGGGTATCGGAAGGTCTATCGTCGACTCCTTTTGCGATTCAGGAGGAAAGGTGATCATCCTGGACCTTGACAAAGCCTCCGCTGAACAGACCGTAACAGAACTTTCTTCAAAAGGCCGGGACGTATCCTTCCTCCCCCTTGATGTTTCGGATCATCACGCGGTCCGGCAGACCATTGAGGGGATCATCGACAGGGAGGGGCAGATAGATGTCCTTGTCAACGATGCCGGGGTCACCCTTTCGAAACCTTTTGCAGAGTGCGGTGAAGATGACTGGGATCTTGTTGTGGGGATCAACCTAAAGGGGACTTTCAACACCTGTAACGTGATATTCCCCCATATGATCAGCAGGGGTTACGGAAAGATAGTCAATATTGCCTCCATCGCTGGTAAACTCGGCGGCGGTTTCCGGGGTACTGCTATTTATGCCGCGTCCAAGGCAGGAGTTATAGGCCTGACCAAGGGACTGGCCAGGGAGGGAGGCCCCTTCGGGGTCAACGCGAATGCCGTCTGCCCGGGAGTTATCAGGACATCGATGAGCGAAAGCATCCCTGACGAGCACAAGCAAAAGATAATTGAGATGACTCCGCTGGGCAGATTCGGTGAACCCAGGGAGATCGGGGATGTTGTTGCCTTCCTGGCATCGGATCTCGCCAGCCATATAACCGGGGAGATCATGGACGTTGACGGAGGGATCGTAAAGGATTGATCGATCATTTTTCAGCCTTGAGTAAGGTGGGATATTCATGAAATTTGACCTGTCTGGAAAAGTTGCTGTCGTTTCCGGGGCATCCAGGGGTATAGGACATGCTATTGCTCTTTCTATGGCTAGCTGCGGAGCTGATGTGGCGATCCTTGACATGGATATTGAAGGCGCTTCGAAAACCGCCAGCGATATCGCCAGCCTGGGAGTGAGATCTGAAGCCTACATGGTGGATGTCTCCAAGCCTGCACAGATAAAGGAAGTTTTCGAAAAGATCATGAAAATTTTCGGCAAGATAGATATCCTTGTCAACAACGCCGGAGTGGTTTCCCCCAAACCTTTTCTTGAGACGGACGAAAAGGAATGGGACCTGATAATGGGGGTTAACCTGAAAGGCGTCTATAACACCTGTTTTACCGTGCTCCCCCATATGATAGGGAACAAGTACGGGAAGATCGTGAACATAGCATCCATTGCCGGGAAAACCGGGGGCGGCTTTTTCGGCAACACTATCTACGGCACATCCAAAGCAGGGGTGATAGCCCTTACAAAGGGGATCGCCAGGGAGGCAGGGCCTTACGGCATAAACGTCAATGCCATCTGCCCCGGACCGATCGAGACCCAGATGCTGGCTGACTGCCCCCGGGAAGTGAGGGAACGGATACTGAGCGGGGTCCCTCTCAGGCGTTTCGGGACACCCCAGGATATTGCCAATGTGGCTGTCTTCCTGGCGTCGGACCTGTCGAGCCATATGACGGGCGAGATAACCGATGTTGACGGGGGGATCATGCGTGATGGCTAGGTCATCGATCAGCATTCCGAAAACCATGAAGGCCGTTGTCAAGAAAGAAGCCGGACCCGGGGCTGTTCTTCAGGAACACCCGGTCCCTTCTCCAGGTCCGGGGGATGTCCTGGTAGAAATCAAAGCCGCAGCAATATGCGGTACCGATGCCCATATTTACGGATGGAACAGCTGGGCTTCGGGGGTGATGAAGCATTTCCCCCAGGTAATGGGGCACGAGTTTTGCGGCGAAGTTGTCGCTGTCGGCGAGATGGTCGATACCGTAAAGGTCGGCGACAAGGTTGCCGGGGAGACCCATGGGCCATGCGGCAAGTGTTTCCAGTGTCAGAACGGCCTGAGGCACATCTGTGCCAACATGACCCTTTTCGGGGTCAGCTGTGACGGCTGCTTCGCCCAGTACGCCGTTCTGCCCGAGATATGCGTCCGACCTATCCCTCAGGAGATCTCCTGGGAGATGGGAGCCATTATGGAACCGCTGGGAACATCCATCAGGTCGGCCATGGAAGTCGGGAGCCAGGGAACGAACATCCTCGTGGCCGGGGCAGGCCCTATAGGGCTTGGCTGCGTGGCTGCGCTGAAGGCCTTCGGAGCGGCGGATATTATTGTAACGGACCCGTCTTCCTACAGGCTTTCAATAGCCCGAAAGGTCGGAGCCGATATCTGTATCGACCCGACGAAAGAAGACGCAGGGAAGATCATCAGGGACAGGACCAGTTCAGTGGGAGTTGACGGCTTTATCGATGCTTCAGGCAACCCGGGCGCGATCAGGGAGGGCTTCAGGGATCTTCGCAAAGGGGGCACGGTCGTTCTCGTAGGTCTTCCTTCAGAACCCCTTACCTTTGACGCCACGGCGGATATCATCTTCAAGGAAGCCTGTGTAAAGGGGATCCACGGACGGAAAATGTTCGAGACCTGGACGGTAATGGAAAGAATGATGGAAAAAAAGCTGCTCAATATCGAACCGATCATCACCCACAGGCTGCCCCTTGAAAAATTTGAAGAGGGGTTTAGCCTTCTCGAAAAGGGCATGGGCAGCAAGATCATTCTTCTCCCCGGCGGGGACCGGGATATCCATGCATCGGCCATGGCGGGGGAGGTTGTCTGATGGAAAGGATCACCATGCCCAAGCTGGGCCTTACAATGACGGAGGGGACAGTCTCCGGCATGAAGGTGCAAAAGGGGGACAGGGTCAAAAAGGGCGACCTTCTGCTTGTGGTGGCCACGGAGAAGCTGACATACGATGTTGAAGCCCCGGAGGATGGCCTTGTGCTCGATCTTCTTGTAGTTGAGGGTGATACTGTCCCGGTCGGCGAGGTTCTCATGATCCTCGGGAATGAGGGGGACATTGTGCCAGACGAGGGAACTGGACCTGTTCCCAAAGAGATTCCGAAGAGCAGTGTCCCGGTGAATGATGCAACGGTACCTGAAAAGGCCGCGGCTTCCGAACCCTTATCCAGGTCGCCCAGGGTTTCTGCATCCCCCCTGGCCAAAAAATGGGCAAGGGCGTTCGGACTGGATCAGGCAGCAATAAAAGGGAGCGGCCCCGGGGGTATGATCACCAAAGCTGATGTAATGAAAGAAACTGAAAAATTCCGGGCTACCCCGCTTGCAAGAAAACAGGCCAGGGATGCCGGGCTTGAAATAACGGACATTCCCGGCAGCGGGCCAGGCGGAAGAACATTATCCGCCGATGTAAAGGCCTGGATCGAGGAGGCTTTGGAGCAGAGGGTCAAGGCTTCGCCCGTCGCCTCGAAACTGGCGGCCGACCTCGGGATCGATCTCAGGGGGATCAGTGCTTCGGGCCGGATTATGAAAAAGGATATCCTTGAGGCTGCCCGTGCAGGAACCTCCAAGGCTGCATCATCTGAATTGGCGGGTTCATCGGCTCTGGACAGCCCCGGGGGAGAAATAAGGGTTCCCCTCTCCCCCATGAGAAAGATCATAGCCAAAAGGATGTTCATGAGCACTTCGACCATCCCCTCGGTTTTCTTCAATGTGGAAGCCGATTTCGGCGAGTTCATAAGGTTCAGGGAAACTCTGAACAGCCACCTGGCCGAAAAAGGGATCAAGATATCCTTCAACGATATCCTGATGAAGATCTGCGCTGCTGCCCTGATGGAAGTTCCCCTTGCGAACGCCTGGTATGACCCTGAAGCCCAGGAATACATAATGCACAGCGACGCGAATATCGGGCTGGCTGTTGCCGTTGAAGGCGGGCTTCTGGTCCCCAACGTAAAAGGGGTACAGAGGAAGAGCCTTGTGCAGGTGGCCGCTGAGTCGGCCGAACTTGTTGCAAAAGCAAGAAAAGGAAAGCTTCTCCCCGAAGAGATGCAGGGAGGGACCTTTACCATAACGAACCTTGGTATGTTCGGGATCCATGATTTCATCCCGATAATCAACCCGCCCGAGGCGTGTATCCTGGCGGTCAACGCCGTTATCGAAAAGCCGGTGGTCAGGGAGGGGAAAATAGAGGTTCGCCCAGTTTCAATGATCGGGCTATCTGCCGATCACCGGATACTGAACGGGGCCGAAGCGGCGGAGTTCCTCGCAAAGGTCAGGAAACTTGTTGAAAATCCCTGGGCACTGCTGATCCAGGAGGCAATGTAAAAGATCAGGGGAGTGAAATCAATGTCAGTAACAGTCAGCATGCCCAAGCTTGGGCTCACCATGACGGAAGGCACCGTTCAGGAGTGGAAGAAGAATGAAGGGGACAGTGTGGCAAAAGGGGATATTCTCCTTGTTGTTGCCACGGAAAAGCTGACCTATGAGATCGAGGCACCCGAGGAAGGCGTGGTTCTGAAGATCCTTGTACAGACAGGTCAGACCGTTCCCGTTGGCTCGCCCCTGGGGATAGTTGGCGCTGCCGGTGAAAGTGTCGAAACGCCGGGATCCGCTACTGTCGATGCGAAGGATCAGGAAGAGACCGCAGAAGACGTACCCCCCCGGAAGCCACAACAGGAAGCGGTTCCCTCAAGTGTGCCGGAACCTGTCGTTCATTCTGCGACATCGGAATTGCCAGGCAAGAAAAAGGTTGTCGTCATCGGGGGAGGCCCGGGAGGTTACGTCGCTGCTATCCGGGCGGCGCAGCTCGGCGGGGATGTTACCCTTGTGGAAAAAGCGCGGCTGGGGGGTACCTGTATCAACGTGGGTTGTATACCCACAAAGGCACTCCTTCATGCCTCGGAAGTTCTTGAAACGATCCGCAGCGGGGCAGTCATAGGCATAGACGCTGGTTCACCTGTTGTTGACTGGAGCAGGGTCCAGGAACACAAGAACGCAATAATATCCCAGCTGGTACAGGGGATAATTGGCCTTCTCGGCGCCAATGGCGTCCATCTTCTCCAGGGAGAAGGTTCGTTCCTGGATGAAAAAACCCTTGCAGTAAGCACCGGGAAAGGTACGGAGAAGATCCAGGGGGATGCCTTCATCATCGCGTCAGGGTCAGAACCGGTCTCACCGCCTATCCCGGGGATCGACCTTGAGGGGGTCATCGACAGCACCGGTGCCCTGGAACTCAATGAGATCCCTTCATCGATGGTCATCGTCGGCGGCGGGGTTATCGGCATTGAATTCGCGTCACTTTACAACTCCTTCGGCTGCGATGTGACTATTATCGAAATGATGCCCGATATTCTTCCCGGGGCCGACAGGGAAGTCGCCTCAACGATGAGGCGGATACTTGAAAGGAAAGGGATCACCATCCACACCGGCTCCCGGGTCAGTTCAGTTGCCGTAAAGGGCGGATCTTTAGCGGTAACCGCAAACCTTGAAGGCGAGGAAAAGACCCTGGAGGCGGAAAAGGTACTTGTTGCAGTGGGCAGACGCCCCCTGACGGGTAAACTGAACCTTGAGGCCGCGGGTGTGAGGTCGGAAAAGGGGCGGATCCAGGTCGATGAACACCAGCGCACGAACAAACGGAATATCTATGCTGTTGGGGACTGCTGCAGCCCGATCATGCTCGCCCATGTAGCGATGAGGGAGGGGATAGTCGCTGCGGAGAACATCTTCGGCCAGGCTGTAAAGATGGATCATCTGACCACTCCCGGATGCGTCTATACCTCTCCAGAGATGGCCTGGGCCGGCATGACAGAGGAGCAGGCGCGAAGCGACGGCAAGGGAGTCAGGACAGGGATCTTCCCTCTTGTGGCGAATGCCAAGAGCCTTACCCTTGGAGAAACAAGCGGCATGATAAAGATCATCGCCGATGAAAAATACGGCGAGATACTGGGAGTTCATATCATAGGACCCAGGGCTACTGACCTTATCACCGAGGGTGCCCTTGCGCTCAGGCTTGAAGCCACGCTGGAAGAGATAGCTGATACTATCCACGCCCACCC
>Ga0228536_1001112_pt1 | contig 31233 bp, 28 predicted proteins | sample SJ1Smetagenome_FD_168611 | JGI IMG/M metagenome (GOLD analysis project Ga0228536, IMG submission 168611) | Enriched culture of PCE-dechlorinating microbial communities from Ithaca, New York, USA - SJ1.S | ecosystem: Engineered > Modeled > Simulated communities (microbial... > Unclassified...
CAATTCCAGGGTGATGAACATGGTGCTTCTTGGAGCCGTGGTGAAAAAACTGGGTCTTGATGAAATGTCATGGGAAAAAACTCTCAAGTCATGCGTGCCGCCGGCAGCCTTCCAGGTCAATGTGCTTGCTTTCGAAAAAGGAATGAAGCTGGCGGGCTAGAGGATCGGCAGCGAAGATGGAGAAAATGAACCCAAAGGCGGTGAGAGATCCCCGCCTTTTTTTATTGGGGAAAATATGCTGTATGATATACTTCTCTACTATAAATCATAGGAGAAGCGAGTGTAATTCATGGAAAAAGTCCAAAAATCATCACCTGGTACTTCCAGAAATATAGTTCTCGCTGTAGCTGCTCTTACGTCTTTCCTGCCGCCGTTCATGCTGTCTGCAGTCAATATCGCACTTCCGGCGATCCAGAACGCCTTCGGTGCCAGTGCCGTCCTTCTCAGCTGGGTGGCAACCTCGTACCTGCTCTCTTCCGCGGTGTTCCTGGTACCGGCCGGAAAGATGGGTGATATCTGGGGGAGGAAACGGGTACTGGAGTGGGGGATGTGGATATTTATTTTTTCCACCTTTCTCTGCCCCTTTTCCCCATCCATGCCCCTGTTTATTCTTCTCCGCGCAGTGCAGGGAATGGGCGGATCACTGATGCTCACCATGGGTATGGCAATTCTCACGTCTGTATTCCCTTCGTCCGAAAGAGGGAAGGCGCTCGGCGTCAACGTGGCGGCCATTTACCTGGGTTCGTCGGCGGGGCCGTTTTTCGGCGGGATACTGATCTCATTTTTCGGATGGCATTCCGTCTTTTTCATCAATGTATTTCTGGGAGCAGTCTCGCTCCTGCTGCTGAAACACTATGTCAGGTTCGAGTGGAAGGAAGGTTCGAGCAGTCGCATGGATATCCCCGGCTTCCTTGTCTACGGCGTATCTCTTGTTGCGGTAATGTACGGGGCCTCTGTTCTGCCCTCGGGGACTGCGATGGTCCTTATGGCATCCGGTGCGCTTTTGTTTTTCGTTTTTCTCAGGAGAATGCTGACGGTTGAGGATCCCCTTTTCGAGGTCAGGCTTTTTTCGGGAAACAGGGTATTTGCGTTTTCCAATATCGCGGCGCTTATAAACTATGCGGCCACATATTCAGTCGCCTTTCTCCTCAGCCTCTACCTCCAGTATATAAAGGAAATGAGCCCTTCCGAGGCGGGAACCATAATGGTGATCCAGCCGCTTCTCCAGGCGGCCCTTTCGCCTGTTACCGGGAAACTTTCCGACCGTATAGAACCGGGGCTGCTCGCCTCCGGGGGGATGGCCTCTACGGCGCTTGGCCTGGGAATCTTTGCCTTTCTCGGCTGGGGTACTCCCATGTTTCTTATTGTGGCAGGACTCGTGCTCTTAGGGCTTGGTTTCGCTTTTTTCTCATCCCCGAATACGAACGCGATCATGGGGTCCGTTCCGTCACGGTACTACGGGGCTGCCTCGGGGGCTGTGGGGACCATGCGGGTCCTGGGTCAGATGACCAGCATGGCTGTTATCACCATTGTTTTTGCGGCACTGCTTGGCGGCGGCCAGATAACCCGGGAGCGGTACGATGCCTTTATCTTGGCTGCGCGGATCTGTTTTTCAATTTCTTCACTTCTCTGCTTTATAGGAGTTTTCTTCTCATGGTTCCGGGGAAGCCTGCATACCCGGAAAAATGAGACAATCTCCGGTGAAGGGGAGACGGGGGAAACGTGATCGATAAGGTGTTGCATCTTTTTTGTGAAAATGCGTGTTGTGAGATAGAATTTCCGAATGAACACGATTGCGGGGTGAACGAGAATGATCGATTTTGAAAAGGGCTACTCTCTGGAGGAATATTTCACGAAAGGATACGAAGAAGAGCGGGACAGGCAGAGACGGGCCTGCGAACGGACCGTGTTTTCCGAAACCTTTGAAGATGCCGTGAAAAAAGTTAAAAAACCCGTAAAACTGGCCGCTTTCGCTGAAATCTACTGTCCTGATACAGTCGTAGTCATGCCCTTCGTGAAGAGGATGACCGACCTGAACCCTCTGGTCCGGCTCGGTGTCTTTGAGCGTGACCCTTACATGAAGGAAATGGAGGCCATGACCGGAACGGCACGGATCCCGACGCTTCTTTTCTTTGACGGGGAAATGAAGCTCAGGGGAAAGTACGTGGAGCTTCCCGACGGGCTTAAAGATAAAATGAAAGATGCTGACCCTGGTGAACGGAGCGCCATGGGGCTTGATTACCGAAGGGGCAAGTATAACGCCCTGATCCAGGAACAGCTCGCCGAAATTCTTTCTCTTTTTCACTGAAAACTCCGAGTAACTGCGGTGATCTGCAGCTGTCGGTTTCAATAGAAACGAGGTACCGAATGTCTCTTTTTGCAGTTTTTTCCCTTTTTCTCCGCCTCGGGGCCTTAACATTCGGCGGAGGAATCGTCATGATCGGCTTGCTTGAGCGTGAGCTTCGGGGAACAGGAAAATTGTCCCCCGGAGAAACGATGGATATGATCATTTTTGCGACGGCTCTTCCCGGGCCCATTGCCGCGAACCTTGCCTGGCTTGCGGGAGGGAAGCTCGCAGGAAAGGCCGGGGCATTGACCGCGGTATTGGGTACCGTTATTCCGTCGTTTCTCACGATCCTTTTCCTTTCGAAATTTCTTCTGCTGTACATGAACGACCCCCGGATCGCCGCTTTTTTTCTCGGGGCGGCATGTGCTGTGGCTGTCATAATCGGAGGAGTCGTTTTCGATATGACGAAGATTTCTTTTTCCGGCGGATGGAAGGATATGACGGTTTTTGCCGTGGTTTCCGCCCTCCTTCTCGCCTTCCGAATATCTCCATTTATCGCCCTGGGAGCAGGGCTGTCTCTGCGGCTTCTTCTTGGAGAGGAGAAAAAAGAGTGAGCGCATTGCCGATACTTTTTCTGACCTTTGTACGGATCGGCCTGGGGGCCTTCGGGGGCGGTCTGGCGACTATACCGTTTATCCACTACGAACTGGTCGTTTCAAACTCCTGGCTGACGGAAAGGGAATTCGCAGACGTGGTCTCTCTCGCACAGATGACACCGGGACCTGTAGCAGTAAACGCTGCCACGTTCGTTGGGTACAGGATAGCCGGTTTTGCCGGGTCACTCACCGCGACGGTGGCTGTTGTAGGAGCTCCGCTTGCTCTTCTGATCCTCGTTGCCTTCCTTGTATCCCATGCATCCGGGAGGGCGAAAGAATGGACCGAAAGGGTGCAGCGGTCTCTTCGTCCTGTTGTTGCCGCAATGCTCCTGGCCGCCTTCTGGACAGTAGTTCGGCCGCTTGCAGGCGATTGGCGGCTTTGGCCGTTCTCCGCCGTGGTTCTTGGTGCATCAAGGCTTCCCCTGGTGAGAAAATACCCGCAGGTGCTTTTGCTCGGGTCAGGGGTCGCGGGAATCCTGCTTTTTTAACGAAAAACACTGCTCAGAAAGGATTGATGCTGTCATGGAGATGAAAGTTGCCTTTATAGATTTATCGGCAGGCAGTACGGACGTCGTGAATGTTCCGGAAGAATTGCTCCGAAAGTATATCGGAGGCTCGGGACTGGCAACATATTTTCTGTTTCAATACGGTTCACCTGAAGCGGATCCCCTTTCCCCGGAGAATCCACTGATCTTCATGAACGGCCCTTACCAGGGGACCGGCATTCCGACTTCCGGCAGACACCAGGTCGTCAGCAAGTCACCTCTTACCGGGACTTTCGGAGAATCGGACTGCGGCGGAACGTTCGGGTACCATATGCGGAAAGCCGGCTTTGACGGAGTGGTGTTCCTCGGGCGGGCATCCTCGCCGATGTATGTCTCCATGAAAGACGGCGTTATAGAAATACGTGACGCCGGGTTTCTCTGGGGCAAGGATACGTTTGAGACAGAAGAGACCCTCCTTGAAATCGAGGGTAGGCCCGGGGCAGTCGCATGTATAGGACCGGCAGGCGAACGGCTTGTGCTCCTGGCGAATATTATGCATGACGGGCCAAGTGCGAGGGCTGCAGGACGGGGGGGCATGGGAGCGGTTATGGGATCGAAGAACCTCAAGGCAGTGGTGGTACGGGGAAACGCTTCTGTACCAATGGCCGATCCTGAAGCCGTCAGGGAGAAATCCAGGGAAAAAGCACGCTGGTATGTAGAAAAAATGCCTGCCATGACCCGTTACGGTACTCCCGGAGGGGTAGCTTTTGCTGAACAGAACGGTGACCTTCCGCTGAAAAACTGGAGTATGGGAAGCTGGAGCGAAGTCAAGTCTATAACGGGCGAGGCAATGGCCGAAACTGTCTTGACTGGAAACTGGGGATGTACGGCATGCCCCATACGATGTGGTCGGGAAGTTGCGTTTGATGAGATCAGCGGAGGCGGTCCCGAGTATGAAACCCTGGGAATGCTGGGAAGCAATTGTCTTGTCAGCGATCTTAAGGCTATCTGCAGGGCAAATGATCTTTGCAACAGGGAGGGCCTTGACACGATCTCGTGCGGTTCTGCGGCAGCTTTTTCCATGGAGCTTTTCGAGCGGGGGATAATTACTGAGAAAGAAATCGGCTATCCCCTTTCCTGGGGAGACGGAGACGCCCTGCTTCGTCTTCTCCGTGATATCTCGGAGAAAAATGGGTTTGGAAGCATTCTCTCCGGGGGAACCCGGAAAGCGGCAGAACTGATAGGAAAGGGAGCGGAGAAATACGCCATTCACAGCAAGGGGCTCGATTTTCCCGCCCATGACCCCCGGTGCTACAAGGGGCTGGCTGCGGGATACGCTACATCCAACAGGGGCGCATGTCATCTTGCTGGGTACTCATACGCCTTCGAACGGAGTGCCGTTTACCCGGACCTTGGGATCAACGAAGTCCAGGACCGGTCTCTGGACGAGGGAAAAGGGGAGCTCAACGCGAAGCTTCAGGACATGATGTGTGTGTTGGACTCTCTGAAAATGTGCAAGTTCCCCTTTGCCAATACTGCAATTGCGGATATCCTCGCATGGCTGAACGGGATCACCGGCTGGGATGTGACCAGGGAGGAGATTCTGGAGACAGGGGAAAGGATATTCAACCTGAAACGTGTCTACAATATTGCCTGCGGAGTGACCGGGAAGGATGATACCATTCCGGAGAGGATCCTCAGGGAGCCCAGGGGATCGGGAGGTTCTGCGGACTCCCTTCCTGTACTTGAGGTACAGCTGAAAGAGTATTACAGGGCCAGAAAGTGGTCTCCTGAAGGTATCCCTCTCCCTGAAACACTTTCCGCCCTCGGGCTTGAACTGTTTATTCCCTTCGTTGAAAAATAGGAGAAGGGACGGCGCATCCGGGGCCGTCCTTTTTTTTGAACACGTATTTTTTGAACGGTCCGGTTTTCCAGCGGTTATGTGAACAATCGGATCAGTTTTGGGGAAGGGAGGTCTGGAATGATGAAAAAAATAGGTTCTTACGTGGGGATCTCAGTACTTTTTCTTTTGATCCTTGTATGGGGAACGTCGAAGCTTGCTGATCATTACGTTCTCTCGCGGTGGAACACAGACGATTCGGCTGTGGTGATAATCGAAGAGGTGCTCGGGATAAAAAGTGATTCCGCAGTTCAGGATGAGGATTGGGAGAGTGAGCGTGTCACGCTGCGTCTCCTTTACAGGAACGGTCCGAAAGAGGGTACGGCCGAAGAGCTGGAGATCGTCAGGCTGAAGGACAGCAGGCTGCTCCTCATGGAGGGAGAGGAATATCTGCTCCTTTCAGATGTATTTGACGACGGCACCGTGCAGCATTCCATAAGCGACCGCTACAGGCTTCCGGCAGTGGTGGGCTTTATCATGTTCGCGTGCGGCATGCTTGCCATAATAGCCGGCAAGTCGGGCATAAAGGCTTTGGCAGGGCTTTTTCTTTCCCTGTTGTTTCTCCTGGGATGGTTTGTCCCCCGCCTTGCGTCAGGCTACCCCCCGGTTCCGTTCGCCGTTATTACCGTAGCTTGCATTTCGCTGATCACCGTTGTATTTGTGGTCCGGAAAAAGGAGCTCTGGCCGATTCCCTGTATCGGCGCCGTCGGGGGAGCCCTGGGTGCATCCATAACCGGGTGGGTAATGGTCAGGCTGTGGCAGCTCACAGGACTCGAAAGCGACAGTGCAGCACTTCTTTCTTCAACATCGCCGGAATTGTCTCTCCAGGGGCTTCTTCTTGCCGCCGTGATGGTAGGAGCCATCGGGGCGGTTCTTGACGTAGCCGTTTCAGTAACTTCGTCCATGTCGGAACTGTACGAATATGATCCCTGCATACCGCTGAAAAGGCTTTGGAAGGCGGGGATAAATGTAGGCAGAGATGTTCTCGGCAGCATGATCAACACACTTATTCTCGCCTACCTTGGAAGTTCTCTTCCTTTCGTCGTTTTGATTGCGACGGAGGGTGCGGACTTCATAGGGCTTCTCAATGATCCCCATATCGCCCAGGAGATTCTTCGGAGCGTTTCGGGAACCGTGGGGCTTCTTCTGACCATTCCGGTCACAGCTGCCGCAGGGACCGGGTGGATACGGTACTGCTGCTGCCCGGAAAATAAAGAACCCCGGGACGGAACCCCGGGACGGACTAGCTGACTGAATTGATTCTTTGTGGTAATATTACACTCTATAAAAAAAATTACTGAAATTATACGGAGGTGTTGCAATGAAGAAAATTGCGATCAACGGACTTGGAAGGATCGGACGGATTGTTCTCCGATGCTATATGGCGACGAAGCCAGAGGATGTGGAAATTGTTGCCCTGAATGATCTCACTCCGCCGTCGGAAATGGCCTATCTCATCAAATATGACTCTGTCCATGGCCGTGCGGCATTCACTGTAGAGGCAGGGGACAATTCTCTCGTGCTGGACGGAAAGACAGTTCCTCTTTTCAGCGAAAAAGACCCATCCAAGCTTCCCTGGAAGGATCTCGGTGTGGATATTGTACTCGAGTGCACAGGCTTTTTCACCAAGAGAGAAAAGGCTGCGGCGCATCTCGCCGCAGGGGCGAAGAGGGTTATTATCAGTGCTCCCGCAGATGATTCGGATATCACCATCGTACTGGGAGTGAACGAGGACACGTACGATCCTTCGAAGCATTCGGTGGTATCCAATGCGTCATGTACCACAAATTCCCTTGCTCCGGTAACCAGGGTCCTGAACGACACCTTCGGCATTGAATCTCTCATGGGAACCACGATCCATGCCTACACGTCCACCCAGGTCCTGGTGGACGTTCCCAAGGGAGGCGGGCGGAAGGGCAGGGCTGCCGCAGTGTCGCTAGTTCCTGCAACTACAGGTGCTGCCAAGGCCATGGTCCCTCTTTTCCCTGAGCTGAAGGGCAGGATGGACATGATTTCCGTACGCGTGCCGGTTGCCGACGGATCCCTTACGGACGTCGTCGTTCATCTGAAAAAGGAAGTCACCGTGGAGTCGGTCAACGCAGCCCTTAGGGAAGCCGCAGAGGGAAGACTCAAAGGAATAGTAGAGTACAGCGACGAAGAGCTTGTTTCTGCGGATATTATCGGCAACTCTCATTCCGGGATCGTTGACGCCCCTTCAACAAAAGTGATCATGGGGCATATCGCGAAAGTGATGGTATGGTACGACAACGAATACGGCTATTCCAACAGGATGCTCGAACTGGCGAGGTTTATGGCCGGCAGGGCATAGCCCTCTCAAGAGCACCATACATGATCCGCAAAAGGACGTGTCCCCACTTCGGGATGCGTCTTTTTTTTGTGGCCGGAGGAAAATTCACGGAAAGAAACCCTGGAGAATCCCGAATATGTGTACTGAATTGATTTTAGACCTGATATCTTCCGGGATATCTCAGATTAAAAGGTATTTACTCATAGTTACTTATATTTCCAATACTTTCATGATGATAATAAAAAAGCAGTCAATAGCATATAAATTTTCTTTTTCTGTGCTAAGATACATAGAAGCAATTACCTTTCATGGAGGTGTTGTTAATGAAACGGGTGGCCATCAACGGATTAGGGAGGATCGGCAGGCTTGTACTCCGCCGGTACATGGAAGTCAGGCCTTCTGACATCGAAATTGTCGCACTGAATAAACCCTCACCCCCCCAGGAAATGGCATACTTCATCAAGTACGACTCCGTCCACGGCAAAGCAGGCTTCAGCGTGGAAGCCGGGGAAAACTCCATAATTCTCGACGGAAAAGAAATTCCTCTCTTCGGCGACAGGGATCCTTCAAAACTTCCCTGGAAGGACCTGGGCGTGGATATCGTGCTGGAATGCACGGGGCATTTCACGAAAAGGGACAAGGCTCTTGCACATTGTGCGGCAGGTGCAAAACGGGTGCTCATCAGCGCACCGTCCGAGGATGCGGATCTTTCCGTGGTTCTCGGTGTAAACGAGGAACTGTACGACCCCGAAAAACACCAGGTCATCTCAAATGCTTCCTGTACAACCAATTCACTTGCCCCCGCAACCCGGGTGCTGAATGAAGAATTCGGGATCGAATATCTTTTGGGGACTACCATCCATGCATTTACATCCTCGCAAAAACTGGTGGACGTTCCCAAGGGAGGCTTGAGAAAAAACCGCGCTGCAACACTTTCCATTATTCCCACAACCACAGGAGCGGCCAGGGCCATGATTCCTCTTTTCCCCGACCTGAAAGGGAAAATGGACATGTCGGCGGTTCGGGTCCCTGTTGCGGACGGATCCCTCACGAATATAGTCGTTCACCTGAAAAAGGAAGTTACTGTGGAATCTGTGAACAATGCCCTGAGAAAATCAGCTGAGGGAAGACTGCAGGGAATTCTCGAGTACAGCACGGAAGAGCTTGTTTCCTCCGATATCGTAGGAAATTCCCACTCCGGAATAATTGATTCGCTCAGCACGAAAGTGGTCATGGGAAGAACAGCAAATATCCTGATCTGGTACGACAACGAATATGCATATGCAAGCAGACTCCTCGAACTGGCGCAGCTTGTAGCTGAAAAAGAACCGGCATTCAACAGCCTTTCCGTCGTATGATCCATTGTATCGGGCGAGCTATGGACCCGCCCGATACGTTTTGTTTCATGCAGCCGTTTTGTTGCAGCAATACTCTTCAAGGGCTTCCACTACCTGCGGGTCGTACGCTGTTCCTGAAAGAAGCTGTAATTCTGCGAGAGCCTCTGCAGAAGTCTTCTTTTTCCTGTAAGGACGGTCCGAGGTCATGGCGTCGTATGCATCTGCTACTGAAAGGATCCGTGCCTCTATCCGGATTTCGTCTTTATGCAGTCCCCGTGGATAGCCTGATCCGTCCATACGTTCGTGATGCTGGGAAACAATATCGGCAAGGGGCCAGGGAAAGGCGAGCGGAGAGAGTATGTCCCTGCCGTATTCCGGGTGTTTCTTGACCAGCTCATATTCGGGAGCGGAAAGACCTGTAGGTTTTGAAAGGATCCCTGCGGGTATGTAGAGTTTGCCAACGTCGTGGACGAGGCCTGCAAACCGGACTCCCTTCCGTATTTCTTCAGGCCTGCCGAGGATTTCTGCAAGTGATTCAGCGATAGTTGAGACATTTTTTTGATGTCCGGCGGTGGAAAGGTCACGCAGTTCGCTCACCTGGCACATTGCCCGTATAGCCCCTGTAAAGCGCTCATTCATTACATGATTGTTTCTATCGAGGCATTCCTCGTCAGTCCGCTGTTCCAGAGCTGCCGAAAGAATATCCCGTACCATGTCAAAAAGAGTGTCCTTAGAGTTCCCGAGCCATTTTTTCGATGGATTGGCCAGTGCAAGAAAGCCATGAAATAAATCTTTCAGAAAAAGGGGAAAGACCGAAAGTGAGCGAATTCCCTCGTCGATAAACACATCCCTCTCCTTTTGAAAATGTGGATCTGAAATATTCCCGGGCAATAATAAGAAATGGCCATGCAGTTCTTTATCGATAATCAGCGACTTCCAGAAACTGTCTGACCCTGGTGTAGAATTGAACGCGTAAGCGAGGGAAGGACCGCCCCTGGGGCTGATGGATTCATGCTCAGGGCGAAGAGAGGCTTTTAGCCAGGGAATCCTGAAAAGAGATGCAGTTTCCGCATCTGCGAGCAGGCGGATCGTCTCAAGAGCGAACTGGATCGATCCGGTGTAATCCTGCGAGAGAAGAAACCTGGTTGAAACCGATGCCAGCTTTTCCTGAAAAAAGGCACGGTCGGAAAGTTCTGACTCCAGAACCTTTCTTCTGCTTATGTCATGGACCAGAGCACAAAAGGTTTTTCTTCCAGGCGATAGGGAAAAAGGCAGAAATGAAGCGGTGAGAGGGACCAGGTTTCTGTCCGGAATGATGGCTTCCTTCGCCGCGGACTTTCCTTCAGGGAAAAAATCCTTCTGTGAAAGGGTCCCGTTCTCCCATGGAAGAACGGAAGATAAACTTTCACTTGAAAGCTGTTCTCCGGAAAGGGAGAACAGGGAGCGGAACCTGGTATTGGCTTCTATTATTTTTCCTGAGCTGTTGTATACTATGATACCTTCAGGGGAGTGCTGAAAGAGAGTTTCCCAGTATTTTGACCTCTCCAGAAGGTCCTTTTCCGTTTCTTTCCTCCGGGCGATCTTTTTCCTCAAAAAAACTGCAAGTCCTCCAAGGGCGGAGAATACCAAAAGATTCAAGGCGGCAAGAGGGCCATATCTTCGGAGAAGATCTGCCGGGTCGTTTCTGACGATGCTGTTCCGCGGAAGCCTGCTTCTCGTTATCCCGAATTCACTCATTTTCCGAAAGTCGAAAACCATGGCATTGCTGTCCATAAGTTCAGGGAGAATGGATGCGACGGATTCACCTCCGAGTATCCTGAGAGCTATTTCACCGGCACGCCTGCCCTTTAAAAAGGCATTGCCCGCGACACTGCCCAGGGCACCGAGAGAAACTCCTTCCTCCTGGATGGTGTATATGGGATTCGATGGTGAAAGGGAGGAAAAAGCGCCGATCATTTCTCCAAGAAGTATCGGCTCGCCGGAAAGGGTTCGTGCACACGTGCCGAACACAACGACAGTTTCCCGGGAAAGGGAACCCCGGTACAATGGTACTTTTTCAGGGGAAAGCCCTGCCAGTGTAACAATTTCCGGACGCTTCCCCAAACTGTTGAGGTTGTTGTGAAAGTGCGCCAGGTCTCTGAGCCCTGCGGGTGTGAGATCTGCGACGAGCGATATGGGGACGCCCGGGTGCAGGCGTATTATCTCCCGGAGAAGAAGGGAGACCGGGGAAGTGGAATACACCCCTGTTCCCCGGTCTCTCGGAAAAACAGACAGGAGGGAAGGGTTTGTCAGTTCGCAGAAAACGATCGGAACTCCCTCGAAAAGTCCCTCCTCGTTGACGAGGAGGAATGATGCCGCTTCGTTTCCCGTGGTTATAACCAGGTCAAGAGATCCCGGGGGCAGTTTGGCACGGATGAGGTTTTTCAGCTTCATTGTCTGTTCCGGCCTGTCAGAGCGAAGGGCACCGGCGACGTCCATGTACTGGATGTAGATTTCGGCAGAAGATTGCTGATCGGCGAACGCGGAGCGGATACCTTTTGTCGCCTGCTGCGTCCAGATGTCTTCCGGGGACAGGGTATGAAGAAGAAGTACCCTGGGTATTTTTTCCGCGGCATCGGCGTGACAGGAAAGGGCCAAGACAAGAAGAAGCGTTATGAAAAAGCTACACCGGATTTTTCGACTGGAGGTCATCATTGCACCTGCGCCCGTTTTCCGGGAGGGCAAACATTTCTGCAGCGCTTTCTCCTGCAATGTAGCCGGTACTCCAGCACATCTGGAGGTTGAAACCACCTGTAGGCCCGTCAATATCCAGTATCTCCCCTGCGAAAAAGAGATTCTCCGCCAGTTTTGACTTCATGGTCGCAGGTTCTATTTCTTTCAGGCTAACGCCCCCGCTGGTCACGATGGACCATTCGAAACCGAGCAGCCCGGAGGGAACGAGCGGCATGGCTTTCAACAGGTGTGCGAGCCCGTTCCTTTCTTCCGATGAAATATCGGAAACCCTTTTTTCTGCAGGGATTGGCGATTTTTCAAGTACAGAGGAAATAATGCCCCGCGGAAGAAGATCTTTCAGGGAGTCTCTGAATATGCTGCCGGCATATTTTTCAAAATCCCTTCCGATGCGTGCCGAAAGGATTTCAAGGGAAAGCGCCGGCTTCAGGTCGAGGTACAGTTCTGCGGATCCCTCCGAGCAGGCATCATCGATCTCCCTGCTCATATCCATAGCGATGGGGCCGCTGATACCGAAGTGGGTCAAAAGCAATTCTCCGAAACGTTCCGAAACTTTGGCTCCGTCCAGAAACAGGGAAAGTGAAACGTTTTTCAGATTGAGCCCCCTTGCAGGGAGAGGCCATTTGTCCCTGAGCTTCACCGGGCAAAGCGCCGGTTTCGGAGTGACAACCGTATGCCCCGCTCTCTGGGCGAAACGGTAGCCATCGCCTGTGGAGCCGGTTTTGGGAAATGATTTGCCCCCGGTACATATGATGAAGGCATCGCCTTCAACTTCCTGCCCCCGTAAAATGAACCGCTTCGCACTGCCACCGCGGAATTCCAGGTTGAGAGCTTCCCGGCTTCTGTAGATTTCGACCCGTCCCTCTTTCAGGTAGTCAATGAGACAGTTGATTACCTTTTCCGAACCGCCTTTTTCCGGGAAGATACGTTTCCCGCGTTCCATAACTGTACGGAGTCCTCTTTTTTCGAAAAAAGCCAGTGTTTCCCTCGGGCCGAAACGGGAAAAAGCGGAGTAGAGGAATTTTCCTTTTTTCCCGTAAAAGGAGAGAAAACGGTCAATGTCCTCCTCTCCATTGGTAATATTGCACCTGCCTTTTCCGCTGAGAATAAGTTTGGCGCCGAGAGCCTGGTTTTTTTCCACGAGAACGACCCTGGCACCACACTCCGCAGCACGTCCGGCAGCGATGAGACCTGCTGCTCCTCCTCCGATCACAACTACTTTCGGAGAAGTCATGATTTTTTCCTCTTTCCCCTGTCTTTCATGGAGAGGGCAATGCGCCTCCGTTCAAGGTCAACCTCAAGGACGGATACACGGATCTTTTGGCCAGGGTGAAGCTCGGCAGGGGCTTTGGATGGAAGGTATTTTCTGTGAACGAGCCCGTCCTGGTGTACCCCTATATCAACAAAGACGCCGAATGATGTCGTGTTGGTCACCACTCCGTCCAGTTCCATTCCGGATGCCAGATCTTCGATCTTTTCCACGCCTTCCCTGAAGGAAAACGCTTCGAATGCATACCTGGGATCCCGTCCTGGTTTTTCGAGTTCTTTCATAATATCGGCCAGGGTAGGGAGTCCGACGTCGCCTGAAACATATCGACTGATATCGATTTCTTTTCTTTTTTCTGCATTTTTCAGAAGCTCCTCAATAGAACAATTGAGGTCTGAAGCCATTTTTTCCACAAGAGTGTACCGTTCAGGATGGACAGCGCTGGCGTCGAGAGGTTCGGGGCCTCCTGTCACCCTGAGGAACCCGGCGGACTGTTCGAAGGTTTTCGGCCCGAGGCGGGGAATATTAAGGAGTTCCCGCCGTGTTGAGAACGGGCCGTTGGTTTCTCTGTAATTTACTATCTGGGCAGCCATGCCGGCGGTAATTCCTGAAACAAAGGAGAGAAGCTCGGGGCTTGCGGTGTTCAGGTCGACACCCACGGCGTGAACGCATGATTCAACAACCGCCTCGAGAGCCTTTTTCAGTTCCTTCTGGTCCACATCGTGCTGGTATTGCCCGACACCTATTGATTTCGGGTCGATTTTTACGAGTTCCGCAAGGGGATCGAGGAGCCGTCGTCCTATAGAAACTGCTCCCCGAACAGTTATATCATGATCCGGAAACTCCCGCCTGGCGGTTTCCGATGCTGAATAAACGGAGGCTCCGCTTTCATTCACCATGGTTATGATGACCGATGATGGAAGCCCGATCTTTTTGAAGAAACGTTCTGTCTCTCTGCCTGCTGTTCCGTTGCCGATAGCGGCTGCTTCTATTTGGTACTTTTCAGCTGCAGCCCGTATGGTCGCGGCGCTTCCATCCTCGTCCTGTCTGGGAGGATGAGGAAAAATAACACCGTGATGAAGAAGTTTTCCCTGCCTGTCGAGGCAGACAAACTTGCAGCCTGTCCTGAAACCGGGGTCAACTGCCAGGATGTTTTTCGGACCCAGCGGGGGAGCAAGGAGCATTTCCCTGACATTTCTTGCGAAAACAGAGATTGCCTCCCGGTCCGCTTTCTTTTTAAGGGCATTTCTCAGCTCTGTTTCCATTGACGGCGCCAGCAATCGCCTGTAGCCGTCAATGACGGCCTCTTCCACAATACGGGAGTCAGGTGATTCACCGGAGACGAACAGCGTCTTAAGAATTCTCAGTGCTTCTTCTTCAGGGGGAAGGACCGACAGGCTCAGGATTTTTTCCTTCTCGCCCCTGAACATGGCGAGTATCCTGTGAGAAGGGGCTGGTGCGGCTGGTTCTTCCCAGTTGAAGTAGTCCCTGAAGTTTGTCCCTTCTACCTCTTTTCCCCTGGAAACCGTGCTTTTTATCCTGCCCTTCCTTCCGAAAAGCAGCCTGATCCTGCTGCGGGCTTCGCAGCTTTCGCTGATGCGTTCGGCAATAATATCCCGTGCTCCCTGGAGGGCCTCATCTGCTGAAGAAACACCCTTTTCTGCGGAAAGAAACTGCCCGGCGATTTCTTCGGGAACCAGTCCATTTTGTTCAAGAAGCTTTTCTGCAAGGGGGAGCAGGCCTTTCTCTGCTGCGGCTGAGGCTCTTGTTTTCCTTTTGGGGCGGTAGGGAAGATAGGTATCCTCGAGCGCGGTCATTGTTGCTGCAGCGTTGATTTTTCCTTCAAGTTCACGCGTCAGCAGATCCCGCTCCCTGAGGGACGATAGAATGGCAGCCTTTCTCGTCTCAAGTTCCTCAAGGCGGGCATACCGTTCCTTCACGGAGAGAATGGCTTCTTCGTCCAGGGATCCGGTCGCTTCTTTTCTGTACCTGGCTATGAAAGGTACAGTGGCATCATCTTCCAGCAGAGAGAGGACGGCATCTACGGATTTCCGGGAAAGCTGAAGCTCTTTTGCGACTCTCAATGCAAGTTCAGGGTTCATTTACTGCCTCCGGTTATTTTTTCCCATTGTAGCACGGTACAGGAAAAGACGGGACGTATCGTGGTAGAATCTGCCTTGAACAGGAGAGATGCCCATGATACACAGATGGTGGATGCCTCTTTACGGGGTTATCTTCGGAATTTATATTCCCAGGGAGTTCCAGTGCCTGAAGCGAAAAGTCGTCCTTCACCTCGCGGATACTCCATCGACTTTTTATGGTGCCGTCAGAAGGCTAGTCAACACACTGGAGCCGATGTGCGTCATCCATACCGGGGATCTTGCGGATGACGTAAAACTCGAACTGAACCCCGGGGAACTTCAGCGGTATCGCAGGAAACTGGTTGAACTCAGGAGGGCTATTTCTCCCCGGGAGAATAGAAAACTGGTTATAGTAACCGGCAACCATGACGACGAAAAGAGCGTGCGTGAGATCTTCCCCGACGTCATGGTTTTTCCCTGGAAGGGACGGGTTGAAATAGAGGGTGAGGAGTACAATTTGAGTCACGACAGGAATGGCCTGGAGGGACCGCCGGCCCGTTTTAATCTGTTCGGCCACGAACCTTCCTGTGATGAAACGGATGACAGTCACTATTATTTAAACGGCGTCAATGCGGTTCATGTGATTTCGCCTGCTTCCGGGGCAGTGTACTGCTTGCCTTACCCGGGCTATGTCAACGACGGGAGGCTCCTAAGGAGAAAAAGGGGGCTCTAATCAGGAGAGGAGGGTTCGTCTTGCTTTCCATTGTCCGTGGTGGTCCGCGCATCATGTTTATGAGAGGTGTCGAAGACGATTTCGAAAAAGCCCTTTCCGCAAAATTCACTTTTCACGAATATCCTGTGCTTGAGGATGCTTACAACAACGCGGGAGAGGGACAGTCAATGGTTCTGCTGGGAAGACCGGGCCGCGGGATGAAACGCCGGTTTCTGGTGGTTGATTCGCTTTCTGACGAAATCCTTGCCTTTTTATTGAACAGAAAAAATGCCCCGGTTCCCAAATACGTTCTTATGATGCCAAGAACTCTTATGTTCAGGATATTCGGCGAAAAAGAGCGGGTCATCTCCCAGATCGCCTCAGACTACGGGGCCAAAAGAGGGAAACTCGGCTCCCTTCTCCGTCCGTCGCGGAGGGGGAGCATTGCGGTCTGTTTTACATCAAGCCCGCTGAACAGGCCGCTGTCTTTTGAAAATATAATGGACGACGTCCTTCATATACAGGGGATACCGTACGAAAGCCTTTTCAACTCATTGCGGAGCAGGGCTCTTTGGTATTTCAGCGAAGGACTGGAAAACAGGCAATGGAATGATCTTGAAATACGAATTTACGATTCCTGGGGATATTTCATGGAGCATTACGAGCGCCTGAGGACCGTCCTTGAAAGCCTTGAGGCCGGCATGGTGCTTGGTGAAGGATGGGGAAAGGATTATGCACATATCCTGATGGCTGTAAAGATTTACCGCCTCCGGCTTTTCACTTTTCTTCCTCCGAAAGCAGTAAAAGAGATCCTCATGGGACTTGAATACTCTGCGGACGGGACACGGCTTGCGGATCTGGACCTCTACATGGGAAGGGACAAGATTTCGTGGGGCGGTATGGAGAAAAAGGCCGGAGAACGGGGGACACTCGGCTTTTTTTTCCGGGAAAAACTTTTTTCCCGTCTCTTCGAGGATGACAGAAAAAAACTGCAGGAGTCGGAAGTGCGGATTGTAAACCTCAGAAAAGGGAATACGTGAGATACGCACCAGATGTGTTGCCGAAAAAAGTAAAAATTGCACTTTTTCCTTGCATGGAACTTGATGTTTCGATTATACTTATCTAAAAAGTTGTGGAAACTCTTTTTTCGCAGGCTTTAGGCTTTATGGCCTCATGATCGCGTTTTGTACACTATTCAGGTCGTCAAACAACGAAGGAGGTCTTTCTATGGAAGTTCTCAAGGTCTCTGCCAAGTCGCAGCCGAAGTCAGTAGCCGGAGCCATAGCAGCTGTACTGCGGGAAAAGGGAGCGGTTGAGGTTCAGGCAGTAGGTGCCGGCGCTGTAAACCAGTCTGTAAAATCAATTGCGATCGCACGGGGATACGTTGCGCCGAACGGTATTGATCTTATCTGTATCCCGGCTTTCTCAAAGATTACCATTGAAGATGAGGAACGGACTGCGATCAAGTTCCAGCTGGAATCTCGCTGAGGTATATTCTCCTGTGCGGTTGGGGTTTTCCCGGGCTTGAGAGAAGCCGGGGAAAGGATATGTGTGTGTTTTTATTCCGGAACTGGGGCGTTTCCGGAGTAAAACAAAGGTATGCCTGACAAGTCCGGGATGGAAGAGTCCCATCCACGAAAATCAGACCGTATTGAAAGGAGGCTTTTCCCGCTATGACCAATGCGAATAAAATTCACCCGGCAGTTCTGTTTGCATGCGCAATGGTGATGACTGACGGCAACCCTCCTGGAGCGGTCGGCGCTTAGATTTACGTGCGCTGCAGCTTCAGCCGGGGGTCTTCGTAAACGAAGACCCCCGGTTTTTTTGTGCGCCGGGCATGATCCATGTATATACGGTGCAAGTCCGGAACACTGAAGTCGCAACAGGTGTCAGCTTAAGGCAAGGGCGCCTGCCGTCTGAATAACCCGGGGAAATCCCTGTCTCGCGGTACTGGGATTTCATGAAGAATTCATTGGAAAGAAAGGGGTATTTCAATGTACCTGGAATCGACATATGGACTCTGCTTCATAGGTTTCGGGAACGTGGGGCAGGGGCTGGCCCGCATTCTTGTCCGTAAAGAACGTGAACTTGAGGAGCGCTGGGGATTCACTTTCCGTCCAGTTGCCGTTGTGACGCGCACCAGGGACGCGTCAGTCTCGGGCAGCGGCCTGTCGCTCCAGGAACTGCTCGAAAGATCTGACCGGGGTGAACCTATCGGCAATGACCGGATTTCCCCGATAGATGCGGCTCTCCTCCCGGAAACAAGTAGAGTTCTCGACGTCACACCCACAAACCTGGTCGCGGGTGAACCCGGTCTTTCCCTGACCCGGGCGGCTCTCGGGGCGGGACGTTCGGTCGTCAGCTCGAATAAAGGGCCGGTTTCACTCGCACTTTCAGAACTAAAGGAACTGGCCCGTGCCATGGGAGTGCATTATCGGTTTGAAGGGTCAGTGCTGAGCGGAACCCCGTCGCTCAACCTCGCTTTTGAATCCCTTGCCGGCTGTGATGTACAGCAAGTTCAGGGTATCGTCAACGGAACGACGAACTATATCCTTACCCGCATGGAGGAGGGGTTCGAGTACGCTGAGGCCCTCCGCGAGGCACAGGAGAAGGGATACGCCGAGGCTGATCCTGCCGGAGATGTGGATGGATGGGATGCTGCCGTAAAGGTACAGATACTGGCTGCTGCGGTCATTGGCTCAAATCTTTCGCTTGGTGCAGTGAAACGCACCGGAATATCGGCCATATCCCGGACGGACGTGGAATCTGCCCTGTCAAGGGGAACGGATCAAGCTGCCTGCAAAAGCCGCCCGGACATCTGAAGGCGCCTGTGCCTCCGTTGCCCCTGTTGAAATCCCCCTTTCCCACCCTCTCGCAGGCGTTGGAGGAGCAATGAACGCGCTCACCTTCACCACCGACAATCTGAAAGAAGTCACTATAATCGGTCCCTGTGCCGGCCGCGAAGAAACGGGACAGGCGCTTCTTTCAGACATGCTTGCTATCTCATCGGCGAAAAGAAGCTGCTGCCCCGGAAGAAAAAAGGAAATCAGAAATTAGCCTGTGACCATTTCTGCCACCCCGGTGAAACCTATTTAGAGAAACAGGGAACGCAAATTCAGGATGCAAATGCGAAGTGGAAAAAATGTACAAAAATGGGGTATACTATCCTGCATAATGTATATCCGGCACTTTTCGCTCGCCTGCCAAGGGGAGTAACTGCTGCCGGCGGGAGGAGATAGAATGTCGGAAATTAGTGCGCCCAAGGGAGTTCGGGATATTCTCCCCGAAGAATCATGGAAATGGGCCTGTGTTTTCAAAGTGTTCCGGGAAACAGCAGAAGATTTCGGGTACTCGGAGGTCCATCTTCCGATTTTTGAGCATACTGAACTTTTTGCACGGGGAATAGGCGATACGACTGACGTGGTGGAAAAAGAAATGTATACATTTCTGGACAAGGGTGAGCGCAGCATTACACTGCGGCCGGAGGCTACTGCATCAATGGTACGCTCGTATCTCGAGCACCGGATGGGCGCGCTTCCGCAGCCAGTGAAAATGTGGTGCACAGGTCCCATGTTCCGGTACGAACGTCCCCAGAAAGGGCGGTTCCGCCAGTTCTGGCAGGTGGACTTTGAAAGCCTTGGTTCACCCCATCCCTACGTGGATGTGGAGATTATTTCTCTTTCCCTGGAAGCATTCAGACGTCTCGGTCTTTCTCATCTCGAAGTAGTGATAAACTCCGTCGGCTGTCCGGAATGCCGTCCTGCATACCGGAAAACGCTGAGTGATTATTTTTCTTCACGCATTGACGAACTGTGTGAAACCTGCAAAAGCCGTCTTGAGAGGAATCCGCTGAGAATACTTGACTGTAAGCGGGAGTCCTGCCGCAGTGTGACCGATGGTGCGCCTGCAGTGTACGAAAGCCTCTGCGGGGAGTGCAGAGACCATTTCGACATGGTAAAGGCAGGGCTGGACGGAACAGGAACACCATACAGGCTCGATAAAAGACTGGTCAGGGGCCTTGACTATTACACAAAAACCGCCTATGAAGTGCTGTCGGGGGCCCTTGGCTCTCAGAACGCCGTTTGCGGAGGAGGGCGCTATGATAACCTGGCTGAGGCTATCGGAGGCCCCCATGTCCCGGGTGTTGGTTTTGCCGCAGGCGTTGACAGGATTCTCATGGTGATGGAACAGCAGGAGTGTTCCTTCGGTTTCGAACCGGCGCTGGATGTTTACGGCGTCGCCCTGGACAGGGAATCCCGGGCCGGCATTCTTCACCTGCTGGACCTGCTCAGAAGAAACGGCATCTCCGCTGACATGGATTTCGGCGAGCGAAGCATGAAGGCACAGATGAAATCCGCTTTTGCCAGGAAAGCCCGCCTTGCCTGCATTCTCGGTGAAAGTGAACTGGCACGGGGTACGGTAACGGTGAAGGAACTTGATTCCGGAGAACAGAAAGAAATTTCCGCAGATTCTATAGTAGAAGAAGTGCAGAAGATCCTTTCTGCCGGCAAAGATTAGCTCTCGGGACTCGTATTGGAGGCTGGATCCATGGAAGGTGTACAAAAGCATTTTGACACTGCCTGGCAGAGGACATCGTATTGCGGGCTTATTTCCGGAAAGGCCGGAGAAGAGATCCCGGTTGCCGTGAATGGATGGGTCCGCAGGCGCCGTGACCTCGGCGGGCTGATTTTCATCGAATTATGGGATCACACGGGCGTCGTGCAGGTTGTTTTCAATCCGGAGCTTACCCCCGAAGTGCACAAGCGAGCGGGGGGACTGCGAAGCGAGTTCGTCATCGCCGTGCAGGGAAAAATCCGCCCCCGGCCTGAAGGAACACTGAACCCATCCATGAAGACCGGCGAATGGGAGGTAGTGGCTGATGATTTCCTGCTGCTTTCCCCTGCCGCCCCTCTACCCTTCGAGATCTCGGAAAACACCGACAAGGTTGATGAGAATCTGCGTCTTCATCATCGGTATCTTGATCTGCGGCGGGAGAGGATGCAGAAAAATATCAGAACCCGGCACAGAATCGCCATGTATACAAGGAATTTTCTTTCACGTAACGGCTTTCTCGAGATAGAAACGCCCATGCTTACGTTATCAACTCCCGAAGGAGCCCGGGACTACCTGGTGCCGAGCAGGGTCACCCCCGGGACTTTCTATGCTCTGCCCCAGTCTCCGCAGATTTTTAAGCAAATTCTTATGATCAGCGGTTTTGACAAGTATTTCCAGATAGTCAAATGTTTCCGCGACGAAGACCTGAGAGCCGACCGTCAGCCCGAGTTTACGCAGGTTGATGTTGAGATGAGCTTTCTCACCGAGGAAAACATATATACAATGATGGAGTCTTATATGCAGGGGCTTTTCAGGGAAATCCTGAACGTGCATATAGAGGTTCCCTTCCGTCGCATGACCTATTGGGAGGCTATGGACAGGTTCGGGAGCGACAAGCCTGATCTCCGTATACCTTTTGAAATCGTGGACCTTTCGCCGGTTTTTTCTGAAGGCGGATTCCAACCCTTTAACGATGTACTTGCAGCGGGAGGGTACGTTCGAGGTTTTCCGCTTCCCGGCGGAGGATCGCTCTCCAGAAAAAATCTTTCTGATATTGAAGAAAAAGCTAAAAAGCTGGGGGCAAGAGGCCTTTCCGCATTTCAGCTGAAAGAGGGGGAACTCAAGGGGCCGCTCGTCAAGTTTCTCGACGGGGCACGTCTTGAAGGATTGATAAACAGGGCGGGACTGAAGGACGGAGATGCCCTTTTTGTAGTGGCAGGCAGCGACAGAAAAGAAGTGTCGGAGATTCTGGGAAGCCTTCGTATCGATCTCGCCAGGGAACATGGACTTGTTGCACGAGACCGCTGGGAGTTTCTCTGGGTGGTGGAATTCCCGCTGTTTGAAAGAGATGAGGAGGAAGGTAGGTGGGCAGCTGTCCACCACCCGTTCACGTCCCCCATGGCAGAGGATATTCACCTTATGGACTCGGATCCGGGAGCAGTGCGTTCAAGGGCATACGACTGCGTGCTCAATGGAAACGAAGTGGGCGGCGGATCGATCAGGATACATGACCCGTCAGTTCAGGAGAGAGTCTTCTCATGCCTCGCTTTCTCGCCCGAAGAGGCCAGGGCCAGATTCGGCTTTCTCCTCGATGCACTTGCTTCGGGGACACCTCCCCACGGAGGGATTGCCCTGGGGTTGGACAGGCTTGTTATGCTTCTTTGCGGAGCATCATCCATCCGGGATGTTATGGCGTTCCCCAAAACCCAGAGGGCGCAGTGCCTCATGTCAGGTGCACCGTCTTTCGTGGGAGCGGATCAGCTCGAAGAACTTCATATACAATGCGTTTCATCGGAAAAGGATTAGCGAATGTGTTTTGAAAACGGCTCTCTGCAAAGGGAGCCGTTGAATACGAGGAGGGGAAGAATGATGAAGCTTCGGTACCTGGGACACTCGGCTTTCGAGCTGAGAGGCGGAGGGGCGGTTATTCTCACGGATCCCTTTCTTTCCGGAAGCCCTGAGAGCGGTTTGTCGGCGGAATCTTTCGATGAAGTGGATTTTATCTTCGTTACCCACGGTCACAGCGACCACATCGGGGATACGGAAAAGATCGCTCTCCGTACGGGGGCCATAGTAGTGGCGAACTTTGAACTATGCCATTATTTTGGAAAAAAGGGACTGCCGTGTCACCCGATGCATATCGGCGGTTCCTTTGATTTCCCATTCGGAAGGGTCAAAATGACGCCGGCACTTCATGGATCGGATATCATGGAGGGAGACACGATCATTCCGGGAGGCAATCCGTGCGGTTTCCTGTTTGATATCGGAGGGGTAAAAATCTATCATGCGGGAGACACAGGATTGACGATGGACATGCAGCTCCTTGCAGAGGAAGGAGTGAAAGCGGCGCTGCTCCCGATCGGGGGTAATTTTGTAATGGATGTAAAGGACGCTGTCCGTGCAGTGAATTTTATCCGGCCGGAAATAGCTGTTCCTATCCATTACGATACCTTCCCCGTCATAAAGGCCGATCCCGTTGAATTTGCCCGTCTCGTCGGATCCGCAGCTGAAGTCCGGATAATGAAAACGGGAGATGAAATAGAACTCTCCTGATTCGGAAAAGAGAAAATGGGGAGCCTGAAATTCAGGCTCCCCATTTTTGCGTTCGTCTGACCTGTTTTCAATATCTCAGCCCATAGGCAGGATGGTAAATACGTTCATCATGAAGGCCCATTTCCTGGTCCTGCAGGGCTGCTTTTACCTTTTCCCCGAGGTTCACGCAGAGAACGGAGGTAAGTATGTGAACGATAAAGACCGGGCCGACAATGCTGCTTCCGAATGTGGGGCTTGTTTCACTGACGAAGAAGGAGAGGTTTGAATGCTGGCAGACGGGTGCGGCGGGGCTGTCGGTTATGGTTATCACGGAGGCGCCGTTGGAGGACGTTTTTTCTATTGACTCCGTGACCTCAATGACGTAACTCGGAAGTTCGCAGACAACGACAAGATCACCTTTCCCGAGAGGTCTGGCCTGTTCTATGAGTGCGGCCGAGCCTCTTTTCATGAGGGATGTCCGTATACCCATCTCTACAAGTCTTGAGTAGAGGGATTCGGCAACTATGGAAGAAATCCCCCACCCCATGCAGTAGACCATGTCAGCCTGCTTTACCATTTCGCAGAACTTCACGATATTCTGTGGTTTCAGCTGGTTCCACGTGTCATCGAGGTTGGCATGTTCCATTCGGAGGATTTCCTCAGGAAGATCCTGGCGGTTTTTCATGATCTTGCTTAGAAGCGCTGTCGGGTTGACATGTTCGAGAACAGAGTTCTGGAGCGTATCTTTAAGGTCGGCATAGCCGCTGAATCCTACCATCCTTGCGACCCTGACGAGCTGGGCTTTTGAAACTTCAAGCCTTTCAGCCACTTCTCCTATGGAAAGAAATGCTGCCTCCCTGGTGTTGGAAAGAAGGTATTCCACTACACGCCTGGCCTTGTTGGGCATTGTTTCCATTTTTTCCCGCAACAGGGCCTGAAGCTGCGTACTGTCCATAAAGACACCTCCGGAACTGAATGATATTTCGAAAACGGCACCGAAAATAAGTTTATTCCCACGCAGGGATTCCGTCAAATGACTTTCGGCTGCATTGTTTCCCCGTTCAAAAAAATGACGCGGTGTTTTGTTTCGGTAAGGGGAAGCCCCGTTATTTCTGAAAGCAGCCTGAATCCGTATTCCCCGTGGCCCGTCATCAGCGACATTGATCGTGCGGGGACATTCCAGGGGCCTTCCGGATTTTCAGTCTTCAGGGAGAATGAGAGGGCGGCTGAGCGCGCCAGTTCACCCAATGCGGGATGATGGGGACCACTGATCACCGACCGGCTGAGGCTTTCGGATTCGTGAAGGCCAATTCTCTGGACCGAAAAACCGAGCCGTACCGCCTCGTTCAGAAGTTTTCCGGCCCACATTGCCGCGCCGCTGACGGAGAGCGGGGTATATTTTCCCTCCCGGCAGAGTTCCGCGAGAGGTGTTTTATCGAGCACAAGGCACGGATATATACGGAGGGTTACCGGGCGCCCGTTCCTGATTTCATCAATACTGCGCAGATCCTGCAGCGAACTTTCTCCGGTCTGCCCCGGAAGGCCTATCATCATCTGCGCACCTGCGTGAAAACCTTCATCCAGTACTGTTCTGAGAGATGCAAGGGCTTCTTCGCCTGAATATCCGCGGTTGCACACCTTGAGCACCCCGTCGTCCAACGAGGAAATACCGAGCTCGATCATTGATACCGGGTATTGCCCTGCTTCTTTGAGTACGGTCCGGGAAATGCATTCAGGGTGTGTTGAAAACCTGACGGTGCTTCCGGAAGGCGCTGCGAAGACTGTTTCCAGGTATTGTTTCTGCTTCTCGGGGGGGAAACAGGTAAAACTGCCTCCGAAAAAACAAATCTCGCACGGGGAATCCGTAGCGCAAACTGCACGCAGAACGTCTTCCGGCGAGGGAATGATGTATGTGCCTGTGATCTCTCCCTGGTGGCAGTAGATGCATCTTCTGGGGCAGCTTCCCATTGAAAGGAAAAAAGGGAGTCTTCTCATGGCAGGTAATTTATAATGATGACTCTTTCCAGCATATTTCCCACTCTTTGAGCGCAACAGCCCATGCAAAAAGGTCCGCCTGGTGTTCGAAACTGGAAAGGGGAGTCGCGGTTCGTCTCCAGAACGATTCACCCTTTCGGTGTTCGAGAAGATGGTACAGTTCGTGGAAAAGGGCGAAACGCTTCCATTGGTCCGGAAGCCGGCGGTTTAAAAAAATTCCGGCCCGCTGCCCTTTCACGATGTGGAATCCCCACGTGCTTTCGGGAAGCAAGGAGCAGGTGATCTCGATACGCTTTCCGGAAATCTCTTCAGCCCGAACAAGAATTTCAAATTCGTCAAGACCTGCCCAGTTGTTCGCTTCCCTTTCCGCCCATTCGGGAATGTACTCCGGAGGGGCAGGGAAAACAAAACCGTCCCTGTTTCCGGAGGAGCTGTCAGACGCTGCCATCGGCCAGGTCCTCTTCCTCCCAGCGGGAGATAGCCGCATCGATAAGGCTCTGCACGAACTTCAGCTCCCTGGGCTTCAGTTTTTTGCTCCGGTACCACACCTCGACCTCGGGGCTGACCTGAAGCACCTCTTCAAGCTGAAGCCTTCCCGAGGGAGATGAGGAAACGGTTTTCACAAGATCCTGGACTTCAACCTGAAGCGCCTCTGCAAGGCGATGGAGGAGCTTCATTGAAGGCATCCTCCTGTTGCTTTCAAGGGCCTGGATATAAATCCGGCTGACACTGGTTTTATCCGCGAGTGCCTGCTGGGTAAGGCCAAGAGCCTTTCGCAGCGTGCGTATCCTCATTCCGAGGCTCATAAGGTAATTCCTCCCCTGATATATGTTTTCTGTGTATATATTATCACATTAATGATTACAATAAGCCCCAGAAAAAAATACAGAAAAATCTCTTGCAAAAAATTTTTCAGCTCTTGAACTCCTTTCCGTTTCAGAATATATTAATGGCGGGGAAGAAAAAAAAGATATTAAATGTAAAAACTGGGGAGGAATCAAAGGTGGATTTTCGTGAACTGCAAAGTCTTGTTGAGGTAATGGAAAAAGGAAGCATATCTGCGGCAGCAGCTTCTCTGGGCATTTCCCAGCCTGCAGTGAGCAAGCATATCGCAAAACTTGAGAGGGAAATGAGCGTGAAGATCTTCGCCCGCGGGCAAAAATGTTCTAATCTTACCGTCGAGGGTGAGGTACTGTATAAATTCGCACGGAAAACCATATCGCAGCTGGCAGATATCAAGAGAGACTTTTCCGATATTGCCGATGATGTGTCGGGAATCGTACGGATCAGTGCCAGCTCTATTCCGGGAGATTTCATTCTTCCCGCAATGCTCGTGGAATTCCGCAAGCTCTACCCGAATATCGAAGTGGAAGTCCGTATTTCAGACTCGAGGGAGGCTATCGAGAAGCTGGTTACAAGGGAGTCTGATATTTCTGTAACAGGGCACGGGCGTCATGCCTCGGGATTCAACACGGTTCCCTTTGCGAGGGATGAACTGGTGCTGATCGTGGCCCCCTCCCATCCTTTCGCATCAAGGGAGAGCGTCACCCTGAGGGACCTTGAGAATATGGATCTCGTGGGCAGGGTCACGGGATCATCCACATCAAGAATATGGGAGGATGCCTACAAGGCGCATACAGGAAAGGGAAAACACGTTTATCTGAAGTTCGGCCATGTAAGCGCAGTTGTCGAAGCTGTCAGGAATGGGGCAGAAGGGGCGGTGGTTTCACGTCTTGCAGCGGGTGAAGTGCCAGGAGTATCCATGATTCCCTTCCGGCCTGCACTCATGAGGACATTTTCCATAACCTACGGCACCATGACGACGAAGGCAATGGAAATGCTTCTTGACTTTTTGAGGCAGAAAAAAAACTACAAAGATGACGAGTGACAACCCTGCCTTTGAGAAAAAAAGAAAAGCGGCCATCGATCCGTGCCAGGTAGAGCGTGTCAGGTCCTTTTTGAGAGGAGAGGGGTTCCCTGACGAAGTTACGACCTCGGAAGAAACTATTTTTACTGTAGATGACGCCGCCAGGGTTGTGGGGGTTCCCCCGGAACAGATTTTGAAAAGCCTTGTTCTTCTTGTGGACGGCGATCCTGTCCTTACCCTCATGTCAGGTGTAAACCAGGTCGATACAAAGAAAGTGCGGATCCTGACAGAAGCAAAAAAGGTCAGGATGGCCGATCCTGAGTTCGTTTTCGAATGGTCGGGATTCCAGGTCGGAGGAGTCCCCCCCGTGGGCTATCCGGAGTCAGTACCTGCCTATCTCGATGAGGACTTGTTCCTGTACCCGGTCGTATGGGCTGCGGCAGGCAGCGATCACGCATTTTTCCCCGTATCTCCGGAGGATCTGAAAAAGCTTACGGGAGGAATGAAGTGTTCCATTAAGAAAAAGAAGACGTAAAAAAGGAGGGACCCTGAAAGGGTCCCTCTTTCAGCAGTGAGGCTAAATTTTTTTTTCAGGTGCCAGCGCTTCGAAGGCACCGTCGAAGGAGCGGCCGAGAATAACTGTTGAGAGCGGCTTCAGGAAAATCTCCGCGTTATTGAATATAATTGCCTGCAGGATGTGTCCGGAGAGCGCAGAGTGGTCGGGCTTGTTGAACACACCGTGCAGGTGGGGGTAGAGGGATCCTCCGCGGTAGCTGACATTTCCGCTCAGGGAAGTAAGTTCCATTATGTCCTTGAATGTTTCCGTATTGTAGTCTCTGCCGTTGTACCAGCCGAACGTCACAGAGGAGACCATTCCGGCTGCCCCCACCACCACAGCTGAATCGACGTCGCAGGTTCTGCAGACGTGTGCAATGGAATCAGACAGATCATCACCTTCCGACAAACGTATAGCTATCATTTCGTCAGTTGCGGCGTATTTCATTTTATTCCCTCCTTCCTTCCTGCTGGAGAAAAAACGTGAACCTGGAAAATATTGTATTGTGAAAACATTTTAGCACATTGCCGTTCTGTTTCCAAACGTTTTTTCTGCTGTTTTCCGTTTACCCTTCGAGAAGATACGACTGGATCTCCTGCCGGGAAAGGCCTGCGCCGATCGCAACGGAGAGTTTGATCCGTGCCTGTACAGGCCTGAGTCCGCCGCCGTCGAGAACGCCGATCTCCATAAGGCGTGCCATATTTCCTTCAAAAGTATAGGGCATTCCCCGGGTGTGTCCCTGGTGGCACCTGGATGTGATCACAACAGGGATGTCATCTTTCACCAGTTTCTTAACGTGGGGTATCCACGAAGGAGGGATATTGCCGCTCCCGAAACCGGCTATGACCAGGCCGTCAAGGTTGCTGTTTTCATCTGCCGCAAGGAATTCGATATAGTTGTCGTTTCCGCCGAGGGAAGCGAAAAGAAGCTCAACGTTCCTCGCGGGGCTGCCCTTTTCCTCGAGCACCTGCGACCGCTTGTACTGCCTCAGTATTTCGACCCTGTCCTGGATGAGCTGGCCTACAGGCCCCCTGTCGGGAGCGGAGAAAGCGTTTCTGCGGTGGCATGCTGTTTCAGTAATTTCCGATGCGGCAAAAAGCTGGTCCTGAAGGCACACAAGGACACCTGCCCCCCAGCATTCCCTTGAAAATGCCGCGAGCACGGACTGGTAAAGGTTGATGGAGGCATCTGCCCCGCGACTGTCCGAAGGAAGGGTACCGGCAGTAAAGATCACCGGCTGAGGATATGCCCAGCAGAGGTCAGTCAGGTAGGCCATTTCTTCGAGTGTATCGGTTCCGCATGCGACAACAATACCATCCGCTCCGTCAATCACTGTTTTGGAAAGAACCTGGATCAGGTCGGCAGTCATCCGGATGGTGTAGTGGCTGCTGGGCTGGCGGCTCCAGTCAACGACAAAGATTTTCTCAGAAATTTCCACCGGAAGCCATGAGAGCATTTCATCAGAGGTTACATTCGGCTGGCAAGTGTTCGTCTGCGGGTTGAACTTCATCCCGATCTGCCCCCCGGCGAGAACGAGCGCTATTTTTCCCCGATTGGACATTTCACTTTTCCCCCTTCTCATGATGCAATAACGGGGCAAGTTTACACTAAAAAGAGGGAAAAATCACTTAATGAAAAAGGCGGCCATGAAGGCCGCCTTTTTCAGGACAGTTTTCCCTAAAAACCAAGATCCTCCCCGACGATGATGACATGGGATTTTCTGCCCCCTGTGGCTCTTTCAAGGATAAGGAGTGCTTTGCAGACCCTTTCAGGTGAAGAACAGTCCACGCAGTGTCCCGTTTTTGCGCAGGGAGTGTCAAGTTTCAGCCGGAGAGCATTCGGAGGCGTTGCAGTGTTTCTTGTCCGTGATATCGCTTCATCGATAGTGGCAGTCAGTTTATTCATTCCGACAACGAAAATGAGCGTGTTTTTCCCCCAGGCCATTCCGCTTACGCGGTTTCCATTTCCGTCGATATTTACAAGCATTCCATCTTGTGTTACAGCATTGGAACTCGTCAGGAAATAATCTGCGAGGAGTTCATCCTGCAGTTTCTGGAGCCTCTCCTCGGGTGACAGCAAGGGATCCCAGTGGTGGATAACGGGGCATCCCCTCTCCGCCAGAGCCTCCATCGCCCCTATCTCACGGATGGTGACGCTTCCCGGAACACCGACGGATGCTCCCTCCGGTATTATCTTCAGCACTTCTTCGAGAGCGTCTTCCTTCGTGTCAGCGTAAACAGCCTCAAATCCCCTGGAAGCAAGGTTCTTTACCACTGTTTTCCCAAGGGTCCTCCAGTGTTTTTTCCGTGCCTCGTCGAAAGGGCTTGTACTCATTGATCCTTCCTCCCCGATTTCTTTGTATTGAGAGATATCATTGCAGGAAAAAACGCCTTTGTCCAGTCTCGGCCTTTTAATCCTCGTTCCGCAGGTTCATTTTGACTAAGCTCCCGCGATGGTCTTTTCCGGGCATTTTTAAGCGAACAATACCTCTATCTCAAAAAAACGCCGTCTTTTATCCACAAAGAAGCAGTTTTATCAAAGTAAATGTACGGGACATCCGCGCAGCACCCGGCGAGGCGACGCTCGACTCTCCTGTCACCCGCTTTCTCAGTCGGTATCAAATATTCATGCGATGCAACCGCAACAGCTTCCAGCGAGCATTTTCAATCAACTTTCCCGGGAGACCGAAGACTCGAACCACTATCCGCTTGCCGTGATGTACTATCTTCGCCGGAGTCGGGTAGATCGTCGCCAGGAGACGCTTCCGCCGTACGCGAGCCCGTTCCTCAGGGAAAAGAGCGTGCGTCATCAGGCGCTGAAGGTTGTACGCCAATACGCACAGGTGCCACCACTGCGCGCACGCGCCGAAGTCGGCGCCCGGCACGTGTCCTCCGGCAAGGTCGTTCTTCAAGATCCCGTGTACCTCCCCGGACTTGCCGCAGCGCTCCCGGTGGTAGCGGAGCGCCTGCTCGCCGTCGCGATCAAAGTCGTTGGTCACCATGAGGAACATCTTCCGGACCGTTTCGTCCATGACGGTCAGGTGAAGTCGCTCCACCTTCGGATGCTCCCCCTCGATCTCCTCGATGAAGAGGTCCATCCGACGGGCGGTCTATTTCGTCTTTCGGCTTCGGGTGACTCATCTTCTCTCTCACGGCGACGAAGCGTATTTCGGGATAGGGTTCGCTGAAGACAAGAGTGTTCGGCACGATGTTCACTTCGGCCCGCCGCAGCCCCGTGTTCTCCTCCCCGTTCCCGTCGTGAAAACAGTGCCAGGCGTCCTTCGGGAGATGCTCGATTTCACTCCGGTAAGACTTGTACATCGGTACGGAGATGAAGAAGCGCATAACTCCGTAGGGGCTCTCCCCGCCGCAGCAGTAGCGTATAAGGTCCGTGCCGTAGCCTGCGCTGTCGATGCGGAGCTCGACTTCCCCGACTCCCTCCGGCAGTTTGCTCAGTGCCCTTCGGACCGGACCGAGCCGGTCGCAGCGCGGAGAAACGTTTCCGGCGTGGTATTCGCTGTGGATCACCATGTCCCACTGCGAGACGTAGGCGTTGAACGCCATGTTCGACTTCTCGCCCTTGTAGTTGCACAGAACGTCCTCTCCCCGCTCCGTGGGGATCATGGTGGCGTCCGGATCAATCGTGACCTTCCTCTCGGGGCGCATCTTCTGCGCCCGGGAGACGGGAATCGAGCACAGGTCGGAGAATTTTGCCAAGCTCTCCGGCGTTCTTCCGGCATCGAGCATCCATTGGCGGAATGCCGGAGGAGAGGGAAATGCGTTTTCGGTGCGACGCTCCTTCTCCTGATACTTCTTCAGAAGATTGTTCAGAACAACGAGTCCGCCGTCCGGGCGAAGATGGACGAGATCGTCGCTCGTCCCGAAACCCGGGGCGTTCAGAAGAACCCCGGAAAGGACATGGTCCCCGTCGGAGTACCCTCTGGCGCTCCGTACTCCGATTTCGTCG
>Ga0228536_1001113_pt1 | contig 31231 bp, 29 predicted proteins | sample SJ1Smetagenome_FD_168611 | JGI IMG/M metagenome (GOLD analysis project Ga0228536, IMG submission 168611) | Enriched culture of PCE-dechlorinating microbial communities from Ithaca, New York, USA - SJ1.S | ecosystem: Engineered > Modeled > Simulated communities (microbial... > Unclassified...
TTCTACGCGTATACTAAGCTTGACTGTTATGGTCATTGGAAGTTCCTTTCTTTTGTTTTTTCACCAAAAACTAATTGTATTGGAACTTCCTCTTTTTCCCTTGACTAACAACTTTTGAAACGCATACCTACAACTCGTATCTTGTGCAAAATAATAGTGTTCATAGTATAATATTCTTCCGGCGTTAAGGAAGCAATTGTGCTTTCGAGGCGCGTTTTGCATTAACCCAGCTTGATTTTCATGTTTGGGATTTTAGAGTACATATCAAGGATTATCGAAATTATGCCAAGTTCATACTTAACCCGTGAGGGATATGAAAAATCTGAGCAGGAATTGGAATTTCTGCGCACAGTCAAACGCAAGGAAGTTGCTCAGCGTTTGCAGGATGCAATGGAAGATGGTGAGTTGATCGAAAATGCGGAGTACGAAGCTGCCAAGAACGAGCAGGCTTTTACGGAAGGACGCATCAAGGAACTGGAACTCCTGCTTGCCAATGCGCACATCATCGAAGATGGCGAAAACGAGCACGGCCTTGTAACCGTTGGCTCTCATGTGACCATCTGCGAAGAAGGCGGTGAGCCGGAAACCTATAAGATTGTTGGTCCCGTCGAAGCTAACCCTCGCGAAAAGCGCATCTCCAACGAATCGCCAATCGGTCGGGCTTTGATCAACCATCGCATTGGTGATAAGGTTAAAATTGAAGCCCCGGGTGGTGCTTATACCGTGGAGATTCTAAAGAGCGAATAATCGCCTGAATTCTCAAAGCCCCACCCTTTATCACGGTGGGGCTTATTTTAATGTAAAGGACGAACCATGCTAACAGATAACTTTTCTGAACTTGAAAACCTCCGCCTGGCAAAAATGGAGCAACTCCGCCAGAACGGGATTGAGCCCTACCCAACCCGCTCTTATAAGAACAGCAGCAATGCCGATGCCATCAAGGCATTCGAAGCTCGCGAAGCTGCCGGCGAGACAGAAGCGCTCAAGCTGACACTTGCGGGTCGTCTGCGCGCCATCCGCAACATGGGCAAGCTTTCCTTTGCCCACATCGAAGACCGCAGCGGCAGGATCCAGCTCTTCATGCGTATCAACGAGCTCGGACAGGAAAAGTTGGATGAGTTTGTGCGATATTATGATCTTGGCGACTTCATCGAAGCCACAGGCACCATGGTGCGCACAAAGCGTGGAGAGGTTACCTTGCGGGTTGAGGATTTCAGAATGCTCTCCAAAGCGCTCTATCAGTTGCCGGCTGCCAAGGACGAGGTGGTTGATGGAGAGGTTATCCGCCACGCTGCGCTGACCGACCCCGAGACTCGCTATCGCCAGCGTTATGTGGATCTGGCAGTCAACCCTGAAGTTCGCGAGATCTTCCGCACTCGCACGGCAATCATCAAAGAATTGCGCGAATTCCTCGATGAACGCGGCTTCCAGGAAGTGGAGACTCCCATCCTTCAACCCATTTATGGCGGAGCCGCTGCCAAGCCTTTCACCACTTACCACAACCAGCTTCACCAGCAGCTCTTTCTGCGCATCAGTTTTGAGCTCTATCTGAAACGTTTGTTGGTTGGCGGTTTGGATCGAGTTTACGAGATTGGGCGGGACTTCCGCAACGAGGGTGTCTCCTTCAAGCACAACACCGAATTCACCCAGCTTGAGTTCTACATGGCGTATGCCGACTACAACACGATCATGGAAATGACGGAGCAGATGGTTTCACAGGTCGCTCAGCGTGTTTTGGGTACGATGATCATCCACTGGGGGGGGCACGAAATCAACCTTACCCCCCCTTGGAACCGCATGCAGATCCGCCAGGGGCTGATTGATCACGCCGGCATCGACATCCAGGATTACCCCACCGCGGAAGCGTTGGGGGAGGTCATGAAAGCGCGCCTGATCCCCTTCAAACCAGGAACTCCGCGTGGCAAACTGATCAACACCCTGATGGAAACCTACCTTGAACCGGTGATGATCCAGCCGACCTTCCTTTATGACTATCCGCGCGACATCTCCCCTCTGGCAAAGGCAAAGCCCGAAGATCCCAACACCGTGGAGCGCTTTGAGGGCTATATCGGCGGAGTGGAACTTTGTAATGCCTTTACGGAGTTAAATGACCCCCTCGACCAGGAAAAGCGCTTCCTCGAACTCGGTCGCGCCTACACCGAAGACGACGAAGAACGCAACCCTATGGATGGGGACTTCCTGCGGGCGTTGGCTTACGGCATGCCCCCAGCCGGCGGCTTTGGCATCGGAGTGGATCGCTTCGTCATGATGCTCACCAGTCAGCACACCCTGCGCGAAGTCATCCTCTTCCCTCCTTTGCGTGAGGAAGACAATAGCAGCCCCGAAGCGTAGAGCGATACGCCAGCGAAATATCACAAAAAAGAGTGCCCCGGGTACTCTTTTTTGCAATTTACAGCAGGTTTTGGGCAAGTATTTTGAAAAATCAAATGAACATCTTTAGACTTCCTCTTTGATTTGGACAATATTTGCGCTAAAATCTAATGGAAGTATTACTTGTTGGCTTGACTCTTGCACTGAAGGCAATCATGGAAGAGACTGAACTGATAACGCGTGCTGTTGATGGAGACCTTGACGCCTTTAATCAACTCGTCCTCCAGCACCAGGAAGTAGCCTACAACGTTGCCTATCGCATCATGGCAGACGAAAACGCGGCTTCTGATGCTACCCAGGAAGCTGTAATCTCCATGTACCGCAAGCTGGACACTTATCGCGGTGGATCCTTTAAAAGCTGGTTCCTGCGCATTGTGACCAACGCCTGCTACGACGAACTGCGCCGCCAGCGCCGCAGACCGACCATCCCGATTGAGCCAGAGACCAACGAAGGCGAGTTGGTGGAGTCGCCTGAGTGGCTGGAGGATAAATCCGCTGGTCCAGAAGAAGTGCTGGGAACTTCCGAGATCGAACAAGCCATTCAACACTGCCTGACCGGCCTTGAACAAAAATTCAGAGTGGTGATCACCCTGGTCGACATCTCGGGTGAAGACTACGAGACGGTAGCGCAGATCATCGGGACGCCAATTGGCACCGTCAAGAGCCGCCTTGCCCGGGCGCGCCTTAAAATGCAGCAATGCCTGCAGGGCTTCAGGGAACTTTTACCAGACCAATTTCGTCATATTACCGAGGAAAATGATGAACTGGCAAGCTGACATCTCTGAAAAAGACATGACGCTGCTTTGCGAATACCTCGATGACGCGCTGTCTATTACAGACCGCGCGAAATTTGAGAAGCGACTGCAGCAATCCCCCGGGCTAAAAGAAGCCCTGGAGGATATGATTGCTTTAAAGCACAGCATGCGCAGTTTGCCTTGCAAGCCGGTTCCTCATCAATTCACCCTTACACACAATGAGGCGAAAAAAGCCCGAAGAGGCCGCTTTTTGCTGCCAACCTTTGGTTGGGCGAGCGTGGTTTCCATGATCCTGCTGGCTGTCATTTTTGGCAGTGAGTTTATTTTTGCAAATTTCTCGGCTCCACAAACCGTCTCCGAACCAACCGCGATGGCACTGCAAAGTGAAGCTGCTCCCGAAAGTACTCTGAGAGAGTCTGACTCGGCGAGTGATCAGCCGGTGTACCTGCTCAACTGGGTATCCGTTGGCGGCAAGGGCGGCGGTGGCAGCGGAGGTGCCGCCTATGGAATGGGCGGTGGGATGGCTGGAACCTACGCTCAAGACCCAATGATGGTTGAACCAGCAGAGCCGGAAGGAATCATGATGGTTGAACCGACGCCAACGGAAGAAATACTTGCGCCAACTCCTACTCCAGCCCCTCCAGCCGAAGATAAGATCACCGTTGAACCGTTGATCTTTGGGGTCCACGAAGACCAGCTTGGGCAAGTCATCACGATCGAGCCTGATGAGAATCCGGAGCCCATGGTGGCTGCGGTTCAGGAGGTCATCGAACCGGCGAAAGGGCCGCTGATATCCACGAACGTAAAGCTGATCCTGGTTGGTCTGGCGGGCGCGTTTGGCTTGATTTGGCTGTTGCTAAAGTTCAGGCGATAAAAACTGCAACAATATAAGTAAAAAAAGTCCGGGACTTATTCCCGGACTTTTTAATTTGACTAATTCAGTTACAATCCCACAGCCTGTCGCAAAGCGTCGGCTCTGTCGGTTCGTTCCCAGGTCAGGTCGAGGTCATCGCGGCCGAAGTGCCCATAGGCTGCCAGTTGGCGGTAGATCGGGCGCAAGAGGTCGAGGTCGTGAATGATAGCGCGCGGTCGCAGGTCAAAGACCTTGGTGATAGCCGCGGCAATTTTGTCATCATCCACCAGACCCGTACCAAAAGTTTCCACGTTGATGCTCAGCGGGTGTGAGACGCCGATGGCATACGAAACCTGCACTTCGCAGCGTGCAGCCAAACCAGCCGCGACCACGTTTTTTGCCACCCAGCGGGCTGCATACGCCGCGGAACGATCAACCTTTGTCGGGTCCTTGCCGCTGAAAGCGCCGCCGCCGTGCCGTCCCATGCCGCCGTAAGTATCCACGATGATCTTCCGCCCAGTCAGACCAGCGTCTCCCATCGGACCGCCGATCACAAAGCGACCGGTAGGGTTGATGTAGATTTGGGTATTCTCGTCCAGTAGTTCAGCGGGAATGACAGCCTTGATCACGTGTTCGAGGATGTCCGCCTCGATGCGTTCGTGGCTGACTTCTTCGTGATCGAGTTTGTCGGCATGCTGGCTGGAAATAACGATGGTGTGGATGCGGACGGGTTTGCCGTAGTGATATTCCACGGTTACCTGGCTCTTGCCGTCTGGGTACATCCATTCCACGGTGCCGTTCTTGCGAACTTCTGCCATGCGGCGGGTGAGTTTGTGGGCATAGTAGATTGGCATTGGCATCAGGGTTTCGGTTTCATTGCAGGCAAAACCAAACATCATGCCCTGGTCGCCAGCGCCACCGGCTTCGATAAAGGCTTCGTTATAATCGATCGCTTCTTTGACGCCGTTCTGGTCCACACCGCGGGAAATATCGGGGCTCTGGTTTGCCAGCGCCACGAGCACGCCGCAAGTGGAGCCGTCGAAGCCCTTCTTGCCGCGATCATAGCCGATGCTGTTGACCACTTCGCGCACGAGGGCATCGATGTCGACATAGGTCTTGGTGGTTACTTCACCGTAGGTCAGCACGAAGCCGGTCTTAATGGCGGTTTCGCAGGCAACCCGGCTGGCTTTGTCTTCCTTGATCATGGCGTCCAGGATCGCATCGCTGATCTGGTCGCACATTTTGTCCGGATGACCTTCCGTGACCGATTCAGAAGTGAACAGGTACTTGGGTGATTTCATAAAAGATGTTGTCATTATTTTAACCTCCTCAGGTTACGAAAAAAATGCCCCTGCAAGTGAGGGGCATTCCGCGTGGTATGCTGTAGCCTCTCATCTTCCAGATTCTCTGCCGGAATTGGCACCATACGCTGGGTTGGTTGCCGAGGTTTCATAGGGCCGGTCCCTCCACCTCTCTGGATAAGAGTGCCGCAAGGGCTGTGTAATTGCATGTGTTATACCATAAGCTTTTCTGTCAGGCAAGTGGAAAAGCAGGCAATGTATGAGCATCCGTATGGTAGGGGGGCATGATACAAGGAGCGAAGATGATCGTAGTCGACCCGAAGACCAGCGAAGCTGGTCGCAACGGGGAGAGGGTGTTGTTATCGGTGGGATGCACTGACGCCCATTTATCTCACAAGTCAAACTAACACTCTCCCCCGCTTCGCGGACCCTCCCTCCAGGGAGGGCTTGCTCCCATCGCTTTCCATCTGGCATGATTAGGCGGATGTTCTAAAGCCCATCCGTACGGGGCTTGCCCACCTCTATCCCGATGTCGTCTCTCGTCATGCCGAAGGCTTTATTCCCACTTTGAATAAAAATAGGTTATGCTTAAGCGTCATACAAATACTGGAGGAAGTCGACATGATTGATGAACTGATAAGAGAGTCCAAGCAGCGCATGCAAGGCGCACTGGACGTGCTGGAAGACGATCTGATAGCCATCCGCACTGGTCGGGCTTCACCAGCTTTGATTGAAAGGCTCCAGGTTGAATATTATGGTTCCAACCTTTCGCTGATCCAACTTGCCACCATCAGTGTGCCCGAATCCCGTCAGCTGCTCATCCGTCCCTTTGATGCTTCATCATTCAAAGCCATTGAGCGTGCCATCCAGGCTTCGGACCTGGGTCTCACTCCAAACAGCGATGGCAAAGTGATCCGCCTGAACCTGCCGCCTCTCACGGAAGAGCGCCGGCGCGATTTGGTGAAGATGGTCCATTCCCGCCTTGAAGATTGCCGGGTCGCCATCCGCAACATCCGGCGTGACAGCCTCAAGGACATGCGGGAGTTCGAGAAGGAAAAAATGATTTCCGAAGACGAGCTCAAGAAAGGTGAGACCGAACTGCAGGATCTGACCAACGAAATGGTGGCTGAGGTGGACGTTATCGGCGACCGTAAAGAAAAAGAGATCATGGAATTCTGAGTATGTCCGAATCCGAAAGTCGCGTGCCGGTACATGTCGGCATCATCATGGATGGGAACGGTCGCTGGGCAAGGCAGCGGGGGTTGCCGCGGGCAGCCGGGCATCGCGCCGGAACAAAGAACCTGCGCCGCGTTATCCGTGCTGCTGCCGACGCTGGCATCAAGCACCTGACCTTCTATGCCTTCTCGACTGAAAACTGGAGTCGCCCCGAAGAAGAGGTGAGCGGTTTGATGGGACTTTTAGGCGAATTCATCGAAACGGAAACCCCCGAACTGCACAAGGAAGGCGCGCGCCTGCTGCATATCGGCCATCTCAAGCACCTCGAACCCAAATTGCGCAAGAAGATCGAAGACGCGATCGAATTGACCAAAAACAACACCCGGATTGACGTTATCCTGGCGTTCAGTTATGGCGGACGGGACGAGATCGTGACCGCGGTCAGGAAGATCGTTGCTTCGGGCATCCCGGCTGAGGAGATCACTCAACAAACCTTGTCCGATAACATGTTTACCGCGGGCATTCCTGATCCGGATCTGATCATCCGGACCTCAGGCGAGCTGCGCACCAGCAACTTTCTCACCTGGCAGAGCGTCTACAGCGAGTGGGCTTTTCCGAATGTATTATGGCCGGACTTTGACGAAGCTGCTCTCAAACAGGTTCTGGAAGACTTTTCCAAGCGTGACCGCCGCTTTGGCGGACTGAGCAAAAAGTAATGCTGCGCCAGCGGGCTCTTTCAGCCTTGATTTTCGTGCCCCTATTTTTGGGGCTGGCATGGCTTGGGGGGATTGCCTTTAACCTTTTTCTATTGATATTGTTGGGATTTGCGGGCTTTGAGTATGCCCGTATGCTGCAAAACTCAGGCTACAAAGTTTCTTACCCGCTTATCATTGCCGCAATTTGCGCGCTGGTTTTGCTGCGCATACTGACCACTGGTTGGGTGGAGCCGCTGGCGTGGACGGTAATCCTGATGTTGATGGGCATCTACAGCTTCTGGCAGTATGAGCACGGTGACGACAAAGCCTTCCTCAACCTGGGTTTGCAGGTTTTTGGCGTGTTCTATATCGGTGTATTGGGGGCGTATGGCGTTTCGCTTAATCAGGGCGAGCCGCACGGAAACCTGTGGATGCTGGTAACCATAGCCCTGGTTTGGCTGGTAGATGCCGGCGCATATCTGATTGGCACGCGCTTTGGAAAGCGCAAGATTGTCCTTAGGCTCAGCCCGAAAAAGACGCTTGAGGGTCTGATCGGCGGTACATTGGTGGGGCTGCTTTCGGGGGTGTTGATCGGTTGGGTCCTGCGAAAACCTTTGCCGGAGTTAGGGTTGCTCAATGGGGCAATCCTGGGCTTGATCCTGGGACCTGTGGCATTTTTTGGGGATACCCTGATGAGCCTGATCAAGCGCAGCCTGGGAGTGAAGGATACGGGGAACTTGATTCCAGGCCACGGCGGGGTGCTCGACCGCCTGGATTCAATGCTCTGGGCGATGGCGGTGGGGTATTATTTCATGTTGTTAGTTCTATAGAAAAATCCATTACAAAGCTGATGCAGCGCAAAGCCTCCCCCACCGCAAGAAAATCATCATTACGATACCCCTCGTGGATACCCAATAATGATGAGCGATCTCCAGTTGTTTTTTGGGAATGCAAAGAAAGTGCCGCAAAAAGGGAGTAATCAATACTACCGACGCGTTTGACAATATGATTGGGGGGGGTAGAATGAGATTTGAAATGGTTTCAATTGTTAAACAGGAGGTATAACATGAACCATAAGTTTACAATCAATCCACAAAAAACCAAAGCAAACATTGTCGTATCAGTTCTGATGATTATCTTGCTCTTTTCAATAAGTTCTCAGACTCTGTCGGGAATGGCAATGGATAATTCCCGAAAGTTGTCATATTGCACGGGTAGTGCATGTAATGGTTGCCTGCCGGGTTATTGGGGATGCGATGTCAATCCGACAACAGTAAGTTCAAGATATATCCTTTTACCAACTAACGTAGGGTACACTGAATTAAGATATCAGACAAATTGTAAGGCTTTTTGGTCGAGAACTACATTGTCGATTGGGGGATTGTCGGTTGGGGGATGTTGTATCGGCGCTACTTTAGATCGACAATTTCAAACCCCAGATTATTCTGTTGCCAGCGGATCACCTTTAAGTTCTGGACTATCGGTTTACACTTACATAGGCAATTCGCTGGATTCCAGTCGCACATGTGGGACAGCAGATGCAAACAATCCAGTTCCAGCGCCGGTTTACACAAATTGTGGAATCTTTATGACCAAGAGTAATTGAGGTAAAAATGAAAACAACAAAACAGCGAATAGTATCAATTCTATTGTATGCCCTTGTTATCGTTGGCATGGCATTTCTTTTGAACTTCTTAATGGGGAGTTTGAAAGCTGAAGTCTTAAAAGCCCAGCCGCTAAATGACCCGGAAGAAACTTTTCCAGCCATCTCTACATCTGAGCAGGAACCTCAGACAGTGCAATTCAACAACAAAATTACCGAATATGATGGATTAACCATGGAAGTCTTAAGTATGACCTCTTCGGGTAATGATGCAATTGTGGAAGTGCTTTGGGAATTGAAAGACTCTCGGGATTGGAAGATCAATAATGCCGTACTCGAAATTGATTCACAAGCATATTCGTATGGCGGATTCGACCTGGTTGAGGGCTTGTTCCATTATTCTGACGGAACGGCGTGTAAGATAGATATGCAGCAGTTGTCCGAAGAAGGTAATTGTGCAAGTGAATTTCGACAAGAGACACCGTACAGAATTGACAGATTGATCTTCGAAAATGTTCCAGGGGATTTCTGGAGCCGGTCAATCCAGTTGAGAATTCTTGGCATGGTTGCTTTCCCGAGTGAGAGCGAGTATTGCAAAGTGTTGAATATTGAACATATTCAAAATACGATGCAGGATGAATTTCCTGGGGTGGAATTGGAGTGTTTTCAGGAGGATGGCTTACAGGGTTATGCAATCAAAGAAAGCTCACCTTATGCTAAAGATGAAAAGGCTCTCGCTGTGCTGTCTGACCACGCAGGAAAAGCATTATTCGGAAATATGGCTGGAATTTGGAAATTTGATTTGACGGCAGATTAGCAGGGCAAAACAATCTACAACAACAGGCAGTGATAGGAATCCACATCATTGCCTGTTTTGATGTTCATTTAACGACATTTAATTTGGTTGAAAAACGCAACCGAAAAACCGATTTTACTCTCCCAACGCTGCGTCGACGATTTCGCGTGCTTCCTTCTGGATCTGCGTCAGGTGTTCGGCACTTTTCAGGCTCTCAGCGTAGATCTTGTAAATATCTTCCGTACCGGAAGGTCTGGCAGCGAACCAGCCGTTCTCCGTGACCACTTTCAACCCACCGATGGGAGCCCTGTTGCAGGTGGCAGCGTTGAGCTTCTCCAAAATGGGTTCGCCAGCCATCATTTCGACTCTCACCAGTTCAGGGGAAAGATTCCCCAAAATTGCCTTCTGTTTGGCATTCGCGGGCGCGTCCAGCCGGGCGTAGAAGCTGCCGCCGAGTTCCGCTTCCAGCGCCTGGTAGTGCAGACCAGGGTCCTTACCGGTCACAGCCAGGATCTCTGCCGCCAGCAGGTCAAGGATGATCCCATCCTTGTCGGTCGTCCAGGTCTGGCCGTTTTTCCGCAGGAAGGACGCGCCGGCGCTTTCCTCTCCGCCAAATCCAATGCTGCCATCCAGCAGCCCGGGAACAAACCACTTGAAGCCCACCGGCACCTCGCACAGTCTTCGCCCGATCTTGCGGGCAACCCGGTCGATGATCGAGCTTGAAACCAGAGTCTTCCCCACTGCGGCTGCCGCCGGCCAATCGGGACGGTGCTGGAAGAGGTACCAGATCGCCACGCTCAGGTAGTGGTTGGGGTTCATCAGCCCCACGCTGGGGGTGACGATGCCGTGGCGGTCAAAATCCACGTCGTTGCCGAAAGCGATATCGAAATTGTTTTTCAGCGCGACCAGGCTGGCCATCGCGTAGGGGGAAGAACAATCCATGCGGATCTTACCGTCCCTGTCCAGGGTCATGAAGGAGAAGGTCGGGTCAACGCGCTTGTTGACTACTTCCAGGTTGAGCCCGTACATCTCCGCCATCGGTTCCCAATAGGCTATGCCCGAACCACCCAGCGGATCAACCCCGATGTGGATGCCGGAGTCTGCGATTGCCTTCAGATCAACCACGTTGATCAGGTCCTTGATGTAGGGGTTCAGCAGGTCGATTTGCTTGGTTGTGTCGGCAGCCATGGCCTTGTTCAAGGGCATCCGGCGCACATCCAGCATGTCGTTGGCGATGATCTCATTGGCGCGGTTCTGGATCCACTTGGTGGTAACTGTGTCTGCGGGACCGCCATTAGGAGGGTTGTACTTGAAACCGCCATCCTCAGGAGGGTTGTGCGAAGGGGAAATGACGACCCCGTCTGCCTGCACGCCCTTATGGCTGGCATTCCAGGTCAGGATGGCGTGAGAAATAACCGGCGTGGGGGTATATTGATGGTTTTGATGGATGTGGATTTCCATCCCGTTGCCAGCGAAGACCTCAATGGCGGTGTAGAGCGCCGGTTCCGAGAGACCGTGACTGTCCATCCCCATAAAAAGAGGACCGCTGATGCCCTCACCCCGACGATATTCGTAGATCGCCTGGCTGATGGCTGCCACGTGGTCATCGTTGAAACTGCCATTCAGTGACGTGCCGCGGTGCCCAGAGGTGCCGAAAGCAACCGCCTGGGCTGGATTGCCCGGTTCGGGATGCTGCGTGTAGTAGGCTGAGATCAGGCGTGGGATGTTGATCAGCGATTCGATCGGCGCGGGTTTACCTGCAAGTGGATGAATACTCATGGTGTCTCCTCTTCTTTATCGGGCTTTTGCCCGCTGGATGATATTGTTTCTACCTGCCCCTTCAGTCTTCAATGCGGGATACTTCATTCTATCATGCCGCTTATCCCATTCCTGATGAACTTGGGAAAAGCACAAAAAACGCCCCGGAAAAAACTTTCCGGGGCGTTGGTGCGCTTGCCTTATAGGGAGCGGAAGCGCTTATTCAATAACGTAGATCAGGTTCACATCATAGGTAACGACGATCTGTCCGGCTGAGACAGGCACCGATGAGTAGGCATCCATCGTGCCGCCACCGCCCATGCCGTAAGGCGAATAGGGCTGCACGTAAGAGGCGTTGGACACGTTGATGGTCTGAATTTGACCCAATGTGACACCAGCTGTAGCGGCTGTTGCGAGCGCTTTTGTTTCGGCATCCTTGATGGCGAGGTCTCTTGCCTGGTCAAGGGCGGCCTGGCGGTTGGCGATATCAAAGTTGATACCGTAAATCTGGTTGGCACCGGCACTCAGTACGGCATCCAGGGTCTGGCTCAGCTTTGTCAGATCGCGCACGGCCACATACAGGGTATTCTCAACGGAGTAGCTCATGTAGCTGGGCTGACCCATCTGGTCATATTGCTGGATGGAGTAGACGTTGAAGTTGGCAGTCTGCATGTCCTTATCCTCAACACCCTTCGCCTTTAGCGCGTCGGTAATTGCGGTTGCCTGGGCGTTGTTGGCTGCAAGTGCGGACGAAACATCCTCTGCCTCACTGCGAACGCCAATGTTGATGTATGCCAGGTCTGGCACGAGCATGACCTTGCCGGTGCCGGTGACGCTCAAGGTGCGAAGCGGCGCCGAAGCAGATTGGGGGGAAGCGTTGGTTGCATCAGCTTGCTGCACTGGCAACATGGTACAAGCTGAAAGTCCCAGTATGGCGACTAACAGCAAAGCAATAAAAGTAAAGACGTGTTTCTTATTCATTTTTCTCCTATATGGTTATCAATCTGTGTTTTAAACGTTGAAGATGGCTTTTTTGTTCCATTTTGACGCGCCGGCTTGGATATAATAAGGAAACGTACTGCCCAAAAGGAGAATATGCCGCTAAACTACGCTCAGTTAGAACACAGCCAGGGTCAATTCGCGGCGCAATATGCCGCCTGGCAAGCGGAACAGGTTGAACGGGCTGGCATCCTGAGGAGCCTGCTCACGGATGCCGCTGCGGATCCTGACCTTCTGCGCCGGGCAATTGAGGAAGCTGAACAACAGTTGACCAACCTTTACCTGGCGAAACCGACCAACGAGCCCATCCTGACCCACCGCCCACTGCCCCAGGCTCCGCAGAGTTACACGCTGATAGCAGCCGATGGCTCGCAGATCGTCCCCAGCCGGCATCGCGCTTTGCAGTTTGGCGTGGTCAATGTGGGCTTGATCAAGGCGCATATTGGCAGCGGAGAAGCACCCGAGATCCGTGTGGAGACCGAGTTGCTCGCCTTGGACCAGATCCAGACGGATGAGGGGGCGCTGATCGGCGAGGATGAGGTAGCACTCCTGCGCGACCTGGCAGAGCGTAAACTGATCCGCGAGGCTGTCTCGCCGGACGACCTCGAGCCCATCATTACCCTCACCGATGGTCCGCTGGACGTCTTCTATCGCTCCACCATCCAGGGAGACCGGGGTCAGGAGGTGCAGCGGGAAGTGTTTGAAATTGACCAGGATCTGCGGCGACGCGGAGTGGTGACCGCCGGATATATTGATAAACCCGGTTCTGCCATGCTCAGCCGCATGCTGGCGATCTTTGAGTGCAAGCGCAATTACTTGCCGCTCGAATCCAACAATAAAAAACTCAACCTGGGTGACCGCTTTATCCTGCGGGATATCCTGCAGCATCCCGGTGAACGATCCGCGATCTTCGAAGCCATCACCCGCAGTGCCAGGAAGCCTGCCAACAGCTTGCCGGTTGCATTCTTTTACTTGAACGTTAGCAATGCTGAAACTGAACCCTGTCTGGTTCGCCTCGAATTCCCGCTGTGGGTCAGCGAGGTGCCAGGCTTGGTGGACACACTGCACGCTGTCATCTACAAAGAAGCCCAGGTGATCGACTCTCATCCCTATCCCTATCTCTTGCACCGTTCCCATGAGCTGGCAGTGGTCAAACGCATCGAAACGGATGATATTGAAGTGATGCTGCAGAGCCAACTTGACCCTGCGATCCGTGTTAACCAGCAGCGTTCCAATAAAGACTACCTGAAAGGACTATCATGAGCGATTCGTCCCGTTCAATCCCCATCGGCAAGCTGCTGCGCGCTGACAACAGCCAGTTTGTGGCAGGCTGCCGCGTGAGAGAGTTGGAAACCCCAGCGTTTGGTTCGCTGGTGCGAGCCTCCCTGGAAGATCAGACCGATGTTTACGGATTGATCACCAATATCAGCATCAATGATGACGGGCTGGTGCGCCAGCTTGTCTCGGGGGTGAGCATCCCCGGGGAATACACCGCTGACAACCGCTACAACCGCAACCTGCCGGTTGAGATTCACGTGCTCACGATTGGCTATGGAAGTGATGGCCAGGTTTATCATCAATTGCCACCGCGTCCGCCGCTCAGCCTGGACCAACTTTTCCTGTGCGGCTCGGACGAAGTGGCGCGCTTCACCAGCCATGGCTGCTCCTACCTGCGGCACATCTTGCGCCTTGTGGACCAGCCGGTTGAAGAACTTCTCGTGGCGCACCTCTCCCAGGCTCGCCGCGTGCAGGACTCGTTGGGCAATCCCGATTGGTATGAGGCAGCCTGCCAGAGGTTGATCGTCCTGCTAAGAGATGATTACTTGCGCCTGACCCAGGTGTTGGACGCGCTATCGGAACTGGAGTAATGCAAGATGGAACAAAGAGCAGATTTCAGCAATGACAACCCGCCCATCGGATTTGTGACCGGAGGCGGGCTTGAAGCCAACCTGCAGGTAAAACTGACCGTGCCGGCGCAAACGGTCCAGGAAGGAGCGTTCGTGGTGATGGATAGCGGCACCCTGCGCTTCTACGGGCTGGTGACGGACCTCCAACTGGCAGCCGTCGACCCCAACTATGCCAGCCAGCTCAATAGCGAACGCTTCAGCCCGCGCCTGGGGCAATACCTCAACCAGAACACGCTCTACACCAACCTGGCGGTCATGCCTGCCCTGATGCTGGACAAAGGCCCGGACCCAACCAGCCCGGAGTATGCCGCCTGGGCGCAAAACCGACCCGAGAAAACGATACCGATCACGGTGAAAACTGTGCCGGATCACCATGCGCCTGTCAAACTGGCAAATGCCGAAGATATCGCCCAGATATTTGGCAGGGAGGACGGCAAAACCATCTTCCGCGTCGGTGAGACGCGCGAACAGGGGCACTCGGTCTGCCTGAACCTGGAAAAATTCGTCCAGCGTTCGTCGGGCATTTTCGGCACGACCGGTTCGGGCAAGTCCTTTCTGGCGCGCATGATCCTGGCGGGTCTGATCCATGCCAACAACGCATCCACCCTGATCTTTGACATGCACAATGAGTATGGTCCCCCAAGCACCTCTTCTGATACCGGCAAGCCGGTCAGCGGGCTCAAGGAGCAATTCACGGCACGCGTGCGATTGGTGGGGTTGGGCGCCGGTACGGATTTTGGTGCGCTCCACGCTGATTTCAACCTCGAAATCGCCTACAAGGACCTCACTCCGGAAGATATCCTGCAGTTGAGCCAGACCCTCAACCTCAAGGAAACCACCGCCACCACGCTGGATGCCCTGCAGAACAGCTTCGGCGAGGATTGGTTCACCGCCTTCATGCAAATGCGCGGAAAAGCAACCGAAGAAGACGAGGAAGGCAAGCGCCGTCCGGCAGCCGACAGCGTGGAAGCCTGGGCAAACGAAGCCGGCGTGCACGTCGGGGCAGCGGAAGGCTTGCGCAGCAAACTCAGCCGCCTGATGAACCGACCCTACCTGGTGGACAGCCCCGCGAGCAACGGCCTGGCGGAGATCATTGATAACCTCCAGGCTGGGCGGCATGTAATCCTCTCCTTTGGTCGCTACGATTCCGAGCTCGATTACCTGCTGGTCACCAACCTGATCACCCGTAAGATCCGCGACACTTGGGAGGCTGCCACCAGCCAATACCACAAGGACAAAAAGAAGGAGCCCCGTCCGCTGGTGGTGGTGGTCGAGGAAGCTCATAAGCTGCTCAACCGCGAAATGGCATCACAGACCATCTTCAGCACCATCGCGCGAGAAATGCGCAAGTATTACGTGACCCTGTTGATCATCGACCAGCGCCCTTCGCAGATCTACGACGAGGTCATGTCGCAGCTTGGCACGCGCATCTCTGGAGCTCTTGGGGATGAGGACGATATCAACGCGGTGCTCAGTGGTCTGGCAGGGCGCAACGCCCTGCGTGGCATGCTTGCCAAGCTGCAGCCAAAAGAGGAAGTCTTGATGCTCGGTTGGGGCGTGCCCATGCCTATTCCGATCCGTTCACGGCGCTATGATGATAAATTCTGGCAGGAGATCCACAAAGACGAACTGCCGAAACCTGGAACTACAGCAGATTACAACAAGTTTTTGGGGTTGGGCGGCGATGATACCGATTAAACTGCGCATCACCGGCTTTACTTCCTACCGCAAACCAGTTGAAATCGATTTTTCCGGTTTTGACCTGGCATGTATTTCCGGACCGAATGGCGCCGGGAAATCCTCCCTGCTGGATGCCATCACGTATGCGCTTTATGGCGAAGCCCGCCGTCGCGATGACGCCATCATCAACACCGGCTCGCCCAAGGCGGAAGTGCAGCTGGATTTTGAGTACGAGAACCAAACTTACCGGATCTTGCGGAGCATCACCCGTGGCAAAGGCAGCCAGCTTGATTTCATGATCCTGAACCCGGGCAAGGGGTCACAAGGTGAATGGAAGACCCTGACCGAGCAGAACATGCGCACCACCCAGGCAAAGATCGAGAATACGCTGCGGCTGGACTATGAGACCTTCGTCAACGCCTCGTTCTTTTTGCAGGGCAAGGCTGATTCCTTTGCCACGCAGCGTCCCGCTGACCGCAAGAAGATCCTTTCGAGCATCCTCGGGCTGGACCAATGGGAGGTGTACCAGGAATTCACCAAGACCCGCATCCGTGATGCCAAAACGGACCTGGAGGTCCAGGAACGCAAGCTGGCTGAGATCCAGGCGGAGCTCGACCAGGAGGCGCTAAAACGCGCAGAATACCAGGCTGCTGAGCAGGAATTTAAGGCGGTTTCAGCGGAAGTGGAGCTGCAAACAGCACGCTACCAACAGCAATTGGCGCAAAAGGAAAAACTGGACGCGCAGCAGCAAACGGTGAGAGCGCTTGGCAGTCAGCTGGCAGCTGCCCAAAACCGCATCGAGAGCTTCGAGCGGCAGAAATCTGAGCGATTGACGCGCCTGCAGACCCATCAGAACACCCTAGCCCGCGCGGAGGAGATCAAAGCCGCCTTTGATGCCTACAACCGCCTGCTGGAGCAGCTTCGCCAGGCAGATGCCCAGGCGGAACAATTCCGCCCGATCGAAAGCGAGCTCAAAGCCTTCCGTCAGCAGCTCGAAGTTGAGAAGCAGCGCCTCACCACGACCGCCGAACACCTGCGCCAGGAGGAAGCCCGTATCACGCAGGCTGGTGCGGATGCCCATGCGTTTGAGCAACAGAAGCAGGACATTGAACAAATAGTGCTCACGCTAACCCAGGAAATCAACAACGCCTCTGACCTGGAGAGTTTGCTGGCAGAGCTTGACGCCAGAAAGAAAGACCTGGTTTCTGAGAACGGCGAGTTGAAAGCGCGCATGCAGGATCTGCGTGAACGCATCGATCAATTGGCGCAGGTTGCAGGCGCAGTTTGCCCCCTGTGCGGTCAACCGCTCACGGAAGAGCACCGCGCTGAACTGCGCGCTGATCTGACCGCCAAAGGCACTTCTCTGGGGGACCAGCACCGTGCCAACAAGAAGGCGGTCGAAGATGCCGAGGCTGAGGAAGAGGCTCTGCGCCAGGCACGCCGCAATCTCGAAAAATACAAGACCGAATTGCTGCAGTACCAAAACGAGATCGCCAAGATTGATCTGCGCCTGCAAGAAATTCGAAGGAATGAGCAGACCTGGCTGGCTGAGGGCGCCAAAAACCTGGCAAAGGCAGAGGAATTGCTGACGGCGAATGACTACCTGCCTGAGGTCAGGGTCAAAATTGCTGAAGAAGAAGCACGGCTGGCTGAACTGGGTTATGATGCCCGCGCGCATCAGCAGCTCAAAGCAGAAGAAGCCGCGGCAAGGCCTGCAGTGGAGGCTTACAACCGCCTGCAAACTGCGCAAAGCGCGGTGGAAGAGCTGCAGGCTGGCTTGGCAGACCTGAACGAAAGCCTACAGAATGCAGAAGCGGAAAAGGCGCGCATCCGAACAGATTATGATGCCAAGGCGGCTGAACTGGCTGCTGCCCAGGCGGGCTTGCCGGATATTGACCAGACCCAGGCTGCGTTAACTACTGCCAAGTTGGCGGTCTCAAAGGTGCAGATACGCCTGGGAGGGATCCGCCAGCAGCTTGCCACGATCGAGCAGCAAAAACAAAACCTCATCACCATTCGGCAAAGCGCCGAGACCACCCGCCGCACGATCCGCGACCTCGAACAGGTCCAAAAGGCGTTTGGCAAGGATGGGGTGCCCGCGATGCTGATCGAAGAGGCGATCCCGGAATTGGAAGACCAGGCGAATGATATCCTCAGTCGGCTCTCGGATCATACTATGAGCGTCAGCTTCCCGACCCAACGCGAGTTCAAGGATGCCAAACGTACTGACAAGCGCGAGACGCTCGATATCCGGATCAGTGATGGCGGATCTGTAAGGGATTATGAAACCTTCAGCGGGGGCGAAGCCTTCAGGATCAACTTTGCCATCCGGCTGGCACTTTCACGTGTGCTGGCGAAACGCGCTGGTGCCAAACTGCAGACGCTGGTGATCGATGAGGGATTTGGCAACCAGGATGCGCAGGGGCGGCAGCGTTTGGTGGAAGCCATCAACCTGATCCGCCCGGATTTCAGGAAGATCCTGATCATCACCCACATTGAAGAGCTTAAGGACTTCTTCCCGGACCGGATCGAAGTTTCCAAAACGCCCGAAGGCTCCCAGGCAGAAGTTTTAGTCTCGTAGCGTTTTCAGATATGGCGGGGGCTTGTTGTACGGTCGTGGTGCTCTGTACGGTGGGGGATTGCTCCCACCGCATCGTTTATTTTCCGAGCAATTCACCCACCATTAAAAATGGTAGTGGTAGGTTGGGTGGAGCGATAACGGGTCATAGACATCAACTCGGTTAATTGAGCGCAACCCAACATAATCCAGAAGGTCGCTGGTGTTGGGTTCCGCGACGAGTCGCTCCACCCAACCTACATTTGACCTGCGTCTGAGACGTTATAGATAAGAATAAATCTGTCAGATCCTTCGCTTCGCTCAGGATGATTGAAGCGCATTCCGAACTACAATTCACCTACTACTCTGCTTTGATCTTTACCAGTGCCAGGGTTGAGAACAGGAACAGGAAGCCGTAAAGCCCCATCAGCAGCACATATCCAGCGCCATCGCCAATCGGTCCGCCGATATAGGCACCAACTGCGCCCGCTCCCGCGCCAGCCAGGTTCGAGATCCCCAGCCAGCGTCCGGCTTCCTCCTTGGGCACGATCGAAGTCCCGAGCGCCCAGTTCGAGGAGAAGAAAGCGCCAGTCGCCAGCCCGATCAGCACCCCGCCGACGAACATGACAGGCATGGTGCTCGACAGGATTACAATCACCGTCCCCAGGGTCGCCAGCAGCCCGCTGACTAATAAGAGCTGTTTGGCACCGAATTTGTCCGTCAGCCAACCGGAAGGGATCGAGATCATCAAAATGGCTACTCCAACCACCATCATCAGCAAGGATGCCGGCTGAGCTGCTGCCTTCCCCTGCAGATCCGGGAAACGTTCCTGGATGAAATACAACACAAAGCTGGCAAGGTTGTTGGCTCCCACCAGAAATGCCAGGCGGTTGACCACCCACCAGGTGAAGCTGGGCCGTTTGGCTGCTTCTTTCCCCAAGCTGATCCGCACCGAGGCAATTACGCCCAATCCCACAGCCAGCAGCATGCCTGCCACGCCCACCACACCGACGAGCACCAGCGACAAAGAGCCCTTAAGCGCCAGGAGAAGCGGAACGAGCCAGCGTACCCCCATCCCGATCACTACTATCACCAGGGTAAACAGCCCGGTCATAGCCACCAGCCGCAGGATGCCCGTCCAGTCCATCGGTTTGGCTGGCTGCTTTAACGGCGTTTCCCTGACCATCATCGTCAGGGCGGTCGCCAGCACGAACACTGCGATGATCGAAAGAATTGCCGCCCAAATATTGCCGGCTGAGACCATTTTGGAAATGGTAAATGCCACGATGATCAGGGGCAGGGGTAATTCGAAGAAGGCTTTGATGCCCGAGTATCTGCCGCGCTGCGAAGGCGGCACAAGGTCCGGGATCAAGCCCTGGGCAGCCCCATGCCCGATGTTAGAGAAGACCATCGAGAGGACGATCACCGTAAAGAGCGCCCAATATCCGGTCATGCCGTCCATGCTGCCGGCAATCCAGCCCACGCCGAGGAACGCGATGATCTCCAGCACGGTGCTGAGCAGAATGAAGGGTCTTCGCCTTCCAAAGCGGGAGGTGTTGTGGTCGGAGAGCATGCCGGCAACCGACTGCACCAGCAGCGCAACCATCAACGAAACCAGGCGCAGGTTGCCGTAACTGGTTCCCTTGGTCGCCTCACCAACGAACTGCTGCACCAAAAGCGGAACGATCAGCGGCGTCATGGTCTGGCTGCGCAGCGTCAGCGCAAAAAAGTAGATATTGATCGTGATGGCGTCGTACCATTGCAGAGGTTTTTGGGCGGGTGTCTCACTCATGGAAGTCTCCAACTCAGGGTTTGTTAGGAAGCAGAGGATTGCGAAAACCGTGTTCAACTTCCCACGGGTAGATGATATGGGCATCGGTCGTCGCGCCGAAATAGTCAGGTTTACTCGAATCAAACAGGTTACGATAAGGATTGAAGTGCAAAACACAGGTGGACGGCAGTCCGCCGGCTGCCGCCACACGCTTTCGCACCGCTGTGATGGTCCGCCCGGAGCCCCAGACGTCATCCACGATCAACACGCGTTCACCGTTTAAGGCGGCGTTATCCGGAAACTGCAGAAACTTGGGCCACGCCAGGTAAGGTGATTTGGGCTGACCGGGGCTTTCGTGAGGTTCAAAAAAATCGATGGAAGCGATGTAAATGTTGCGGATGTCCATGGCTTCAGCCAGGAAACCTCCCGGCACGATGCCCCCACGCGTGATCATCAGCAGCACGTTGTATTTGTGATCAAATTGCTGCAAGAGGTTGTCGATGAGGCGGTGCACATCCTCCCAAGTGATTAATTCCTGGCGTTGGTTCATATAAAATCTCCAAATTGACTGGTTTTACAGCTTGTAAAGAGACTCACGGGGTAATTATAGCAGGTCAGTGGGATCAATTTGCACCTGCCAGCCGCGTAAGGGTAAGGCATCCAACAAGGGCAGCGGATCAGGACCGCGCAGGATGATCTGCCAGCGGAATTGACCGCCAATCTTGCGATAATAGGCTGGAACCGGACCGATAAAGTCGGTTTGGCGCATCTGCCGGGCAGAAATCTCAACCCTGAGCAAATCAGCCATGGTCTGCGCCTGGTTTTGCGCCCTGGTTTCAGAAGGATCACGGTATTCCATTCGGATCAGGCGCGAATAAGGCGGATAGTTGAGCGTCTTGCGCTGTTCAAGCTCTTGCTGGTAAAAGAGTTCGAAATCGTGATGGGATGCAGCCTGGATTACGTAATTTTCAGGCTGGTAGGTCTGCAGCACCACCTGCCCGCCCAGTGGGCTCCTGCCAGCCCGACCGGCAACCTGCGTGAGCACCTGGAAGCTGCGTTCAGCCGCGCGATAGTCAGGCAGATTCAGGCCAACCTCCGCCAGCACGATCCCAACCAGTGTCACCAGCGGCAGATCCAGACCCTTGGCAAGCATTTGCGTGCCAATCAGGATGTCTGCCCGGTGGGCGCTGAAATGCGAGAGAATTAATTCGTGCTCGCCTTTGTGGCGGGTTGTGTCGGCGTCCCAACGCAGAAGCCGCGCGTCGGGGAATTCTTTCTGCACCACTTCTTCGAGGCGTTCGGTTCCCAACCCCAGTTGGCGGATCTGGCTGCTGCCGCACCTGGGGCATTTTTTGGGCATTTGGCGGGTGTAATCACATAGATGACAGATCAAGCCCTGCCTGGAACCGTGGTACACCAGCGGTTGGTCGTCGCGCGGGCATTGCAGCGTATAGCCGCATTCCCGGCAGAAGACGTAGGTTGCTTTGCCGCGTCGGTTCAGGAACAAGATCGCCTGCTGCCCGGCTTGCAGGGTCAGGGCAAGCTTGTCGCGCAGGGTTTTGGAAAGCACGCTGCTGTTGCCAGCGCGCAGCTCCGCGCGCATATCCACCACGTTCACCTTCGGGAGGTCCAGCGTCAGCAGCTCATCAGGACTGCCCGGTTTGGAAACCTCAGAGCGGTGTGCCAGGATGCGGTTTGGCAGGCTCAGCAGTTTGATCTCGCCCCGCAGGGCATTAAAATACTGGGTTACGCGCGGAGTGGCGCTGCCCATGATCAGATTCGCGCCGCTCAGCTTGGCCACTGTTTCCGCCGTTTCCACGGCATGGTAGAAAGGCTCACGCTCGGTTTCATCGTACGAGTCATGGTCACATTCGTCGATGGCGATCAATCCCAGGTTGGGCAGGGGCACGAACAGCGCGCTGCGCGAGCCGACAATTAGCTTCAGTTCGCCGCTGCGGGCTCTGCGCCAGGTGTCGTAGCGTTCGCCATCCGAGAGCTTGGAGTGGTACAGCCCTACCTGGTTGGGGAAGCGCGCCATAAAACGCCGCACTGTTTGGGGAGTCATGGCAATTTCCGGTACCATCATCAGCACCTGGCGTCCCTGCGCCAGCATTTCGGCGGCCGCCCGCAGGTAGATCTCGGTCTTCCCCGATCCGGTTACGCCATGCAATAGATAGGGTTTTTGACCTGGCTGCCCCAATCCCAGCTTAATTTCATTCCAAGCGGCATCCTGGTCTGCGGTGAGAGTTGGGATGACGTCCGGCTTGACCTGGATCTCCTCAAGGGGATCGCGCCAGACCTCGGTCTCGTTGAAGTGTAATAAACCGGCTTCAGCAAGGAACTTCAAGTCGTTGTAATTCGCGCCGGTTTCGGCATAGATCCACGAGAAATCGATCGGAAAGGCTTCCCGTGCCAGTAGATCCAACACCTTTTTCCGCCGCTGCCGGGTAGTGTCATTTTTCCCGAGCTGCTCGAGGGCGACGGATGCAATCTCTGAAGGAGGTAAGGAAAGCGATGCGGTGCGCAGCGTTTTTGGCGCGATGCCTGGTGGGGGCAGCACGTTGCCCGTGCGCACGAGCCCTGCTGAGCGCAGGCTCTCCAGGCTGCCGCGCCACTCAATCTCGCCAAAAGCATGGTCCAGCTGCCTACCGCGCAGGGGTCCGCGTTCTTTTAGCAGCTTCAGAAGTCGTTTTTGCACGGGCTTGAAGGCGCCTTCATCGCAGCCTTCCTGTGCGGTAAGCGTGGCAACGATGTCTGCCCGGCGTGAGAAACCAACCGGGATCATCAGATTAACACAAGCGCCAAGCGGCGCGTACCAGGCTTCCGCCATCCACTTTGCGAGGTTGAGCTGCGTTTCGGTCAGAACGGTATCTTCGGATAAGACTGCCTGGATTGGAAGCAGTCCTTTAACATCGCTTTCATCCAGCAAGCTCAGTACCACGCCTTGCACAACCTGCTTGCCAAAAGGCACTGCCACCAGGCAGCCAGGTTGAAGCCCCTCACCAATGTTTTCCGGGACCAGGTAGGTGTAGCTTTTGTCTATCTGAGCCAGGTTGATGCTGACATCGGCGTAAGGTTTCAAGCGAGACCTGCCATCAGGGGGTGATGATCACCAGGAAATCAGCAGCGAAGTACATCCGGTTGAACTGATTGTTGGGGATATCCGTATTGTTGACCAGGTAATCCTTCCAGACGTTTGCCTGGGTGCTTTGTCCGGTCATCTGGTCGAACTCGTTGAAGCTGAAGAAAGGTTGGAATCGGGCTGCAGAGGCGCTCACCCGGTCCATGTCGATGTAGATCTGGGTCCATCCGTCGGGGTCCAGGATAATGGGATGGTCTGCCAGCACGATCACCTGGTCCGGCAGATTGCGCAGGGTCGCTTCAAAGTCCGGCAGGCGCACGGTCTCGAAGAGCGGCGCGCGCTGATCCAGCGGCAGGCTCCAGTCCTGGTGCAGCTTCCAAGGTTCAAAGAGTGCGTCGGACTTTTGCGTCCGCAGGCTGATATAGGAGGAACCATCTGCCGGCATACCGGCAATCGGGATGTTCTGCCCGAACAAACCTGTAAGAACCAGTTTGACTTCCAGGTTGGTTTCGTCGAAGACGTGCCTGACCCGCAGATAGTAAACGGTCACATCCTCACCGAGAATCTTGACCGTCTCGCTATGGATACCGCGATCCATCAGCTGGAAGCTGATCATGGCGCTGAGATTGCGCAGGCTTCCATCTTCGCGGGTGTCCTTGCGCGTGATGTAATGATAACCATAGTCCACCGTTGTCTGCCCGCCGGCAGTCAGAGGGAAGAGCGTCGCCAGCCGGGTGGGAATGGGGGTGGGAGTAGCGGTGCTTGTTGGGGTTGGGACGGGGGTATCGGTTGGAGTTGCGGTGGCGGTGGGGGTCATCGTTACCGTGGGCAACTGCGTTGGGGTTTGCGAAGGGGTGGGCGTGATGCTGGCGGTCGGCAACTGAGTAGGCAGCGCGGTTGGTCTGCCCTGGAGCGGTTTCTGGCAACCAGCCAGGCTCAGCGCAAGCAGGATCAGTAACAGCGAGACTGCAATGATCCCCCCTTTGCGTTTACGCATCTTTTGTCCCCTTTCCGGTGGAAATAACCGCCGAAAGGTAGCCCACCACGCTGCTTTTATCGCCCGTGACAGCCGCGGAAGTGCGGTAGTCGGCGATGGTCACCTGGTCTGCCCCCAGCAAGTGCGAGGTCTGCAGCACGGTTGCCATCGGGGCGAGCCCGCAGGCTTCCATTTCGCCGAGCTGTTTATGCTTGTAAAACTTTTCGAGCTCGAATTCCCTGACAGCCTGGGCAAGATTGCCATCCAGACGGTTGGCAACGCGTTCGGAGTAAAAGTGCGATAGATCACTTGAGGCAACCAGTAAAGTGGTTTCCTCCGGTCGGAAGTTGCGGATCAGTTTGAACAGGGCAGTAGATAATAACCGCACTAAAGACGCAGACTGCTCTACCATCATCAGTGGGATAAGTTCAAACCCTTGCGGCAGGACCGTCTGTAAAAATGGTAGTTCAATCTCCAACGAGTGTTCCTGGTCCCTTCGCACCGAAGCGAGCTCAAGCCCGCCTTCTTCGTCTAAAAGCGTGTTTAGTTTGCTTAGAGTTGTATGATCCACCGGCACGAGCCCAAGCGGCGTGGCATAGGCGTCATGACCGGAGGTGAGCAACGGCTGGCGGTAAGGCTGATGGGAAGGGGAGAGCACGATCACACGGCGAAAATGCCTGCCCCTGAGAGCTTTGAAGGCATGCGCAGCCGTTAGCCCGGAATAGATATAACCGGCATGGGGCACGATCAGTCCCACTGGCTGCCCCTCGAATTCCGGTACAACAGCCTCTTCCAGGAAGCCTTCGATTGTCCTGTGCAGTAAATCAGGTATACCGGGGTACCAGCTTCCGGCGATGGGCGAAGGGCGTGGGTCAGTCAGCTCTGCGGGTTCCATGGCTTAATTGTAGCACGCACAGGGCGAGAGGGGCAGTCTTTAATGAACATGACCTCGCCTTTTGAATGCGAGGTCTTTGTTTTGCCTGGTGCCAGTCTGTCAGGTCGTGACTGGTGTTACTTCTTTTTGGAAAGGTATTCCAGGCGAGCCTGGTCGAAATAGGTATTGTAATCTGTCCACAACCTGACCAACTGGTGAAGTTCTTCAGCAGAATGCTCCTGCAGGAACTTTTTGAAAGAATCTTCGATGCTTACGACGATCTCCTTGATCACTTTTTGACCTTTTTCGGTCAACGAGATCGTCCAGACCCGGCGATCATCGGTGCTGCGTTCCCGCTGCAACAAGGAATCGCGTTCGAGCGATTGGCATACGCGGCTGAGGTTGCCAGGGTTCATGCCCATGATCTCCGCCAGATCACTCAAACGAACTCGTTCCTGGATGAAGATTTGAAGCATGGTGCGACCTTGAAGACGCGATAGTTTGTTACGTGAGCTAAACTCGGTCATCAAGAATTCGGTGTTTACGGAAGCATCGCGCAGCAAGTCCCAGATACGCAAGCTAAGATCTTTTTCTTCCATGATTCTCCTAAGTATTGTCCAATGAGATGTTTTTGTCTGACAATTATATGCACAATGGCAGATAATTGGTCGTTTTAGTACAACGATTAAGAATTCAGGGAAGGGTATTCACTTTGGCTCGGATCAGAAGGAAGCCGGCGGTACCGGTCATGCCGAGTTCTTTGCGCAGCTTGTCGTTGGTCAGATCGGCAAACAATCCCAGGCTTGGCCGGCGTGGATCGTAGAGCATTTCCTCTTGGATCACAAACCCATCGCCTTTGTTAATATTGGTGACACTGTAGGCTCTGCCGCGGTCATCCACTCTTGTTACCACCAGCATATGGTCAAAGCCATCGTATTTGGAGATACCTTTACGCACAAACAGGTAGAGCCAGTCTCCAGGTTGGAGCGGATTTTTTTCCCAATCATACGTGCCAATGCTTTCCTCAACACGGATATAGTCGTATTCGGATTGTGGGAAGAATTTTTGATCGAGCGTAACGAGGCCATGGCATTCGGGGATTTCTTCGCGGGGGCAAAGCAGCCACATGTCGTGCGGGTTGGCATCCTGAGGCAGGTAACCGCCATCGCGCAGGATAGCGACCGTCAGCGGTCCGCAGGCGTTATCGGCTGACTCATGCGGGTCGGAAGCGAAATTGATCTCACGCGCGACGAGGTCGGCTTCTTCTGCTGTGTTTGCCAGGTAGTGCAGGCTGGCTTGATAAAGGTTGGCTTCGCGCCGCTGCCTGAGAGTGAGCGTTGGGGTTGGCGGAATGGGCGTGGGACTTGGGATAAGCGTAGGCATGCTGGTTGGGGCAGGCGTGGCAGTTGCGGTTGGCACCGTGGTGGGAGTGTGGGTCGCCGGCTGCAGCGTGGCAGTCGGGTTTGGCGCGATTGTGCTCACCGCGCAAGCGGAAAGCGCCAGCAGGCAGATCAGCATCACGTGCAAATTTTGAAGTCTCATTGCAGAAAGTCCCAGGGGTTCACGCGCCCGTATTCGTCGCTGCGCAGTTCGAAGTGCAGGTGCACGCCTTCAGCCTCGCCGGTGTCGCCCATGCTGCCCAGTTTGTCTCCGGCATAGACTTCCTGTCCGCAGACTACATCGACTTCAGCCAGGTGGGCATACAGCGATTGCCAGCCAGATCCGTGGTCCACAACCACCATGTTGCCATAGCCCCAATCATTCCAACCAGCATAGACCACAACTCCGTTGTCGACTGCTTTCACAGGATCGCCCATTTTCCCCCGGAGGTCAATGCCAAGGTGGTTTGCCGAAGGGGCGTAATCGTAGCCGGAGAGAGTGTGGTCCTCCACAGGCCAGCGGAAGTTGAGCGTTCCAACCACGCCGTCGTAACTTCCCGTACAGGCTCCGGGTCCCACGTTAACTGCTGTTGCCGGCTCTTCGCGCGTGATGCGCGGCGTGCGCCAGTCGGTAAACTCGCCCTTCCCACCCGGCACTACCAGCATGGTACCCGGAGCGATATTCGGAGAGGAATAGTCGCCTATTGTGGCAGCCGCGAGATGATTCCCGGGGTAATTAACGATCGCATCCGGCATCACCTGGTAGTACTCAGCCACGCCGTTCAACCCTTCGCCGGCACTCCAGCGGTGCAGGGTGCCATCCACAGGCGAGATCAGCAATTGTTGCCCGGGGAAGATGAAATGTGGGTCATCTCCAAGCGTGTAGCGATTGCTCCAGAGCACGGTTTCCGGGCGGAGATTGAAACGCTCGGCAATGGAAAAGAGATTATCACCGGCTTGCACGGTGTAGCTGATAATTTCGGTGCGGGCACGCATTGGCAGAATCGTATCCGGGTTCAACTCCCGCCTGATCGCGTCACTTTCCGCGGCAGGTTCTGCTGCCTGTGAAAAGAGAGCTGCTGCCTCTGAAGATCTGGATTGTGTCGCGACGACAGCCTTGACTTCTGCGGCTCTTCGACCTTCCACGCTGACGTAATACCTGCTCATCACCCACACCACCAGCGCCATCATCAGCGCCGTCGCTACCAGCGTCAGACCGCGCATCGCGGCGGGTTCAAGCCCCAGTTGCCTGATGCGTTCCCATATACTCTGCTTTCCAGTTTGGGTGATTTGCTCGTCTTTTTGCTGCATGCCACGATGATATCACGAGTCCAATAAGCCTGTTTTAGCTGAATAAGGCACCTATTCCTGCAGATGCGCCATCAATCCTGAACGCATTTTTTCCGGCTCCGACCGATCGATCACGATAGTGCTCAAGCCTTGCCAGCTTGCGTAAGCCCGCAGAGTTTTAGCCAGTCCCCTGGTCAAAGCAGCCGTGATGCGAATGCCCGGTTCCAAATAGAGGCTGATAACCTGCAGGCGTCCCTCTTTGCGCCAGGCTTTGGCGTCCAGCCTGCCGATGATCTGCCCCTGGTGCAAAATCGGCAGCACAAAGTAGCCATACTTACGCTTGGGGGCAGGCGTGTAGCACTCGATGGAATATTCAAAATCAAACAGATCTTTGGTACGACCACGATCACTAATGAGCGGGTCGAAAGGTGAAAGGATGGTGGTATGCGTGGCGGCGAATGAGCCCGCAAGTGCTGCTTCCAACAAGGGCTCATTTTCCGCGTGGACGTAGAAAGGACCGCCCCTGACCCCTTCGACTCTAACCGGAAAGATGGCACCCTCTGCCAGAAGCTGCTCAATCGCCACCGCAGTCTCAGCCTTTTTGATATAGAAATAATTGGCAGCCCAAGTGTTGCTGGCGACCCCGAGCGCTTTGATGGCTCTGCGTATCAGTTCACGAACCGCTAAAGGATAGTCGGGTGTTTGCGCGTCATTCCAGCCTGGTAAGACGCGTTCACGCAGGTCGTAAACCCGCTGAAAGCTCTCTCGCCGTGCGATCATGAGATCCCCGCGGTAATAGAGGTGTTCAAGCGCAACCTTTTCCGCTTTCCAGTCCCACCATGTGCCGCGTGGTTGCTTGCTTTCAAAATCAGAGGAACGCACCGCGCCGTTTTGGCGGATGTGAGACAGGATCTGCTCCAGCGTGTCGGCATTCTCCATGCCCCAGTCGCGAATGTTATCCCAGCCGACGAATCTCTGGCGCATGAGAGCCCTGAAGAGCGGGTAGTCCTCGATTGGCAGCAGGCAGACCGCGTGGGCGAAGTATTCGAACAGATCCCCTTCAGCATGCAGCTCCTCGAGCCAGTTGATTGGATAACTGCCAAGGCGGGACCAGAGGATATGTTGGTGGGCACGGGCAACCACGCTGATCGTGTCGATTTGCAGGTTGTGGATCTGTCGGATGGCAGAAGACAAGTCGTCTTTTGTGGCTTTACGACGGGGAGGAGTGCTTAAACCAAGGCTCGCCAGCATCAACTGCTGAGCCTGCTGTTTGCTGAGAATGATCTCGCGGTTCACGGCGATAATTCTATCTTAAGATGAACGCCGGGCTGAAAAATTCAACCTGGCGTTCATACCCAACCGGATCGGGATAAGCAATCCGGCGCTTACTTCTTACGTATTAATATCGATCGATATGTTCCACAAATGCGTCAATGATCGACTGTGCAAAATTTCGGGTGTTTTCTGATTTGAAACCGCCGTTCCCGTCGAGCAGGTCTGCGACCTTGGAGATGTAAGCTTCCGGCTGCTGCAGGACAGGCATGTTTACGAATGTCAGCACCTGGCGCAGGTGATGATTGGCGCCGAAGCCACCCAGCATCCCGGGGGAATTGCTAATGACTGCTGCTGGCTTGCCATCCCAGACAGAATGACCATAAGGACGTGAGCCGACATCCAGAGCGTTTTTCAACGCGGCTGGAATGGAGCGGTTATGCTCGGGGGTAATGAAAAGCACGGCATCCATGCCTGCCATTTTTTGCCGAAATGCAGTGTACGACTCGGGTTGGATACCAGCGTCAAAATCCTGGTTGTAAAGCGGCAATTGTCCGATCTCGACGATCTCAGCCTCGTAACCTTCGGGAAAAAGCGTTTGTAAGGCTTGCCCGAGTTGTGTACTGTACCCATCTTTACGGATGCTCCCGCTGATAATTGCGACTTTCTTACTCATGTTTAAACCTCTCCATGTAATGTTTTCAATAAATATCTCCGATTTGGGAGCTTATATCAAGCCGAAGTCCAAGCTTTCCGTAGAAGTTAAGAAAGTTCTTATATGCGGCTGTTTGTTTTAGCTTCTGAGGGTCAGGGCGAGAGGAGGTTGGTTCGCAAAACGCAGGCTGAGGGAATCCGCGGCAAGAAATTTTTCCCGGTGAGGACCACGCAAGAGATAATTCTTGATCAGGTCGATCAGATAGGATTGGATCAATTCGGGGGTTTTATTCTTCCCGCGTTTTTCAAAGATCATTTTGTGTTTGGCTACCGCCGCGGCTTGCTCGGGAGCCATGATTTTTGAGGCATCTGTAAATGCCAGCAGGGAGAGGCTCCATTGATCCTTCTCCGGCTCGAGGATAAGGAATTGATAGGCTTTCAGCGATGCCAGGGAGTCGTAAGTAAATGCTTCGTCAATCCAGTAGGCGAAGAGGGCGTAGGTTCGTTTTCGGCGGTAGTTTTCGAGGAAACCCATGACTATCGGTTGCTCTGGCGAGCCTGGCGGCGCAGGGCTGCCTCCTGCGTGAGGCGGTGGGTGCCATCGCAAACCGGCTTGTTGCGCGATTGCCCGCAGGTGCAGAGCGTCACGCGATTCAGCGGCAGGAAGGGCACACCATCCGAACGCTCAATCGGCAGATACCCCATCACAAAGATCGGCGCCCGGATGGGACCGTAGGAGGTAATCTCAATGGTCTCAGCAATCTGCATCGGAAGATCCAGCTCGACATCGTGCTCAGGGTCTTGCGGCACGCGGCAGGTGAGCGAACTTGAGGGGCAGTCGTGCACCATCTTGATGGCACGGTCGCGCTTGACGGGGTCGATGGAACCATAAGCCAGTTCAGACACGGACGTGTTGCGTAGGACGCAGAAACCAGACTGCATGCAGAGCGAGGAATCTTTTTTGACGGTAAGCCCCGGTCCTTTGTAGGTGAAAACCCGCAGGGAAGCCCTGTCGGTGCGGGCAGTTTCCGTGCCATCAAAACCCTGTTTATGGGTGCCATCGCAGAACGGGTAAGAGGCGGATTTGCCGCAGCGGCACAGGATGTAAGGATTACCCTCCGGGGTTTGGTCGCCCAGATATTTCCATTCGAGCGGCTCGCCGTACTCCGAACAAACCTGGGTGAGTTTAATAAACGGAACCTTCCCCACCACTTGGTAAGGCCCGTCTTTCTTGATGATAATTTTTGGGGTAGATTCGGATTCAGTCTCACTCATGGCAACCTCTCACAGGGTAATTATACAGGAAGGATTGAGAACTGGGTAAAGACCTTTGTTTCAGGGCAATTGCATCTAAATTAATGGTCAAAAACTTGCACATGGAACGGGAAAGAGGTGTTCCATGGAAGAAAGCAAATTTTCAATCATCTTCAGTGACCTGACCGACCCGAGGGTAGATCGAACT
>Ga0228536_1001114_pt1 | contig 31188 bp, 30 predicted proteins | sample SJ1Smetagenome_FD_168611 | JGI IMG/M metagenome (GOLD analysis project Ga0228536, IMG submission 168611) | Enriched culture of PCE-dechlorinating microbial communities from Ithaca, New York, USA - SJ1.S | ecosystem: Engineered > Modeled > Simulated communities (microbial... > Unclassified...
CCCAGCGCGGCGACCCGGCCTCCTGACCCGCGCGGCGCGCAAAAAAGCCCCGGTTCCAAGACGGAACCGGGGCTTTCGCATCATGTTCGGCGGGAAGCTATTTCTTGCCCAGCTCCACGCTGCGCAGGTAGGACTCGCGGGCGGCGTCGGCGATGTTGCCCTTCACGCCCGTGCGGTCCATGTGCAGCACGCCCCGGATGGTCGTGCCCGCGGGTGAACAGACCATGTCCGTGAGCTCGCCCAGGTGTCGCCCGTCCTCGCCGGCCAGCTTGGCCGAACCGGCGAACAGGCCCTGGACCATCTGTACGGCCTGGGCCCGGGGCAAGCCGAGGTTCACGGCCGCGTCGGCCAGGGCCTGCATGAAGTAGAAGACATAGGCCGGACCGGAGCCGATCACCGCCGTGAAGGCGTCGAAGAGCTTCTCGGCCAGGACATGCACCTGCCCCAGGCTGGTGAACAGCCCGGACAAGAACTCCCGCTGGGCCTTCTTCAGGCCCGGGTCGTCCAGGCAGAGGGCGAAGACGCCCTCGCCCACCAGGGCGGGCGTGTTCGGCATGACCCGCGCCACGGGACATTTGGCGCCGCTCAGCTCCTTGAGCCGGGCCACGGTGAGCCCGGCGGCGATGGAGACGAGGCAGCGGGTCTTGCCCAGGGCCGAACCGGCCTCCTGGAGCACTTCCGGGGCCTGCTGCGGCTTCACGGCCAGGACCACGTAGTCGCTGGCCTGCACCAGCTCCTTCACCGAGGCGGCGGCCTTCAGGCCGCACTCCTTGCCCAGGGCCTTGAGCCGGGCCGCGTCCAGGTCCAGGCCCAGGAGCTGTATGTCCTTGCGCCGGGCCAGACCACGGATGATGGCCGTGCCCATGTTGCCCACGCCGATGAAGCCGACGGTGGCCATGTCAGCCCACCATCTCCAGGCGGCTGAAGAAATAGGCCACCTCGGTCTTGGCCGTGTCCGGGCCGTCGGAGCCGTGGCAGGCGTTGGCCTCGATGCTCTTGCCGAAACGCTTGCGGATGGTGCCCTCGGCGGCCTTGGCCGGATCCGTGGCGCCCATGAGCTCGCGGTAACGAGCGATGGCGTTGTCGCCCTCCAGCACGGAGACGACCACCGGGCCGGAAATCATGTAATTCACCAGGTCCTTGAAGAAGGGACGCTCGCGGTGCACGGCGTAGAAGCCCTCGGCCTGCTCACGGGTGAGCCGGATCATCTTCATGGCCTTGATCTTGAGGCCCGCGTCGATGATCATCTGGAGGACGGAGCCGGCCTGTCCGGCCTCGACGGCGTCGGGCTTGACGATGGAAAAGGTCAGTTCGCTCATGAAAGTCTCCTTCGTGTTCGATTGGTGTACATGGTTTCCCGTTCGCTGCCAACGCCTTCCGGCGTTCAGACCAGCAGCGCCCGATCCGAGGTGAACTCCTCCCCGCGCGCCTCGGCGAAGCGTGTGAGCAGGTTCTCCACCCGCAGATTCCGTTTTTCCTCGCCCCGGATGTCCAGAACGATCTCGCCGCGATGAAACATGACCAGCCGATGGCCGAGCCCGATGGCCTGGCGCATGTTGTGCGTGACCATGAGCGTGCTCAGGCCCAGTTCCTCCACCAGCCGCGCGGTGAGCCCCAGGATCTTCTCGGCGGTCTTGGGGTCCAGGGCGGCGGTGTGCTCGTCCAGGAGGAGCAGCCGGGGCCGGACCAGCACGGACATGAGCATGGTAAGGGCTTGGCGCTGGCCGCCGGAGAGCAGTCCGGCCGGGTCGCGCAGGCGGTTCTCCAGGCCCAGGCCGAGCCGCGACAACCGCTCCCGGAACAGCTCCCGGTCGCGACGGCGCACACCGGGCCCCAGGCCGCGCGGTTGCCCGCGCTTGAGCGCCAGGGCGAGATTTTGTTCGATGGTGGCCCCGGGGCAGGTGCCCTGGGAGGGATCCTGGAAAACCCGGCCGATGAGCACGGCGCGCCGCCACTCGGGCCAGGCCGTCACGTCCGTGTCGCCGATGACCACGCGGCCCTCGTCCACGGGAAAGACCCCGGCCACGGCGTTGAGAAAGGTGGACTTGCCCGCGCCGTTGGAGCCGATGACCGTGACGAATTCGCCCTCGTCCAGGCGCAGGTTCACGCCGTTCAGGGCCCGGACCTCGTTGGCCCCGCCCTTGAAGAAGGTCTTGGCGATGCCCTCGGCGCGCAACATCAGGAGAACACCTTGGCCTTCATGCGCGGCGCGGTCAGGGCCAGGACCACGAGCAGGGCGGTGATCAGGTTCAGGTCGCTCGGGGTGATGGAGAAGGAACCGAGTTTGAGCCCCAGGGCCAGGGCGATGGCCAGGCGATAGAGCAGGGAGCCCAAGATGGCCGCCAGCACGGCCCAGGCCACGGAACGCCGCCCGAAGACGGTTTCGCCGAGAATCACCGAGGCCAGTCCGGCCACGATGGTGCCCACGCCCATGTTCACGTCCGCGCCGCCCTGATTCTGGGCCACCAAGGCCCCGGACATGGCGGTCAGGGCGTTGGACAGGCCCAGGCCGAGGATGATGGTGCCGCCGGTGTTCACGCCCAAGGCGCGGATCATGCGTGGATTGTCGCCCGTGGCCAGCAGGGCCAAGCCCAACTCGGTGCGCAGGAACCAGATCAGGACCACGGCCGCGAAGGCGGTCACGAGGCCGAAGAGCAGGGGGGTGGACAGATACTGTGGCAGGCCGCTGGCCGTGGTGAAGAGGTCCACCAGGGTGGGCTTGCCGAGCAGGGTCAGATTCGGTCGGCCCATGATCCGCAGATTTACGGAGTAGAGCGCGATCATGGTCAGGATAGAGGCCAGCAGGTGCAGGATGCGCAGGCGGGTATTCAGGAAGCCGGTCACGGCCCCGGCCAGGAAGCCCGCGCCGCAGGCCAGGACCAGGGACAGGGCCGGGTGCATCCCGGCGTCGATGGCCACGGCCGAGACGGCCGCGCCCAGGGGCAGGCTGCCGTCCACGGTGAGGTCGGGGAAGTCCAGGACCCGGAAGGTCAGATAGACGCCCAGGACCATGAGCCCGAAGGCGAAGCCCTGTTCCAGGGCGCCGAAGAAAGCATACGAGGTCATGGGTGGATGCGGTTCCTGAATAGAGTGCGTCGGCGTTGACGGCGGCTGTACACCGAAACGCGGCGCAAGGCAAATTCCAAGGCCGGAGCCCGGCTCAGGGGATGACCTTGTCCGCCCGCTTGAGCACGCTCTCGGGCAGAGTCAGCCCCATGCGCGCCGCCGCGCCCGTGTTCACGTGCAGGGCGAGGTCGCGGATGCTCTCCACGGGCATCTCGCCGGGTTTCCGGCCGTCCTTGAGAATGCGCGCGGCCATGTCCGCGGTCTGCTCGCCCATCTTGCGGTAGTCCACGGCCAGGGCCGCCACGGTGCCCCGGGCCACGGAGTCCGTGTCCCCGGAGAAGAAGGGCAGACGGTTCTGCTCGCAGACCTTGATGGCCGCCTCCAGGGCCGAGACCACCGTGTTGTCCACGGGCACGTAGACCGCGTCCACCCGGCCCGCGAGGCTCTTGGCCGCCTGATACACGGCGGCGGAGTTGGCGGCCGTGGCCTCCTCCAGGGCGACCCCGGCCTTGGCGCACTCGTCCTTGAGCAGGTTCACCAGGACCACGGAGTTGGGCTCGCCCGCGTTGTAGAGCACACCCAGGCGCTTGAGTCCGGGCAGGCACTCCCGGATCAGAGCCAAGTGGCGGTCCATGGGACTCTTGTCGGTCATGCCGGTGACGTTCCCCCCAGGGGCGGCCAGGCTCTTCACCAGACCGGCGGCCAGGGGATCGGTGACGCCGGTGAAGACGACGGGCTTGTCCTTGATCTTCTGGACCACGGCCTGGGCCGAGGGCGTGGTGATGGCCAGGATGAGGTCGGGGTTCTCGCCCTGGATCTGGCTGGCGATCTGGACGTTGGCAGCCATGTTGCCCTGGGCGATGTGCACCGAGGGTTCGACCTTGAGGCCCAGGGCCTTGAGACGGTCCAGGAAGCCCAGACGCATGGCGTCCAGGGACGGATGCTCCACGATCTGGGTCACGGAGACGTGGAAGACCTTGTCCTGGGCCAGGCATGGCGCGACCCAGAGCAGGACGGCCAGGGTGACGAAAAGAAGACGGCGCATGAAAGCCCTCCGGTTGGATTCGGTCGGCGCATGAAGCCGCATTTGCGGCCCGACGTCAAGAGGCGGCGGAAACCGGAGGCTCCCACCCGGTCAGGTGGCTAGAAACGGATGGGTTCTTCCTTGATGACCTGGAAGGCCTTGTTGCCCTTGACCCGTCCCGGGATGCCGTAGAACTTGCGCACGCTCTCGATCTCGGCCTCCAGGAGGTCGTCCTCGTCCGTGTCCAGGAGGAGGATGTCGCCTACTTGAAGCTGGAGGAGCTGGCGGCCGGTGATCTTGGTCCGGCCCAGGCGCACGAGCATGTCCACCGGGGTTTCCATGAGCCGCTCCTTGAAACGGCTGATCCAGGCGTGGTCCACTTCCAGGCGCTCGGACTGGAAGGAGGCGTGCAGCTTGGCCCGGATGGGCTCCATGGTCGCGTAGGGCAGGCAGCAGATGAGCGAACCGATGGCGTTCTCCAGCTCCACCTCGAAGGTGATCACGATGACCACGTCGCTGGGCGGGACGATGGCCGCGAACTGGGGGTTGACCTCCGAGCGGATCATCTCGATGTGCACTTCATGCACCGGCTTCCAGGAGTCCTCCATGTTGGAGAGGGCGATCTTGACCACCCGGTCCACGATGGCCTGCTCGATGGGCGTGAAATCGCGACCCTCGACCTTGGGCTGGCTGCCCGCGCCGCCGAAGAAGTTCTCCACCAAGGCGAAGACCAGGCGCGAGTCCACCACGAGGAGCGCGTTGCCGCGCAGGGGCTCCATCTTGAAGATGGAGATGCTCGTGGGCACGGGCAGGGAGCGCATGAAGTCCCCGAACTTGGACATGTCGATGGAGATGGGGTTGATGTCCACGCGCTTGCGCATGGTGTTGGCCAGGGCGTTGGTGTAGAGGCGGGCGAAGCGGTCATTGACGATCTCAAGGACCGGCATGCGGCCGCGGATGATGCGATCCTGGTTGGCGAGGTCGAAGGAAACGACGCCGGAGTCGTCCTCCGGCAGGTCGGACTCCGTTTCGACGTCACCTCCGGAGAGGCCCCGCAACAACGCATCTACTTCATCCTGTTCGAGAATCTTGCTCATGGTTCGGCTTCGATCCTTGCGGGTTGCAGTCCGTATCCCGCCGACGCGTCAAAAAAACCGGCCGCGCCGACCCCTTGGCGCGGAAATCAAGCAAGAAGCGGGCCAGGAAAGCCGGGAGTGCCAACCTTTCTTTACATGTAGCCCGGCGAAGCCGGGAAGGCAAGCGCGCCCTAGCGCAAGCCCGAGAGTGGAACCACGGCGATGCGGCCGTCGCGGTCTTTGGCCCACTGGGCAAGGGCTTCCAGGGTCTCAGGGTGGGGATGGCCGATGGCGATGGCCCGGCCGTTGCGTCGGGCGAGGGATTCCGTCAGCCGGAGCTGGTGGATGATGGCCTGCACGTTGCGTTCGTTGTCCAGGAACACATCGCGCTTGAAGGCCCGCAACCCGGCCTGGCGGGCCTCGGCGGCGCCCACGCTGCGAGGCGAGGTCACGCTGTCGAGGTAGAAGAGCCCACGCTCAGCCAGCACGTCCATGACCGCACCCATACCGGGGGCGGACTCGGTGAAACGTGAGCCCATGTGATTGTTGATACCAACGGCCTCGGGCAGGCGATCCAGGTTGCGGCGCAGGGTCTGGCGGATCTCGTCGGCGTCCATGCTCACGTAAAGGGCCTGCGGGCCGGGGTTGATGCCGGGCCAGCCTTTGGGCTGCATGGGCACGTGCGCCAGCACCTCGCGGCCGGCCTTGCGGGCCACGGCCGCCGTCTCGCGGCTCTGCCCGGCGTTGGGCCAGATGGAAAAGGTCACGGGGAAGGACAGTCGCGCCAGGGCTCGGGCGAATTCCGCGTGCTCCCCCATGTCGTCGATGACGATGGTCAGCTTGGGCCCGGGCACGCTGGGGGGCGGCAGCTCCTTTTCCTTCTCCTTGACGCCGTCCACGTGCAGCTCATGCGTCAGCACGCCGTCGATGCTCACCGTCACGAGTCCGGCCGAGCCTTCGTCCAGCTGAGCCTCGGGCAGACGGGCCGCCAGAATCGAGCGGAAGGAGTCGAGGAACTCGGCATCCTTGCGGCCCACGCCCAGACGCAGGGACTGGAAGTGGTAGTCTTCCTCGCCGTGGTGACGGACCTGGGCGTCCAGCAGACGCATGGACACGTTGCCGCCTCCCAGGGAGCGCATCGTCTCCAGTAGGGCCAGGTCGGCCTGCTTGACCTTGTCCTCCAGATCCCAGGCGGCGGTCTCCTCATAGAGAACGACCGGGGGATGCCGGTCCTCGGAGGGTGCGACAGCCGGTTCCGGCTCGGGCGAACGGAAAAAGAACAGCCAAAGGAGAAGCGACAGCAGCGCCGCCGCGCTCACCGCCGCGAGAGCAAAAGGAATCGGGCGCGTCAGCCGGGAAAGTATCCCAGCCCGCGCCCGTTCCTGTTCGTCCAGTTCCGGGGTCGGTTCGTCCATGCGGAAGCGTTTCGCCTAGCGGATCTGCCTGATGGTCGGCAATTTCTTGACCAGTTCGAGGGCCAGACGCAACTGATTGTCGCGGCCCAGCATCTCGCCGGCCTCCTTGCTCGTCTCGTTGTCCTTGGACTTGCCGCCGCCGTTGTTCTGCAGATGGCGGGACAGATCCTGTTCGCGCAGGGTGAAGCGGTTGTCGCCGTCTTTGTCCTCTTCGGCCGGGACGAAAGGCACTTCCAGATCGGGCACGATGCCCTCGGCCTGGATGGAGCGGCCGTTGGGCGTGTAGTAGAGCGCCGTGGTCAGCTTGATGCCCGTGCCGTCGGAGAGCGGGATCACGGTCTGCACCGAGCCCTTGCCGAAGGAACGCTCGCCCAGAAGCAGCGCGCGCTTGTGATCCTGCAGGGCTCCGGCCACGATCTCCGAGGCCGATGCCGAGCCGGGGTTGATGAGCGTGACCATGGGGGCGGCCACGTCCTCGGGTCCGCGGGTGGCCGGGAAGTCTTTGCGCTGACCGGCGTCGCGGCCCTGGATGTAGACCACGAGACCCTCGGACAGGAAGGCGTCGGCCACGGACACGGCCTGATCCAACAAGCCGCCGGGATTGTTGCGCAGGTCGAGAACCAAGCCCTTGATCTGCTTCTTGGCCTTGTAGTCCTTGAGCCTGTCAAGCAGGTCGCGGGTGGTGTTCTCGTTGAAGCGGGTCAGACGCACATAGAGATAGCCGGATTCCAGCTCCTGGGTCTTCACGCTGTGGATCGGAATGGTGCCGCGCACGATGGGCACGGTAGTCGGCTTGTTGGAGCCCTTATGCAGGATGACCAGCTTGACCGTGGAGCCCTTGGCGCCGCGGATGCGCTTCACGGCCTCGGTGAGAGTGATGTCCTGGGTGGACTGACCGTCGATTTCCAGGATGATGTCGCCGCTCTTCAGTCCGGCCTTGTCCGCCGGGGTGTCCTCGATGGGCGAGATGACCGTCAGGCGGCCCTGCTCCAGGGAAATCTCGATGCCGATGCCGGAGAACTCCCCGCTGGTGCTGACCTGGATGTCCTTGAAGTCATCCTTGTTCAGATAGGTGGAATGCGGGTCCAACTGCTCCAACATGCCCTTGATGGCGTCCTCGATGAGCGTGGAGCGGGGAATCTCCTGGACATAATGGTTCTCCACGATGTCCATGACCTGGCTGAAACGCTTCAGCGCCTCGAAGGAGTTGTCGCCCACGGCCTGGCTGGAAAGAGGCGCGACGGCCAGGACGAACAGGAGCAGCAGAGTGCCGATCCAAAGAAAAACGCGCATAATGAGGTATCCTCCCGGGAGGCCGGAGATCAGGCCGGCGGCGTTACGGCGCGGCGTTCAGCCACGCGTCCGGATTAATGGGTTTCTGGTGAAAACGCAATTCAAAATAAAGTCCTGGACCCTTGGCGTCCGGGTAATAACCGGCCGAGCCCACGGTCTCGTCCTTCTCCACCTCCTGCCCCGGGCGCAGGTCGGAATCGGCCAGAAAGGCATAGAGGCTGTAATAGTCGCCGCCGTGATAGAGAATGACCACCCGGCCGAATCCGCGCAGAACATCGTTGTGCATCACCTTGCCCCAGAACACGGCGCGCACCGGCGCGCCCTCCGGTAGGCTCAAGCCCAATCCGTTGCGCGGAGGCCGGGCCGAGGCGTCGAAGCGGGCCACTGTCGCGCCCTTGGCGGGCCAGGGCAGCCTGCCCTTGAAGCCCTCGATGCGCCGTCCGCCCACCGGCCCTTCCTGGTAGCGCAACTCCTTGATGGTCTGAAGGATGGCCGCCAGCTCGGTTTCCAGATCCCGGCGCTCGTCGCGCACCTGGGCCAGAACCCGCCGCAATTCCAGGCGTTCGCGCAGGAGCGCGTCCTTGGCCTTGTTCACCTGGGCCAGTTGGGCCTCGGCCTCGGAGGCGAGGCGCTTCTGCCGCTCAAGGTTGGCTGCGATGCGCAATTGGGCCTGCCGGGCCTCCTCCAGCTTGTCGCGAGTGGCGGCGTAGACGTGGCTCATCCAGGTGAAGCGGCGGTCCAGGGCTTCCCAGGAAGACAGGCCTTGGAAGCGGCTCTGGAGGTTCTTCACGTGCACCGGCCAAACGCCCTGCAGCAAACGTTTCAGGTCGGCCACGATGGCGGCCTTGCGGGCGCTCAGCATGGCGTGCTCCTCCCGGGTCTTGCGCTCCTCGGCGCGGATCACCTCCAGCTTGCGTTCCCGCGCGGCGATCTCCTTTTCGGCCGAGCGCACACGTCCCTCGATGGCCGCGATCCTGCCGCTCAAATCCTTTTCCCGGGCGGCCAGACGGGCCACCTCCTCCCGCGTCCGGGCGGCCTGTTCCTCCCGGCCGCGCAGATCCTCGTTCACCTCCTGGGCCAAGGCGGGCTGAAGGGACAAAAACAGGCAGAGCAGGGCGAGCAGAGCCCGGCGCGACATCAACGGGCCTCCAGGAAGGGAGCCAGGGGGCAGCCGCCGTCGCAGCGGGGCGTCTTCTTCACGCACCACTGCTTGGCCGTGCGCACGATGAGGGCGTGATACTCATTGAACAGGGCGGCGTCCCGGGGCAGGGCGTCCATGAACAGAGACTGAATTTCATGGTAGTCGCTGTCCTCGGGAAGCAGGCCGTGGCGGGAGAAGATGCGCTGGGTGTAGGCGTCGATCACGAAGACTGGGGCGTCCAGGGCGTAGAGCAAAATGGAGTCGGCGGTTTCCGGACCGATGCCCTTGACCGCCAGGAGACGCTCCCGCAGACCGGAAAGGTCGCGGCCGACCAGGGCCTCCATGCTGAGGCCCGCCTCGTCCTTGAGAAATTCGAGAAAGTTGCGCAACCTGGTGGCCTTGAGCCGAAAGTACCCGGCGGGACGCAGGCATTCCTCCAGGCGCTCACGCGGCAGACGGTAGAGCGTCTTGGGCTCCAGGGCTCCTTCGTTCTTGAGGTTGGCGATGGCCTTCTCCACGTTCCCCCAGTTCGTGTTCTGGGTCAGGATGGCGCCCACGGCCACCTCGAACGGCGTCTCGCCGGGCCACCAGTTGCTCGGACCCAGGGTCGCGAGCATGGCGTGATGGATGTTCAGAAGCAGGTTGAGACGCTTCACCGGCACGCCCCGGCGTAGGTCAGGGCTGCCCACTCGCCGGAAATCTTCCGCTCGGCCGGGCCCAGGCCCTGAGCCTCGTAAGCCGCGGCCACAGCGTCGGCCTGTTCCTCGAGAATGCCTGAGAGGACCAGAGCCCCGCCCGGAGCCAGTCGGGACACGATGAGCGGGGCCATGCCGATGAGCGGGCCGGAGAGGATGTTGGCCACGATGAGGTCGAAACGCACCCCCGGCTCCACGGCGTCGATGCTGCCCACGGCCAGGGAGAGCCTATCCCCCACGCCGTTGCGGGCCGCGTTCTCCTCGGCGCATTCCACGGCCAGGGGGTCGATGTCCAACCCCACACCGGTCATGCCCAGGCGGCACAAGGCGATGGCCAGGATGCCCGAGCCGGTGCCGAGGTCCAGGAAGTGTTTGTCCTCCCAGCCGGCACCATCGCCCAGGATGGTGGAGAGGCCCTCCAGGCAGAGCGCCGTGGTGGGGTGGTGGCCCGTACCGAAGGCCATCTTGGGCTCGATGATCACCGGGGTCAGTTCGGGATTGGCCTTGTCCGCCAGCCAGGGCGGCAGAATCTCGAAGCGCTGCCCGCATTCCAGGGGCACGAAGAACTCCATCCAGGCGCGGCCCCAGTCTTCCTCCTCCCGGCCCTGGACCTGGACCCCGGCCTGGGGCCAGCGGCTGGAGACGACCTCGGCCACGGCGCGACCGGCGGGGCTGTCCTCCACATAGAGACTGAAGGCCGTTCCATCCGGGCCATCCTGGTCCTCCTGCCAGCCATGCGGCACGTTCTCGGCCAGAAAGGCCTGGCAGGCATCGACTTCGTGCGCGGGGAGGGTGAAGCGTATCTGGAGAAGATCGGTCATGGTCGGTATACCTCGTCGTCGGACCTGAAAAAACCGGGGGCCGGTCGTCCCGGCCCCGGTGGGTTTACGCTGCCGACCCGATCCTCAGACCTGGTCGTCGATGACGGAGCCCTTGCCGCTATACATGAACTGCTGCACCGTGGTGGTGAAACGCTGCTGCTCATCCCGGGCGTGAAGCTCGGAAATCGTCGGATGTTCCGGCGCTGTCGGCTTGCCCGCAGGCTCCCGCGCGGCCTGGGAGCCGAGCGGAAAGGGGAGCTCCTTGTCGCGCCCGGCCACGGTCATGCTCATGGCGTCCTCACTTGAATGATCTTACGATCTGGGCCTTGCACGGTCAAGGACGGCCAGGCTTCGGTCCAAGCCGGTCCATGAGTTCCGGAGGAATGTCAGGATATCGGGCACGCAACGCGTGGGCATCGCGGAGGGAACCCGCGGCCGCCGACGGACGAAAGTCCGCGGCCCAATGCATGGGGGCGTCGAGCACCAGCGGTTCCTGTCCCCGCCGCCCCATTTCCAGGCAAAGCCCAACAGCCCAATGACGGCCCAGGCTGAGGTCGGGCACGGGCACCTCCCCCCGGCGAAGGGCCAGGAGCGGTTCGTCCAGAGCCAGCGCGCGGCAGGGCAAAACCGTCGTCCCGGCGCAGAGCCGCAAACCATCCACAAAACGACCAGCTTCTTCCAGGCCGTTTTCGCCCACGAACCAGCCATGCACACCAGCTAGGGGCCGAGAACCCAAGCGCTGTTCCGCCGCGTTCCACCCGCCCAGGAAACGCTCCAGAAAACCGACGGGGAGATAGGCGTTCTGATCGAGAACCAGCACGAGAGAATGCCGGGCGCATTCCAGGGCTCGACGCGCAGCCTCGGCGAACGGCATGGACTCGGGGAATACGAGAAGCTCGTGGGGAGTTCCAGGACCAAGGCATGGTGAGCGCCCAAGATTGGCCATGAGCAGGGCGGGCTCGCTGGAGCGAGTGACCAGGGTCAGGGGCGGCACGACGCAGACAGGAGCCGCGGACGGCAACATGGCGCGCACGATCCACTGGGCCACGTCCAGGAACGGCTTGAGGCGCTCCGAGTCCAATCCCAGGTGCTCCAGCAGGGGCCGCGCCGCGGCATGGAACCCCTCCGCCGCCGGGACATTGAAGGCCGCCGCCACCTCGGGCAGAAATCCGGCGTCCAGAAACATGCGCAGCAGACTCAGATGGGAGAAGAAACGCAGATGTCCGCGATCCAGGAGCCCGGCGGCCTCGGGCTGCCAATCGCCTCGGAGCAGGGAAGAGGCCAGGGTGTGGTGCTGCACGTTGGGCACGCAGCACAGAACCGTTCCCCCGGGCGCGAGTAGGGCGCGGTGCCGGAGCAGTACGTTCAGAGGATCACGAAAATGCTCCAGCACGTCGCCGTAGAGGATGCAGTCCAGGCTCCCGGGTTCCAGGTCAGCAAGTGAAGCTTCGGCGTCCTGGACCAAGACCTGGTCCAGACGCTTGGCGGCCTCGGCGGCCGGGCCGGGCTCCAGTTCCAGGCCGATGACCGTGCGGGAGGGATCAAGCGATTTGAGATGGGCGCCCAGGCGGCCTTCGGCGCACCCCACTTCCAGGATGCGCCGGACGGCTTGGGGCACCGCCCCGGCCAGGAGCAGATTGAGACCGCGGAAATATTCGTCCGGGCGCGCGCCGTCCTGGCCGGGGCCGCTCATGTGGTTACGCCGTCGGCCGGTTTGCGAGAATCGTATCCAGCGTCGTCAGGAAGGCGCTCAAATCCTCGCGGGCGATGGTCAGGGGCGGCAACAGACGCAGCACCCGCTCGTGGGTCAAATTACAAACGAACCCGGCGTCCAACAGGGCCCGCCAGATATCCTGGCCGGGAGCGGCCAGTTCGATGCCGAGCATGAGCCCCAGACCGCGCACGTGGGCGATCTTGTCCGGATGTTTGGCCTGAAGCTTGCCGGCCTCGCCCAGGAAGAACGCGCCCAGTTCGGCGGCGCGCTCCACCAGCCGTTCCTCACGCATGATGTCGATGACCTTGGAGGCAACGGCCGAAAGCACGCCGCCGCCGCCGAAGGTCGTGGCGTGGGTGCCGGGTTCGAAACCCCGGGCCACCTCGTCCGTGGCCAGAACCGCGCCCATGGGCAGACCGTTGGCCAGCCCCTTGGCCACGGTGAAGATGTCCGGCGTGATCCCGTAGTGCTCGTGAGCCCAGAAGCGGCCGGTCCGGCCCATGCCGGTCTGGACCTCGTCCACGATGATCAGGAAACCTTTTTCCCGGCGCAAGGCCAGCAGGGCCTCCACGAACTCGGGAGGCAGCGGCCGCACACCACCCTCGCCCTGAACCGTCTCGACCATCACGGCGGCGGTGTTCTCGTTCACGGCCGCACGCAGGGCGCAGGCGTCGGCGAAGGGGACGCTGCGGAAGCCCCCGGGCAGGGGTTCGAAGCCATCCTTGATCTTGCCCGTCTGGGCCGTGGCCGTCAGCGTGGCCAGGGTACGGCCGTGAAACGAACCCTCCAGGGTCAGTATCTCGCGGGCCGCCGAACCCCGGACCTTGGCCATGTAGCGGCGGGCCAGCTTGATGGCGCCCTCGTTGGCCTCGGCCCCGGAGTTGCAAAAGAAGACCTTGTCGGCCTGACAAGTGGAAAGCAGCTTCTCGGCCAGCACGATCTGCTCTTCCTGGTAGAAGAGGTTGCTCACATGCACGAGCTTATCGGCCTGCTCGGCCATGACCTTGGCCAGTTCGGGACGGCAGTGCCCCAGGCCGCAGACGGCGATTCCCGCCAGCAGGTCGACATATTCCTTGCCGTCGGAGTCATAAAGCCGCGCGCCCTTGGCCCTGGTCAGGGCCAGGGGGTAGCGGCCGTAGGTCCGCATGATGACCTTTTCGTTCCGTTGCTTGATCGTATCGAATGTGGCGCTCATGGTATTCCTCATTTGTGTCCGGTGTGTCCGAATCCTCCGGCCCCGCGATCCGTTTCCGAGAGGTCCCGCGCGGGCAGGATGCGGGCCTGGAAGCAGGGCAGGAAGACGAGCTGGGCGATGCGCTGCCCGCGCTCGATTCGTCGGACCTCGCCGGAGGTGTTGAGGAGCCAGACCACGATTTCGCCCCGGTAGTCCGGGTCGATGACGCCCACGCCCTGGGCCACGGTCAAACCGTCCTTGGCGCCCAGGCCGCTGCGGGAAAAAACGAAGCCGGCCACGTTCGGCTCGACGATTTCAATGGCGACGCCCGTGGGCACGGCCAGACGGCCGCCCGGCTCCACGAGAGCCTCGGGCGCGTCCAGACAGGCGCGCAGATCCAGGCCGACGGAGGAGGGCGTGGCGTAGGCCAAGCCCGATTCCTCGGCCAACTGGCGGAGATACTTCACCTTCACGGTCAGATGGAAAGGACTCGGCTGCATGGGGCTCCCGTATTCGGTTCTGAATTTGTCTACATGCTCCCGATGCCCCCGGTCTGTCAATGAGACCGGCCGCTTCCTTTATTATCAAGGGCCCGTGACTTGCCATTCCAGACCCGAGCCGCTATGACTCAAGAATCGGTGTTCTCCCGACGCCCTTTACCGCAAGGAGCCCTCATGCAACCGTTGCGCATATACAGCGTCGTTTCGAAATTGCCGCCCAAGCTCGAGGCCATGTGGGATCTCGCCTACAACCTCTTCTTTTCCTGGAACGACCGCATCCTGAACCTGTTCGCCTCCATCGACCACGAGCTTTGGCGGCGCTGCCAGGAAAATCCCGTGGCCTTCCTGAACAACATCCCCCAGAAGACTCTGGAGGAATTGTCCCGGGACGACTTCTTCCTCTCCCGCCTGGAGGACGCCAAGAAGGCCCTGGACCAGTACATGTCCCGCAAGCCCACGGCCTTCACCTTCCCGGAAAACAAGAACCACGCCCCGGTGGTGGCCTATTTCAGCCTCGAATACGGCATCACCTTGAGCCTGCCGATCTATTCCGGCGGTCTGGGCATCCTGGCGGGCGACCACCTGAAATCCGCCAGCGACCTGAACATCCCCCTGGTGGGCATGGGCCTGCTCTACCGCGAGGGCTATTTCCGCCAGTACATGACCCCGGACGGCTGGCAGCAGGAACGCTACCCCGAGAACGATTTCAACCAGATGCCGGTCCATCCGGTCCGCACCAAGGACGGCGAACCGGTCAGCATCATCGTGGACCTGGCCGGGCAGCCGCTCACGGCGCGCATCTGGGAGGCCAGGGTGGGCCGCATCCGGCTCTTCCTCCTGGACACCTACGTGCCCGAGAATCCGGAACACTTCCGCCAGATCACCTCCAGCCTCTACGGCGGCAACCTGGAAATGCGCCTCTGGCAGGAGATCCTGCTCGGCATCGGTGGTGTCAAGGCGCTCACGGCCCTGGGCCTGGAGCCCAAGGTCATCCACATGAACGAGGGTCACTCGGCCTTCGCCGGACTGGAACGCATCCGGGTCTTCATGCAGGAAAAGAATCTGCCCTTCGAGGCGGCCGGAGAGCTGGCGGCCTCGTCCTCGGTCTTCACCACCCACACGCCCGTCCCCGCCGGAAACGACCGGTTCCCACCGGACCTCATGCGGCCCTATTTCGAAGGTTACGTCCGGAGCCTCGGGCTGGCCTACAAGGTCTTCCTGGCCCTTGGCCGCGAAGACCCCCGCGACGACAACGAGCCGTTCTGCATGACCGTCCTGGCTCTCAAGCTCTCGCGCTTCAACAATGGCGTGAGCAAGCTCCACGGCAAGGTCTCGCGCAACATGTGGAAAAAAGTCTGGCCGCAGTACCCCGAGGAGGATGTGCCCATCGGGGCCATCACCAACGGCGTGCATATGCCCACCTGGGTGGCCAAGGACATGGCCCTTCTCTTCGACCGCTACCTGGGCGTGAACTGGCGCGAAGATCCGGACTGCGCCCGCTTCTGGGCCAACGCCGAGAACATCCCCGACGCGGAGTTGTGGCGCACTCACGAACGTCTGCGCGAACGCCTGGTGGACTTCGTGCGCAAGCGCCTGCGCAAGCAGCTCCTGGCCAAGGGCGCGCGGCGCAAGGAACTCCAGATGGCCGAGGAGGTTCTCGACCCCCAGGCCTTGACCATCGGTTTCGCCCGGCGCTTCGCCACCTACAAGCGGGCCCACCTCCTGCTCCAGGACAAGGAGCGCCTCCTGCGCCTGATCCAGGACGCCAAGAGGCCGCTGCAGTTCATCTTCGCGGGCAAGGCCCACCCCCAGGACAACGAAGGCAAGAAGATCATCCAGGAACTCATCCAATTCTGCCGCCGCGAGGAATGCCGCTACAACATGGTCTTCCTGGAAGACTACGACATGAAGATCGCCAGCCGCATGGTCCAGGGCTGCGACGTCTGGCTGAACAACCCGCGCCGCCCCCTGGAGGCCTGCGGCACCAGCGGCATGAAGGCCATGGCCAACGGCGTAATGCAGTGCAGCACCCTGGACGGCTGGTGGGACGAGGCCTACCGGTCGGACAACCGCCTGGGCTGGGCCATAGGCACGGGCGAGGAATACGAGGACTTGGCCTACCAGGATTTCGTGGAAAGCCAGACCCTCTACAACCTGCTGGAGAACGAGATCATCCCGGAGTTCTACGACCGGGGTCACGGCAATTTGCCTCGCTCCTGGATCCGGGGCATGAAGGAGGCCCTCAAGGAGCTGGGGCCGGTGTTCAACGCCCACCGCATGGTCGAGGACTATGTGGAGAAGGCCTATCTCCCGGCCTACACGAACTTCCTGAACCTCATGCGCGACAGTTTCGAGCCCGCCAAGGCGCTGGCCTCCTGGCGCATGGAAATGATGACCAAGTGGGGTACGCTCAACGCGCGCAACGTGCGGGTCGAGACTCCGGGCCAGATATACGTGCGCGAGCCCGTCATCGTGGAATGCGAGGTCTACCTCGGCGGCGGGCTGCGTCCCGAGGACATCCTCGTGCAGATCTACCACGGTCCCGTGGGTCAGGACGACCGTTTTTCCTCCCGCCAGACCACGCCCATGACCCCGGAAGGAGTCCTGAGCGACGGTTGGCATCTCTTCCGCGGCGACCTGATTCCCTCGGAAGCCGGGCGTTTCGGCTTCACGGTGCGCATTCTGCCGCACCATCCCCTGCTTTTGGATCCACATTCCCTCGGTTTGATTTTTTGGGCCAAATCCTGACCGAATCGGGGTCCGAACCCGGCTGCTTGCCAGGTTCGGACCCTGAAAAACAAATTTTCCACTTTCGAAATTGGCAAAAACCGTCTCTGACGGAAAAAATAGCCACCAAGCCTTGTCGGAACGTCATTGGCCCACTTCTTGACAGGGTAGGGCTCTTGTGATTTTCTGACTCCCCTTTTGCGCATCTCCTGGTCGCCCCCATCTTTGACGGCCGCGAACCGGCCCGGCCGACAGCGGGGGAAGATGTGTCAACTCTTCATGGAGCGAGGTGGCGGACTTGCTGTTCCAACCAATCAACAAGAACTACCACGACTACCGAATCGTGCGGGACAGAGACCTGTGCATCAACTGCAAGGTCTGCATCCGACAATGCGCCTATGAGGCCCATTACTGGGACGAGGCGCGGCAAATGGTTCGCCACGACAACACCAAGTGCGTCGGCTGCCATCGCTGCGAAGCCCTTTGTCCCACCGGAGCCCTCTGCATCCGGCTCAACCAGTCCGAGTTCCGCCCCAATGCCTGCTGGCGACCTGTCTTCCTCAAAAATATCTACAAGCAAGCCGACACCGGCGGCGTCCTGCTGGCGGGCATGGGCTCGCCCGTGGACATCCCGGTCTACTGGGACAAGCTCCTCCTGGACGCAAGCCAGGTCACGAACCCCTCCATCGACCCCCTGCGCGAGCCCATGGAGCTGAAGACCTTCCTCGGCTCCAAGCCGGATCGGGTGGAGTTCACCACCACGGGCAAGGGCAAAAAGGCCAAACCCAAGCTGTCCACCAAGCTCGGGCCGCAGATCGAACTGAACTACCCGATCATGTTTTCGGCCATGAGCTTCGGCTCGATCAACTTCAACCTGCACGTGGCCATGGCCCGGGCCGCCACGGAACTGGGCATCTGTTACAACACCGGCGAGGGCGGACTGCACAAGTCGCTCTATCAGTATGGAAAGAACACCATCGTCCAGGTGGCCTCGGGCCGCTTCGGCGTGGACCCCGACTACCTGAACGCCGGAGCGGGCATCGAGATCAAGATCGGCCAGGGAGCCAAACCGGGCATCGGCGGCCATCTGCCGGGCGAAAAAATCAACGAGAAGGTCTCCGAGACGCGCATGATCCCGGTGGGTTCGGACGCCATCTCGCCCGCCCCGCACCACGACATCTACTCCATCGAGGATCTGCATCAACTCATCTTCGCCCTCAAGGAAGCCTCACGCTACCGGGTGCCGGTTTCGGTGAAGATCGCGGCCGTGCACAACGTGGCCGCCATCGCCTCGGGCATCGTGCGCGCCGGGGCCGACATCGTGGCCATCGACGGCATACGGGGCGGCACGGGCGCGGCTCCGGCCATGATCCGCGACAACGTCGGCATCCCCATCGAACTGGCCATCGCCGCCGTGGATCAGCGCCTGCGCGACGAAGGCATCCGCAACCGGGCCTCCATCGTGGCCGCGGGCGGCACACGCTGCAGCGCCGACGTGGTCAAGGCCATCGCCCTGGGCGCGGACGCCTGCTACATCGCCACCGCCGCGCTGCTGGCCGTGGGCTGCACGCTCTGCGGCAAGTGCTACACCGGCAAGTGTCCCTGGGGCATCGCCACCAACGACGCCAAGCTCTCCAAGCGCCAGAACCCGGACATCGCGGCCAAAAAGATGGCCAATCTGGTCCGGGCCTGGGGCCACGAGATCGAGGAGATGCTTGGCGGCATGGGCCTGAACTCCATCGAGAGCCTGCGCGGCAACCGCGACAAGCTCCGAGCCGTGGGTCTTTCCTCCACGGAGATGGACATCCTGGGCGTGAAGCACGCTGGTCGCTAGGGGGAACGTCATGAAACGCGTCTATCCGAACAAGGAATTCTGCATCGGCTGCCACCTCTGCGAGCTGGCCTGCATCACCGTGCATTCCAAGAGCAAGGATCTGATCATCGCCTACACCAAGGAACGCCTGGAGGACGGTCTCAAGAGCTGCAAGCGCTTCCAGGAAAACGGCCCGACCTGCGTGGCCCTGTCCTGCCGCCACTGCGACGACCCCTCCTGCGTGGCCGCCTGCATCTCCGGGGCCCTGCAAAAGGATCCCGAGACCGGAACCACCACCTACGACATGGACAAATGCGTAGGCTGCTGGTCCTGCCTCATGGCCTGCCCCTACGGAGCGATCCAGCGACATCCCACCCTGAACAAGATCGTCAAGTGCGACCTCTGCAAGGACCGCGAGGGCGGTCCCGCTTGCGTGGCCGCCTGTCCGAACCGGGCCCTCATCTTCGAGGAACGCTGAACCCCCAAGGAGCACGACCATGACCTACGTCATCATCGGCAACGGCGTGGCCTCCATCGGGGCCATTGAGGGAATCCGCAGGCTGGACCAGGAGGGGACCATCGTGGTTCTGGGCTCGGAACACGTTCCGGCCTACGGTCGCCCGCTCATCTCCTATCTTCTGGCGGGCAAGATCGGACCCGAGCGCCTGAATCTGCGCAGCGAAGACTTCTACCGCCGCATGTGCGTCGATCTGCGCCTGAACACCACGGCCACGGGCATCGACGCCAAGAAAAAAACCGTGACCACCAACAAGGGCGAGGTCATTCCCTACGACCGGCTGCTCCTGGCCACCGGCGGGGTGCCCTTCAATCCGCCCATCCCCGGCTCCGAAGGCCCGGACATCTATAACTTCACCAACCTGGACCACGCCCAGGCGCTCATCGCCGCGTCCAAAAAACTCAAGCGCGCCGTGGTCATCGGCGGCGGACTCATCGGCCTCAAGGCGGCCGAGAGCCTCTTCGACCGGGGCGTGGACGTGACCATCCTGGAGCTGTCCTCGCGGGTGCTCTCGGCGGCCTTCGACGAAAACGCCGGCCGCCTGGCCGCCCGCCGTCTGGCCGAGACCGGCATCGGCGTACGCTGCGGCGTCACGGCCAAGGAGATCCACCGCGACGACAAGGGCCATGTCATGGGCGTGCTCACCACGGACGGCATGTTCGTGCCCTGCGAGGCGGTCATCGTAGCCATCGGCGTGGTGCCCAACGCGGCGCTGGCCAAGGAGGCCGGAATCAAGACCGACCGGGGCGTTCTGGTGGACGATCAGCTTCAGACCGGGACCAAGGGCGTGTACGCCGCCGGCGACGTGGCCCAGGCCCGGGACATGATCACCGAGGACAACCGCGTGGTTCCCATCTGGCCCAACGCCTACAACCAGGGATACTACGCCGGGCGCAACATGGCCGGGGCGGGGGAGAAATACGAGGGCGGCCTGGCCATGAACTCCATCAGCTTCTACGGCCTGCCTACCGTCTCCGTGGGCCAGGTGAATCCGCCCAAGCCCGAGGAGTACGAGATATCCTTCCACCTGGACGAGAAACGCCAGACCTACCGCAAGCTCGTCTTCAAGGACGACCGGCTGGTGGGCTACGTGCTCGTGGGCGACATCGACAACGCCGGCATGTACACGTCCTTCATCAAATTCCGCATGCCCCTGCCCGGGGACGCCAAGCGCACGCTCATGCACGGCGAGCCGGGCGTCTTCCTGTGGCCCGAGCAGGTCTTCGAGAAGACCTGGAACCCGGACGGCGGCGGCAAGTAGGCCGAAGCGAGGAACCGATGAAAGCACCTGAAAGATACTACGACTTCCAGAAGGACATCGCCGGTTGCGGCATCTTCGGCGTCATCCACAAGAAAAAAGGCCTGATCAACGGCGAAGTGCCCATCAAGGCCATGGCCTGCATGCACGACCGGGGCAACGGCCTGGGCGGCGGCTTCGCGGCCTACGGCATCTATCCGGACCGCGCGGACCTCTATGCCTTCCACCTCATGTGCGACAACCAGGCCGGGCTGGACGCCGCCGAGGAAGTCCTCAAGCAATACTTCACCATTCACGCCTCGGAGCCCATTCCCACCCGACGCGTGCTCTCGGTGAAGAACCCGCCCGTGGTCTGGCGCTTCTTCCTCAAGCCCCTGAAGGACCGCCCCCAGGACATGAAGGAAGTGCTGGACGAGAAGGACTACGTGGTTTCCGTGGTCATGAAGATCAACTCCGGCGTGCCCGGGGCCTTCGTCTTCTCCAGCGGCAAGAACATGGGAGCGTTCAAGGGAGTGGGCTTCCCCGAGGACATGGCCGACTTCTTCCGCCTGGAGGAATACAGCGCCTACATCTGGACCGGACACAACCGCTTTCCCACCAACACCCCGGGCTGGTGGGGCGGGGCGCACCCCTTCACGCTGCTGGACTGGTCCATCGTGCATAACGGCGAGATCAGCTCGTACGGCATCAACCGTCGTTTCCTCTGCGAACACAACTACATCTGCACCCTGATGACCGACACCGAGGTGGTCGCCTACCTTCTGGATCTGCTCATCCGCAAGCACGGACTGTCCAAGGAGATGGCGGCCAAGGTCTTCGCCCCGCCGTTCTGGGACGAGATCGCGCGCATGCCCGAGGAGGACAGGGAACTCTACACCACGCTGCGGGCCGTCTACGGTCCGGCCCTGCTCAACGGTCCCTTCGCCATCCTGGTGGCCGACAACACGGGGCTCATGGGCCTCAACGACCGCATCAAGTTGCGACCCCTCCTGGTGGCCGAGAAGGACGACATGGTCTTCATGTCCAGCGAGGAAAGCGCGGTGCGGCTTGTCTGCCCGGAGCTGGACTCGGTCTGGATGCCCAAGGCCGGGGAACCCGTCATCGTGAATCTGGAGGCCTGAACCGATGGCAACGAAAGCGCGCAAGAAGATGACCCTGAACGCGGGCGAGACGTATTATCGCCAGTTCAATGAAAAAATCCGCGAGGCCGTGGACGCGGGCTACACCGACTTCGTCCTGGAAGACGTCAACAGCCAGCGCTATATCGCCACCGGCCTCATCGGCGACCTGCGCTTCCTGGTCAAGGGTGTGCCCGGTCAGGACATGGGCGCGTTCATGCGCGGTCCGGCGATCCGCGTGGCCGCCAACGCCCAGGACGGCGTGGGCAACACCATGGATGACGGTCTTGTGGTGGTCGAGGGCATGGCCGGAGACGTCATCGGCTACGCCATGCGCGGCGGCCGCATCTTCATCAAGGGCGACGTGGGCTACCGCGTGGGAATCCACATGAAGGCCTACATGGACAAGCTTCCGATCATCGTTGTCGGTGGCAAGGCCGGTGATTTCCTGGGCGAATATATGGCCGGCGGAATCATTTTGCTTCTCGGAATGTTTTCTGGTAAGCCTGACGCGCCGATAGCGGGAAGGAGCCTGGGCACCGGCATGCACGGCGGCGTCATCTACGTCCGGGGCGATGTTCCCCCGGAGCAGCTTGGCCCCCATCTGCACACCCAGCCTTGCGACGCCGACGATCTGAAGGTCATCGCGGGTGTCGTCAAGGACTACGCCAAGGAGCTCCAGGTGGACGCGAAGAAGATCATGGCCGAAAAATTCGTCAAGGTCCGCCCCTTCTCGCATCGTCCGTACGGCAACTTGTACGTCCCGGCCTGATCCGGGCAAACGAACCGAGGAGGTCTCATGTTTTTTGATTCCATCGCCCACGCCATGGGCTCCACCGGCGGCGCCGGCGCAGAAGGCGGCAACCCGATCACCGCGTTCCTGCCGCTCATTCTCATGTTCGCCATCTTCTACTTCCTGCTCATCCGCCCGCAGCAGAAGAAGGCCAAACAGCACAAGGAAATGTTGGCGGGCATCCGCAAGGGCGACAAGGTTCTCACCGCCGGCGGCCTCGAAGGCGCCGTCCTGGACGTGGATGGAGACTCCCTGACCGTGGAGATCGCCCAGGGCGTGACCGTGAAAGTGAACCGGAATTACGTTGCCGGATTGATGAATCCGGTGCGCAAGGCCGACAAGGAAGAGAAGTAGCAGGCTTTCGCAACCCGTCCGGCCCTGGGCCGCGGCGAGGCAGTGAGGCGGACCGCTCCCGGAGCTTTTTCGGAGGGTTCGCCCCTGTCTTTCTGGCGCGCCCGCCGGTTTTCGTCCAAGGACCCGTTCGGGAGAATCCATGAAAAACATGACTTGGAGAGTGGCCCTCACCCTGGTGGTGATCATCCTCGGGGCCGCCTACGTCCTGCCCTCCATTCCGGCCGTGCAGGACTCGCCCCTGGCCAAGTTCTTGCCCAACCGCCGCATCAATCTCGGTCTCGACCTCAAGGGCGGCATCCATCTGACCTTGGGCGTGGACATGAAGAAGGCCTTGGAAAACAGCCTGTCCATCGCCGGAGACGACCTGCGCAACTCCGCCCGCGAGGACGACATCGTGGTCCTCAAGCCCGCGCTTCTGCCGGGCGGGAAGATCGAGACCCAGTTGCTCACGCTGGAGAAGCAGGACGCCTTCGAAGGCATCCTCAAAAAACAGTTCGGCAATCTCCGGGTGGACAACAAGGAGGTCCGCGAGGGCCGCGCCGTCTATACCCTGGCCTTCACGCCCGAGTATGTGAAGCAGTTGACCAAGATGACCTTGGATCAGGCCGTGAAGACCATCCGCAACCGCATCGATGAGTTCGGTGTGGCCGAGCCGGACATTCGCAAACAGCAGGATGAGAACCGCATCCAGGTCCAGCTGCCCGGCCTGCAGGATCCCGAGCGGGCCATCAAGATCATCGGCAAGACCGCCCACCTGGAGTTCAAGATGGTCGACGACAGCGCCGACCCGGCCCAGGCGGTCAAGGGCATCGTGCCGCCCGGCACCGAGCTTTCCATGCTCATGCACCGCAACAAGGCCGGCGGCTATTCCGAGCAACCCATCGTGCTCCGCAAGGAGGCCGTGCTCACCGGCGAGGCCATCAGCGACGCCCAGGTACACTTCGGCAACTACGGCGAACCCTACGTGGGTATCGCCTTCAACCCGCGCGGGGCCAAGACCTTCGAGCGCCTCACGGGCGAAAACGTGAAGAAGCGCATGGCCATCGTCCTGGACGGCAAGGTCTATTCGGCCCCGGTCATCCAGGAGAAGATATCCGGGGGCCGCGCCAGCATCACCGGCAGCTTCACTCCCGAGGAGGCCGCCGACCTGGCCGTCGTCCTGCGCGCCGGTTCTCTGCCCGCGCCCGTGACCGTGCTTGAACAGCGCACCGTCGGTCCCTCCCTGGGACAGGAATCCATCGACAAGGGCGTGATCTCCACCCTGGTCGGCGGCGCGGCCATCATCCTCTTCATGATCGCCTACTACGGCCTCTCCGGGCTGGTGGCCGACGTGGTCCTGCTGCTGAACATCGTCCTGACCATGGCCGGGCTGGCCGCCTTCGGCGCCACCCTGACCCTGCCGGGCATCGCGGGCATCATCCTGACCATCGGCATGGCGGTGGACGCCAACGTGCTCATCTACGAACGCATACGCGAGGAAATCCGTCTGGGCCTGAGCGCGGCGGCGGCGGTGGACCTGGGCTTCAGCCGGGCCACTCTGACCATCGTTGACGCCAACCTGACCAGCGTGCTCACGGCGGTGATCCTCTACCAGTTCGGCACCGGACCCGTGCGCGGGTTCGCCGTGACCCTGATCCTGGGCATCCTGACCTCCATGTTCACGGCCATCTTCGTGTCGCGCATCTTCTTCGACTGGTACGTGAAGCGGCGCCCCGAAGCCGCCACCCTCAGCATTTAAGGAGAGACGAGATGGGCCTGCAATTCATCCGACCGAATACCAAAATCGACTTCGTCGGCTTCCGTTATGTCGCCTACTGCGTCTCAGCCGCCCTCATCCTCCTGGGACTCGTGTCCTTGGTGATCAAGGGCGGCCCCCGCTACGGCATCGACTTCGCCGGCGGCATCATCGTCCAGGTGAAGTTCGAGGAAAAGACCGACATGAACCAGGTGCGCGGGGCCCTGGAAGGCTTGAAGCTGCCGGGCATGGTCATCCAGCAGATGGGCGCCGCCGAAGAATCGGAATACCTGGTGCGCACCTCCAGTTCGGAAGTTTCCTCCGAGGAGGTGCGGTCCATGATCGGCCAGTCCCTGGCCAAGGATCTGCCCCAGGCCAAGGGCGAAATCCGCCGCCTGGAGATGGTCGGCCCCAAGGTCGGCGCGGACCTCCGCTCCAAGGCCCTGGAAGCCATGTATTACGCCATCCTGCTCATCGCCATCTACATCTCCGGCCGTTTCGAGCAACGCTGGACTGCGGCCGGAATCATGGCCGCAGGCCTGTTCGTGGGCATCTCGGCCTTGCAGTTCCTGGGTTTGTCCACGTCCTGGCTCATCGTCGGGGCCATGGTCATCACCCTGGGTCTCTGCCTCTATCTGAACCTGACCTACGCATTGGGGGCAGTGCTGGCGCTCATCCATGACGTGATCATAACAGTGGGAGCATTCTCGTTGATGAACAAGGAGTTCGACCTCACGGTCATCGCCGCGCTCCTGACCATCATCGGCTACTCCCTCAACGACACGATCATCGTCTTCGACCGCATCCGGGAGACGTTGCGCTACGGCAAGGGCGGGACGTTCGCCGAGGTCATCAACACCTCCATCAACCAAACCCTGTCGCGGACCATCCTGACCTCGGGCCTGACCCTGATCGTGGTGGTCTGTCTCTATCTCCTGGGCGGCGCGGTGATCCACGACTTCGCCCTGGCCCTGCTCATCGGCATCTTCGTGGGCACCTACTCGTCGATCTTCGTGGCCAGCCCCATCCTGCTGCACTTCGGCAAGCGCCGCATGGCCCAGGATTCCGCTCCGGCCAAGGCGTAAGCCCACAACCGACGACCACTTTGAGAGCCCTCCGCCCCGGCGGGGGGCTCTTTTCTTTCAACGTGCCAACAGCCCCACGGTGAGGCGGTGGATGCGCCTCCCATCCCGACGCAGACGGACCGGCAGCACCAACCCGTTCTCGAAGCAGACCTGGCAAGCCTTCCGGTCCGTGGCGGCCAGCGTCAAACTGGCCGCCGCCCCGGCGGCCAGGGGGGATGGGTCCTCCCGTCCGTCCCCAAGCCAGGAGCGGACGAGAACCCGTCCGCCCGCCGCATGGCAGAGCAGCAGACAACAACACCCCGCGTCTTCCAGCACCTTCTTCACGGGCGAGGCGGGCTTCCAGGTGCGCAGTTCCTTGGCGTCGCGCAGCGCGGCAGCCAAAACCACCCCGTCCAGATCCAGGAAGCAGGGCGCGGGACATTCCATCGACGCGCACGGCTCCAGGCCGAGCCTCCGCAGCGCGTCCAGAGCCGTTCCACGTCGCTCGTCCACCCGCCAGACCAAAGGAGCGGGATACTCCACATGCACGAACCGTCCCCGGCGGCGCACCTCCCTGGGACCGGCAGTGGTCCGGAAGGTCGCCGGAGTAGTGAGCAGCGGCAGGGACTCTTGGGTGCGAAAAACTGCGGCCAGGCCCAACCCGCGCCACGCGGGCGGCAGAGAAGGAGAGCTGCGCAGCACACCGTCCACGTCGAACGCGACCTCTATGTTAACAGCTGCCCCGAGGAGGTCGACCACACAACCCGAACGGACCAGGATGTCGACCTCGCCGCCCCTGCCGAGTGAAAAACGCACGAGTTTCCCGTTGTCGCCTTCGTGTGCCGTCATGACTCCTCCCGGTGTTGACTCCGGCAGGATGACTCGGATAGCCTATCGGATCAAACGAATCATTTCTCCACGATGATTCGATTTTTCCGAACTATGGAGGAAGACATGGACATCCGGCAGCTCAGGACGTTTCTCGAAGCCGCTCGACGCGCCAGTTTCAAACGAGCTGCCCAGGCCGTGCATCTGGCCCAGTCCTCGGTCTCAGCCCAGCTTCGGGCCCTGGAGGAAGAGTTGGGGTCGCCCCTGTTCGAACGCCGCCCACGGCGTGTGACTCTGACCGCCACGGGCGAGGCGTTGCTGCCCTATGCGGAGCGTATCGTGGCCCTGGCCGAGGAGGCCCTGGCCGCACTGAGCCCGGCTGCGGAACCGCGCGGCAAGTTGACCATCTGTTCTTCGGAGTCCCTGGCCGGACATCGGCTGCCCGAAATCCTGCGCCGCTACCGCCTGCGCCATCCCCAGGTGCGCCTTGTGCTCAAACCGGCCAGCTACGAGGAGATCAAGACCTACCTGGACGAGGACCGGGCGGACCTCGCCTTCGTCATCGGCGGGCCGGTGCGGGAGGAGCGCTTCCAAAGCGAGACGCTCCTGCTCGAACACATGGTTCTTGCCCTGCCGCCTGGACACCGGCTGGCCGGACGCGCCGCACTGCGGGCCCGAGACCTGAACGACGAGACCATCATCTTCACCGGGCCGCGTTGCAGCTACCGGCTGGCCTTTGAACGCAGTCTGGCCGCCTGCGGCAACCAACCCGCCTCCTGGATGGAGTTCTCCAACGTGGAGGCCATCAAACGCTGCGTGGCCTCCGGGCTGGGCGTGGCCCTGCTTCCGGCCGTCTGCCTGGGAAACGAACGACGCGCTGGAGACATCACGACCGTGCCGTGGAAGGAAAAGGACTTCTCCGTCCTGACGCAAATGGTCCGGCGCAAGGAACGCTGGGTCTCCCCGGCCCTGGCCGCGTTCATGGATACGGCCAGGGAAGTGCTCGGTCCGGCGGAATGAAAAAGGCCCCCTTCCCGGAAGGGAAGGGGGCCCGATGCGCAAGGTGGATTCCGTCTAGGCCAGCTGAGCCAGGAGGGTGTCCTTGATGGAGCCGATGGAACCCTCGCCGTTCAGCTCAATATACTTGGTCTTGCCGGCCTTGGCCAGATCCTTGTAGAAGTAGGCTGCGGCCAGTGTGCCGGTCGTGGTGTCGTAGTAGATGTCGTGACGCTTGTCGATGGCCTTCTCGTCCTGGTCGTCGCCGCGGGCCGTGAGGGCGCCGCCGCAGACCCGGCACGTGTCGCCGTTGGGCTTGATGGCGTCGATGAAGATGTTGTTCGGATGGTTGTTGTCATTGGCGCACAGGCGGCGGCCCATGATCCGGTTCTTGGCCACCTGGCGGGGCAGCAGAATCTCGATCACGTAGTCCAGCTTCACACCGGCGGCCTGCAGCGCGTCCCACAGCTTCTGGGCCTGCACGATGGAGCGGGGGAAGCCGTCCAGAAGCCAGCCTTTGGCGCCGGAGCCCTTGAGCACGTCGAGAACCATGGGGATGGTGATGTCGTCGGGCACCAGCTCACCGCGGTCGATGTACTCCTTGGCCTTCTTGCCAAGCTCGGTGCCGCCGCCGATGTGCTTGCGGAAGATGGCGCCGGACTCGATGTGGTCGAGCTTGTATTTTTCTTTCACGAGGGCGCCCTGGGTGCCCTTGCCGCTGCCGTTGGGGCCAAAAATGAGAATGTTCACGGAATACTCCTCCTTGCCCTTGTGCAAAAGTTTCACAAGCTTTTAGCCGGTCGTTCCGATGCTGTCAATGACCGTTCCCGCTTTCAAGGGTCGATGGCCCGGCAAACGGGGCCCGTGGGCTCCATTTCGGCTCCATCGGCATCAAAATCACGCAAAAAGAAACGCATCCATGTAGCTGGATAAAAGAATATAGACAGAAATCCGAGCTATTGCGATGGCGCAATCGGTTATTTTTCAAGACTTTTTCTTAAGAAAAAAATCCCTTCCCGCGTCACTTGGGCCTGTTTGTTCCCGGGAAACTGGAACACGCTTCCCAGACGATTCTCCCGCCAGGCGTCATCCAGCTGGAACAGGCTCTCGGCCAGAGCTTGGCCGGGCCCGAGGGAGTCCAAGGCCCGCTTGCACAGCCGGGAGCGCAGGGCCGACGGCGCAGTTTCCAGAATCGCGTCCGGCAACAGAAGAGCCGCTTCGCGGACATCCGGCAGCACGGCCCGAACCTGCCCCTCCCAGAACGCCTCGTCCTGACGCCCCACCCTCCAGAGCCGGGCCACGGAGTCCAGAAAGGACGGGTTCTCCTCCAGCAGCAGGGGCAGCACGGAATGGCGCATGCGGTTGCGCCGGAACAGGGGCTCCTGATTGCTGGAGTCCTCGCGCCAGGACGCCGACAGGTCGGTGAGGAAATCCCGTAGCGTGGACTTGGGCGTGAGGAGCAGGGGCCGGAGCAGACGGCGGCCGTCGTCCCGGCCGGGCATGCCGGACAGCCCGGGCCAGCCCGTGCCGCGCACCAGGCGCAGGAGCACATCCTCGGCCAGGTCGTCCAGGTGATGGCCCAAGAGAATCCAGTCGGCCCCGGCCTCGACCCGGGCCTGCTCCAGGAACTCCAGGCGCGCCTCGCGTCCGGCGTCCTCCAGGCCCGTGCCCATCTTGTCGGCCAACGCGGCCACGTCCATGCGCTGGACGGAGCAGGGCACACCCAGCGCCGCGCAGAAATCGAGGGCCGCGCTGGCGTCCTCGCCGGACTCAGGACGCAGCCCATGATCCAAGTGCGCCGCCCGCACCGATCCGCCGTTCCGGGCGGTCAGACAGACGGCGACCAGCAACAGAGCCGTGGAGTCCAGGCCGCCGGAAAAGGCCACCAGAACCCCGGAAGCCCAAGGGGACACGCCCAGGTCCGTGGCGGTGAAGCGCTCAATCCCCAGGCAGAAATGCGCCCAACGGGGCGGCATTTCCTGAAGGGTTCGGGGCAGGGGAGCGGCCATCATTCCCCCGAGCGGTCAAACCGCGATATCCAGATCCCTGATGAGTTGATCCAAAAAATCAATCATACGTTCGCGCTGAGCGGGTGTGGCGTAGGCGATGCACGAACAGCGCAGGGGGCCCCGGCCGCGGACCAGGAGTTCCAGTTTGAGGCGGCCGCCGTCGATGACCTCCAGGGCCATGATGTGCGGGCCGCAGGTCTCGACGTGGGCCTTCTGCTCCGTGTCGAGCAGTTCGGCGGGTACAGGAAGATAGTAGATGCCGTCCAGGGAGCCACGCAATCCCAGCTCCGTGAGCCGGGCCTCGATCCTGCGGACGCTTTCCTCGGTCAAATCCTCGATCTGGTAGCTGCGCATGGTTCGTCCTAATGTTGAGGGTGGCAGACCGGTTCTCCGCCATCCTCGTCTTCGGGATCCGCGTCCGGCCTCTTGCGGTCGGAGTGGGCGTCCTGCGGCACGTCTTCCCGGTCCAGGTTGAACATTCGCCGCGCCTGGTCGATGAAGCGCTCGGCGGTCTCTTCCTGAGCCCGGCGCTTGAGGTAGACCACCGGCTCGTGCAGGAGCTTGTGCCCCACGGAGAGGACCAGGGTTTCCAGTGCCTTGCGCGTCTCCTCGTCCACCGGGCCGATGCGGCGCAGGGTCCGGGCCAGCTCACGACGGCCGATGTCCTCGGCGCGGCCCATGAGGTCCACGATGGTCGGCTGAAGGTCCAGGGACTTGAGCCAGCGGCCGAAGGTCTCGGTTTCGGCGACCACGATGTCCTGGGCCTTGACCGCCTCCTCCCGACGCTGGGCCAGGTTGCCCTCGACCACTTCCTTGAGATCGTCGATGTCGTAGAGGTAGACGTTGTCCAGACTGTTCACGTCCGGATCGATGTCCCGGGGCACGGCGATGTCGATGAAGAACATGGCCGCGTGCTTGCGGGCCTTGAGCACGGCCTTCATGTCCCGGGAGTGGATGATGGCCGTGGGCGAACCCGTGGAGCTGATGACGATGTCGGCCTCGGGCAGGCGGGCGAACAGATCTTCGAAGGCCACGGCCTCGCCGCGCATGGTCTTGGCCAGTTCCTTGGCCCGGGCCAGGGTGCGGTTGGCGATGAGCAGGCGGGAGATGCCGTTGGTCAGCAGATGCGTGGCCGCCAGTTCGGCCATCTCGCCCGCGCCGATGAGCATGGCCGTCTTGCCCGCCAGATCGCCGAAGATCTTGCGGGCCAGTTCCACGGCCGCGAAGCTGATGGATACCGCGCTGGAGGCTATGGCCGTCTCGGTGCGCACCCGCTTGGCCACGGAAAAGGACTTGTGCAGCAGGCGGTTGACGATAACCCGGGCCGCGCCCTTGGTCACGGCCTTGCGGTAGGAGGCCTTGAGCTGGCCCAGGATCTGGGGCTCGCCCATGATCATGGAGTCCAGGCTCGCGGCGACCCGGAAGACGTGCTCCACGGCCGCCAGACCCTCGTGGGCGTAGACGTGCGGGGAGAGCACGCCCACGTCGCCGCCGCAGACCCGGGCCCAGTAGGACAGGACCGCCCCGGAGGCGTCCTCGTCCGTGTCGGTGACGGCCAGGATCTCCACCCGGTTGCAGGTGGACAGGGCCAGGCACTCGCTCACCGGGCAGTCGCGGAGCAGCCCCTCCTCGAATCCCTCAACGTTCGTCAGCGCGTATTGTTCGCGGACCTCCACCGGCGCGGTACGGTGATTGAGCCCGAGCAGGATGATCTTCTTGTCCATGGCCTAGGGTCGGAAGGTGATGGAGTGATGGAGGAAGGCCACGACGACGAAGGCGAAGACCGCGATGGCCATGAGCGCGGGCTTGCGGCCGCGCCAGCCCAGCACCGTGCGCTGGTAGAAGAGCGCGGTGAACAGGAACCAGACGGCCAGGGCCGTGATGTTCATGGGGTCCCAGCCGAACTTCTTCAGCGGGTCCATCCAGCGCCAGAGGAAGCCGGAAAAGAGGCCCACGGTGTAGAGCGGAAAGCCGTAGAGCGTGGCCCAGCGGTTCACCCGGTCGAAGTTGTCCAGGGAGGGCAGGTCCGTGCCCAGGGCCGCCGGTCCGGCCTTGCT
>Ga0228536_1001118_pt1 | contig 31095 bp, 24 predicted proteins | sample SJ1Smetagenome_FD_168611 | JGI IMG/M metagenome (GOLD analysis project Ga0228536, IMG submission 168611) | Enriched culture of PCE-dechlorinating microbial communities from Ithaca, New York, USA - SJ1.S | ecosystem: Engineered > Modeled > Simulated communities (microbial... > Unclassified...
GGTAAAGATGCAATTGAAGGTTATTTTGTTGATGGACTGCCTGTTGACATGTTTTTTTGGGGAACAGAAGGAGTCGATGCTGGTCTTCAAGTGATTTCATTATCTGACTAATGATAGCATTTGATTTCCTTAGCAAAACAGGTTCTTTAGATATTATTTACACGGAGGCCTTCTTTGACCAGTAAAATTAAAATCTTGTTTGTTGTGATCGTGGGGATTGTCCTTGTGGCGGTTGGGGTCTTTGCCAGTTACATGCTGATACAACGCTTTCAAGGTGGTCAGCAAACCCCAGTTGTTCAGGATGAGACGATAAAGACTGAAATTGTTATCGTCACACGTGATCTTTTCCTGGGTGATACATTAACTGAGAGCGATCTTAAACTTGTGCTTGTGCCAGTTGAGGTTGCCCCTCGTAACGCGCTGACTGATCCTGCGGAGGCAGTGGGGAAGATCATCAAAACGGATCTTATCCAGGGCGAGATGTTACTTTCGCATAACCTGGCTGATCCAACCAATAACAACCAGGACCTCAGCTTTATCCTGAGTGACGATCACGTACTGCTGGCATTTCCGGCTACTGATCTGATGAGCCAGGAAAGTATGATCCAGAGAGGTGACATCATTGATATCTTTGCCACCTTTACACAGGAGATTAAGACAGTTGGCGAAACACCTACTGATACTGGAGAGCAACCGGAACCAGAGACCAGAACATTTACGGTTGACTCGATGCAAAAAGTTAGCGTCACTGCCATGGTCCTGGAGATCATCGAGGAGAAGGATGGCTCTTCATCCAACCTGGTGCCTGGTCAAACCAATTCGGAGACGATTGTAAAACCCAAAACAAGAATCAGGGCATATCTCCTTGCGCTGGAACCCCAGGACGCGCTGATATTGAAGCACCTGAAGGACACTGATGCAATTTTTGATATTGTGCTGAGGGCACCAACCTCTACGGTACAGTTCGATCTGACACCTGTCACCGAGGATTACATTGTTGAGTATTACGGACTTGAAATTTTGCCTTAGTTGAGAGAAAAACATATCAATATGCCCACAACAAACCCACCCAAAACAATCCTGCTGGTTTCAAACAATCAGGATTTAATTGAAACGACGCGAGCCAATCTAGCATCAAGCGAGTTTAATGACCTGATAACACGAATGGGAAATCGTGAAGGGTTAGATAAAATCATTGCTGAGACACAGCCCAAACTGATCCTTGTGGATTTCGATTTTGATCCTGAACCCATAAAATTTATTCAAGAAGCAATTACTGCTCATCCCCACATTGCTTTTGTACCCATCCTTACTGAAGCGCATATGGCGAACGCTGATCAAATTATGCTCACGGAAGCACGCGTCTTTGTTAAGTATCCCTATCAGCAGGACGCGCTCACTCTGACGGTTAAGCGCGCCATGGATTACAAGCAATCAGAACAAGCAAATATGACGTCAGGACCTACATCAGAAGTCCCGGTCAAACACGGTCATATTTTTACTGTCTTTAGCCCCAAGGGGGGTGCCGGTACCACAACGTTTGCGGTAAACCTTGCCATAAGCCTGCATAAGCAGGTAAAAGAAGATGTCTTATTGATAGATGGGAAACTGTTATTTGGACATGTTCCCCTTCATTTGAATCTGCGCACTGGAAATTCATTGACGGACCTGATCCCTCACCTTGGAATGCTTGATCAGAAACTTATCAGGCAGGTGGTTGTGCAACATGTCTCCGGCATCTATGTTTTACCCAGTCCGCTGTCCATTATTGATGGGCAGGGCATTCGTCCTGAAAACTTGTTTACTCTTTTACAGGCTCTGCAACTTGAATTTCCCCATATCATCATCGATGCTGGCAGCCATTTGAATGAAAATAGTGTGACCTTCATGGATGCCTCAACCAAGATAATGCTCGTTGCCAACCCCAATATTGCTGCTTTACGCGATGCCAGGCAGTTCATGGAGGTTGCCACCTCGCTTTCTTATCCGATGGATAAAATTATGCTGATCCTCTACGGAGCCGGAAAAAGGTTGGATATCAAGCAGGAAGAGATAGAAAACATTCTCAAAATGAAAGTCTTTGGCATTATCCCCGCTGATGGAGATCAAATGCGTAAGAGCCTGAACGAAGGCGTTCCTATCGTAATGATGAAACCAAATTGCCCGATAAGCCATGCCTTTAAAGGCGTTGCAAAAAATCTTGTCAAGACTTTTGCGAGCCTTGATACCCAGGAAGGGGAAAAAACTGTTGGTGGATCAAATAAGCGTGCGAAAAGATTCTTTATTTAGCAAGGAACGCATTCAAGGAGTCGTGTAATGGAACAACGCACTGTCTTGTTGGTTCTGTTGGCAGTCCTGATAGTGAGCATAGCGGGGCTGTACTACATTGTCAAATGGATTTCCAGGTACCTTGGATTGTCCAAAGAAAAAGAGCGTGTATCTCGCTTTGTCACAGCAGGCGATGCCGAACAGACGGCGAAGACTGGAAAAAAAGCAGACCGATTTGCAGACCTCCTGAACTCCAATTTGCGAGTGAAGATCAACAAATCTTTGAGCAGAATCTCATCCGAAAAAACGCGGATGAAGCTCTCCAGTGCTTATTGGCCAATCACTGATACTGAATTCATCTTGTTGAGATATGTGGGCACTATTCTCGCCTTTTTCCTGGGTCAATTCGCTACTGCCAGTATTTTGGGTGGCTTGTTCCTGGCTGTTCTCGCGCTGATGTTGCCGCCGATCCTATTAGACCTCGCTATTAGCAAACGTCAGCGTAAGTTTGCCAACCAGTTATTGGACGTTCTGATTTTAATCAAAGGCGCTATTCAGGCAGGTTATGGATTGATGCAGGCTTTGGATCTGGCGGTCAACGAGATCCAGGCTCCAGCTTCTGAGGAGTTTTCCCGGGTCATCAGAGAGGTTCGTCTGGGTTTAACTCTGGAAAGCGCGCTTATAAATCTCTCCAACCGAATGGATAATGACGATCTTTATATCGTGGTAACTGCCATCATCATTAACACACAAGTCGGCGGCAACCTTTCCGTTGTCTTGGAATCCACGATAAGCACCATCCGCGGTCGTATGCAGCTTATGGCAGAGGTCCGTTCATTGACCTCCTATTCCCGCTTAGTAGCAAGCATACTCTCCCTTACGCCCATATTTGCCGCGATTGGCTTGTTTGTTATTTCGAGGGATTATTTTGAGCCTGTGAAAACTTCACCGATAGCACAAATAGGTTTAGGCATGGCATTAGTTATGGTTTTACTTGGAAATCTTTGGCTTCGGCGCATGATCGATATTAAGGTATAGAGTATAGGTGTACTGATGATAGATTTTTTTGCTCGCTCCAATCCGTATCTGATTCTTCTTATCGTATTAATCGCTGTTTTGGGTCTGGGATTTGCTTTTTATGCCATCGTAAAGTTGTTGATCGGTGGCAGCAGATTATCCGCTCGTCTTGAACAGGTTATTGAACCTGTGGCACAGGTTGATATCAATCCGTACGAAAAACAGATAATTGGACGTGAGATATCCGGGTCTTTGTTTAGCAGGACTGTTGAAAGTTGGATAAGTAAACTTCTAAATTTTTTGGGCAGGTTCACACCTCAAAAAAGTATCGAGGTATTAGAACACAAACTGGAGGTAGCTGGTCGTCCTGGTAATTTACACGCCAGGCAATTTTACTCGCTGCAATTCCTTTTTTTGCTTGGTGGTATTTTTATTGCTTATTTTCTAAATCGTGATCTGAGCGGATTAAACACAACCAATCTTTTATATGGTGCCGCGAGCATATTTGTTCTTTACGAGTTGCCTATCGTCTGGCTGAACAGGCAAATGCGCACCCGGCAGGAACAGATTGGGAAGGGTCTGCCGGATGTTTTGGACATGCTATCGGTTTGTGCCAGTGCGGGTTTGGGGTTTGATCAATCCCTACAAAAAATCAGCCAACATTGGGATACTGAACTTGGTCGGGAATTCAGGAGAGTGACCGAGGAAATGGAGCTCGGTGAATCTCGATCGAACGCTTTGAAAAGTATGAGCAATCGTCTGGATGTGAAAGATCTTTCTCAGTTTATTGCCATTATCACCCAGGCAGAAAAAATTGGTATGAGCTATTCGGATGTGCTTCAGAGCCAGGCGCTTCAGATGCGGATGTTGCGCCAACAACGCGTTCGTGAGCACATCAATCAACTTCCAGGGAAGATGGTCATTCCCATGGCGCTATTGATATTTCCTGCCATTCTTGCGGTTATTTTAGTGCCAATTATTCCTGTTATAATGAATGCTTTCAAATAAAAGCATATCAGAAAGGGGAACCTATGACTAATTCGGAAAACACCAGCGAGAATTCCATTCAAGATTCCGACATTAATGATTCCCAAGCATTAGATCATCAAAAAGAAGTTTTTGAATTTTCAAGTGATCCTGAATATCTCAAGTTGATTGAGCATTATCAAAAAGCGGAGTTTTCCGAGTGCGAAAAGTTGCTGGAAAACCTTGAATTGCGCTACCCCGGACAACCCGAACTTCAAGCAATCAGGGAAGACCTCGAGATGAAGGGGTCTGTTAGTAGTTTGACCTCTTCGATCAGGAAGGAAGAAGGTCTCGCCAAAAGTAGAGTTACCCTAAAGCTGATACTTTTTGGTTTAGTCGTTATTATTGGGATTGGTGCTGTTTTTTTTGCATCGTCTTTATTTTTTCTTAAGAATAAACCCATAGAAATTACGCCAAACGTAAATTCACAACTCGATTCGCTGTATTTACAGGCTGAACAGCTTTTACAAAGCGGGCAAGCATCCTCTGCATTGGAGGTGGTTTTGAAGATCAGAGTTCTCAATCCTGATTATGAGAAACTTCCTGAATTGATTTTACGAACTAATCAGCTTCTGGAATTTGAAGCTCATTACCGAGCAGCGCTGGATCTAATTGAGAAGGGTGAGATTGGTGAAGCACTGAATGTGCTCAAACTTCTTGAAGCAGAAAACCCTGGCATGTGGGACATATCTCAACGGATCGCTGCCATCGAAAAAGAAATGAATATTTCTGAATACCTCGAAGCAGGTGATTCAGCTTATCAGAAGCAGGATTGGGGAAAGGTGATTGAGGCTTACGAAAGTGCCTTGGTGCTCGACCAACACTTGGACGATACGATGATGAAGGAGCAATTATTATTTGCTTATCTGAATCGCATCATTGGCATGCTTCAAAGTGATAACACTTCTATTGAAGACATAGAACTCTCGGAGCAATATTATCGGAAAGCAGTGACTCTTATCCCTCAGAATAAGGAATTTGTCAGTCAGCGAGAGAATTTGCAAAGAATCAGCAGGGATCTTCTTGAAAAAAAATATACACAACTTGCCAAAGCAAAGCTTGCCGACAAAAACCAGACCATTACCACTATTAATGAAGCAGTTTATTACCTGACAAAGGCACTAAACCTAAATCCTGATGATGCAGAATTGCAGGCAGAATTTAATAATGCCAGTTCCTACAAGGTCGCTTTAGATAGTTTTATTGATATGGATTGGGCTCAGGCAATAGCTAATGCCGAAACCGTGGTTGCTGCAAATGCTGATTTTGCTGGAGGTAATGCAAGCGCCCTGCTTTATGAAGCATATTACGCGTTAGGTAAAAGGAACTACAATTCCGGTCTTTATCTTGATGCCCGGGAAAATCTGGAAAAAGCAGAGATTCTTGCCTGGGCAAATGGCGATAACCGGTTAAAGATATTCCAGGTTCAGGTGCTTCTTGGTGATTCAATTGGGAAAGTGGAGGATTATGAGAATGCTGTTTCATACTATCAGTATGCTCTTAATGCCATTAATTACCAGGAAAAGATAGCTACCAGATCCGACCTCCTTAATCAGTACAATAGGGCTGAACAATTAGCAGCAGCAGGTGATTATAAAGCGGCATTTACCGCCTTCCAAGACATATTTGGGGAAATTGACACGATTTACACAATTTCTGAAGTTGAAGTGGACTCTGGTGTTTGTCTGGCTCTTTTTGCTAATCAGAATCTATCTACTTTGGATGCTATATTAAAAGCGAACGATCTTCCCACAAATATGGTGATATCATTTGGAAGAACCTTGAGAGTGCCTTCAATACAAAAGTAGACTTCGTTGAAGCATTCGGAAAAGCCAACAGGAAATAACTATGTTTACAAATCGACCTGCGCTAAAAAAAACCACAGATTCCACCACGACGTTTGGATTATTAAAATTTTCTGACCTCGAGAAAGATTTCTATGAGATCCGTGAAAAAGTTCAGCAAGTACTACTGAACAATAATAATCACAACGACAATCTCGATCCACAAAAGTTAAGAGACAAGATAGAAGATATCTACGACCAAGTTTTGGCGGAAGAGAATCTGCTTTATAACCTTGCAACCAGAAAGGGAATGCTTGAATGGATTCTGGCCGATATCACTGGATATGGACCACTTGAACCACTTTTGAGTGATGAGGAAATCACTGAAATTATGGTTAATGGATACAATCAAATCTATGTTGAACGCTTTGGCAAAATTGAGTTAACAGACGTTAAATTTGAAAATGACGCGCATATTTTGCGCGTAATTGATCGAATTATCTCCCCCATTGGTCGGCGTGTGGATGAGACCTCTCCGATGGTAGATGCTCGATTGCCAAGTGGTTACCGTGTCAATGCCATTATTTCGCCACTTTCTCTCAATGGTCCAGTGCTCACTATCCGTAAGTTTGCCGCGAAGCCATTCACCATTCAGGATTTGATCGCAAATAACACGATCTCGTTTGCATTGGCTAATTTTCTTAAGAGTTGTGTTGAAGCCAGGATAAACATTGTGGTTTCGGGTGGAACAGGTACCGGTAAATCGACGTTTCTAAATGTACTTTCGTCTTTTATTCCAGAAGATGAACGCGTGATCACTATTGAGGATACAGCCGAACTGCAGATGCATCAACCTCATGTTGTTCGCCTCGAAAAAAGACCACCCAATATTGAAAGCAAGGGTGAGATTACAATTCGCCAACTGTTGATCAATGCCTTGCGTATGCGCCCAGACCGCATTATTGTGGGTGAATGCCGCGGAGGTGAAGCTCTGGACATGCTTCAGGCAATGAACACGGGTCATGATGGTTCCATGACCACTGTCCATGCAAACAGCCCTCGCGATGTGTTGCGCAGAATTGAGGTGATGGTGATGATGGCTGGTATGGAATTACCGCTTAAAGCCATCCGTGAACAAGTAGCATCTTCTATTGAGCTTGTTATTCATCAGGAACGTTTAAGAGATGGCACTCGAAAGGTTACCAAGGTTTCTGAAGTTCAGGGTATGGAAGGTGATACGATCGTTATGCAGGATCTTTTTGTGTTCCAATTTGCTGGAATTCAAAACGGAATTGTGAAAGGCGTCCTCAAACCTACTGGACTCCGGCCTCAATTCCTGGAAAAATTGATTGCCAACGGAATTGAGATCCCGGATAGCGTTTTTGAAAAATAGGTCAGAAATTGGGGAGTCTTGAAAACAAAGATACTGGTTAATCAAGCTTTTCCATCTGCGAGCATTCAAGTAGATTATTGCGAGAGTTTTCTGAGCAAGCTAAAGGGACTGATGTTATCCAGGCAAATTGCCCTGGATAAAGGCATCCTGCTTGTGGAAACAAAAGAGTCCAAGATGGACACCTCGATTCATATGATGTTTATGAATTATGATCTTACTGTACTATGGTTGGACAGAAATCTGGGTGTTGTAGACAAAGTGCTTGCAAAACGATGGGTACCCATTTACTTGCCGAAAGCCCCTGCGCAATATGTGGCTGAGCTCCACGCTGATCAATTTGACAATTTCTCCATCGGGGATCAATTGCTCTTATCGGACTTCGATTAAGTATTACCTTGTATAACGAATTAGATTGGATTGTCAATTGCATCATTGACAATTACATGCTGGAATCAGGAAACCCAAAAACCTGTCAGGTATGATGGCAGGAAGGTTGGGGGGATCCGCAAAGCCTGGGATTTCCTATGTCCCGAAGTGTATTTACATAGGTTTCTGCCTTCCCGCTTTATGTAAGGACGGAGTCTGCCGCATGACAGACCGGAGACTGATGAGTGAAAGTGAGCAAATGCCGATAACTCTCTTTCTTGACATACTGGCTCCCAACGTAGATTGCGCCCTTCCTGGTTTAGGGTAGTGTATTCGGGCTTCCCAGTGGAAAAACTTAGAAACTGCCTGTAAATAACTTGCTTGAACTACCAAAGTGATGCGCGAGAGTGCCATTGGGGAATTGGATGGTGGTGTTCTTGCCTTCCCGCCGCACTTCCAGCCCGCGAAAGCGCACGATAAGTGGCCAGGGAAATGGATTTTCCCCCGAAATGCTCACTTTTTGTTCGTTAATGATCTGAATGCCAGCCACTTCGAGCAGGAGCAGCGGCGGGAGCAATCCGCGGATGCTGTTGCGAATACCCAAGCCGAAGCCGCTCTCGCTGGTGAAGCCCTCCATCAGTGCATGTTCACGCTTGAGCACAGTGCTGAAGCCCAGCATCAGCCGGCTGAGAAGGTCGAAGGCAAGCTTCTTTTCGCCGATGCGGTTGAAATGTTCAATCAGGAGGCAGTTCCAGCCTATGTTCACTCTGCCGCCCTCGGTTTTGGTGGGGTTGAGGTCGGCGGGAAGACCGAAGCGGTAGCGGAAATCCTGCGGAGCAGCCCAGGCAGGCGGTTCTTGGTCCCCGGCTTGCCCCTCCCAGCCTAACTGTTGGCTGATATCGGTTATCTGCAGATCGCTGGTGTAGACCTGCACTGAGCCTTTGGTGAGGTCTAATCCTTCCAGGCGGTCAAAGCGCGAGAAGACATTCCGGGTTGTGATGTGGAAGCAGGAGGGCAGCCAGAGGATCATACTGGAATCGATCGTTTCGCGCAGCACTTCGCCGCGGCTGTCCGCGCCCACGACCTGGAAGTCTCCGGGTTTGGCAATGGCTGCGCTTTGCTTCAGCTGGATGTTCAGCCTGGCGGGGACTGTCAGCGCCACGCTTTCCCACTTTGGCTGAGGTAATTGCACTTCGATGATCTTTTGCAATGAATGAACGCGATGTGTATCGCGGTCGATGAAGGATACATCAGGTTGTTCGGCGCGAAAACGGGCGAGGGCTGCCAGGAGCTGTTTCTGGTAAGGATCGATTTGGTCTGCGATATCCTCATCACCAAGCACACGCGTCATGCGCTGAAGCGTTTCGAGTTCTTCCGCGAGCAGGATTGCCAGACCCAGGCTTTCTGTAGTCGAAATCCGGGTCGGGAGCGATCCCTCCTGCCAGACATCGAAGTTGATCAGATCCGTCAGCCTGGCGAAGTCGGGGTTGGGCCACTCAGGAAGACCATCCTGGTCCCGATCGTTCTCCGGTGAGAACCAGCGCAGAGTCTGCTCTGCCAGAACAGGCAGACACTCCGCCAGAAAGGAAGGCTGTTGGTGGTAGCTGTGGACATCCCAAACCAAAGCTGCCAGCTGCGGGAATGGCGGAACAGACTTGGCCTGAGATTGGAGGTTCTTGAGAATGCTGCCCACCAAATCCACCGCGGTCTGCACCTGGGCGGGCAGCAGCGTTCGCACGAATTGGCGGATCTCCAAAATGGAGGATCCATCCGAATTCAAACTCAAAAATCTGAAATCCTGTGCCTTGCCAACCGGGCTATGGGTGTTGCGTTTGTCAAAGAAGGTCAGCCCCTGCTGATTGAGATCCGGCTGCCTGATGAGCAGGTTGGCTTGATCTTGCAGGGCTTTTATGACAAGATTCCAGTCGTGCAGAGGGGTTTCAATTTCCACGGTTCGGGCTTGATCAGCCACCTCAAGCCGGGCAATTTCTGCATCCCAGTTGACAGGGAAAGCTTTAAGGGCGCGTTCCTGGCTCTGAGCAGGCGAAAAAGCAACGCTGCAACGCCAGACAGCAGAAAATTCCTCGCCGGGTTGGAGCAGCTTGCTGATCTCGAGTGCCTGGTGGGGGCTGATGACCGGCTTGGGCATCCCGTCCATCAGCAATGCCACGGTTAGCTCGCCGCTTTGCCCACGCAGGTAGGTTTTGTAATCCAATTTTGTGATCGTCAGACCCTGCCCGCCATTGAGCGGCACCAACAGTCCGGCTACGCGCGCGCTTAATTCGGCATTGTCTGTGCCGGTGTTGCGGAGCGTGATGCGTCCGCTGAGGGCATAGGGCTCACGCGCCCAGAACTCGAAAAATGCCTGGGTATTTTGGTCCGGCGACAGATTCAATTTAGCGTAGCTTCCACACAGGCTGTCGATGCGGGGTGAGGTCAGAAACTCGTTTAGGTTTTGGTAGAAGTGCATATTCCGTCCGACGAACGGGAAAATGCGCAAGGACTGCGCTTGCAGCCCGAGGCTGGTTTGCAGGGAAAGCGGCTGGGAGGGCTCGAGATCCATCTGCCAGACGATATCCGGGCTATCCAGATCAGGCAGGAAGGCGTGATCGGCTGCCAGCGTGAGGTTGAGGGGGTCAGTGCTGAAGAACGGTCCGAAGGGCATCGCTTAAGTATATACCGATTACCCTCTGCTGCCTAAAATCTGACTTATGTTGCATGCCAGGTTGTTCGAAACTCTATCAGAGGCTTGGCTACAAAAAGACCCACCCCCTTTGTCCCCCTCCCTGCGCTTTGCTGGAGGGGGTGAAATAAAACCACCCTCTTTGTCCCCCTCTCTGCGCTTCGCTGGAGGAGGTGAAATAACCCACCCCCCTGGTCTCCCTCTTTTCGCTGCGCTGGAGGGGGTTATGTTGCATGCCAGTTTATTCGAAACTCTTTCAGCGAATTGGCTAAAAAAGACCCACCCCCTTGGTCTCCCTCTTTTCGCTGCGCTGGAGGGGGTGATGTTGCATGCCAGTTTGTTCGAAACTCTTTCAGCGATTTGGCTAAAAAAGACCCACCCCCTTTGTCCCCCTCCCTGCGCTTCGCTGGAGGGGGTTATGTTGCATGCCAGGTTGTTCTTAACTCTATCAGCGATTTGGCTACAAAAAGACCCACCCCCTTTATCCCCCTCCCTGCGCTTCGCTGGAGGGGGTTATGTTGCATGTCAGGTTGTTCGAAACTCTTTCAGCGATTTGGCTAAAAAAGACCCACCCCCTTTGTCCCCTTCCCTGCGCTTCGCTGGAGGGGGTAGTACCCTCTTCAGTCTCGCTTCGCTCGCCAGCTTCCCCCCTGGGAAGCCCAAGGATATGCCCTCCTCAAAAAAGTCGCAGATACGATCAGGTTGACTGCCGACACGAACTTTGATTTTTCAGCTTATGTTAAAATTCCATCAAGAAGAACAGGATGGACCATGCTATGGACGAGAATGAACACGACGAAATCAAACCAGCGGAATACAAGGAATTGGGAAATTTCAAGGAAACCCCCGGCTATACCCCAGCCCTGGATCCGGTGAGCAAATTCGAAACCTTCGAAGGCTACGGAGCCGAGGATATAGTGGAACCCCCTGCGGACCAAAATCCAATCTCTGAATTGGATCCGACCTCCGGGAACACGCCCGACCCTGAACCAGCCTCTGAACCCGAGCCTGCCCCGGAATCGCCCCCGGATTCGAGCCACTTCGCCGAACTGGCAGGGTTCAAAGAGGTCGATAGCTTTCCTGAACCCGATTGGGAGCCGGAGCCAGTAGCTGACTTTACAACCGGGCATTGGGCGGTCGAACCAAAACCGCAGGGTGAAGCGCCGCAGACAATCATGGATGAAAAACAGGCTGAGAATCTTCTCAATCCGGACGACATCCCGACCATCCCTCCCCAGCCGGAAGACCTGCCCCAGGTTATTGAGCCTCAAGAGGAACCTCTGCCGCAGGCGGTGGAGGTGATTGATCCGCAGGCGACCGTGCTGGCTTCAACTGCTTTCGTAGCCAGCGTGGACGAGGGGAAGGAAGGCACCCAACCCGTGGTAACTTCGCAGACCCAGACCAACAAGGTGGCAAGGCAGGCTAAACCCAAGCCCGCGCCTGAGGTTAAGGCAAAAAAGCCCAAAACTCCCAAACCGCCCAAAGGCGAAAAGAAAAGCAGTGGTTGCTTTGGTAGAACGTTCTTAATTGCCGCGATTGCATTTTTGCTGCTGATGATGGGCGTGGCAGCTTTCGCGATCTATAAGTACTTTGATATTGCTAAAACCCTGCCAGCAGTGGATGAGCTGCAAAATCGCGCATCACAATTTGAGACCACGCGCATCCTCGACCGCAATGGCAACATCCTGTATGAGATTGTCGATCCAAACGCCGGCAAGCGCACCTACGTGCCGCTTGAACGCATCTCGCCTTACCTGATCGCCGCGACAATCGCCACGGAAGACAAGGAGTACTACAACCATCCCGGCTTCGACCTGGTGGCGCTGGGACGCGCGCTCTATGACAACTACACTTCCGGCGAGATCGTCTCGGGTGCTTCCACCATCACGCAGCAATTGGCGCGCATGCTGCTGCTGACGGATGAACGCTTCGTACAGTCCTACGAACGTAAAGCCCGCGAGATCATCCTTGCGGCGGAAATTACGCGCCGCTATACCAAAGAACAGGTGCTGGAGCTATACCTCAACGAGATCTTCTACGGCAACTTTGCCTACGGCATCGAAGCCGCAGCCGAAACGTACTTCAACACCACTGCCGCAGACCTGACCCTTTGGCAATCTTCCTTCCTGGCAGGCTTGCCACAAGCCCCGGCGGAATATGACATCTACAACAATCGGGAAGCCACGCTCAACCGGAATAAAACCGTGCTCTTGTTGATGTATCAACTCAGCAACGAAAAGGGCTGCATCCACATTGGCAAAGAACTCACGCCAGTCTGCCTAGACGCCATGCAAACCCTCGAGGCTGCCAATACCCTGGAAGCTTATGAATTTAAGAAACAGGATTTTGTGATGAAGTTCCCCCATTGGGTGGTGTTCATCCAATCCTTGCTCGAGGCGCAATTCGATTCGCAGACCATTTACCGTTCCGGCTTTACGATCTATACGACCCTTGATCCTGACCTGCAGATCCAGGCGGAAGAGGCGGTTCACAGCCAGCTCGCCCGCATGACCGAGAACAATGCGACCAACGGCGCAGTGATCGCCATGGACCCCAAAACCGGCGAGATCCTCTCGATGGTAGGCTCGGCGGACTTTAATAACGCGGAGATCAGCGGGCAGGTCAACATGGCGCTGACCCAAACCCGCCAGCCCGGATCCGCCATCAAACCGCTCACATATTTGGCGGCATTTGAGAAGGACTGGACCCCGGGCACGCTTATTTGGGATGTGCCGGCGAGCTTCCCGCCTTCCGGCGACCCGAACGATACCAACCCCCGTTACGAACCGGTCAACTACGATGGGCGCTTCCACGGTCCGGTCACCGTAAGGGACGCACTGGCGAATTCCTACAACATACCGGCTGTGAAAGCCCTTGAGTACGTTGGCATCTACGACGATCCCACCACACCCAATCCGGATGGTTTCATCAACCTGGCGCGCCGGTTGGGCATCACCAGCCTGAACCGTCCTGATTACGGGCTCTCACTGACCCTCGGAGGAGGCGAGGTGAGCCTGCTCGAGCTAACGGGCGCTTACCAGGTGCTGGCGAATGAAGGGCGCAGAGTGGCGCCGGTGGCAATCACCAAAGTGGTTGACCACAAAGGCAGCGTGATTTACGAATATACTCCGACTGGTGGGGAACAAGTGGTACGTGCGGCGCATGCCTACCTGCTTTCTTCGATCTTATCCGACAATAACGCCCGCGCGCCGATGTTCGGCACAAATTCTGTTTTGGCTCTGCCTTTCCAGGCGGCTGTCAAGACCGGCACCACCAACGATTACCGCGACAACTGGACCGTCGGCTACACCCCCGACCTGTTGGTTGGCGTGTGGGTTGGCAACGCGGACTATACGCCGATGGTCAACACCTCCGGCGTCAGCGGTGCCGCGCCAATCTGGGCGAACATCATGCAGGTCGGTATCCAGCAGCTGCGCGGCGGCAGCGCGACCGCTTTTGCGCGCCCTTCGGACGTGGTGGATATGACGATCTGTTCCGTTTCAGGCACGGTTCCAAGCGAATACTGCCCCAGCCAGCGCACCGAAGTTTTCGCCTCTGATCAGGGTCCTTTGCCAAAGGAAGAAGACCTCTGGACCAAGAGCATGATCGATTCCTGGACCGGGCTGCAGGCTTCGCCCGCCTGCTCTGAGTTCACCAAGGAAGCGCTGACCATCAACGTGGAAGATAAGGATGCCATAAAATGGCTCAAAACGGATGCCGGTAAAGCCTGGGCGGATAATTACGGCTTCCCGGATCCGCTGGTGATCAAACCGGAAAGGGAGTGCCGCCTGGATGATCCCCGCCCGATCATTGACCTGATGGGTCTGCAAAACGACATCACGGAGAACCCGTTCAAGGTGGTGGGCGTCATCGATGCGACCGCGAATTTCAAGCAGTACAAACTACACTGGGGTGAGGGTGAGAACCCAAGCCAGTGGAATCCGCTGCAGGAGGATTGGATTACGACGCCGATGCGCAGCGCGGGTGTGTTGACCGAATGGGATGTGAGTGAGCTGGATGGGAAGGTGATCACGCTGCGTGTGACACTGCACAGCACTCAAAACACCGAGGTGCAAAAGAAATACACCCTGCACTTCGCGCTGCCAACACCAACCCCCACTCCCACTCCGACGGTGACTCCTACGCCGACTTTGACGCCGACCTTGCCACCGACAGAAACCCCCACGCCCACGGTTCCACCTGACGAATCAACGCCAGTAACACCGTAGACATTAGTTGATCAATATGCCGGATTGAGTTTCTCAATCCGGCTTTGAGTCTTTTGTGGGTTGGTTTTTGTCTGCACACCTAACAATACAACCGTACCCTACTATTGATCGGCGGCTGCATGACGCCATACCCTACTGCGCGGGCACATAGACCTGCCCTTCATATGTGAAAGGGGAGATCGCCATACCCTGCTTTGCGGGCACAGGCTGCTGCGCTCGCGATGACGAAGATGGTGGTGGGGAAATAATGCCCCGAACAGAGATCAAAACAAAGCCAATTGCGTTGAACGGTATTCCGGCGGATCGCCGGCAATCTGGGATGCGAACAACTCCCGGGTGAGAAGTGGGTTATCGCTCAGATTGCGCAGCTGGCGATACTTAACGATGCTCCAGCTTTCGGTTTTGAGCGCCTGCAGATGCGGATCGCGCCGTAACTTGAACGCTGCCAGGTTCGCCCGGCTGCCAGGCAGGACGATCAACTTCCGCCCTGGCAAGTCCTGGTGGCGGATGAGCAGCTCGGAAAACTCGGTGGTAATGATCGGGAAGAAACTGAACTCGGGCGAACCATCCTGCCCCAGCCAGACGATGGAATCGGTTTTTATTTCCCGCGCCAGGCGCAGACGATTTGCCAGTGATTCGATCAATTCAAAGATCGTCTTCAGATCCTTCTCTCGCTCCCAGGTGTTTTCAAAAGTTCTCAACGACCAGGCTTTGTAGTCGGGGGTGGGATCGGCGTACGACTCGAGGATTGCCTGCACCAGTTCCATTTCAACGGCTTGCAGACCGGGAAGTGTGAGGTTCACAGCCGCCAGGGCAGCTTTCATCGAGAGCAGCGGCTGGTTTTGGAGCGCGTTCAGGATCGCTCTTTCGGCGCGATCCGCAGCGGTTTGGGTTGCGCCACTGGCATCCACCAGCCAATATAAACCAGAATCAGCGGAAATCCCGGGGTTGAAGCGTGCGAAAACACCTGGATCCATCAGCGCCTTGTCAATCTCATCCTGCAGCTCGTTGAGCGTCTCCCCTGGACCGGGGCGCCCTTCCAACAATCCTTCGGAGAGGAGAATGACGATCACGGCGCTGAACAGGCGCAGGTAGGTTGCTGGCTCACCGACTCTCTGCAGGAACTGCGTACCAGCTCTTTTGACTGCCTGGGTAAAGGATACATTTTGATTGGGCTGCCGGTTGGGACGGCTGAACCGCCAGGCAGTCTGCAGCACGCTCATTTCGCCATTGCCTGCCAATTGCTGCAAGCTCAGACCCGCGTTTTGGGCTGCAAGCATGCCTGCCATGCTGAACATCGGGTCCAGCTCGGTCACCTGCAGCAAGACGGGCACGTCCGGACGCAGCAGCTTGCCGAGCTGCACCAACACTTTCTGCAGGGCGGTTGAATGCCAGGTCCAGTCGTAGCGCTGCTTAAGCAGGCTGTTGCGCAGCGTGGCGTTGCCTTCCCGCCCCCATAGCCAGCTGCTCCACAGACCGCTCAGGTTCCACCAGGCTTGATTGCGGCGCGGCAAGGAGGTCATGACCACATCCACTGATCCGGGGGCGATCGGCGGATCAAGTTCGCGCAAGCGTCCGCGGAAAATGCTGATGCCGCCCAATTGCGGGGGAAGAGCCGGCCACTCGCGCAGCGGTACGGCTTGCTCCATCTTGCTCCACGCCTTTTGCGACGCCAGCAGGGCATGCCAGGGGTTGAGTTCCTGGAAAAGCGGTGGGCGTAAAAGTTGACGCGGACGGCTGCGACCACCTGGATACGTCCAGAGTTGGTTGACCCGATCGGCAGTGCTCAGGATCAGCGCTCGCAGAAGCGTGCGTTGGCGTGGTGTAATTGTGGGATTTTCGAGCCGGCTCAGCATCGCTTGCAGGGATGCCAGGCTGCGGTGCGGGTAAAAGGCGATCACCTCCGACATCAACTCGCGCAAGGGGTCGCCCGGGTTGGCAGCCAACTCGAGCAAGCGTGCTTTGAGCACGCTCAGGGCGGGCAGGGGCTCTTTGGTGGCGAGAATCTCCGGGGTCAGCGGATATTCCGCTTGCTTGCCGCAGCCAGGGCAACTGCCGAAGGCGAGTTCCGGTTCTACAGCGTCTTCCGCCCAAACCAGGTAGTCGATCTGCAGTTTGGGTTTCAGGTCCAGCTGCTGACATTCAGGGTTTGGGCATTCGAACTGGTAATAGGCATTGATCTGGTCTTCAAGCAGCAAGCCTTCCGCCGACTTGATCCCCGCCAGGGCGTGGACTGCCTCGCTGATCTCCTCGGCAGTTGGCGCAGAGGCCATCACCTCGAGGACGAAGGCAGCGATGGGATTATTGGCGCTGACCACCACCCGGTAGCCAGCCTTCGCCAACTCCAGGATGACATAGGGGTCCTGCCCGAACGGGTCCAATACCAGGCTGCCTGGAGGGACAAAGCGCTGCAGCCAGCCTGTCATTGAACCCGGATAATATGGCGGAAGAAATCGGTCGAGCGGCAGTCCGGTCTGCGGCTGGTCAGCTGGATATGACCCGTTGACATACGGGGCAGCCAGGTCAGAAAGGACGGTGCTGCTGGGCATTTTCTCCTCGTCAGGAAGCTCGTGAAAGCAGAATGGCTACGCCATACGGCGGAAGATCCAGGGTGGCATCGGTCATCTGGCTGGTGAGGGGCTCATTGCCTGAGAAGATAAGGTCCCAATGGTTGAATTCCTCCACGGGCAGGGAGAAGCTCTGCATGGTTCTGGAGAAATTGAGCACCACAAGCATTGTCTCCCCGGGTGTGAAGCGCTGGTAGACCAGGAGGGACTCCTCGCCGGTGTCGATCAGGCTCAGGTTGCCGGCATGCAGCGCGGGATGTTCTCTGCGCAGCGCGATCAGGCTCTTGTAAAAATTGAGCAGGGAGGCAGGCGCGGCTGCCTGGTTGGCAACGTTGCGGACCTTGTAGTTGGGGTGGACAGGCAGCCAGGGCTGGGCAGTGCTGAAGCCGGCGAAGGCACGCGCGTCCCACTGCATCGGTGAGCGGCAGCCATCACGACCTTTGTTGAAAGGCCAATAACGCTTGCCGACGGGATCCTGGATCTGCCCGCGCGAAAGTGAAATATCACGCATGCCAATTTCCTCGCCATAATAAAGGTAGGGAGTTCCGCGCACGGTCAGGTGCATGGTTGCCAGCAGTTTCAATTTGGCGTCATCATTGGGTCCGACATAACGGGTGGAGGAACGGGGGGTGTCGTGATTGTTGAGGAAGTAATTGGGCCAGGCATCCTCGCCGTGCAGGCTGTCCCAGTATTGGATGGCTTTACCGAAGGCTTTGGCGCTGAAAGGGGAATTCGCATAGCCGTAATCGAAGCCGGCATGCAGACGGTCGTCACCGATATAGGTGCGTGCCTGGGCAGAATCCGCCATGAAAGTTTCACCAACCACGTAGCGTTCCGGAAAGGCGTCCAGGATTTTGCGGATATCCTGCAGAGCAGGGATCATTTCAGGTTGTGAGATTTCGTAAATATGTTGGTAGCTATCATACGGGCGGCGATGCAGACCTGGCAGCTTTGGATTATTCCGCAAGTCAGCGTCCTTGTACCAGGCGTTGAAAACATCCAGCCTGAAGCCATCCACGCCCTTGTCCAGCCAATAGCGGAAGATATCCAGCATGGCAGCACGCACATCGGGGTTGCGCCAGTTCAAGTCCGGTTGATGTTTGTTGAACATGTGGAAATAATACTGACCCAACTTCTTATCGAACTCCCAACCAGGACCGCCAAACATGGATTGCCAGTTGTTTGGCATGCCGCCGCCTGGGGCAGGATCGCGCCAGATGTACCAATCATGGTAAGGATTGGTGCGGGACATGCGCGACTCCTGGAACCAGCGATGCTGGTCGGAGGTGTGGTTGAGCACCAAGTCGAGAATGATATGGATATCGCGCTTGTGCGCCTCACTCAGCAGGCGGTCAAAGTCCTGCAGGTTTCCGAATTTGGGGTCGATCGTGTGGTAATCCGAGACGTCATAGCCAAAGTCAACATCGGGGGAGGGTGTGATCGGCGAGAGCCAAATGCCGTCGATACCGAGCTCCTGTAGGTAATCGAGGTGCTGGATGATGCCGTTCAGGTCGCCGATACCATCCGCGTTGGTATCCTGGAAGGAACGCGGGTAAATCTGGTAAATGATCCCATCTTTCCACCATAATTTCTTCTCAGTCATTGCGCTGTCCTCCTCAGGTTTTGTTGAATTGTCTCAGAAGGTAATTCCTCTTATTATTGCTTTAAATTCTGTTTAGGTGTCCGGGCTGTGGTCTGCTTGATCTCTCTTTCCACTGACCACGGTTGGGAACAACATCAGGTTGTATTTATTGTCATTATGAATTTTACATCGTGAATCAGAGTAAAAGCAAAACAATATATATCAAGAGGTGAGCAAGATGCCAGCTCTCGCCAGGTTCTAATGTTTGCATCTGTAATCCTTAACCTCAAGTAAGACGATTTTACTACAATGTTTTTTGGATTCTCTGTTTTCAAGCCGGATGCTGTTGTGATAATTTTGTTTTAACGAGATATTGACAAAATAGACTACACTATTCCCGTCACGTGATGCATTTTTCTTATACATATGTGGATCATACTTCGGATCAAGATCAACCCCATTCCGATCCAAGTAATTGTAAAATTGATTTGATGTAGAGTAAGTACTATCCATCTCTACGCAGGAGACCTCAATGTTCTTTTTTAAGAAGAAAGCCAGAATTGTTGCCGTTGTTGACGGTACTATCCACGAGATTGATACATATCCAGACGAAGCGATTGGGAAAAGATTGCTTGGAGATGGTTTCTTCATTGAACCAACTGGCGGATTGATCTGTTCGCCGATTGATGGAAAGGTGGCAATGATCTTCCCAACCGCTCATGCTGTTGCTGTTCAAAACAAGGATTACGAGGTCCTGATCCACATCGGGGTGGATACCGTAAAGCTCTCAGGCAAAGGCTTTCAGGCTCTCGTCAGACAGGGCGACAAGGTCAAAGCTGGCGACCCCTTAGTAAAACTGGACCTGGCAGTCATTAAAGCTGCTCCAGAGGTCAAAGCGTTGAGTACTGCTGTCATCTTTATTACTGGAGATAAGAAGGTTAGTGTAAAAAATCCCGGTGCAGCGGTAAAGGCTGGGCAGTCTAATATTGTGACAATTAACTAATTGTGGATCGGGACTCTATCCACAGATCTACTGGATGTTAAGGTCAGTTGATTGCGTTTGGATTTAGGCAGTCATTCTTTCTGCAACAAGCCTTATTACATCCACTCCGTACTACTGATGTGAATTCCTTGAAAAACACACAGCTGTGGGTTGTCATCCTTTCATTTTCCATTATCAAGCATCCAGATAGCATCGAAGCCAGCGTCCCCTCAAATCAAAAAGGCTTAAAACTTGCATTTATCCATAAATCTGTTAGAATATATGCGTTCGTAAATGAATACTTTTCTCGGTGAAAAGTGGGCAGTTGTCCACTTTTTTGTTTAGTGAATTTTTGGAGTGGAAAGAAACATGAAAAGCGAATTTGCCTTAGCCTTCAACGAAATCCTGGAAGACAAGGGCTTGCCCCGTGATGTCATCATGGGAGCAATCAACTCTGCCATGGTGTCCGCCTATCGGAAGTCCGTTGGCGCGTCTACTGCCCAGGATGTTCGGGTCGATATCGATCTCGATAAGGGTTCCGTGGCGGTCTATGCCGAAAAAGAAGTTACCGACGAGATCTACGACCAGCGGACGGAAGTTTTGCTGGAAGATGCTCGCAAGGTCGATCCCAATTGCCAGCTTGGCGATTTGGTGATGATGGAGTCCACTCCCGAAAACTTCGGTCGCATCGCTGCCCAAACTGCCCGCCAGGCAATCCAGCAGAAGATCCGCGACGCAGAACGCGCCGCGCAGTACGAATTCTTCAAGAAGCAGGAAGGCGAAATCGTCAGCGGTATTGTCCAGGCGGTCAATTCGCGCCAGGCAACCATCGGCTTGGATCTGAAAGCCGAAGGCACCATGCTGCGCAAGGATATGATCCCCTCCGAACGCTTCCGCATCCACGACCGCATCCGCTCTTACGTGGTTGAGGTGAAGGATTTACCCAAGGGGCTGCAGATCCTGCTCTCCAGAGCCCATCGCAACTTTTTGCGCCGGCTGCTTGAGAACGAAGTTCCTGAAATTTATCACGGCATCGTCGAGATCCGCTCCATTGCCCGGGAACCCGGCCAGCGCGCCAAAGTGGCAGTCTCTGCCACGCAGCAGGGCATCGACCCCGTCGGCGCTTGTGTTGGTCAGCGGGGTGTCCGCATCCAGGCGATCGTGCGTGAACTGCACGACGAGAAAATCGATGTGATCGAGTGGAATCCTGATGCCGCGATCTATATCAGCAAAGCCATCAGTCCTGCCCGGGTTTCAGGCGTGTACCTGAACCACGGCAAAGGCGATGATAAAACCGCCATGGTGGTGGTACCTGAGGATCAGCTCAGCCTGGCTATCGGCCGCGAAGGTCAAAACGCCCGCCTGGCAGCCAAACTGACTGGTTGGCGGATTGATATCATGAGTGTCTCTGAAGCCGCCAGCAAGGCTTTGGGGCAACTACGCACGGATCCAAGCCTGGCTAAACTGGCAGCGGATGAAGCTGACACAATGGCAAGGATTGAAGCCTTGCTGCAGCAAAAAGAAGAAGGGCGGGTGCTCAACCTGGACGACAGCAACTTGATTGCGCGCTTTGTGGATCGGGTTGAAAAGCGCGGCGAAGCTGACCGAAAGGTCGAAGAAGATGCCCGCCAGGCTGAGATCCGCAAGATGCGTGAATCCATTGATCCCCGTGCCTTCCAACTCAGCATTTTCGACGTCGCAGATCTCAAAGAGCACTTGCAGGTCCTGCTGCAATCCGCAGGCATGGAGACCTTTGGCGATCTCATGCTGCGGGTCAAGTTGGACTCGGACTCCATCCTTGCAATCGACGGGATTGGACCAAAATCGCACGAGGAGATCCTTGATGTGGTGCGAAATCATCAATTCCCGGTGATCGAGACCGCGCCGGTTGCGGTGGAGGAACCGGAGGTGGTTTCTGTCGTCGAGCCTGAGCCGGTAGTTGAACAGCCTGTGGCGGTTGAAGAGCCTGAACCAGTCGAAGAACCGGAAATGGTTGACGAGGTTCTTGAGCCGGAAGAAGTAGATGAAACCTTTGTGGCACCCAAGGCGGAAGAACCTGTTGGTGAAGATACATCCTTCGAGGAACTCTTCCAGATGGACACCCTGCGCCGCACAAGCGAAACCTCCGAAGAAGAGGATGAAAATGGCTTGCAAGACGACAAGAAGAAAAAGGGCAAGAAGCGCAAAGGTTATACTGTGGAATACGACCCCGATCGTGATGCGACCTACGTCAGGCACAAGCATCGCAATGACGATGAATGGGGTGAATGGTAAAAGCTGGTGTGATGAAGCAGAGTAAAGGTGGCAGCTAAAACCGCACGTAAAGTTAAGCACGTCCCTCAGAGGACCTGTGTGGGATGCAGGCAAGTTTTGCCCAAAAGGCAGTTGACCCGCGTCGTTCGAAGCTCTGAGGGCGTGGTGATTGACCTCAGCGGAAAACTCCCCGGTCGTGGGGCTTATCTCCATGACCAGAAGAGCTGTTGGGTCAAAGCTTTGAAGGGTTCACTTGCCAATGCCCTGCGCACGACCATCCAGGAGCAAGACCTGGCTGCATTGAGGACTTTTATGGAGACTTTGCCGGAAGGCGAGGCTTCAGACGAGGAATCAATGACTGCCTGAAAGACCTTGTTTTGCTCGTGTATGGCGTCCGGAGGGGTTGTGAGCAAGTGACCGTTAAAGAGAGACGGAGTAGATATGAGCAAAACTGAAGAAAAAACGATTCAACTTCCTTACAGTCTGTCAGTAAGAGAACTGGCTGGGATGCTGAATACCAGTGCTGTTACGGTCATCAAGATTTTGATGTCTAATGGTGTCATGGCAAGCATCAACCAGCAGATCGATTTCGATACGGCTGCGGTGGTTGCAACCGAACTTGGGTATGAACCTCAACTCGAACAGGAAGAAGTTGTGGTTGAAGAGGAGGGAGAGATCCCCCTTTGGAGACGCGTGATCCTGGAAGAAGATCCCAAAAATCTTGAAGCCCGTCCTCCTGTTGTGACCATCCTGGGGCATGTTGACCACGGAAAGACCACATTGCTGGATGCCATCCGCCATACAGATGTCGCCGGCGGCGAAGTGGGTGGGATCACCCAGCATATTGGCGCCTACCAGATCCAACACAAAGACCGCACCATCACCTTCCTCGACACGCCTGGTCATGCCGCGTTTTCGTCGATGCGTGCCCGTGGTGCTCAGGGTGCCGATATTGTCGTTCTGGTAGTTGCCGCGGATGACGGCGTGCAGCCGCAAACCCGTGAAGCTGCAAACCACGCCAAAGCTGCCCAGGTTCCGATCGTGGTGGCACTCAACAAAATAGATAAGAACGATGCCAACCCCGAACGTGTCAAACGCCAGTTGGCTGATATCGGTTTGCAGCCGGAGGAATGGGAAGGCGATACGTTCGTGATGCCTGTTTCAGCGAAGGCGAAACTCGGTTTGGATGATTTGCTCGAGACCATTTTGTTAGTTGCAGATGAGCTTACCATCAAGGCAAATCCCAAAGGCGCCTGCATTGGCACTGTTGTGGAAGCGCAGCTGGATAAATCTACCGGCAACATGGCAACCCTGCTTGTGCAAAATGGCACTCTAAAAGTTGGCGACGTGGTGGTTGCTGGTGAAGGCACCGGCAAGATCAAGGCTTTGTTCGACCAGCGCAACAAGCGCGTCAGCAAAGCTGGTCCTTCAACGCCTGTGGTCGTGATGGGGCTGAATGCCCTCCCTGAAGCGGGTGACCTCTTCCAGGTGGTCGCAAACGAACGCGAAGGGCGCGCCATCGTCGCCCAGCGAAAAGCTGAGCGCGAAGCCAAGCGCAATACCAAACGCGCCACGCTTGAGGAACTCTTCAGCCAGTACAAGTCCGGGCAGGCAAAGGATTTGCGCCTGATCCTCAAAGCGGATGTTCAGGGTTCGCTTGAACCCATCATGAACGAACTCGAAAACCTGGGCAAGAAGCAGAAGGGTCTGACAATCAAGATCCTGCATGCTGAAACCGGCAACGTGACCGAGAGTGACGTGATGCTGGCAGCAGCCTCAAACGCGATTGTGCTTGGTTTCGATGTGGATGTGGACCTGGGCGCCCGCCGACTGGCAGAGGTCGAGGGCGTCTCAATCCGACTCTACAATATCATTTATCGCTTGCTTGAAGATGTTGAAAAAGCGCTTAACGGCTTGCTCGAACCCGAGTTGGTTGAACGTGTTATCGGCAAAGCGGCTGTCCTGGCGACCTTCAAGGTTTCCAAGGGCGGGACTGCTGCCGGATGTCGTGTGTTGACCGGTGAGCTGCGGCGCAACGCTTCTGTACATGTGATGCGTGCAGGTGTGGAAGTGATCAAGACCGAGATATCCAGTATTCGCCGTGAAAAAGACGATGTCCGCGAAGTCCGAGAGGGCATGGAATGCGGCATCACGCTCAAGAACTTTGAGGATTTTGAAGTAGGTGACCTGTTCGAATGCTTCATCATGGAAAAGTTTGGCGGCTAAGCGGCTGGGCTACGAAGGAGAAATGTAATGCCAACACCCTTAAGAATGAAACGAATCAACGACCGGATCAAGCAAGTCCTTTCGGTGCTGTTGATCTCGAAGATTGATGATCCGCGCCTTGCCGGCGTGTCAGTTACAGATGTTAAAGTTGATCGCGAGTTGGATTTTGCCAACATCTATGTCTCTTCACTGGATGGGGCTAAATCTTCACGCGAAGTGATCGCCGGGCTCAACCATGCGCGCGGCTTTCTTAAATACGAAATTGCCCAGGAAGTCGACTTACGCGTTATGCCCCGTCTGCGATTTTTCTGGGATCCAACCCCAGAACGGGCGGATCGGATCGATACCCTTTTGGCAAAATTACATGAGGAATCAGAGAATATGGATGACACAGATGAGTTAATTCCTGATGGTGATGAAGACTTTTTTGATGAAATCGCCAACAAGGATTGGGACTCGGACGAGGACCTTCCCGAGTTGGAAGAGGATGATTTAGACGAAGATTATGACGAATAGCCAACTTGACGACACCATTCGGCAGCAATTAACTGCGGTCCAAAATTTCGTTATTATGGGGCATATTCGCCCGGATGGCGACGCGATAGGCTCGATGCTTGGTTTGGCGCATGCCCTGCGTGCCAGCGGTAAAGATGTTTTGTGCGTTCTGCAGGATGGCGTGCCGGAGAAATATGCCTTTCTTCCAGGCGCAGCCGACGTGCGCACTTCCGTGCCTTCAGACTACGATTACCTGATCGTGGTTGACAGCTCGGATTCAATGCGCATAGGCAAGGCGCTGGAAGGACTGCCTGCGCCCGATCTCGTGATCGATCACCACAACACCCATGATGACTTTGGCAAACTGGAGTACGTCGTGCCCGAAGTGGAAGCTACCGCTCTCTTGCTGGCGGACCGACTCCCGCGTTGGGGGCTAACCATCAGCCAGAACGCTGCCACCTGCCTTCTGACGGGTTTGCTCTCGGATACCATCGGTTTTCGCACAGCCAACACCCGGCCAGCAGCCTTGCGTGCTGCTGCTGACCTGATGGAATTAGGCGCAGATTTTCATGATGTCTACCTGAAGACGCTGAGTGATAAAACCCTTGCGGAAGCGCTCTATTGGGGGCAGGGGCTGACCAAGATTCAACTCAGTGGCTCAATTTTGTGGTCCACCCTGACACTTAATGATAGAATTATTTCCGGTTATCAGGGCAACGATGATGCTGACTTGATCAACATCCTATCTGCCATTAAGGGTCCGCTGATGACCATCCTTTTTGTGGAACAAGAGGGTGGTGTGAAAGTCAGCTGGCGTTCTGTGGAAGGTGTGGATGTGTCGAAACTCGCAAGAGAATTTGGAGGGGGAGGTCATAAAGCTGCCGCGGGGGCTGATGTTGAAGGGAATTTAAACAGAATTCAAGAAAATGTGATCATTAGCTCAGAGCGATACCTCAAAGAACTCGGATCGAACTGGGTTGAAAGAGATGCAAATGACTGATAAGCAATACAACGATCGAAGCAATTTAGCGAATAGTGTTTCGGGGGTTTTGGTAGTTGATAAACCGGTTGGGATGACATCCCACGATGTGGTGCAACAGGTTCGAGCCGGCACCCACATTCGACGAGCTGGGCATACCGGCACGCTCGACCCCCGGGCTTCAGGCGTATTGGTGGTCCTGATCGGACCCGCAGTGCGGCTGAGCGAGTATGTGTCCACCTCCGACAAACGCTACCAGGCTGTCCTTAGATTTGGCATTACCACCAGCACCTACGACACTGAAGGTGAGATTACCAGCCGGGCACCAGTGGACATAAGCTATGAAGAGCTTGAAGAAACCCTCGGTACTTTCGTAGGTGAATTTGAGCAGACCCCACCGATCTATTCCGCGATCAAAGTTGGAGGAAGAAAAGCCTACGACATTGCCCGTGATGGCGAGACAGTCGAACTGGAACCGCGTCTGATCACGGTTCATTCGATCGAACTGCTCGATTGGGATCCACCTGAAGCGGTGATCGATATCCACTGCTCTTCGGGTACCTACATCCGTTCCCTGGCATCTGACCTCGGTCAGAAGCTTGGCTGCGGAGCAACGCTGGTTGGTCTGCGCAGGACGCGCAATGGTCAGTTTGGCTTAAGGGACGCCGTCTCCCTTAGCAAACTTCAAGATGCTTTCAACAACGGAGATTGGTACAAATACCTGATCCCTGCTGCGGAAGCTCTGGGAGATTGGTATACCATCACACTCACATTCGAGCAGGTGGACGCCGTCCGTCATGGGCACCGTGTGCCGGCGCCGGAGGTGGTTGGAGCAGGCAAGTGGGGCCGCGCAATCAGCGAGGAAGGTGAACTTGTCGCGCTGATTGAGTATGACGCTGAAGCGAACGAATGGCAGCCCCGCAAGGTTTTCTTCAACTAATCATGAGAGGAAAAGAGAGTAGCCCCGATTGGTAATACCAAAGAGGGCTATTTATTTACCTGTAAACGGAAGAAATGACTGAATTCATCACTGGCTGGCCTGCTTATCCCCCGAAGAACGTTTGGTTAACAATTGGCAATTTCGATGGGATGCACCTCGGTCACCAAGCTCTCATTCAAGGATTAAAGCAAAGAGCAGAGGCGCAACAAGGGCAAAGCCTGGTACTCACTTTTTGGCCTCACCCGCGGGTGGTGCTGGGGCATATCAGCGAGCCATTTCTGCTGACGACACAAGAGGAAAAGCAGCGCCAGTTGCGGTCAGCCGGTGTCGATTTTGTGCTGACCCTGCCTTTTGATCAAAACCTGGCTGACACAAGCGCCAAAGCTTTCCTTGAGCAATTAATCGGGACTTTTCAGCCAGCCGGGTTGCTGGTGGGACCGGGCTTTCGGCTGGGCAGGCACCGCAAAGCGGATTTTGCTTACATCCAGAACTTTTGCCAGTCGAGGGATGTGGCATGTGAGACCTTCCCGCCATTCGAAATTGGAGGGGAGATTGTCTCATCCAACCTGATTCGCACCAGGCTGATGAGCGGACAGATGGACCAAGCTGGCTTATTACTCGGGCGAGCTTTCAGCCTTGAGGGTGAGATCCAGCATGGCAAACAGATCGGGCGCAAGTTGGGCTTTCCGACTGCCAACCTTGTCCCTGAACCGCTTCAACTTTTACCGCGTTTTGGCGTTTATGCCACCCGGGTTTTGCTCGAAGACCAGGTTTTAAGGGGGGTCACGAACGTGGGCGTCAGACCGACTTTCGAGTCAGACGCGGCACCCAACGTGGAAACCCTCATTTTGGATTTTGACGATAGAATTTATCACGAAACGATCCGGATCGAATTTCTGCAATTCCTGCGCCCGGAACTGCGTTTTGAGCAAGTAGAAGATTTGATCGCGCAAATAAAAGACGATGAAGCCCAGACCAGGAGGATTTTTCAGAATGGATCTTAACCGCCGAGTGTATCGCCTCAGCCCCAGCCAGTTCAGCGCGGAGACCATTGCCGTGACCTTCGCCAAGACCTCACGCTCTCCGGAGCCTTTTGACGTGATTGCAGCGGAACTCAACGACGAAAAAAGCTCACAGTTCAGTGAGAAGTGGATCGTTGGTTATGGTCACTCAAGCGTGGCTGAACATGCCGTGCTCCACCTGGCACTCGAAAACGTTTCACGGCTGGCAATTGAAACGATCGAGGGAAATCGCCTGGCATCTTATACCGAAAAATCAACTCGCTACCAGGAATGGGATCCCAAAGCCTATGTCACCCCGCCCGAGATTTTGGACAGCCCCTTTGAAGCCGAGTACCAGTCCTTGATGGATAAACTCTTCCTGGTCTACGCTGAAGCCTTGCAGGCTCTGCGCCCCTGGGGCGAAGCGAACACCCCTCGCCGGGGAAACGAGTCCGAAAATGCCTGGTCCAACCGCGCGAGGGTAAAATCCGTTGATGTGGCGCGTTTTATCCTGCCGGCAGCAGCCATGGCAAACGTGGGTCTTACTATTAACGCTCGTGCCTTGGAATACGCCATCAAAAAAATGCTTTCGTCCGAACTGGAAGAGGTTCGACTGATTGGCGCGGAGATGAAAACCGTCGCAACCCAGGAACTGCCCACCCTTGTCAAGTATGCCGATCCGATTGGCTTTCTGCCAAAGTTGCGTGAGAAAGCGCGCGGCTTCGCCAATCAGATCGATACCATCTCTGGCGCCCCGTGGTGCGACCTCAAAGCGGTTGATGAAAGCGCAGAGGATAAGATCCTGGCGGCGGTCCTTTACCGCTTTGGCGACGATTCTTACCAGGTTTGCCTTGACCAGGTGTTGAATATGCCCCTCGAGGAAAAACAAGCCCTGGTGGATGCCATGTTCGCGGAGATGACCGACTTCGACGTCCCGATCCGGGAGCTTGAATATGCCGACCTGACTTTCAGCCTGATCATGGATCAGGGTGCCTACTTCGAGTTCAAGCGTCATCGCATGATGTCCCAGACCGTTCAGGACCTGAGCACCAGGTTGGGGTATGCCCTGCCAAAAGCCATCACTGATGCCGGCTTTGAAGTCCGCTACCGCGAGGCAATGCAGGCTGCGGCGGTGCTTTATGAAAAACTGGCTGCCTGGAATCCGCAGGTGGCAGCGTATGTGGTCCCCAACGCCTTCAACCGCCGGGTTCTCTGCCGCGCCAACTTGCGGGAGCTATTCCATTTCATCAAGCTGCGGTGCGCGAAGAATGCCCATTTTTCCATTCAACGGGTTGGCAGAGGTATGCTGGAGCAACTTCAACCTTACTTCCCGCTCTTGAGCCAAAAAATCCAGGTAAAGGCTGACACAAACGTCCATGAATTGACTGCTGAGTATTTCAGCGCCACAGCCGTCAATCCAGATTGACACATCCACCAAACGGACACCAGGAATTTTCAGGCTTGGTATAATCTGTTCAGCGTCCCGACGAAACGACGGACGGAAAGGAAACCGATGAAAGCCAAAACCATTCTATTAACCAGTTTACTTGTCGTGAGCCTGCTTTTGTCTGCCTGTGGCTCGAAGAAACCGACTGAAACCACGGTGAACCTGCCAGCGGTCAGCGGGGAAGTCCAAAACACCCCTGTGCCGCCAGCCGCAAACGAGGTTCAGGTGCCTGCGGATACTTACCCCGTTGAGCAGCCTGCCGAGCCAGCCATGCTGGAGGCTGCGATCGCGTATCCGGTGGACGACTCCAGCCCGACCTACGATGCCGATATGCGCGCCTACATCGAGCAGATCCTCGGCGGAACGATCGCGATTGAGGATCTTTTCGGCAAGGATGACGATGAACTGCGCACCATCCTGCGAAATGCCGCGGAAGGGCGATTTATCTTGTCTGAAGCAGCTCTGGATAGAGCTGCGGATTGGCTTGAGAAGCAGTAAAAACAATATTGAACAATTAAGCACCTGTCTGATTAGCGACAGGTGTTTTTTGTTAAGCAAAAAGTGAGTTTTTCCAAGGATTCGGCCAAAACCAGGCGTTATGGGGTAGAATTATCATGGAAATAAATGGAAACACATCTAAAGAGATCGTCTATTTTACAGGATTGCAGACACAATTAGAATCGGAATTGGAGAACATCATGACTATTCATTTGTACTTATCCCTCTTTCCTGAAGCGTTAATCGCTTCTATGCTTTCACCAGAAGATTTCGGTTCTTACTACGCGCTTGGATCGGCAAAAAAATCCCGCGGTCAGGCGATCTTTTTTGAAGTGGATCCTGAATATCGCAATTCATATTTCAAGATCGATGAGGCATATGCCCGCTGCGTACCTCACGAAGACGGCAGCCTGAAGTCCTCGGTATACATTTCTGTTTACCGTGCTTTGGAACACATCAAACTGAGCGCTTTGCAGCACCTCTTCCTCACCACTCAAGACGGGCACACGCTCGATCTTGCCCCGTCCGAAGATATCCCGAATATGACGGGTCAACTCCACCTCTACCAGGAAATTGCACCCGTCGCGCCGCTGGTGGTGAGCCGCCTGGGACCCATCGAGTTCCTTGACCAACTGGTGCGCAACCCTGTTTCACTGGTGACTGTGCCGGCGCTGGTCTTTACTGAATTGCAGCTGGGAGAACTGGCTGACGATCCCGAAATGGGCATCATGATGAATATGCAATATGGCAACCAGGATCACCTGCGCCAATGCCTGACGGACGTCAAGACCAAGTTTGCCGCCACGAAAATGGTTGACCGCTCACACAACCCGAACGTACAATACCGCTCCATCAAGAACGGCTTTTATGTGGGTAATAAGAAAGAAATGCGCTACTACCCGATGCCTTCGGCTGAGGAATTGCGCGTTTTGAACTATCGCTGGTTTCGTTCAGCAAACATGTAAAAGGATAATTCTTAACAAAAAAATCCGCAATTTCTGCGGATTTTTCTTTATAACTGACCTTCCTTTTTATAGCCCTGATGTGACCTCTGCAAGCAATTATCTGTCATTAGGAACGAAGCAATCTAAGTTCTCAACATCAATAACCGTTGACTTTTCACACTTATGCTAATTCTCTATACGCTTCGCATGTTGTGCACGGCTCTTGTTACCTCCAGCATGCTAAGCAGGCTTAGAATTTAGATTGCTTCACAAAAGAGGTTCGCAGTGACTATGTTGAATGTCAAGAGTATGCTGGGTTGAAAAGCTCTCCTTTTTTGAGCATGGCATTGAGAATTGTCAGTATCTTGTGCATACAAGCTACTAATGCAACCTTTTTCTCTTTTCCAGCTGCAAG
>Ga0228536_1001119_pt1 | contig 31084 bp, 22 predicted proteins | sample SJ1Smetagenome_FD_168611 | JGI IMG/M metagenome (GOLD analysis project Ga0228536, IMG submission 168611) | Enriched culture of PCE-dechlorinating microbial communities from Ithaca, New York, USA - SJ1.S | ecosystem: Engineered > Modeled > Simulated communities (microbial... > Unclassified...
ATTACAGCCAATACAGGATACGAGATTCTGGATGTGCTGGTGGATGGTCAGAGCGTTGGCGCCGTCTCTTCCTACCTCTTTGAGAACGTAACCGCCAATCACAGCATTCACGCCAGCTTCCAGATGCTGCCGCCCGATCTGTACACCCTGAGCCTGATTGCAAACCCTATGGAGGGAGGCAGTGTTTATGGAGCAGGCAATTATGAACCGGGAGTCCTGATCACCGTCTCGGCTCTGGCTTATGAAGGATACCAGTTTATTAACTGGACCCTTGAGGGTCAGGTGGTTTCTGTGCAAACCTCTTTTGCATTTACAATGCCGGCAGAAGACGTGAATCTGGTTGCGAACTTTGAGGAGGGGACACCGGTGCTTTGTTCGTTCTCACAAGGATACTGGTTTTCCAAACCCGGAGTGGTATGGCCTTATAACGTTATTGTAGGGGGATTAAGCTTTACCCAGGAAGAAGGAAAACAATTCTGGCCTCCCAATACCCCAACAAAAATTGCGTTCACCCAATATGCTGCTGTATATCTCAGCGGGGTTACTCTCAGCTTATTCCCTGACCTGTCGGATGCTATGGCTGTCATTGACGACTACTTTGCCAGCGAATATCCACTGCCTGCCAATGGAATAGTGAGCAATGCAGCCGGCTATATCGGTGACTGGATTGACAGGAACCATTGCAATCAAACTACGAAATTCTCACATCGAATCACGGGCTCCGACAATTCGGAAGAAGATGCTGTACCGGATCGGGCAATTAGTGCAAAGGCTTTCCCCAATCCTTTCAGCCATCAGGTTACCATCGAATTTCAAGTGGAACTAAGCGGTTATGTGACTCTCGAACTGTTCCATTTAACCGGTGAACGCAAACGTGAGCTTTATCGTGGTTACGCCAATGCTTTTGAAAAATATTCGATGACCTTTGACGGGAAGTCTCTCCCGGCCGGATTCTACTTCTACCGCATAACAACGGGAGGATCAACGCACTCCGGGCGGTTAATCAGGATTAATTAATCTGTTTGCAACCATTAATAATCGGGGGCGGACGCATTAAATTTGCGTCCGCCCCCGATTATCTATTCAAATCCCAAACTACTATTGTCAGTTAATCAAGTCCTTATTCTTTGTATCCGACACTTTTCAATTTCTCCAGAACACTTTTTATACGCTCATCGTTTTCGGGTAAATACGAACGGTTTTCAGCGAGGGCTCTTTCATAATAATAACGGGCGGAATCTGGACGGACAATCTGTTCGTAGAATTCACCGGCCTGCCAGTAGGTGACAGCCCGCTGCCTTGCCTGCACTTTCGTGGATTTGCCTACTCTAAGGGCTTCCTTCAGGTATTTGTAGACCGAATCGGGCTGTTGTGTCTTTACGAAAAGCGAAAGCATATTGTTGGTGGATATCATAACGTGTGTATTATTACGTTCCGGATACAGGTGGTGGCGGATGTTAAGGCCGGTTCTGAAATAGTATGCGGCGCTGTCGGTAGCTCCGAGTTTCATAAATATTCCGCCCAGGTTATCGGTGGAGGTTGCCGTTTCCATATGATTTTCTCCATAAAGCCGGGCTGCGATACTCCTGGCTCTCCTGCTGTGTACAAGGGCTTCATCGTATCGGCCGGCCTGACTTAAGGTTCCCGACAGGAGGTTCAGATTGGCAATGGTACCCGGGAAGTTGGTTCCCATAATGCTTTCGCACAGTTCGAGAGACTCCGTAATACTGGTTACTGCTTCCCGATACTCCCCTTTGTTGCGCTGAAGTACCCCGAGTATGTAATAGCTTTCGGCAAGATTTATATTGCGCCGCGACGGCCAGATTTGTTCTTCCAGACCAATGGCTTTACGGATAAGCATCTCGGCACTGTCCGTTTTCTCCAGGTTCCGGTATATGTATGAAAGGTATTTCAGCGAGGCGGTATATGTGCTGTCCTTTTCGGGATGTCCTGCCAGCCGGTAAAGTTCCATTACCTCTTTCATCAATCGGAGGGCCGAATCGTTATTGCCCACATCGCGCTGATAAAGAGCAAGCTGCTCTACCGCACCTATGTAGGATACAGACAAAGGCAGGGCTGAGTCGCGCGCCAGGGCAAACGCCTTGTCGAGTGCTGCCCGCGATTTTGTGTAGTCACCCAGGGAACGATAGAGTTTCCCGATGGTTGTGAGCATCGCCAGCCTCAGTTCGGCAGGCCCATTGTAATTCCCGGCCTCCTCGTATCCGCGATCCAGAAATTGAAATACCGTCATGGTATCGCCCCTGGTTTTCGAAGGATGTGCCGACATAAACAGGTCGAGCAGGAAGTTGGTCGTAGCCGTGGATACCTGTTCGTTTTTCACGGCCAGGTCGCGCTGTTTGCGTGCTTCTCCGGCCTGCCAAAGACTGATTACCGCACCAGCTGCAAGTGCCGCAACAATAAGAACTGTGCTCGTTACCGCGGCCCGGTGACGCCGAAGAAATAGCCTGAACTTTCCAAAATTTCCGGCAGGCAAAGCCTCCAGGGGATAATGGTTCAGATAATTGTCGATGTCCTGTACCAGTCCCGGAATGGAGCGGTAACGCTTATCCGGTTCCGGTTCAAGGCAATGCGAAACAATGGCTTTTAGTCCGGGATCCTCTGTCAGCGGGAGTACTTTTTCTCCGGATGATTTTACCGGGGCAAATTCCGTTACTTCCGAATCTTCCTTAAAAGGATACTTACCCGTCAGCAACCGGTAAAGCAGCATCCCCAGCTGATAAACGTCGGTTGCCGCGGTGAGCGTGCCTCCGCTTAGCTGTTCGGGTGCGGCAATTGCAGGTGTGGCAGCAAAAGCGGCGGATCCCTGGTTGCCTGACGCAAGAGCTTTTGCAATGCCAAAGTCGAGCAGCTTTACCTGTCCCGCATGGTCGATCAGGATATTGGATGGTTTAAGGTCGAGATGCAGAATCAGGTGGTTGTGTGCATGTGCTACAGCAGAAGCTATGCGCTTAAACAATAAAAGCCTTTCCCTGAGATCCGGATTATTTTTCATCACCCACTCATCGGCCGGAAGGCCATCGATGTATTCCATGATGAAATACGGGACTCCCTCCGCGGTGACTCCGGCATCGTAAAGCGTGGCTATTCCGGGATGCCTTAGTTTTGCCAGTATTTGCTGCTCGCCTATGGTGTGCACAACATCCCGGGTTTTGAATGCCCCCGCTGCAATGCATTTAACGGCAACTTCCTGTTCGTACTGACCGTCGGCCCTTTCGGCCAGGTAGATGTTGCTCATCCCTCCCCGGGCAAGAAATTTCGTGACAATATAATTCCCCAGCAACGTCCCCGGGGCCAGTTCCGGTGGGCGCTCCCCTTCAAGTCCGCCAGCGATGGTTCTCTGAAGATTACTGAAATATCCGGCAGCCTCCCTTTCATTTTTAATCATCAGGGTGAGTACCTTTTGCATTTCCGGATCTCCCTGTGAAGCTTCGGCGATAAATGACTCCCTGTCTGCTTCCGGAAGCTCCAGGCAGATCGCAAAGGCTTCTTCAAGCTTCTCGAGCGAATAGGCCATGTCAGGATACGTTAAAGGCTGGCATGTGAATGTAGAGCCAGGCCCTTGCCATCTGCCACTTGCGCTTGACCGTTGCCGGAGATACATTCAGGGCATCGGCCGTTTCTTCAATACTGAGGCCTGAAAAAAAGCGGCATTCCACAATTTGTCCGTACAGCCTGTCCTTTTCCTCCAGTCTGCTCAGCAGCTCATCGAAATCGATCATGCGTTCGGAGGCGTGCGGAGAGAGATTTATACGGTCTTCGAGCTCGTGCAGACGTTCGGGCGTGAGACCTCCTCCCCTTTTATCACGATTTTTGTTCCGGGCTGCATTCAGCATTACCTGACGCATAGCCCTGGCTGCTACGGAAAAGAAATGAGCCCGGTTTTCAGGATTAATGCTGCCATCCGAAAGCTTGAGATAGGCCTCGTGAACGATGGCAGTCGTATTCATGGTATCCAATCCGTGAAAATTGAACCGGACACGTCTGGCAATGCTGAACAATTCGTTATAAATCAAGGGAAAAACCCGCTGCATGGCAACGGGATCACCCTGAGCCGCGGGGCGGATAAACTGAATGAACGGATCTGGTGTCATCGCTTGAAATGGCATTGGTCCATAGATTTGATTAACAAGCCGGATTGCATTTTGTTAAACTTCAGCCGAAGTTTACCGGATCCGGATTCCGGCAAATTACCTACCTTTATAAAATTATTCCGTCTGCAAGACACGCAGTTGCTGCAGTACTGCTTCTCCGACCGCATGCGCGGAAGCGGGATTCTGACCGGTTACCAGTCGTCCGTCGATGGCAATGTGTTTTTGCCAGGGAGCCGATTTTTCATAAATGGCACCCCGCTTTCGCAATCCGTCCTCCAGCAGAAAAGGCACAACACCATCAAGGCCGGCTGCAGCTTCCTCTTCATTGGTAAAAGCATTTACCCGCCTGCCCGATACCAGATACGAGCCATCGCTGAGCCGTATATTCAGTAAACCGGCCGGTCCGTGACAAACGGCACTGACAACTCCGTTTTGATCGTAAATTTCAGCACCAATTTTTGCAATAAGTGTGTCGCCCGGGAAATCCCACATGGTACCATGTCCACCGGCATAGTGAATGGCAACATAATCCGAAGACTTCACATCTTCCGGTTTCATGGTATTTTCGATGCGGTGGCGGTATTTTTCATTCTGCCAGAACTTCCGGTTAACCGAATCTTCCATATTAAAAGCCGTAACGGGAGCCTTCCCGCCAAGGGGACTCACAAAATATATTTCGTAACCGGCTTCAGCCAGCACATCCCAGGGATGGGTAACCTCTGACAGGTAATAGCCCGTAGGCTTGCCGGTAGAACCAAGCTCACCGTGACTGGTAACAACAAACAAAATGCGTTTGACATTTTCAGTCTGGGCACTGACAAATGCATGGCTGAAAAGAAAAAGAATGGAAAACAGAAACGATAAAAACGAATTTTTCATACCGGGTTAACTTGTAAAGGCTAATAAAGCCATTGGATTCAGAGTAAGAACAAAATTCCGGCTGTTTATCCTTTCACAGCAGTAAAAAACCGGTGATTTGAACAGACACCGGATGGAGAGACTGTAAACTGCGGCAGCGGTGTTGTTCAGGGACGGCTCTTTTTTGTAAATTCGCCATCGAATTCTAACCTATGGATACCAGGCTGTTGAAGAGATACCGGCTGCTGCTGCTTATTGGAATTTCGGCCATTGTGCGGCTGATGATAGCTTCATTTACCGAACTGGGTAACGATGAGGTTTATTACATCAACTACGCACTGTATCCCGACCTTAGTCACTTTGATCACCCTCCCGTAGTGGGATGGTTTATTCAGTTGTTTAGCCTTAACCTGCTGTTCGGCAGCGAGCTGTTTATCCGCCTGGGTGCCGTTGCCGCAGCATCCCTGAATACATGGGTCATGTATTTGATCGGCAAGGAATTAAAAGACGAAACCACGGGCTGGTATGCCGCACTGCTGTACACTTTTTCTCTTTACACTTTTGTTATTTCAGGCATCTTTATAATGCCCGACGGACCACAAATGCTTTTCTGGCTGCTGACGCTGCTGCTGTTTGTTAAAGCTTTTAAAGCCGGCCCCGAAGGTGCAGGAGTAAGTCGTTTGATTTTGCTGGCAGGCGTAAGCGGCGGACTGGCTTTGCTGTCGAAATACACCTCGGTATTTCTGTTTACGGGAGCCGGTTTGTATTTTCTGATCTATGACCGCCGCTGGTTCAGGATGTGGGAAGTTTATGTATCAATGCTGATTGCCCTGGCCATTTTTATGCCGGTAATCATGTGGAATATCCGTTACGATTTCATCAGCTTCAGCTTTCACAGCGACCGGGTGGAGGTTGTAAAAACCCTGCTAAGACCCGATCTGTTTGCCATTGAACTGGGCGGACAGATCTTTTACAACAATCCCTTCGTCTTTGTGCTGGGTATTGCGGCAATTATTGCCTTTTACAGAAAACGTTTACCCGAAAACCGCGAGGCTGTTCGCATACTTCTTACCACTGCCCTGCCGGTAATTTTACTGTTTCTCGGATTTTCTCTTTTCAGACGTACCCTCCCCCACTGGACCGGACCTGCCTGGACAAGCCTGATGCCGCTGGCCGCCTTATATCTGCGAAAAGAAACACAAAAAGGCCGTGCAGAATACTGGCTGCCACCATTACTGAAAGGGGCTGCCGGATTTATGGTGGTGGTGCTGACACTGGCATTGCTGCAAATCGGCCAGGGGTGGTTTCTGAATAAAGGCATTAACCCCGAAACTGGAAAGAGACTTGGAATAAAAGATATTACGCTGGATATGTACGGCTGGAAACAGCTTAGGCAAGGCTTTGAACCGGTTTACCGCAAGGATATGACTTCAGGGACGATGCAGAAAGATGCCGTAATCATTCAGCAGCGGTGGTTCCCGGCTGCAAATATCGATTACTACGTGGCCAGGCCGCTGGGATTAAAGGTGCTGACCCTTGCCGAAATTGAACGTACCCACAAATACGCCTGGATAACACAGGCACGAGGCGGCTTCAAACCGGGTATGGATGCCTATTATTTTTCTTCCAGCTATGCCTTTTCCGACCCCAACAATCTCTACAGCCAATATTTCAGGCAGATTGACGGACCCGACACCATTCCCGTTTACCGGAATAATGTGCTGGTAATGTACCACTATGTATGGCGGATGAAAGGATTGATTCAGGAGCCTCCCGGGCATTTGACAGGGAAGGACATATACCAACGCCGGGATAAGGAAATGGTATTACGTTCGGAATAAGTGTAATTGGCCATGGGATACCAGAGTTTTCTTATTATACTTATTATAGCGATCTATTTTGCATTTAAAAGATGGATATTTGAAATAAGACGAAAACAGCGCAAAGACTATTACAGGAACGAATATCTTAAATCAGACGATTGGAGGCGAAAGCGTTATGTGGTACTAAAACGGGATAATTGGCGGTGTGTGTACTGTGGTGCCCGCGCAACGCAGGTCCATCACAAACGATATGCAAAAAGAAATATTGGGAAAGAGCCCATAAAATGGCTCGTATCGGTTTGTAATAACTGTCATGATAAACTACATTATTAAACCAAGCCGAACGTACATAAATTGTATAAGCGAAATGCGGATTTAATACCTAAATCAGAATTTATTCTCTTAAAAAACGCTTCTGTAATCGGACAGATAACGTTACCGAAATCCTGCACTGCACTTATACCTGTCCGGACAAGCCACAGGCTCTCATCAAATCCCCAGCAGGTCTGCCTTTCCCGGCGGATCGGCCAGTACAGCCCTGCCATCCTTAACAATCACCGGCCGCCGGATAAGACGCGGATAACCAGACATCACCTCCAGCCATTCATCATCGCTCAGGGTTTTACCCTTTAAGTTTTCCTTGTAGTAATCTTCCTGAGTCCTTACCAGATCGAAAGGCCTCATTTCCAGTTTGTCAACCAATGCCCGGAGTTCATCAACGGTTACGCTTTCGCGGATGTAATCCCTGATTTCGAATTCCACCACTTTTGTTTTAAGGTATTCCAGTCCGGCTCTCGATTTCCGGCATTTGGGATTGTGATAGATGGTGATCATACGGAGTGTTTTCCTGATTAAACATTTTCCGGACAATGAACCCGGAAGTTAAAAGTACAAAAAAACCGGATAATGCTCCGGCTCTTTTTAAGTTGTGCAATACAGTTCTTATATGCCATCCCTTCCAAATTCCATAAGGAAAGCCTTGATAAAGTCGTTGAGGTCTCCGTCGAGCACGGCGTTGGTATCGCTGGTTTCATGATCGGTGCGCAGGTCTTTCACCATTTTATACGGATGAAGCACATAGCTGCGGATCTGGGATCCCCATTCGATCTTTTTCTTTTTGCCTTCTATTGCGGCAATAGCCTCCTTTTTCTTGCGAAGTTCGATTTCATACAACTGCGATCTGAGCATCTGAAGGGCTTTCTCGCGGTTTTGTCCCTGCGAGCGTGTTTCCTGGCATTCCACGATAATTCCCGAAGGTTCGTGGCGAAGCCTTACGGCGGTCTCTACCTTGTTTACGTTTTGCCCGCCGGGTCCGCTCGAGCGGAAAGTATCCCATGTTATATCGGATGGGTTGATCTGGATATCGATGTTATCGTCAACCACGGGATACACATATACGGAGGCAAAGGAGGTGTGACGCTTGTTGGCGGAATCGAAAGGAGACAGGCGTACCAGCCGGTGAACACCGTTTTCGCTTTTCAGGTAGCCGAAGGCATTATCGCCTTCAAACTCAAGGGCTACAGACTTAATTCCGGCCACGTCGCCTTCGTGCAGGTCGAGTTCCTTAACCTTATAGTTGTTGCGTTCGCCGTATCTGACGTACATACGCATCAGCATCTCGGCCCAGTCGTTGCTTTCGGTACCGCCTGCACCAGCATTGATCTGCAGAATGGCATTCAGACGGTCTTCCTCATTGCTAAGCATATTCCTGAGTTCCAGGTCTTCCACCAATTCCAGGGTTTGGTCGTAATGCTGGTGGAGGTCGGATTCATCGGCTTCACCGGCATCGTAGAAATCCCACAAAACCAGCAGGTCATCGTACGAAGAGGTGGCAGCATCAAAAACGGAGGTCCATTTTTTCTTTTCCTGAATCTGCTTCATCAGGGATTCGGCTTTCTTTGGGTCATCCCAAAATCCCGGCTGATGCGTCAGCGCTTCTTCTTCACTTATCTTTTCCCTTTTCCCTTCAATGTCAAAGGAACCTCCTTAAGGCATCGAGCCTTCGCCGGAGGTCGTTTAACTGTTCTTTCTGGACCATTTAGATTTCTTTGTTTTTCATAAGTTCATCAATGATTGAGGATACCAGCTCGGGTTCGTACCCTTTGGCAACCGCCGGCTTAGCAAGGCGGTGCTTAAAAAGCAGCATGTTAGAACGGTCGGTAACGGCAATTTTGTGTTCTACCATTCCGATAATCACCTTACGGTACTCCTCTTCGTCGATTTCTGCAAGGCCTGCCCGGATAGCCTCTTCAGCAATCTGCCTGGCTCTGAGTTCGCCGATAATGCGTGAACGGCCCCATTTTTTATTACGGAATTTCCCGCCTGCATAAAGCTTGGCGTAGCGCTCCTCGTCGATAAATCCTTCTTCAACAAGACGTTTTATGATTTCTTCCGTATTCTTTTTTGAGATGCCTATGGAATGAGCATGTATTCTGACTTCAACCAGGCATCGCTCCTGCATGGCGCACCACCGGCGGATTTTTGCCAGCTGTTTTTCAAATTCTTTCATATCGCAAATTCTTAAACATTTATTTTCCTTGCAAATATACTTATAGCACGGGCTAATAACAAATTATTTTTGCGTTAACCATTGATAACCGCGCAAAACAATTTTTTTCTATTTTACATCAATCAGATATATATTGAATATGAGTACTGCGTTGGGCGGAATTCCTGCGGGCGGATTGCTTCCATAACCAAGTCGGCTGGGCACCAGTAAGATGCCTTTACCTCCTTTCCCAAACAGCTGAAGTCCTTCCTGCCATCCCGGGATAAGGGTATTCAGAGCAAACGTACGCGTGCCCGAATCAAAAACATCTCCGTCCACTAATTTTCCGGTGTAGGTAACTCTGACTTCTGAACTGAGTGTTGGTTTCTGGCTGGTACCAGGTTCTTCGATCACATAATAAAGTCCGGATCCGGTTTTGGTAGCCTCCAGTTCATAAACTTCAATATAATCCTGAATAATGTTGTCGTCCACCACATCCACATCATCCTCTTTGTCGCAGGCTGTGAATGCGATTATAAATATCAGCGCCAGCAAAGGCAGCAGTAATGTTTTTCGTTTGACTATCCTCTTCATATACAGTAATGTTTAGTTATTCATCAACATATCCACAAGTTCCGGTACACCTTCGCCGGCTTTTTTCCGGATCACTTCCAGATTTGCCACCCTGCTGACGTGCATACCCGCAGGATCGATCAGGTATTTAGCCGAAGCCGGTGGGGCGTAATAAATCAATCCGGCTGCCGGATAAACAAGAAGTGAGGTTCCGACTACCATAAAAACGTCGGCTTCTGCAACAATTTCGGCAGCATGCTCAATCATTGGCACAGCCTCGCCAAACCAAACAATGTGGGGTCGCAGCTGATGCCCGCTTTCACAGGTATCGCCTGGTCCGACATCCTTGTATCCGATATCGTAAATAAGATTCTGATCGACAGTACTCCTGACTTTGGTAAGTTCCCCGTGCAAATGTAGAATTTTGGATGAACCGGCTCGTTCGTGCAGATCGTCGACATTCTGAGTGATGATGGTTACGTCGTATTTCTCTTCGAGCTGCTTCAGAGCCAGATGCGCAGCATTGGGTTTCACTTTCGCAAGCTGCTGCCGGCGCTTGTTGTAAAAATCGAGAACCAGTGCAGGATTTTTAAGCCAGGCATCGTAGGTTGCCACCTCTTCGATGCTGTACTCTTCCCACATCCCGTCGCTATCCCTGAACGTCCTGATTCCACTCTCGGCACTGACTCCAGCACCGGTCAAAACAACAATCTTTTTCATTTGATGGTTTTTCGTTTCACTTCTCTCCCAATGATGCCCTGGCGACAGGACAGGTATGGAATCCATCCCGATTGATACTGTGTGCGATAAGGATAACCCGGAGGGCGGGAAACGGATTTACCGGATGCAAAAATGCAAAAAAAATTTAATGTTAAGAGAAACGGAGGATTCACACTTAATCCATTACCTGAAGTCTAATCGCGTATCCATTGATTTGCGGGACTTTCGGTTGCTTACCCGGAGTTATTAATACGGTAACTTTTTTTTTCTGAAAGTGTAAAAGCAGTCTAAAGAAACGTTTAGTACCGGTTGGGCACCGCTTTAAGGATTCTGTTAAATGCAGCAGGCCGTTAACGTGTGAACGTACGGCCTGCATATATTTGTAAATCAGGGTATTAATCATCGAAAAGGTTCATTTCATCAAGGACTTTCATTACGCCTTTAACCGAACTTGCCGACTCCTGAAGCATCTTATTTTCTTCCTTATTCAGATTCAGTTCGATAATTTCCTCAATACCTTTGGAACCAAGCTTAACCGGCACTCCCATGTATACGTCATTCAATCCGTATTCTCCGTTGAGCAGTGCACAAACCGGGAAAATCCGTTTCTGATCGTCGACGATTGCTTCCACCATTTGTGCGGCAGCAGCACCCGGAGCATACCAGGCCGAAGTTCCCATCAGGTTCACCAGTTCACCGCCTCCTTTTTTGGTACGATCCACAATCTTATCGATCTCTTCTTTATTGAGCAGGTCGGTAACCGGAATTCCGGAGACGGATGTGAATCTTGGCAGGGGGACCATGGTATCGCCGTGGCCTCCGAGGAGCAGGGAGTGAATGTCTTTCGGGCTGACATCCAGGGCTTCGGCAAGGAATGCCTTGTACCGGCCTGTATCGAGAATACCAGCCATACCAAATACCCTGCTCGAATGCTTGCGTGCAGCCTTGTATGCAGCATACGTCATCACATCCAGAGGATTTGAAACTACAATTATAATGGCTTCCGGCGAATACTTCACCACTTTCTCGGTAACCTCCTTTACAATGGTTGCATTGGTTTTAATGAGGTCGTCGCGGCTCATGCCCGGCTTACGCGGAAGACCGGAAGTGATCACAACAATGGAAGATCCTTTGGTCTTTAAGTAGTCGTTGGTTACTCCAACCACCCGGGTATTAAAGTTATTGATAGAAGAAGTCTGCCAGATATCAAGTGCTTTGCCTTCCGCAACTCCTTCCTTGATGTCAACCAGTACGACTTCACGCGTAAGATCCTTATGTGCAATAACATTTGCACAGGTGGCGCCAACATTCCCGGCTCCGATAACAGTGATTTTTTTCATATTAACAATTGTTTTTTGGTTACCTGGTCAAGTGTCCTTGTCTTTATCCAGTCCGGATTAACAGAACAAAAATATAGATTTAGATATAAACATACACGGATTCAACCGAAAAAATCCCGATAAATCATCCGCGGGGTGTCATTTTCTCCGGCTGCAGTCTGCCGCTCTCCTTGTTTTAATCGCCGCAAGCCTTATCGTCGTGGCATTGTGCATCAATCACGGCAATGGTAACCATATTTACAATTTCGGCTACGCTGGAGCCCATTTGCAGCACATGCACCGATTTATCCAAACCCGTAAGAATGGGTCCTATTGCTTCGGCACCGCCCAGTTCCTGGATAAGCTTGTAGGCAATATTTCCAGCTGTCAGATAAGGGAATATGAGGGTGTTGGCAGGACCATCAGCAAGTTTAGAAAAGGGAAAATTCTCGCGCAGCAATGTATTGTTCAGTGCAAAATTTGCCTGCATATCTCCGTCAACGATAAGACCGGGGTGTTCGCGGTGTAGCTTTTCAACGGCTGATCGTACTAAAAGCGGGATATTCCCTTCCACCGAACCGAAATTGGAATACGACAGCATGGCAATGCGCGGTTCGATATTGAACTGCCTTACGGTTTCGGCCGTTTGCAGTGTTATTTCCACAAGCTTATCCACATCGGGATTCATATTCACTGTGGTATCGGCAAAAAAGATGGGACCTTTTTTTGTGAGCATGATGTATGTACCGGAGACGATGCTGGTACCTTTTTTCTTTCCAATGATGCGCAGTGCGGGACGTATGGTTGCAGGGTAGCTGCTGGTAAGTCCCGATATCATGGCATCGGCGAAGCCGTTTTCAACCAGGCTGGGACCAAAGTAATTCCGGTGGGACATCATATCGCGGGCACCATTGAGGGTAACGCCCCGGCGTTTGCGTTTTTCGAAAAACTGTGCAGCAAATGCTTCACGGCGTTCACGTTCATCTTCCGATCTGGGATCAATAATTTCCACATTTTCCAGTTCCAGATCGTGTTCGCGGATAAGACCTATAATCAGATCGCGGTTTCCGAGCAGTACGGGGGTTGCAATGCCTTCGTCGATGACGATTTCAGCAGCTTTCAGGATTTTATAGTTTTCGGCTTCAGCAAAAACCACGCGTTTCGGATTTTTCCGCGCTCTGGCTTTTATTTGTCTGATCAGCGGATTGCTCAATCCAAGCCTTTTCCCCAGCTCTTCACGGTAAGCATCCCAGTCGGTAACAGGCTTTCGCGCCACACCCGATTCCATTGCTGCCAGAGCCACGGCAACCGAAATATGCGAAATAAGTCGCGGGTCGTTGGGTTTGGGAATGATATAATCTTTCCCGAACTTAAGATTTGTAACCTGATAGGCGATGTTTACCTCTTCCGGTACGGGTTGTTTTGCCAGATCGGCCAGGGCGCGGGCAGCAGCCAGCTTCATCTGCTCGTTTATTTTGGTAGCCCTGACATCCAGCGCTCCCCTGAAAATATACGGAAATCCAAGCACATTATTCACCTGATTGGGGAAGTCGGAGCGGCCGGTTCCCATTATAATATCTTTGCGTGTGGCAACGGCTTCATCGTACGAAATCTCGGGAACCGGATTAGCCAGAGCAAAAACGATGGGATGATCGTTCATACTCAGAAGCATTTCGGGTTTCACCACACCGGCTACCGATAGACCAAGAAACATATCGGCTCCTTTCATAGCTTCGGCCAGGGTAGAAATATTGCGATCGGTAACAAAACGCTGCTTCCATTTATTGAGATCGGTGCGCGAACGGTTCAGAACGCCTTTGGAATCCACCATCACCAGGTTTTCGGGTTTAACGCCCAGCGAAAGGTAAAGCTTTGAACAGGAAATTGCCGAAGCTCCCGCTCCGTTCACAACCACTTTGATGTCTTCAATCTTCTTGCCGGTAATTTCAAGGGCATTAAGCAAACCTGCCGATGTAATGATGGCAGTACCATGCTGGTCGTCGTGCATCACAGGAATATCCAGCATCTCTTTAAGCCGGTCTTCCACATCGAAACACTCGGGAGCCTTGATGTCTTCAAGGTTTATTCCGCCAAAGGTAGGTGCGATGGAGCGGATGGTACTCACCATTCCGTCAACCGTTTTATCATTCAGCTCAATATCAAACACATCGATATCGGCATAAATTTTAAAAAGCAGACCTTTGCCTTCCATCACGGGCTTACCGGCTTCAGGGCCTATATCTCCCAGTCCCAACACAGCCGTTCCATTGGAAATAACGGCCACCAGGTTTCCCTTAGCAGTGTATTTGTATACATCTTCCGGATTGTCTTTAATTTCAAGACACGGATCGGCAACTCCGGGACTGTATGCCATGGAGAGGTCTGACTGTGAGTTGTGCGGCTTGGTCGGGATAACCTCAATCTTACCCGGCCGTCCTTCGGCGTGATAAGCCAGGGCATTTTTCTTGCTCAAAGGCGTTTTCATGATATGAAGATTTGATTTTTTGTCAACCTTGAACTAACTAACAAATGTAAGGAACTACATGTTATGTTTGTTAATTTTTATCCTAAAACTGCCTCTGTTGAAGTGTTTATCCGAAAACTGTCGCCAATTCAACAAATATCTCTATTTTTGTCGGTTAACTGAAATGCAGGCAGTATATGTACGCATTCATTGAAGGGGAAATTGCCGCAATAAACCCGGCCGAGGTTGTCATCAACTGCGGTGGTGTCGGATATGGAATTTCCATATCGGTTTACACCTATTCCGGGATTAAAGACCAGAAAACATGCCGGTTGCTGACACACCTGGTTGTTAAAGAGGATGCACTCGTACTCTATGGTTTCTCGGGCGAAGATGAACGCCAGCTGTTCCGTCATCTTATCAGTGTTTCGGGTGTTGGAGCTGGAACGGCAAGGCTGATCCTCTCCTCACTAACCCCTGACGAAGTTTCTGAAGCAATAGTAAGCGGTAACGTTGGTGCCCTTCAGCGGGTTAAAGGCATAGGTGGGAAAACAGCGCAGCGGATTATCATCGACCTTAAGGACAAGCTCGGGAAAGCCTCAGGCTTCAGAGAAATTTTAGGAAGTCCGCACAATACGGGGAAGGAAGAGGCGTTATCTGCATTGTCTATGCTTGGGTTTAACAAAGTGCTGGCAGAAAAGGCAATTGAAAAGATTATAAAAGAGGAAGGCTCGTCTGTTACTGTGGAGCAACTGATAAAAGGAGCCCTCCGGATATTATAGAACAACACAGCTGTGAACACCGTGGCAATCAGGAATCCGGAAGCCAGAAAACGGAGCCGTGAAAACCCGGGATACCGGCCGATTTACACACAACACCAAAACACTGAAGTTTCTTGGAGCGCACAATAAAGACCTTTTTACGACTTTTTGCACTGCTTTTTATTGTATCCGTTGCATGGGGCATACCGGTGTCGCCTGAGCTCAGCGGTCTATACCAGTCTGTGCCCGGACTGGCACCACCTCCCGATACTACCAAACCGGGCGTGGAATTGCCTTATCCCCTGCCATCAACACCTCCGGGAGCCTTTCCGGAGCCTCATGACAAGAATAAACTCTTTCTGGGATCCCCTTCCAATATAACGGAAGAAATTATTTATGACCCGGAGACCAAAACCTACACCATTCAGCAAAAAGCAGGAAATGTACCGCTTTCTGCACCTGCTGAACTGAACTTCAACGAATACAGCGACCTTGACCTGAACCGTTCGCTGCAGAACTACTGGCGTGAAAAAGCCGTTTCCCCCTCCGGCGCCTCACGCACCGGAATTATACCGCAGATTCATATCGGCGGCGAAGTGTTCGACCGCATCTTTGGAGGCAATACCATCGACATACGCCCGCAGGGTTCCGCCGAGGTAACATTCGGCATCCGCTCCAACCGACGCGATGACCCTGCACTCGACATCCGGCAGCGCCGAACCGCCAACTTCGATTTCCAGCAGCGCATACAGATGAGCGTTATGGCCAAAATCGGCGATAAAATCGAATTTAACACCAACTACAATACCGAAGCTACCTTCGATTTCGAGAACAAGCTTAAACTCAAATACGAAGGCAAGGAAGATGAAATCATCAAACTGATCGAAGCCGGAGATGTTACCTTTCCGCTCAACAGCACCCTGATAACCGGAAGTCAGAGTCTTTTCGGACTAAAAACCCAGATGCAGTTCGGCCGTGCTACCGTTACCGGCGTCTTCTCGCAGCAAAAAAGCGAAACCTCAACCATCACCGTGCAGGGAGGAGCACAAACCACCAAGTTCAATGTGAGAGCCCTGGACTATGAAGACAACAAGCACTTCTTCCTGGCTCAGTATTTTGCCGATAACTACGATAAGGCCCTCAGCGAACTGCCTATTGTAAACTCCAACATCAACATCACAAAGATTGAAGTCTGGGTAACCAATATTGGTCCTGCCGTTACCGACAACCGCAACCTGGTAGCACTTATGGATCTTGGGGAACGCAATCCTCACAATACCGGCATCAGCCCGAGACCGGGAGCATCCTACCCCGGCAATTACTCCAACAACCTGCTCACCAGGTTCGACTCCACGCAAATCCGTAACATCAACCGCGTTACCGAATACCTCACCGGATCGCCGTTCGGCTACAGCTCCGGACTCGATTTCGAAAAAGTTGAAAACGCCAGAAAACTTAATTCCAACGAGTACACCTTCAACTCCAAACTGGGATTTATCTCACTCAACAGCACCCTTAATCCCGACCAGGTTCTGGCAGTAGCCTACCAGTACACGGTGATCGGTCAGGACAGCGTATATCAGGTGGGAGAGTTCTCCGATCAGGGAATCTCTTCACCAAAAACACTTATGGTCAAATTGCTGAAAAGTACCGCTCTCAATACCAGAATCCCAATGTGGAACCTGATGATGAAGAATGTGTATAACATCGGTGCTTTCCAGCTTAACCGCGAAGATTTTATTCTTAATATTCTTTACAGCGGCAATGAAAATACCGTTCCTACCGGCTACTTTACCGAAGGACCTGAGGGCGTGAAGGGGGTTCCGCTGATCCGTATATTTAACTTCGATAACCTCGATCCGCAACTGAATCCGCCTCACGACGGACTGTTCGACTTTATCGACAATGCTGCCCGGCAGGGAGGTACCATCCAGGCTTCCAACGGACGCGTATTTTTCACGGTCCGGGAACCCTTCGGGAGCTACCTTCGCGATAAGCTGAACAACAAGCAGCTGGCCGACAAGTACTGCTACGACTCGTTGTATACCCTAACCAAAAGCGGAGCACAGCAATATCCCGACAAAAACCGGTATATTCTTGAAGGACAGTATAAGTCCTCCTCAGGTTCGGAAATATCGCTCAACGCCCTTAACGTACCACAGGGATCCGTTCGCGTAACTGCCGGTGGTATTCCGCTCACCGAAAATGTCGACTATACGGTTGACTATACCCTGGGACGGGTAAAAATTATCAACGAAGGTATCCTGAACTCAGGCACCCCGGTAAGCATTTCGCTTGAGAACAATGCCACCTTTAATCTGCAAACGCAGACGATGATGGGTATGCACGTTGATTATAAAGTGAACAACGACCTTATAATCGGTGCCACCCTGCTAAACCTGCATGAGCGTCCGCTTACGCAGAAGACAAACTTCGGTCAGGAGCCCATCTCGAATACTATGTGGGGATTGGATTTCAACTACCAGACTGAGTCTATGGCACTTACCAAACTGATCGACAAGCTGCCGTTTTACAGCACCAAAACTATTTCGCGCATTCAGTTCAACGGTGAATTTGCCCATTTCATTCCCGGACATTCCCGGGCGGTAGGCAAGACTGGAACATCTTACATCGATGACTTTGAAGGTGCCAAGTCGACCATCGACCTTAAAAATGTCGGAACCTGGTTTCTGGCGAGTACACCCCAGGGGCAGACAACGCGTGATATGTTCCCGGAGGCTGCTCAGGGAACCGGTCTGGCCTACGGATTCAACCGTGCAAAACTGGCGTGGTACACCATAGATCCGCTCTTTTACGACCGCAACAGTAACCTGAGACCAAAAAATGTATCGAAGGATGAGCTCTCGCGCAACTCCGTCAGGCTTGTCCGCGAAAGCGAGGTATTTCCCAATGCAGATCCGCCCAATGGTCAGCCGATGAATCTACCGGTGCTTAATCTGGCATACTTCCCCGAAGAGCGCGGACCATACAACTACGACGTACTGCCAACGGGGCTTTCACGAGGTCTTGCCGAAGACGGCAACCTGCTGTTCCCCCGAAGCCGATGGGGAGGTATTATGCGGAAGATCGAATCTACCGACTTTGAAGCCGCCAATGTAGAGTACATCGAGTTTTGGCTTATGGATCCTTTCTCCGAAGACTCCATTCATTCAGGCGGTGACCTGTACTTTAACCTTGGCGACATTTCGGAAGACATTCTTCGCGACGGCCGGAAGAGTTACGAAAACGGACTGCCGGTTTCAGCCGAAGTGAAAAATGTGGATACAACCATCTGGGGAAGGGTTCCCACCCTTCAGGCACTGGTAAACGCTTTCGACAACGATATTGCCGCACGGCCGTTCCAGGATGTGGGATACGACGGACTTGGCGATGAGGATGAACGCAGCTTCTTCGGAGAAACATACCTTCAGCCGATTGCCAATCTTTACGGAACCTCTTCGGAAGCCTATGCCCTGGCCTTTGAAGATCCATCGGGCGACAATTACCACTTCTTCCGCGGAAGCGATTACGACAACGACCCCATTTACAGCAGTGTAATCGAACGGTACAAACGGTATAACGGCGTTGAAGGCAACTCTCCGGCTACCGAACAGTCGAACGAACAGTTCCAGACTCAGGCAACCACGCTTCCCAACGTGGAGGACATCAACCGCGACAATACCCTGAACGAACAGGAGCGCTACTTCCAGTACCGCGTCCGGCTTAACCCGGACCGGATGAATGTGGGCGAGAATTACATCACCGACGTGTTTCTGGCCGGCGATATTCCGCTTGAAAACGGAAAACGAGGAAACGTTAAATGGTATCAGTTCAAAATCCCCGTACAGAGTCCCGACCAGGTTGTAGGAAACATCCAGGACTTCAAGAGTATACGTTTTATGCGTATGTTCCTGAAGAATTTTGACAAGCCGGTTGTTCTTCGTTTTGCAACCCTTGAACTCGTGAGGGGAGAATGGAGAAAATACTACAGTAACCTGCTGTCACCGGGCGAGTACATTCCGAATCCCGCACAAAGCGAAACATCCTTCGACATTTCAACCGTCAGCATCGAGGAAAACGGCAGCAGATTGCCCATACCTTACGTATTGCCTCCCGACATCGAACGTGAGATAAACGTTGGAACCACCAACTACCAAAGGCTGAACGAACAGGCCATGGTGCTGAAGGTTTGTAACCTTCTCGACGGAGATGCAAGGGGGACCTATAAAACGACGGACTTTGACTTCAGGCAATACAAAAAGCTGAAAATGTATATCCATGCCGAGAAGTCGATCGACAACCAGGAGCTGGCAAAAGGTGACCTTACGGTGTTTATCAGGATGGGTTCCGACTTCACGGAAAACTATTATGAATATGAGATTCCGGTTGAGTTTACCCCATGGTACACAACAGCAGCCAACCCCGGGATGATATGGCCCGACCATAACCGTCTCGACATTGAACTCGAGCAGCTGGTTGCTGCCAAGCAGCAGCGAAACAATGCCATGGGACAACCCGGGAGCATGATCACCGTAATGACACCGTATGAGGTATACGACGGCGACAACCGCATTACCGTTGTGGGTATGCCGAGTCTGAGCGACGTTAAGGCATTTATGATCGGGGTGAGGAATCCAAAAAAACGACACATCACCGACAACGACGACGGAGAAGCAAAGTGTGCCGAGATTTGGGTAAACGAATTAAGGCTCACCGACTTCGATGAAAAATCGGGACTTGCTGCCACAGCCAGAGTTGCCGCTAACCTTGCCGACCTCGGAAATATAGTGCTGTCGGGAAGTTACTCCACGGCCGGATTCGGAAGCATTGAAAAGAAGGTAAACGAACGCCAGCAGGAAGCCATCGGACAGTTTGACGTAGCCACCAATATTCAGCTCGGCAAATTCTTCCCTGAAAAGGCCGGAATAAAAATACCAATGCACGTGGATTATTCCGAAATGCGCATGACTCCTAAGTACGATCCGTTGGATCCGGATGTTCTGATGAGTGAGGTAATGACCGACCTGGCCCGCGCCGAAAAAGACTCGGTTCGCAGCAAAGTGCAGGATGTAACACGGCGTACCAATGTTAACTTCATTAATATGCGTAAAGACAAAGTCGGTGCCCCCGGGAAACCGCAGATCTGGGACATCGAGAACTTTGACTTTACCTATGCCTATTCCGAGATTTTCCACCGCAACATCGACATTGAATACGACAGCCGTAAACAGATCCGTGGCGGCATAGGATACAATTTCCTATCCAATCCAAAACCGGTAAGACCATTGCAGAACGTGAAGGTACTGCAGAAAAAGTCGCTGGCAATTTTCAAGGACTTCAACTTCTTCTATATGCCGAAGATGTTCGGATTCCGCACCGACATGAACCGGCAGTACAACGAGCGCCTGCTCCGCAACAAGAGCGATGCGCTTATCATCATGGAGCCCACATACACCAAAACGTGGGACTGGAACCGGCTTTATGATTTGAAATACGACCTTACGCAATCGCTGAAACTGGAGTATCAGGCGAATGCTAATGCTTACATTGATGAGCCACCCGGACAGATCAACCGGACGGCCGATGATTATCAGGCCAAGCGCGACTCCATATGGGACGAGATCATGAACTTCGGAAGTATGAACAGGTTCACCCAGAACATGAATGTGAACTACAATCTTCCCATCAATAAGATTCCGATTCTCAACTGGGTAACGGTGAATACCCGCTATGCAAGTACGTTCCGGTGGGAAGCCTCTCCCCGCTCGATTCAGGATAAGATGGGCAACAGCATCGAAAACTCCAATACCCTGAGTGTGAATGGTAGTGCCCGCATGACCAACCTTTACAATAAATGGGATTTCTTGCGAAAGCTCAATCAGCAGGGTCGTGGTCAGTCACCAAACCGGCCGGGAATGCCTCCGGGACGAACGGCTCCACAAAATCAGCCTAAAGAGCCCGATCCACAGGCTGCCGGCACCGATTCAACCCAGAAGAAATCGCCGCAGATTGCCAAAACCATAGGAATCGGACTTGTTAAGATGATCATCGGGGTAAAAGATATCCAGGTTTCATATTCTGAATCAAACGGTACCCTGCTTCCGGGCTTTATGCCAAAACCCGACATCCTGGGTAACCGGCTGGGGGATATGGCTCCCGGACTGGGATTTGCATTTGGAAGCCAGTATGATATCCGGGAATCCGCCGTAAGAAACCAGTGGTTAACTACCGACACACTCCTCAACAGTGCATACATCACCCGGAATACCAAGAACCTTAACATAAGGGTTACCTATGAGCCGTTCCCGGAATTCAGGGTAGAAGTAGTTGCAGAAAAGAAAGAATCGTTTGGATATCAGGAATATTTCAAGGCCAACAATAACGGGGAGTTCACCTCTTCATCACCACAGGACAGAGGATCGTACAGCCTCACCTTCCTGGCGCTAAAGACCATCTTCAAGAAAGACGGCGATGAGAACATTAACGAGGTTTTTGAAACATTCAAAGCAAACCGCAGGATTATCGCTCACCGGCTAGGTGCTCAGAATCCCAACTCCTATACAGGACCGGATGTCGGACTTTTCCCGGTCGGCTACGGCTCCGGATCGCAGGATGTGATCATCCCCGCCTTTATTGCTGCCTATACAGGTCGCGATGCGTCAAAAGTTGCCCTTTCACCATTCCCTGCCCTGCCAATGCCGAACTGGAGATTTACCTACTCCGGACTTTCCAAGCTCCCGGCATTCAAGAACTTCCTGAAAAATCTGACCATATCCCACGGATACACATCCACCTATTCGGTCGGAAGTTTCATTTCCAACATCGAATACGCGGAACAAAACGGATTCCAGTCTGCCTTCGATTTTAACTTCAATTTCATCTCAAAATACCAGATCGACGGAATCGTGATAACGGAACAGTTCAGTCCGCTTATCAATTTCGATATGACCTGGAACAACAGCCTGCTGTCGAGATTTGAAATCAAGAAGTCGAGAAACCTGGCATTAAGCTTCGTCAACAACCAGGTAACAGAGATTGCAGGAAGTGAATTTATCATCGGAGTCGGCTACCGCTTTAAGGATGTAAAGCTGAACGTTTCCAGCGGGGGTCGCAGGCAACAGCTCAAGAGCGATCTGAATGTGAAACTTGACCTCTCGGTAAGGGACAACAAAACGGTGCTGAGGCGTTTAGACGAAGAAATAAATCAGATATCGACCGGTAACCGCATGGTATCGATCAACTCATCGGCCGATTATGTGATAAACCAGCGCTTCAACGTACGCTTATTCTTCGACAAAACCATCACCAATCCGTTTGTTTCATCACAGTTCCCCAACTCAACAACCAATGCCGGGGTTAGCCTGCGATTTACACTGGCCCAGTAATCATCTTTTAGGTTGCTGTACGATTACCTGACAGCTACATAAAACCTGGAAACGGAATCCTGATAAGGCATGGGATCTAATGAAGGTAGTTTAGCCCTTCCGGATGAAAGCCACATCTACATTCTGTATCTCATTGTTTTCCATTTGTTTATAAATCCTTAATGTATTTCCCGGATCTCGGAAACGTTATCGCAATGCAGGTAGAAACCGCACGTTTTCGGATATTTCGAAGCACCTGAAAAGTTGAAAACGCTCGACTGGATAATATCTTCTGAATTATTATGAATTCCAAACTGTTTCCGTAACTTTGGCAACTTGCAACTTCCACTAAAAAATTATATATCATGAACATTCCCAGCAATTTAAAGTACACAAAGGAACACGAATGGATTAAGGTTGAAGGCGACATTGCCGTAATCGGAGTTACCGAATTCGCACAGGGTGAACTTGGCGACATAGTATTTGTAGAGGTTGAAACCGTTGGCGAGACCCTGGAGCAGGGAGAGACCTTTGGAACCATTGAAGCCGTAAAGACGGTCAGCGATCTGTATCTTCCCGTATCCGGAGAGGTTACTGAGTTTAACGAAGCACTGAACGGAACGCCCGAACTTATCAACAAGGATCCTTACGGAGAAGGCTGGATCATTAAATTAAAGATCACCGAGCCTGCACAGCTTGACCAATTGCTTGATGCAGATGCTTATACAGCACAAATAGGAGCCTGATCCCCAATTAATATCCGGGCCTGGCCGATGCTGCGTTTCATTTTTAATTTTTTGCCATCCGCTGTCTGGACGGCACTGATTCTGCTGCTGACGCTGTTACCGGGAAATTTTATTCCGGTTCCCAGGGGATTCTGGTTACTGTATAGTCCGGATAAACTTGTACATCTTGGATTGTTTGCCGTCCTTGGCTTTCTGATCATGTCAGGAATGGTAAAACAATTTCCGGGCATCAGCAAACGTTCTTATTATGCAACGGCAATGGCTGCAGGTCTGCTTGTTGCTGTTGCTACAGAGTTGCTGCAGGCTTTGCTGCCGGTAGGACGCGATGGGAACTTGTATGATGGGGTTGCAGACGTTGCAGGAATAGTGGCAGGATGTATTCTTTTTTCGTTGTTTTCTAAGAAAAAACGAAAAAAAGTACACTCAAGAGAAAAAATTAACTAATTTAGCACTCTGCCCGACGAGGGTTGGGTTGTTGATGTAACTAATTATCAGTTAAACATATGGAAGCAAAAAAGTCCCCGAAAGCTGATCTTGAGAGAAAGAGGACGTTCTTTGTTCAGATCGGGCTCATCATTGCTCTTGCTGCCATTCTGGTTGCTTTTGAATGGAAAACATACGACAAAAAGCAGCTGGATCTTTCAGGCCGTGAAGCCGTTCAGGTGGAAGAGGATATGGTTGAGATAACCCAGCAAAACAAACCTCCGCCACCTCCTGCACCACCCCCCCCAACTACTACCCTGATCAACATCGTTCAGGATGACGTAGATGTTGACGATGATATAACAATTGATGCAGAAGCCAACCAGCTTACCGAAATTCCTACCTACGTTCCTCCGGCAGTATCGGAAGAAGAAGAGGTTGCTGAAGCGGATATTTTTATGGTCGTTGAAGATTCACCATCTTTCCCCGGAGGCGATGAAGCCCGTATCAGGTTCCTGCAGGAAAATATCAAATACCCGCAGATGGCCCGTGAAAGTAGCATTCAGGGTACCGTTTACGTTACGTTCGTTGTAGAACGGGACGGATCCGTTACCGATGTTAGAGTACTCCGCGGTATTGGCGGCGGTTGCGATGAAGAAGCAATCCGCGTTATTAAAGCCATGCCCAGATGGGTGCCCGGTAAACAACGCGGTAAACCCGTACGCGTTCAGTTTAACATGCCCATCAAATTTACCCTCGCCGGTTAATCAGACACCAAAACATTTTAACGGCTGTTCTTCACGGACAGCCGTTTTTTTTCCTTCGCATTTTCCCGGAAGGGATAGTTGAAGCATATTCCTCATCTGTAAGTTACGGCATCAGTAAAAATTGCGTACAGATCCTTGCCAGCTAAAATAAACCCGATATAGCAAATATCCTTAGGGGAAACATACAGCAGATCGATACGCAAAGCCTTCATTTGGTATTACATTGTTTCAGATATTCTTACCGATGAAAACCAGGCTTTCTTTCGTTCTGACTTCTACCCACCACCATCCGCTGCAGTTAAACTATAATCAGCAGGGCTGCCGGGTCTGAGTCCTTCTCGAAACTATAATCCCCGAATCTCAACCTCAGCAAAACCATTCGTAAAACTCGTGAAACGTTTTTGATCAGCAGGTCATCGGTTCGTTCCCGCTTGTGCAACCGATATTGCAGGTGTAACATCATTACTGCACTTACATAAATGAAATATCCAAAGCATGGAAATTGCGGTAACCGTAAAAATTGCCGCGGGGCCGGAAGAAACCGGCCCCGCGACGGGAAAACAAATATAAAGGAAACTTAGGGGGGCAATTCAGGGCCCCGTTTGGCGGGGATTACTCTCCTCGCGGAGTAATGCCGTAAACCGGCAGTTCATTTAGCGATTCCGCATCGTTGCAGCTTGTGAAAAAACTTTCGTCGAAATCGCTGACTTTTAAAACATCACCGGCTTTAAACCGGTCGAGAGGTTGTTCGCCCTCTGCCTGGGGTGACTCAGGTACGCCGGAGATTTTAATTTCGGTACGACGGTTTGCCTGATGTGCTTCTTCGGAACAATTGATACCGTCGGCACACTCATTAACAAGTTTGGTCTCACCATATCCCTGTGCAGTAATGCGATTACGGCTGGTACCACGCTCAACAATGTACTTAACTGCAGACTCGGCCCGGCGTTGCGATAAGCGATCGTTGTAGCGGTGCGTACCGCGGGCATCGGTATGTGAGCCAAGTTCAACGGCAATATCTGGATTCTCGTTCAGGAAAGTAACAACACGATCCAGTTCGGCTGCAGCATCCGGACGGATGTTGTGTTTATCAAAGTCGTAATAAATATTGTGCAGCTTAAATATCTGGTCTACCTTAAGTTTAGCCAGCAACAGGTCGCGGTTGTTCAGTTCGGTGATGCCGGATTTGGGATCCAAGGTCACGTTCAGACAATCGGGATAAAAACCGGTTTCAATACCTTTTATAACAAAAACCGAACCTCTGGGGACAGTGAAGCTGTATTGACCAAGGTCATCTGTTTTCAGAACCAGGACATCGCCGGTTTGAGTGTTCAAAGCAAAAACCGTTGCATCGGGCATAATAGCAAGAGATTCCTTATCCCGGACAATTCCGGCTATCAGAACCGAATCGGGCAGGCGTTCGCTGATGGAAACCAGGTAAAGATCGTCTTCTCCCTTACCACCGGGGCGGTTGGAACTGAAGATACCCTGCCTGTGGTTATCGGCAATAGCAATTCCAAAATCATCGGCTGGTGAATTTACCGGCGCTTTCAGATTTTCAGGAGCAGTAAACTGCTCGCCCTGAATCTGTGCTCTGAAAATATCCAGACTACCGAGTCCTGCGTGACCGTCGGATGAGAAATAGAGTATGCTGTCTTTATGAACGTATGGGAACATCTCATTACCAAAAGTATTTATCACCGTCCCCAGGTTCTCTGCCTGTCCCCAGGAATCGTCCTGTCGCTTAACGCGATAGATGTCGGTGCCACCTTGTCCGCCCGGCATATCTGAAACAAAATACAGTGTTTTGCCGTCGCTTGTCAAAGCGGGATGTCCAACTGAATAGGTTTCGCTGTTCAGATAAAAGGGCTCTGGATCGCTCCACTTATCGTCCTGCATGGTGCTCGAGAAAATCTGAAGTCTGTTGGTATGATAACGGGTTGAATCAAGCTCTCCGGATTTACGGATTACACGTGTAAAATACACGGTCTTGAAATCGCTGCTGAAGGTTGCAGGACCATCGTGCCATGTTTGGTTCAGTTTGGAAGAATAAACCGAAGCACTTCCGGGCACAAGGATACCTTCATCGTTCTTTTTGGTTTTGGCAAAGAAAAGATCGAGATAATAGGCACCTGTCCATCCGTAGCGTTTTTCGCCTGAGCGGGCCATTCGGTCGGTGGTAAAGATGATTCCGTCGGCGGTATAGAGGGGCGAAAAATCGGAGAATGCAGAATTCACTTCTCCGGCGTTGGTTACAGCATAGTCGTATTCAGGTTCTGCCCAGGCTTTTACTTCCGAACTGAATTTTGCATACAGTGCGCCGCGCGAGTCGGTGGGATTCAGCTGCGAATAGCGTTCAAACTGCTCCCGGGCTTCGTCGTATTGCCCTAGACTTCTGAGGGACTGTCCGTAGTTAAGGTATACTTGTGCCTCGGGAGACGAGGATTCCACAACCTTGCCGTACCATTCGGCAGCTTTTTCGTAATTGCTGGTAAGCCGGTAACAATCGCCCAGGCGCGTCATAGCGTAAGTAAGGTGGCGGTTGTTTTTATTTGCCAGACGCTCATAGTGGGGTATCGCCCTGGCAAAATCGAACCGTTTGAACATCCTGTCGGCTTTTGCTTTTTGAGCCATGGCCTCTGAACCGGCCAGTGTTAGAATGGTTAGCAGCAGAACCAGATATCTTGTTTTCATGATCTTTATCTTTTTCGAAGGGGTTGACATTCATTTTAAGCGTTAAAAATACCTGGGGGTTAGAAGCCTGGGCTTAAATACGCTCAGATCGTAAGAGATCATAATTTCATGCGAGCCCTGTGAATGCGTCTTCATTTCGGTAAGGTATGAATCGTAAGAGTAGCCAAGCCTCCAGTTTTCAGTAAGGTTGAGCTCGACCATCAGTACGATTGCGTTCTTGCTTGTGATGGCATTCTTATTGGTCCTGTAGGATGCACCCAGCCAAAGGACATCGTTGAACAGGAAACTTGCATTCAAATCCACATTCAAAGGCGCATTGGCAGTGTATTTAAACATCATGCCCGGTCTGAAAACAACCCTGTCGGTAATCGGCAGTGCCAGTCCTGCTATGCCATAGAAATGGCGGGCGAGGGTAGCATAGGTTGTCAGGCCGTCTTCAAAATCAACCTTTCCGTACTGACTTTCGAAGAGCTGCTTTGACGACACTCCCAGGTAGTAATTACGGGTATAGTAATAGACCCCGAAATTTGCATCGGGCTGGATTTTATTTTTAGGCCGGCTCAGGGTAACGGGATCGTCCTGATCGCGCACCTGAACAGCATCCCAGTCAACATTCACCTGGTTGAAACCAGCTTGCAGACCCAGCGACAGAATACCATTGAACAAGCGTACCCTGTAGGCATAATTGCCCATGAAGCCTACATCCGTAAAAGGACCGGACTGATCGGCATAGACATACATTCCAAGAGCAACATTTTCATTGCGCAGCGGCGTATGGGCACTAAAAGTTAATGTTTGCGGTGCTCCGTCACCAAAACCCACCCACTGATAGCGATTCAGCAGGGTCATGGTTAACATATCACGACTTCCTGTATAACCCGGGTTGATTACCAACCGGTTAAACATAAACTGGCTGTAAAGTGCATCGCGCTGAGCCATAGCACCTATGGTTACCAGTAACAGTCCGATTATGAGTAATGACTTTTTCATTTTACTTGGCTGTTATAAGATTATTCCTTTTTTTCCCTTTGTTTGTTTTCCTTATGAAAACCTGGCAGCAACCGGCCGGCATCGGATTCAAACCCCTTAAACCCTCCCTGCCGACCGGCGCTAACCCGGTATCTTATCTGCCGTGAATAATTACCCATCCGGTGTAAATTTCACTGACTGATCTTAGTTTTACGATGTAGTAGTAGGTTCCGTCGGGAAGATCCTTACCCTTGGCATTCGAGCCATCCCATACTACTGAGGTGTTGTTGTAATTTTCAAAGTACCTCACCTGATCGCCCCAGCGATTGAAGATTAATACCTCATTGTCGGCATATTCTTCTATTCCGTCGATGATCCACTTATCGTTGCGGCCATCACCGTTGGGGGTTATCGCATTGTAGATCACAATTTCGGCACGTTCATCATCCGGTACGATTACGATGACGGAGGTTGCAGTGTCGGATGTTGCAACACCATTCAGATCGTACAAAATGTAAGTGAATTCATCGGTTCCGGTATAATCCATATCCGGAGTGTAGGTTACTGTATAATCGCTGTGAAGCATCAGAGAACCATGCTGAGGCTGTACAAGTATTTCTATGCCGGCAGTGATGCCTTCGGGAACGATGTCGTTGGCCATGTTGATGATTACTCTGGGCGTATTCATCAGGGTAGTATCGAGATCATTCACTGCCACCAGGTAGATAGGATCAAAACCTTCAATGGTAATGGTAACCGTAGCTTCGTCACACAATCCGGTAACATCACATACACGGTAGATAAAGGTATCCGTTCCGTGGAATCCGGCTTCCGGCGTATAGAGAATGTTGCCATTCTGTGTATCTACCATGGTGAAGCCATGTCCGGGATTAGTAATTACAGTTACGGTTGAAGGATCGATGTTGTTGTCGCAATCGGTGTCGTTCTCAAGTACGGGAACAGAAACCGGTATGTTCATCTCGGTAGTTGCAAAGTCGTCGTTTGCCAAAGGACCGGCGATAACCGTTACCTTCATCTGACAGCTTGCCTGATTTCCGTGAATATCGGTTACCGTCCAGGTAATGCTGTGAACGCCAACCGGCAAAAGCAAACTTCCGGTAAATTCAGGATCGCTTACAATCTGCTCAATACCGCAGTTGTCGGATACAACGGGCTGAGGTATCTCAACCAGTGCATTGCAATCCTCACCGGCAACGGCTTGGATATCATCCGGACACTCAATTACCGGAGCTTCGGTGTCGGTAACCGTAACGCTCATTTCACAAGTAGAGGTTAATCCGTGAATATCCGTTACTGTCCAAACAACCGTGGTAACACCTGCCGGGTAAATTCCACTGGCGTCGTCCGTTCCGTTGAAAGAGTTTACGATGCTTTCAATACCGCAGTTATCGGACACAACAGGCTGAGAAACGGATACATAAGCTTCACAAACTCCGGGATCGGTATTCACTGCAATGTCTTCCGGACATTCAATTACCGGCATCTCGTCATCCGTAACCGTAACGGTCATGATGCACTCGGCACTGTTGCCATTTACATCCACAACGGTCCAGGTAATGGTAGTTGTTCCTTCCGGATAGATTCCGCTGGCATCGTTCGTTCCGTTAAAGCTGTTTACCACACTGGCAATTCCGCAGTTATCTGAAACTACAGGCTGAGGTACGGTTACACTGGCTTCGCAAACTCCGGGATCGGTATTTACTGCAATGTCTTCCGGACACTCAATTGCGGGAAGCTCCTCGTCGCTAACCGTCACCGTCATGCTGCACTCAGCAGTAAAACCACTCAGGTCTGTAACTGTCCAGGTTACGATGGTGGTACCTGCAGGATAGTTTCCGCTGGCATCATCCGTTCCATTAAAGCTGTTAACCACGCTGACAATTCCGCAATTATCAGAAACCACAGGCTGAGGTACGCTTACATATGCTTCACATACACCAGGGTCGGCTGCTGTCGCTATGTCTTCGGGGCACTCAATTACAGGTGCTTCATTGTCTACAACGGTGACATTCATGAAGCAGGAGCTTAAATTGCCCGACATATCAACTACGGTCCACCATACTACGGTTGTGCCTACAGGGTAAACTGCTGAAGCATCGTCGGTATGTGTATAGGTGTTGGTAATGGTGCGAATTTCGCAGTTATCGCTTACAATAGGCTGAGGAACGGTAACATAAGCCTCACAAACACCGGGATCGGCATTAACCGTGATGTGCTGGGGACAAATGATGTGCGGATCCTCGTTATCGTTAACGATTATTGTTATCGAACAGGTTGAAACGTTACCGCATTCGTCGCTAGCAGTCCAGGTAACAGTAGTAACACCAAGCGGATACGATCCCGTGGCATTGGCTGTACCTGTAATATTATTAACCAGGGTTACTTCACCGCATGCGTCGCTTGCTGCAGGAACAGGTACCTCTATCCATGCACCGCACATACCCGGCTCAGTGTCCACCACAATATTCTGAGGACATATAATTTCAGGAGCCTCTGTGTCGACAATGGTAAAGGTTGCTGTAACAGTAGCCGAATTGCCGCAATTGTCGGTAGCTGTCCAGGTAACCGTTGCTGTTCCTGTTGCTCCACAAAGGTCACTCAGACCTGCAAAATTATTGGTAATTGTTACTTCGCCGCAGGCATCCTCAGCAACTGGGCTATTCAGCCAGTTCGTCAGCTCTCCGGGATTACCTGCACCATCACAGTTTACAGTAATATTCTCCGGAAGCGCGGTAAATATCGGTGCTTCGGTGTCTACCGTCCAGGTGTAGGTTATACTTACCTCTGCTGCCTCATTCTCACAGGCATCGGTATAATTTGCCGTCCAGGTCTGGCTGTAGGCACATCCATCGATGATAACACCAGTGGTGGTGACGACCGGAGTAAAGACGCCCTCGCAGTTGTCAAGTCCGGTGAAGACGGGAGCTTCAACAACCGGGTTGCATCCAAGATCGCCGCTGGTTGCGGTGGTGCTGATGACCG
>Ga0228536_1001122_pt1 | contig 31028 bp, 19 predicted proteins | sample SJ1Smetagenome_FD_168611 | JGI IMG/M metagenome (GOLD analysis project Ga0228536, IMG submission 168611) | Enriched culture of PCE-dechlorinating microbial communities from Ithaca, New York, USA - SJ1.S | ecosystem: Engineered > Modeled > Simulated communities (microbial... > Unclassified...
GGTGGTCAATTCCATCATCTGCTAATTCGACAACAACCTGGTCCAGCCGGTCTCCATCCAACCATATTTCCCTGATGTGGCTGGAGACGTGATCGGGGTTTTTTACCTCGATCATCTGAGTTTCCTTTTTTAGTGCCCTGAAGAAAGTCCATTTAAGATCAATCGAACAGCAACAGGGACTTCTGGTTCAACAAGCATCTCTACGCCATTGATACTGATAAATCCAGATCTTATTGGTCTGAGCAGTTTTATGAATTGTTTGATGCTCATTCCTGTTTGTACTTCAATATTGGTTACGTAGCCTTTGATCCCCTTTGTCGATCAATTCATAATTGAGTTGTTTGCTCTGTGTATCCATGTTTAGAAATTTGGTTTTGGTCGCCGGAAGTTGCCCGCTGATCACTTTTTTCGCTTTTGCGATTTGTTTCTCGATATTACTAAGATCTAATGCCGCGCGTCGATTTTTGAGGTCGGCTCGACTATTCTGGTCAGACACAGGCTCTCGAATACCTCGTCTTCCAACTGCCCAAAACCAAGTTTGCCGTATTCCCTCCGCAATGTCTCCCACAATAACCCGGAATATGTCTGCTTTATCTCAACCCTTATGGATCCAGGAACCCCAGGAAACAATTCTATTTGGCTGGGATGCAATTCTTTCTGAGCGATAGAGAGCAGTACCTTTAGGTCTTCCTCTGTGTGGGCGCTGCCGATATGATCTATTTTGACGATCTGTCCTTTGTGCTTTGTGGCAAGTTGGACGGCAGTGGCCCCGCTGGCTGTTTTGACTTTCCGGATGTAGGTCATTGCATAATTCTACGCTAATTCCCACCCCCCTTAGTGCCCTCAATTCCCTCTTTTCTCTCGTTGAAATTACTATTTTTTGCTAAATTGGGAAACTCAGATTTTAATTCTTCGAAACTTCTTTGGATTTGCTCATCTTGAAAACTCCTCAACAATGTAACTTTACATTAAAAAGCGATAATACTGTCAAAGGTAAAATTTTTTTGGAAAATCCAATGTTACTTACCCAAAATCACATTAAGGTGGTGGTCAATTCCATCATCTGCTAATTCGACAACAACCTGGTCCAGCCGGTCTCCATCCAACCATATTTCCCTGATGTGGCTGGAGACGTGATCGGGGTTTTTTGCCTCGATCAGGTAAAGTGTATTGTGATAGCGATAACTGATGGAGTAGCCATCCCACCTGGCGGGAATCACTGGACTGAGTTGTAATAATTTTCCTTCAATTCTCAAACCAAGCAGAGCTTCCACTCCCACACGATAGAGCCAGGCAGCAGAACCAGTGTACCAGGTCCAACCCCCTCGGCGTAATTGCGAACCCTGGCTGTAAACGTCTGCCGCGGAGACGTAAGGTTCCACGTGATACTGGGCTGCCCGCTCTTCTCTGTCTGACTGATAGATGGGGTTGAGCATATCAAAAAGGTGCCAGGCACGGGTGCTATCGCCCAATTTAGCAAATGCCCAGGTGGTCCAAGCTGCCGCGTGAGAATACTGCCCACCGTTCTCCCTTACACCTGGCGGATAATCCTTAATATAACCGGGATTCCGGTTTGTTTTGTCGAAAGGAGGTGTGAATAGCAGGCTTAAGTTGTTGTCTGGGTCGGTCAGGCGTTCCCAGACTTTATTCATGGCATTCGAACTGCGATCACGATCTCCAGCGTCAGAAAGAATAGCCCAAGATTGTGCAATGGCGTCAATTTGACATTCTTCAGATAAATGACTTCCCAGAGGTGTACCATCATCATAAAAAGCACGAAGGTACCAATCTCCATCCCAGGCATTCTCTTCAATCGCCTTTACATAGGAATTAGCTTGCTGTTGAAAAACTTCCGCCTCTTCCTGTAGACCACGCTGTTGGCTGACCTGGGCAAACCGATTGAGTACATCTGCCAGGAACCAGGCAAGCCATATGCTTTCGCCCTTACCTTGACTCCCTACCTTGTTAAAACCGTCGTTCCAATCACCTGATCCTATCAAGGGCAGTCCATGCGCGCCGGTTGTAGCGCCTTTAAGTACAGCCCGGCGGCAATGTTCAAAAAGCGTAAAGGTTTCAACTGTCCAGTCGTATTGCGCGTAGCGTTCCATTTCACCATTTCGAAGTGGTGCAGCGGCCAAAAATGGCATTTTTTCTTCCCAAACCGAGAAATCTCCTGTCGCTTCAACATAAAGCATGGTCACATAAGGTAACCAGAGTAAATTATCGGAGATACGAGTACGGACTCCGCGACCAGTAGGAGGATGCCACCAATGCAAAACATCACCTTCTTTAAATTGATGCCGCGCAGCGTTTAGAATTTGATCGCGAGTGATCGTCGGTTTAATATTGAGCAGGGCAAGCACATCTTGAAGTTGATCACGGAAGCCAAACGCGCCGCTGGACTGATAGAATCCACTTCGCCCCCAAATTCGGCAGGAAAGTGCCTGATAGAGCCACCATTGGTTTAGCATTAGGTTTGCTGCCGGGTCAGGTGTCTTCACCTGTACTCGAGTGAGCAAATTCTCCCAGAATTTGTGAGTCTTTTCAAGCGTTCTCGCGACCATTGATGGATCCCGATACTTTTGTGCGAGTTTGATGGATTCTTCCTCATTCCTGGCATCTCCAATCACGAAATATATCTCATCCATGCCCTCCGCAGGCAAATCCATATGCATCTGCATCGCGGCAGCTGTGTCAGAACCAATTGCCACCTTATTTGACAGCCCGATCCGGTGCAGAGCAGCTGGATATTTGATAGACCCAGTACTGCCAAGGAATTCAAGCCGGTCAGTAGTAAAGCCATGCGGGGCGCGGTTTGTCATCAGAAATATAATCTGGTTACCCATTTCGGGGTGATAGGTATTGCGCACACGCAGCATGGTTCGGTCCGGGTCATATTCCGGAAACAGCATGGGATAGGTATCTTCGTGTGTTAGCCCCAGTACCCATTCCAGGTAGTAGGTGGCTGTAATACGCCGGTTTTCACGGAGCATATTTTTAAGCTTTAAATGAACAATTTTGATAGGATCATCAGGACTGGCAAATACAGTCATTTCCTGCTGTAGTCCATAAGACTCAGACTCGAACACGCTATATCCAGCCCCATGCCTGACTCTATAGGCTTGCGGTGCTGGAGTGGGAAGAGGTGTCGGTGTCCAAATATCACCAGTCTCTTCGTCGCGCAAATACATTACTTCTCCTGAAGGATCACTCACAGGGTCATTGGACCAGGGTGAAATGCGATTTTCGCCGCTGTTGATTGACCAGGTAGTTTGACTGCCAGCCTGGGAAACCATGAATCCAAAATGGGGATAACCGATCACGTTTACCCAGGGTGCTGGGGTTGTTTTTCCAGGTGGAAGGTGCATTACATATTCTCTTCCGTCCGCGGAGAAACCGCCATAGCCGTTGAAAAATTGAAGTCCATCGATCGAAGTGGACATCCACTGAGACAAGACAGGCAGATCTCGACGGGAAGCCTGTGTAGTAAATAAGGCGGGAAGGTCTGCCATAGCGCTGGGGGTCAATAAGAGTTGTTCACTTAACGAACCATCTTTTCCATTTAGTAAAACTCTGGCGATTGACCTTAGCAAAACTTGCTCTTCGAGCAGCATCTGATCGGCAGAACGGATAAATATGCCTTTGCGTTGATCAACCCACTGGTCAGCCCCGATCAGGCGAATTCTGCGCATCATCAAGTTGGTGAGCTCTGAGGAATACATGCTGGGCTGTGAATTCAACACGATAAGTTCAGAATTGTAACCATGCAGACGCAAGAAATTTTGGGCTCTCACAACCTGTATTAACAGATTTAGCTGCGGCGCTTCATCAATCTCTAACAAAATGATAGGATAGTCTCCTGAAACTCCGAAACGCCACAACCCTGATTGATTAAGGGTATTTCTGGAAAGAATTTCTGGAGTTGCTCGTTTCTGCCCGACTGGGTAAACCAATAAAGAAAGCAGGTCAAGGGAAGACCGGATTGCCTCTCTGCCAATTTTTCGCTGGCCCAGCCAGATCTGCTTGGCATGATTAGCTTCATGAAAGGTGTTTTCAATTTTCACCCAGGATTGATAACGCTCGGCTAGTTTGAGAAGGGCATTTCTGTTTGATGCTGCAAAAGTAACATATGCTAAAGAGAACGTTTTATGCGGTCGGAGGTGGATTTCCCTGCCAAGTGAAAAGATGGGATCCAAGGTAGAGCCTTTGGAGCCGGTTAAATAGGTCTCAGACTGGAGCGCGTAAGGGTTATGTAGATTGCGGTCGCGACCGATAAATGCTCTGCGGTCGGTTTCAAATTTTACCGGTAAATCAGTCTGATGACTTGTCCGCGATTTTTCAATCACCAGCATGTGCCCGAAAAATACTTGTTCATCTGTACCATTTATTTTTCGATGCGTAAAAATAAGGAGATTCAACTCTGGTATGTATTCGGATTCAATGAACAGCTTATTATAGGCTGGATGACGTGTATCAGTGGTTTGTTGGTTTAGAATCACTTCGCCATAAGAGGTAATCCGCAGTCTTCTCTCTTTTGCTGAGTTATTGATCAGATGGAGCCGACGAATTTCGAGAGGTTCCTCCGGTGCAACGGTTACTTCCATAGTGCTGGTCAAGTCGTTCTCGGTACGTCTGAATACTGCCATGTGGGCAAAGAAGTTTACCTGGCTGTCTTTGGCACTGCCAGGAAGAGGTTGATGTGTGGCAGACCAGGTTGGGTAATCGGAACTCTGATCTCCCTTTTGCATATCCTGGATATAGATCCAGGTTCCGGAAGGATCGAGCACAGCATCCGCATGCCAGCGCGTGAGATCCAAATTCTTCCAGCGGCTAAAGCCAGCACCGCGGTTTGTCAGCAGTGTGCTGAATGAACCGTTGGAAAGCAGGTGGATTTGGGGGATGCTGGATGTGATTGGTGCCTGCCATGGTTCAATCTGAGCAGCGATCTCAGGTACGCGGCGAGTTCCCCTGGTTTCATGTTCTCCAGGCATCATCAGCGGAATCCCAATTGGCATTTGTTCATGCAGCAAATTTTCAACACTTTTTATTTTAGGATCCTGGAAAACACGGCGGATCATGATATCACTGCGAAGGTAGTTAACAATCGCCATCAGGATCATCCCTTGATGATGAGACATATATTCCTTCACGACTTCAAATTTTCTGCCGGGTCGTAATCTGTCTGATGTGAAGTCAACAGCTTCGTAAAAGCCATAAGGACCAAAAGCATTATGTGCGATCAAATCATGTATGTTTTCTTCCACAGAAGAAGGTGCAAATTGAATTGCCAATAAAGAGGCATAGGGGGTAACAACGAGATCGTCTGCCAGACCACGCTTGAAACCCAAAGCAGGCATTCCAAATGCACGGTACTGATAATTCATGTTCGCATCAAATTGATAGAATCCTGATTCAGAAACTCCCCAGGGTATATTCTTGGATTTCGCAAAATCACGTTGGTAATTAACCATTGTCATAGCACTTGTATTGAGCAAGGTGTTCACGTGAGGATGAAAATAGAGTGTGGGCATAAGATATTCAAACATGGTCGCGCTCCATGAAAGCAGCGCGTAGTTTTTTTTCACTCTGGTGATAGGACGGTCGAGATGCAGCCAGTGAGCCTGAGGAACCTGAGAGCGGGACAATGCAAAAATCGATGCAATCCTCGCTTCGGATGCGAGCAAGTCATAGAAGCTATTGTCTAATTTTCCAGATTCGAGGTTATAACCGATGTGAAACACATTTCGCATAGAATTGTAGAGAAAACTAAAGTCCATATCCTCGATGAATTGATCACTCTGGTCCTCAAGGGTCTTGAACTTAATTTGAAGCTGAACCGCATTATCGTTTGCAGTAGTGAGAGCCTGCTCTAATCCTGACAACCAGGTTGTTGCTTCCTCGACTGGAAGTTTCAAATCATTTTGAGAATTAATCGAAGCTTTTAATTTGCTCTGAAGTTTCTTGATAAGCTTACGGGCACTGGGGACGATTTGAGGGATTTGGTAAAGTCGCGGGTTATAGGTCAGAAGGTTTTTTAAGCTGTCCAAGTCGACTATCAGTCCATTTTGTTGCAGCGCCATAGGAATTTTTTCGAAGAAAGAGATCCAGGGAACCAATTCGTCGATTGTGGATTGAATCGCGTTATAGTTTTTTTCTATACCCTGAATAACTTCCTGGAGACCTGTGATATCTTCCAATTCAATCCTGGCGGGAAGATGGGCAATAAAATCCATTAATCTTTTTGATAGAGCAGGCCAAAAGACAGATCCAATATTTGTGTAGGTTGGATACCATTCTAAAGGGATATTTTTTACAGCTCGAATTTTTGCCAACATAGCGTTGATTGACAGATTTAAAGTATTGACATCTGCTGGTGGATGATCCTTCTTAATTTTCTGAAGGACATCCAGCAAATCTGTCAGGTTATCCATATATCCTTCCCAAATTTCGCGTCGAAAAACTCTTTTTCCTGTAATGGTTTTACAGGTTTGTGAAACGATAACCAGGCTTATCGCCAGGTTGCCGCTGTCGACCGTGGATATGTATCGTGGACTCAATGGCTCAAGTGTTTGTGTGTTATACCAGTTGAGAAAATGCCCTAAATAGCGCTCCATTCTCATCAATGTTCCAAATGTAGTTTCCAGGCGAGCTGCCAAATCCAACTGATCGAAATAACCCAGATCATATGCGCCAATTGCCGAGGTTAAAAATAAACCGATATTTGATGGAGAAGTATGATGAGCAACCATTGGATTCGGAGATTCTTGAAAATGATCCGGAGGAAGCCAGGAATCTTGCGGACCAACAAAGCGATCAAAGAAATTCCAGGTTCGCCGGGCGATTAGACGTAAGAAGGAAATATCCTTGAAAGGAGCCTCGTTTTTTGGGAGAGGTAGAGGTAGATTTACAAAATTCACAAATACAGAAGACAACAACCATAGCGATACAACAGGCAATACTGGCATCTGAAGCAGGATGGTTGTCCCTCCAGAAATCAATGATTTTGCCTGAGCAATCAAAACGATGATTACAATGATGAAAGCGGATGTGCTAAGCTTAATCCAGGCTTCATCTTGCATTTTCTTGGACCGAAACAGTTCGGAAGCGTGTTCGGCAGTGGTCCAGGTAAGAAGCTTACGATGAGTTATAAACACTCTTCGCAAGGTGATCACAACAGCATCTATTGCGTAATACGCTTCGTAAGGGAGGAATGCAATCGCAAACACCCAGCGCATAAAAACAGGCCACAGCGATGGCCAGATTGCTTTCCGCTGCATTCTTTGCAGGTTCTGCTGAAGTCTCTTTACCAGGGCACTAAAAAGTGGAACACCAAAGGAAACAATCAAAGATGTGGTCCATAACCATGCTAAGTTTGGTACAAAAATGATTCCCAATAAATAAGTAATGATGAGCGCTGGTGAGAGCAACGAACGCAAAAGATTGTGGATGATCTTCCAGTAATCTATAGCAGAAAACCTAACACCAAGCTTCGCTGGTCTGAGAAGCCAGGGCAGAAGTTGCCAATCACCCCGAATCCAACGTCGTTGTCGACTTACCTGTTCATAATAGTTTAGGGGGTAATCCTCAATCACTGTTATGTCGCTTGTAAGCGCAGTACGACCCAAGATACCTTCAAACAAATCATGGCTTAGGAGCGTGTTTTCGGGAATATGCACATCCACACTTTGGATCATGGAATCAAGGTCATATATGCCTTTACCTGCATAGATACCTTCATCAAAAAGGTCCTGGTAGATGTCCGATACTGCATGACTGTAGAGATCAAGTCCTGTATCACCAGCAAAAATTCGGGTGAACCATGTTTGGTTCGCACTGCGGGGGTTTGTTTCAACCCGAGGTTGCAAAATTGTGTAACCTGAGGTTACTTTATTGAGAATCGGATCAATCCTGGCTTGATTCAACGGGTGGGCGATAGCTCCAACCAGCCGTGCTGCCGATCCAGGTGGAAGAATTGTGTCGGCATCAACTGTAATTATGTACTTTATGTAGCCCAATTGATTGCGAATATCGTTACTTACAAATTTTGGCAGGAAAGAGGTGTCGTCTGCACCCCGTAAAAAACGATTCAACTCATTCAATTTCCCGCGCTTTCGCTCCCATCCCATCCAGGTTTTTTGAGAGGGATTCCATAAGCGCTTGCGGTGAAAAAGGAAAAACCTCCTTTCATCAGCGTTAGTTTCCAATTGGTATTTCTGATCAAGCTTCTCAATTGCTTTGCAGGCTTCCTGGATGTGACTTTCATCTTCAGGTTGATTCTGATCATGAGCATCAGAGAAATCAGTTAATAAGGCAAATTTCAAACCTGGCTGTGGATTGCTGAGATAATGGATTTCCAATTGCTGCACCAGGTTTTCAATATCGCCAGTACAGGAAATCATTCCTGGAATTACCACAAGTGTTTTATACTCCGGTGGGATTGCTCTCTTGAACTGCATTTTTGGCAGGATGGATGGCAAAAGAATGGAATTTAGCACAAGGTTAACAAGATTATTTGCGACGATCAATGCGGGCGGAATGAAACTCAGGGTGATAGCTATCATTATGAGAATTTGGGGAAAACCGACGCTTTCAAACCCAAATGATTGATGAATGAGCAGAAGGACAATCAGTATGAGAATGACTGCGATTAGTCCTGTACTGCCCAAATAAATTTGTGTGTTCAGCTCCTTTATCTTCTGCCTGATGTGTGCTTTTATCCCTGGTTTAAACCCAACAAGAATCTCGAATTCTTTGCGCCTCTCACCTATCAAAAATGAGCCGATGTGTATTGGTGTTTCATTGTTTCCACTCATCTCGATAAGTAAAGTTGCCAGTTGATTTTCCTCAAAACCAGATAACCTGGCGATTTTTTCAATTTCACTGCGATAAATGTCTCTTGTCTTAAAATCCATTCTGGGATAAATACCTGCGGGTTCTAGTCTGAGTGACTTTTCCACCAAACTAATAGATTCAAAGTTTTCTTCCCAATCTGTTTCTGAGATCACCCGCAAGCTGCGGACAATATTCCCAACGATCTCGCTGCTATTAGGATCTTCCTTTTGTTCTTCTGAAGACCTTAAATTCATCGTTTCGAGTAAAGGAGGAAATGTGGTTTTTGTTTTGAGGGGGCTGTCTGTTTTGATTTCTTTGATCAGGATCGATGCTAATTTTTCAATCAATCCAAATCGTATGAAGATGGGAATAGACCAAAGTTCACTCATGGTGAGGGGAACCTCTTTTTGAAATTCGATGAGATGTTCCTGTAAGTCTTCAATCTCGAGGTAATAGTCGTGATAAGAAAGCAAGGCGCGAATAATCGCAAAAATGCGGGGGAAATTTTCGTAAGGGGGATCTATTAACGTTTTTAAATGTGCCAGGTAACCAGGAGACAAATCCTCTTCGATCAATACAATTGCCTGTTGTATGATGTAGTGATTATCGAGGATCCACTCCGCCAGGAGACTGACACTACCTGTTGTTGCTGATAATTCCTGGAATTGTTCAAAGGCTCTATCGATCCATTTTTCGAATAATTGGAGATCAGTCTTAACCAGATTATTCAGCATCGATCGTTTTTGACGTGCAGGTATAGATGCCTTATGATATTGCCTGACCAGATTCTCTATAAGCTTTTGTTGATAATGGGCAGTATCTTGATTGAGAGTTCCATGTGTTGGTATATCAGCCATCAATCTCGACTCCGTGTCGTTTCAATGTTCTGGGGCACAACTGACGGTGGTGCATCCTGGTAAAAGAGATCCTGGATGACAAGAATTGGTTTTTGTGTATATTCGATAAAAGTGCGAGCAACGGAGCCAAATGGCCAGGATAATTCACCGGATTGTCCATGTGCACAAAAAACCAGTAGATCCGCATTCTCCTTGTCCGCCAGAGTTATTATTGCCTTAAAGATGTTTTGATCTTCTAGAATTCGCACTTCTTTGTCCACATCCAATCTTTCAGCAAGATCATCCATGTAGTGTCGCACAATCTTTCGGGAAAGCTTCAGGCATTGGTCAATTAATGACTGAAGTTCAATGTTGTAGGGATGAGCCCCATAAACATCAGGACTTCTGATAACTGTGGCCAGAAAAACTTTGGACTGGTAATAGTGGGCTATTGAAACCCCGGCAGTTAATGAGCATTCTGACCTGCGGGAGCAGTCGGTAGGAAGCACTATCCGCTCATATCGAGGTGGGGTTTGTTCTTTTTCCGCCGATGGATATCCACGAATGATCAAGAAAGGCGTATAAATCTGATTGATTACTTTCGTGGTTACACTGTTCAGATTCCAACGGCTTAAGCCGCTTGAGCCATGAGAGGTGATTACGAGCAGGTCAATTTTTTCTTTGTGAGCAAAATCTACAATACTCTCGGCAACTTTTCCTTCCAACAAGGTCACCGAAACTCGAGATTCCAAATTCTGTTGATCATCCGTTTCAGGTAGATCTAGTGCTGATCGGATCTGATTGGCAACTTTTAGCAGGTAATGCTCGGTCTTCGTCCTATGGAGTTGCCATTTCAGAGGATCTGTCGAGAAGGCAGCTTCAATGACTGGATCATGTTCTACTACATGCAGGATAAGAATTTGGCTGTTAAATATTCGGGCAAATTCGATGGCGTGTGGAATTGAGAGTTCTGCCAATGGAGAACCATCTAAGGGTAACAAAATTTTATTAAACATGATACTTTCCCTTCAGAAATTTCCTGTTCTGCATTAAAGCAAACCAGAAAAACAACCACCTACGCTTCATCAATTTATTGATAAACCGATTATCTGGCATCCTTCCTGCCATCTGAAGCGTGGAAAATGTAATTATTTTTACCTTATTACATTTTTAGTATAGCAACTTTTCACGGGAAATTGAAATTATCATAGCAGGTTGAGTTTATATGTAAACATTATTAGCGAGGGAACTAGGCAAAAGTGAATGGAGCGGCAGACCAAATTCACGGTTTGTCCATTCACACGAAAACCATTCCCGCTCAACTACAAATGCGAAAACACACCAATAAGACTTTCCTCTTAAAAGTTACCGTCAGTAGGTCCGCCTAAAATAGACAAATGGTAGAATGCAAAACAAGAAAGACGCGATTGAATTCATGGGAAAAGCCATTTGGTGGATAATTAGGCGAATCATTGTTGAATAAATTGTTTCTTGAATATTTCAAATGACAACTTTGGGGGTTATTGTCTATAACGTAAGCACACTCCGCCAAGGAGCACGATTTGTCGGAGTGAGACCGCAACAGGCTAATTATCCACATAAATATGTTAGCAATCTCATCCCGACCTGCAGGGTCCGTTAATGAGCGATAATAAAAACCGGCGGAATGCGCCTCTCTTGCGCACTCCGCCAAGGAACTATTGAATTATTCTGGGTCCGGTGGCGTGGCGTTGACCTCCTGCTCAAATAGATTGTCAGGCTCCAGCTCCGGAAAGTCACTCTCGAGCATGGTATCCGTGTCTGTTAGCACCTGGTGGTTTTCTATCTCCTGCTTACGGGCGTCAACAGTCGCGATCATATTCTCACGTTCCTGGTCCCAGGCGTTCTGCAGTTCGGGAGAATATCCGGCGTATGCCCAGGGGGCGTGTGCCTGCAACTTCTTCGTCAGGTCCATCACAGCCTCGCTGTCTTTGCCGTACAACAGCGATTTGGTCTTGCCATGGCGATCATTCACCATAAGGCTGTAAACCCGTCCGGTAACGATCCCAAATGACCGGTAAGTGACCTGGAACATATACTGCCAGATCAAATCGCGATATGGGATCGCTTCAAAGCGGTTTTTACTTTGATAGATCAGCCAATCGGCAGTGAGATGGAAATATTCCCCATGGGTTTCGTGCGGCTCCGCCATCTGGGTGTCGATCTCCTGCGCCATCTGCTGCCAGTCCCCGTAGCGGGAAAGGTTTTTGGCAATCGGGTGTCCTGAAGAAAAGCCGGTGCGTCGGATGAGGGTGATCAGGCTCCAGATCGCAAGGGCAGCCAGTACCGCGATCCCAATGATCATGGACCAAACGGGCGTGTTATTCGGCGTTGTGTCGAGCATGAAAGGAAGAAATGCGTCTTTGAGATTGGGAAACTCGGCGATGAGCGTCTGCAGAACCTCTGTTCTTTCTCCTTCCGTCAGGATGGTGATCCTGCCAGTGACGGGTTCAGGGCTGAGAATGTTGCCATTACCAGCACCCGGATACTTTGCCAACAACAGCCAGTCATCAAACAGCAAGGCATAATAGGAGTGGAGGATCTTCTCGCTGCCGCCTTCCTGCGCCTCATAGTAATAGAATTGGGTATCCAGGGCTACGCTCGGATGGGTTGTCACATAAGTGCGGAGCGTGTCTTGCGGACCCTTGAAGGAGATCAGCTCCTCAGTTGTTACATCGAAAGGTCCAACGAAGTGGTTGAAGATCGATTTATAACTAAAGAACACCAGGAGTGCTAAAAGCGTGATTGCAACTGCAGTGGCAATAATTGCGCTGAGGTTGGTGCTTTTCATTGCTTTTCGGATCGTTGAAGATGGTTGCATGGGTGGCTCCTCCGGATTGGGTAGGGTAATTATACAACCTGCGATTTTTGGGTGTGCACGCATTACCGAAACCTGATCTCTTTCATGTAAAATACAGGAGTGTTCACGATTCCGCGGAGAATGTTATGAAAACCAAGTTCAGGCAAATTTTTTTGCTTTCAATTATTGTGATGCTCATCATCAGTTCTTGTGCTGCCCCTGCGGCAAGCGGTGGAGGAAAGTTGCAGGTCAGCGCCAAACACCCTGAGGCAAGTATTCAGCAGGGTCAGATTTTCGATTTAGACCTGACACTCACCAATCCCGACACCATCAATGCTTCCGTGCAGGAGATCCGCTTTGAAGCCAATTTCTTTGAATGGGCAGATTATCAGGGTTCCATCCCGCCGCTGACAATGGAAAAACAGGCAAATGGGGATGGGGTCATCAAGCTGGATATGACCATCGCGCCGACAGGGGTGGAGGACTTCGTCTTTCGTTTTAAGGCCAACAAAAGCGGCGATGTGCAGGGAAACTGGCAGGTTGTTTCAGGTTCCACCACCACAGTGATTGAGACCAAGATGACCATCACCGGAACGACCCCTACTGGTTGGGATCCAGGTGTTTCGCCGGAGGAAGAAGTTCCCGACCTGGGAGCCATCCCTTACCAGGCAGTAGTGCAGATCACGGCGTTTGTGAACATGGATGGCGAAAGCGTTCCGCGCTGGACCGGTTCAGGCACGATCATCAGCTCGGATGGCTTGATCCTGACCAATGACCACGTCGTCAGCTCGACCAGGTACGAGGAAGTCGTCGCGCTGCTGGTCTCCTTGACAGTTGCCCAGGACCAGCCACCTGTAGACAGCTATTATGCGAATGTCGTCCAGGCAGACTCCGCCCTGGATCTGGCGGTTATCAAACCCGCCTGGGACCTGCAAGGCAACGAGTTGGATTACAGCCAGCTCAAGCTTCCATTTGTACCGCTGGGCGATTCGGACACGCTGGATTTGGGCGAGTCGATTGTGATCCTGGGGTATCCCGCCATCGGTGGTGGAACCATCACACTGACCCGGGGGGAGGTAAGCGGTTTTACGTCCGAGGAGCCATTCGGCAACCGCGCTTTCATAAAGACGAGCGGGACGATTGCGGGTGGTAATTCTGGCGGGTTGGCGGTTGACTCCATCGGGCAGATCGTTGGAATTCCGACTCAGGTGGGTTATGGCGATGCCTCGCTGGATATCGTGGATTGCAGACCGCTCCGGGATACCAATCGCGATGGCTACATCGATGAAAATGATGATTGTGTGCCGACCGGCGGGTTAATCAACGCTCTGCGCCCGATCAACCTTGCGAAGGGCATGATCGATGCCGCCAAACGGGGCGAGGTCTCGATTAGCACCGGGGAAAGCCAGAGCCTGGTCTATCAAAACTCAGGCGAGGTCATTTTTGAGGATGATTTCTCCAGCGCCAACAGCGGCTGGCTGAACACCGGCGACCAGGACGGCAAGCGGTCATACGAAAATGGTGAATACACGATTGAAGTCACTTCGCCGATGTATTGGTACTGGTCGGACCAGTATTTCGCTTATGATGCTCTGATGGCTGAAGCGGATTTGCGCGTAGTCAAACCAGTTGGCGATGCCGACTACGGATTTGTGTGCGGGCTGCAGGATGACCAGAATTTCACCGCGCTTGAGATCAGCGAGGATGGTTACTTTACGATCTGGAAGCAGGTCGGTGATGATTTTGTTACCTTGATCGACTGGACCTATAGCGAACAACTGGCGGGGTCCGGTCCTTACCGCCTGGCAGCCCAATGCAGCCGCGAGAAGTTGCTGTTGGCGGTGGATGGGGTATTGCTTGGTGAAGTCCAGGATCCGGATTTTACGCCTGGCAGCTTTGGCATGATTGCTGGAACCTTTGAAACCGGTGGTTTCAAGATTGCTTTTGATAACCTGATCATTATGATCCCATGAGGTGAAACATGCGCATGAAAACATTGACAATCCATCACCTGGTGAAGGGGGAAGACCTTAATCACCACCGCACATTGTTTGCAGGCAGAGGTGCTGAATGGCTGGTGGAAGCGGGGTTCATAGCCGCGGCTGACCTGCTACCGCCAGAGTACGTGCTCTGCCTCAAGATCCATGGGATGACCTTCCAGCGACCCGTAAGACCGGGCGAGGTCGTGCGATTTGAATCGAAAATCGTGCTCACTGGTCGGTCGCGCTTGATCGCGTACGTGCGGGCAACCACCAAAGAAGAACTGACTGTGGATGGATTCCTGACCTTTGTATACGTGGATGATCAGGGCAAGTCGCGCCCTCATGGTATTACCATCGAAGCAGAAACGCCTGAAGAGATTGAACTTCAGGAACGAGCCAGCCAATTATAGGGATTGTTGCTTTTCCCGATAACTGACATACGCCAGGTCAGACGATTTCAAGCCCGTGATGCCGCTTCAAGAGGGATTACAGGGATCGTGCTGAAGTAAATCGCTTCGTTTTGCAGATTCTGGTAGATCCGAACGTTGATCAGGTTTTGTGCTTTTACCAGGACGTTGTAATCTGGGGAGGTCACAAAATAGACGATCTCGAAAACCAGCCCTGCCTGGGCATAGGTCTGAAAGTGGGCGCGTGAAAACCGCACATTTTCGAGGTCCTGGAAAGCGTCTTCTATCAATTGGGGGATGATTACCAATTTCTCGGCTGGATTGTTGTAAGCGATTTGGAGCGTGAGTGACACACGCCTTTCCTCAAGCCGGCTGAAATTTTGCAGGGGGGCTTTCAGTAGCTCAGAGTTGGAAATCGACAGTTCTTCACCTGAAAGGTTGCGGAGCCGGGTGGTTTTGAGACCGATCTGCTCAACCGTGCCGCTGAAATTACCCGTCTTGATAAAGTCCCCAGGTCCAAAGGGCTTGTCGAGGTGGATCGTCAGGCTGGAGAGCAGGTCTGCGACCAGGCTTTGAGCGGCGAGACCGATGGCGATACCGCCAAGACCGAGACTGGCGATAATACCGGCGATGTCGAAGTTGGGAATGCTCTGGAGCACAACGAGCACCACCACCAGCCAGATGAGGATCCTGGCGATGATGGCAATGCCGCGCAGCGATGTACGCCGAGCGAGATCATCATCAAGTAGTTTTGCGTTTTGCAGCGTGTTCCAATGTTCAACTGCCAGATCTGCCCACCAACCTGCCTGGATGGCGAGCAGTGCGATCAGCAGGATCCTTAGCAGAGAGCTGACGGGCGCGGAGATTTCAAGGAAGTGCAAGGAAATCCAAGCTGCCACGATCAGGATCGCGGGCAGTATGAGTTGGCTTATGAGGGTGATCACAAAGTTTGGCTTGGGAGTGCGTTGAGCTTTTTTGCGAAAGACCGCTCTGACCACCAGCAGGATGATGAGAGTCCCGGTAAATGCCAGCAATGCCTGCAGCCAGCGGCTGACCGAATTACTGAGAAAGATCGTATCCATGCGCTATATTGTAACAGGTAGTAGTAGATGAAAAGGGGTAAGGAATGGCGTAAGACCCCGCTTATTCTGAACATTTTTTCCAAAGATGACAGGAACCACACCCTTCAGTTCCCACTCCATGGACGGGGTTGGTCATGCATTCGTGGTTAATCGTTTTCCCGTCATCGCGATCGAAGCATGGCGATCTCCATGTAAATATGATAAACAGCCGGATATTGGCTCAACGTTCTCGAAGAGTATGCATTCCTGCCTTGGATTCATATGCCGAAAGATTTCTTATGGTGAGCAGTTGTTGTAGGGCGTGATTGAGGACCTGTTGACGATCATTCTGATAGTTTTATTCGGTCCTCAATCCGCCAATACGGTTGGCTTCTGGCGGATTGAAAGTACAGTGAGTGCTACATATGGAAGCGGGCATAGTACTTTCAATCTCGCCCTACGACTCACGTGCAATTTTTGCGCAAACGGTAGTGTGAGAGGCATCGCGATCCGACTTGCCGTATAATTGACCGAAAAATACAAACAATTTCATGGGATGGATCATGGGCAGACAACAAACCAAAAACGAATATCTGACGAAATACCACTACCCGCGCAACCAGTTCAGGCGGGGCGTGCTGCGCACTGGGATTGCGCTCGCAGCCGAGCTATTAGTCGACTACGAAGTCTATGGCACAGAAAACCTGCCTAAAAAAGGTCCCTTACTGATCGTCGGGAACCACTTCCACTTCCTGGACACGATCGGTCTCATCCACACCACCAGGTATCCGCTGGAATTCATCGGCGACGCTGAGATGCCCAATGCGCCCATAAGCATGAAGATCTTCCCCCGCCTTTGGCAAACGCTGCGGATACTGCAGGGCACGGCAAACCTGGAAGCGATGCGAGCCGCCGAAGCCGTGTTGAAACAGGATGGCATCCTGGGGATTTTCCCGGAGGGTCACGTCCATAAACCCCCGCTTGGCATTCCGCTTCCTGGAGCGGCATTCATGGCACTGCGCCTGGGTGTGCCGATCCTCCCGATTGGAACCTTCAGCGAGGACGACTGGAACCTCTTTGGCACCCTGAGGCAAAAAAAGCGCAAAACCCACGTGGTCTCACGCATTGGCGAGCCTTTCGGCCCGCTGGCAATTGGGGAACCCGGCAAGTTGCCCGGGCGGGTTGAGGTCAAGGCTGCCGGGCGGACGATCATGGAGAAGATCGCAGCTTTGCTGCCCGCATCCGCCAGGGGTCCATATCTGCCGGAACTTCCCTGAAAACCCTCGATGGTTAATAGAATATCAACAATGAGCTGTTATCATAGATGCATTATTAAGCCGCTTCAGGCAGGATTGGATTTATGATGGATTATAAGGATTATTACAACACGCTCGGTGTTAGCAAGACTGCCACAGAAGGGGAGATAAAAACCGCCTATCGCAAGCTGGCGCGGCGCTATCACCCGGATGTGAACAAAGACCCGAAAGCAGAAGACAAGTTCAAGGAAGTCAACGAAGCCTACCAGGTGCTTTCAGACCCGGAAAAACGCAAGAAGTACGACCAGTTTGGCTCGGAATGGCAGCGCTATCAATCCTCCGGCGGGCAGCCGGGCGGGTTTGACTGGGGCAGGTGGCAGCAGGCTCCGCAAGGCGGTCAGCCAGGCTACCGCACCGTGTCGCAGGAAGAATTTAACGACATGTTCGGAAACCTTGGCGGCTTCTCGGACTTCTTCAACACTCTTTTTGGACAGGGCGGTTTTTCCACCGGTCAATCTTTCAGCCGCGGCAGCCGGTCATCACAGCGGGCTGCGCAGAGCGCCCAACCAATGGAATACGAAGTCGAGATCACCCTTGAAGAAGCCTACACAGGCACAAAACGAACGCTTCAGTTCGAAGATGGCAGAAAAATTGAAGCCAGCATCCCCCCGGGTGTCAGCACGGGTTCCAAGGTGCGCCTGAGTGGGCAGGCAGGTGGGGCTGACCTGTTCTTGAAGATCAAGGTCCTTCCGCACAAGGTTTTTACCCGCAAGGGAGATGATCTGACCACGACCGTACCGGTGGACCTCTACACCGCCATCCTGGGCGGCGAGGTCAGCGTGGACACTCTCGGCAAACCGGTCCGCCTGACCATTCCGGAAGGGACCGACAGCGGTAAAACCATGCGTCTCAAGGGGCTCGGAATGCCGAACCTCAAGAAACCCGGTGAGCATGGCGACCTTTATGCCCGCATCGAAGTGCACCTCCCGGATCACCTGACGCCGGCAGAAAAAGAAAAATTCCGTGAAATTCGCAATATGAGGCACGCTTAGCCCAAGCCTTTAAACCAGGCAGAGGGCAAAGATGTTGCAGGTATAATTTGAGGGTTACCGATCGTTATGACTGAACCTTTCCGCAAGCACATCACCGTTTACGCCGGCTCGGCTGATTCCCTGAAGCAGGTGTATTTGGATGCTGCCTGGTCGCTCGGGGAGACCCTTGCAAAGCAAGGGCGGACCCTGGTTTTTGGGGCGGGCAAGACCGGCTTGATGGGAGTTGTGGCTGATGGCGCATTAGCGGCTGGCGGCAAGGCAATCGGAGTCATCAATGACGGGCTCAACCTGCCTCACCTGGCGCATGCCGGCTTGAGCGAGCTCGAAATCCTGCCCGATATTCACGCGCGGCAGGCACGCATGACCCAATTGGCTGACGGACTCATTGCTCTGCCTGGCGGGTTTGGCACCTTTGCCGAGCTTTTTGAAGCCCTCACCTGGGCGCAGATTGGTTTGCACGATAAGCCGGTTGGAATGCTGAACGTGGAAGGATACTTCGATCCCGTCGTTGCCCTGATCGAAAAGGCAATCGCGGAAAACTACATCTACCCTGAGCATCGCAGATTCTTTTTTGTCGCCGATGATCCTGCCGAGCTGCTTGCCAGGCTGGATGGTTTTACCCCGTCCAATGGAATCAATCGCTGGATGGAGCGCCCATGAAGCCCGTCAAGACTTTATTAATCGATCTCGATGACACCACTTATCCGACCTCAATCGGCGTTTGGCCGATCCTGACAGAAAGGGTTTTCAAGTATATGCAAGATGTGGTTGGAATCCCGGAGGATGAGATCCCCGAAAAACGGGAACGCCTGTTTGAGCAGCACGGCACCACCATGCGAGGCTTGAACATCGAGTATGGCATCGATGTGCACGATTACCTGCAGTACGTTCACGGAGTGGACCTCTCACATGTCATCGAACCAGATGCTAATCTCAAGGTGGCTCTCAGTTCCCTGCCTCAAAATAAATGGATATTTACCAACGCCAGCCGGCAGCACGCCAACAACGTGCTCGGATTGTTGGGCATCGCGGATCTGTTCATAGGCGTGATCGACGTGCTGGATACGGAACCGTGGTGCAAGCCGCATCCCGAAGCCTTCGAGATCGCGCTAAAACTGGCAGGTGGAACCGCGCCAGCAGAAACTTTATTTGTAGACGACCTCGAGGTAAATCTGGACGCTGCCAGGAAACTTGGCATCCAGACACTGCGCGTGTCTGCCCGGGAGGTGGAATCGAGCCACCCCGTCATCAATAACCTGGCGGAGCTGCCAACCTATTTGTCAAATAATGGATTTAAATGAAATGTGTAATTACCGTCTTGGAATGGCGGTTTATATGGAGTTGTTATGGAAAATAAAACTGTTCGTTCATGTTTACTGATCTTTGTAGCTGTCATCTTACTGGCAGGTTCTTTTGCCCTCGGATTTGGCGCGGCGAGCACTCTTCGCAAGAACCCAATCCGGCAGGCACTCGGCTACGACACCTGCCCAACGGTGGAGCCGCAGGCTGAAGTTGACCAGCCGTCTATTGCGGTTGGCGAACCAACGCCTTCTGCTGTCACCAGTTATTGCCTGGAATATACCAGCGCTTCCACTCCGGAAGAACTCAAAACTCTCTTTGCTCCTTTTTGGGAGAGTTGGAAATTGCTGCATGAAAACTTTGTTGACCAACCGCTCGATGACGTCGCCCTGATGCGCGGCGCTATCCAGGGGATGCTGGCAGCCACTGGCGACAAGCACACCGGCTACATGGACCCCGAACAATTCAAGCAGGCAAACACCGAAATGGAAGGTGAATACACCGGCATCGGCGCCTGGGTGGATACCACCGGCGATTACGTCGAGATCATTTCGCCGATGAAAGGCTCTCCAGCTGAAAAAGCGGGTTTACAGGCGCAGGATAAAGTCATTGCCATCAACGGCGAAGACATGGCTGGCATTCCTGGGGACCTGGTTTTAAAGAAGATACTCGGTCCAGCAGGCGACACAATTGTGCTGACTATCCGGCGCGGGGAAGAGACGTTTGATGTTTCCATCACCCGGGCTGTGATTCAGATCCCAGTGGTGGAGTACGAGATGCGGGATGACGGCGTTGGTTATGTGGCGCTTTACACCTTCAATGAGCTGGCAACGGATAAATTACGGGAAGCTTTGAAAGATTTGCTGTCTCAGAACCCCAAAGGCATCGTTTTTGACCTGCGCGGTAATGGCGGAGGGTACCTTGTGACCGCTGTTGAGGTCACCTCGGAATTCCTGAAAGATGGCGTAGTGCTGTATGAGGAATATGGCGATGGCTCACGCGACTCGTATCCAGTCAAGAAGGGCGGTCTGGCAACTGAGATCCCATTGGTTGTCTTGATCGATGAAGGCACAGCCTCAGCATCCGAGATCACAGCTGGCGCTCTGCAGGATTACGGACGGGCGAAATTGGTCGGTATGACCAGTTACGGCAAAGGCTCCGTGCAAAACTGGATTTCGCTGCGAACAGAAGAAGGCGGCGTGCGCATCACGATCGCGCGCTGGCTGACCCCAAACGGGAACCAGATCGATGGTATTGGCCTGACCCCGGATCTGGTCGTGGAATATACGCAAGAAGACTACGACGCTGGTCGCGATCCTCAGTTGGATGCAGCTGTAGAACTCTTACTCAGCGAGGTGCCCTAAAAAGCGATAACATTTCGCCAGGAATAATTGCGAATACGGAGATAACTATGTACTTTAATTACTTGCTCTATATGATCCCCGGCCTTCTGCTCAGCCTTTTTGCGCAGTCAAAGGTCAAGTCCGCCTACGCTAAATGGAGCCAGGTGCGAAATTATCACAACCTGACAGGCATGGACACTGCCGAGCAGCTCAAACCCCGCGTCGGGCTCGAAAATGTGAAACTAACCCGTACCCAGGGTAACCTCACTGACCACTACGATCCGCGGAATGACACCCTGGCGCTTTCGCAGGGGGTCGCTGATCAGCCCTCTGTAGCAGCGATGGCGATCACGGCGCACGAACTTGGCCATGCCATGCAGGATAAGACCAGCTACGGTCCGATGCGCCTGCGCTCTGCGATCGTGCCAATCGTGAGCTTTGGCTCAAACCTCGGTGTGATCCTGGTGATGATCGGCGTCGTGTTGAGCATGGCGAACTTGGCGACGATCGGCGTGATCTTGTTCTCGTCCACGGCGATCTTTTCATTGGTCACCCTTCCAGTCGAACTGGACGCTTCGAAGCGTGCCCGTGAGATGCTCGACCAGACCGGCTTGGTTGCCAACACGGAAGAACGCAGCGGCGTGAAACAGGTGTTGGATGCGGCGGCTTGGACGTACGTGGCAGGTTTGGCGACCTCCATTATGCAGCTGCTCTACTACATATCGGTTGCTGGTCGCGCCAGCGGCAGACGCCGTAATTGATTTTTGGATTTTGAAAAAGATCCCCCGGAAATCCGAGGGATCTTTTTTTTTTAGCAAAATGCCAGCCCGCAAGAAAGATATTTGAAGGGTGGGTTGGCGTGAAGGTATGTTGAGATTTACGATGCCTTGTAAAGCCTACCCACCAGATCGAGGTGTTGTGATATGGTGGGTAGACTATACCGAGGCTCAACTTGGTCTATGTCACATGATGCCAACCCACCCTACGGTAACTTGTATGGTGGGTAGGCTATACCGAGGCTCAACTTGGTCTATGTCACATGACGCCAACCCACCCTACGGTAACTTGCGTGGTGGGCAGGCTATGCGATGCTTGAGATGACGGCTGCTACATGTTGCCATACCCTGCTGCGCAGGCATCTGGACCTGCCCTCCAAATCCTCGGGTGACGGGCAGTCACATACTTTTTTGTCTCCAATTGCGCCATTCCCCCCCATAAATTTTTGGCTCAGTTATAATTTGCTAATTATTCAAAAAGGAGTCAACCATGACCACACCCCCACGATGGGATCTTTCCAATCTCTACCTTTCTCTTGACGATCCGGCTCTTGCGGCAGATATTGAAGCCGTGAAACAATCCATCCAGCAAGCCACCCAGGCATTCGAAAGCGAATACCTGCCTTTGCTCGACTCCAGCACATCCCTTGAGGCACTGAACCGCGTCTTGAATGACTACGTGGAAGAAGCCAACGCCCTCGAGTTGAAGGCTGGAAAGATTTTTTCCTTTTTAGGAGCCATTATTTCCACGGATTCCTTTAACAAAACTGCCGAACAACTGCACTCGAAAATGGCTATTGCCATGCTTCCGCTGCACGATTTAGGCGTACGCATCAGCGCCTGGCTGGGCGCGCTCGGTGAGCGGTTGGATAAGGCGTTGGAGATCCCCGGCGCAGCGCATGAGCATGCCTTCCGCTTGTTGGAAATGGCAAAGGAAAGCCGCTATCTGATGTCTGAACCTGAGGAGATCCTTGCCAACGAACTGACCCTCTCCGGCGGCAGTGCCTGGGATGACTTGCAGGGCGTGCTGACCTCCCAGAAGAGCGTCGACTTCGAAATGGACGGCAAGGTGCAGTCTCTGCCGCTGCCGGCGCTGATCAACCTGCGCTCTCATCCGGACGCGGGTGTGCGCGAGCGGGCATACAAACGTGAGCAGGAAGTGTTCGAAGAAATGAAAGAACCGCTGGCTGCCTGTTTGAACGGCGTCAAAGGTGAGGTTGTCACCCTGGACCGCAAGCGTGGTCGGGAGGATTGCCTGCATTCCTCGTTGGATATGGCGAGAATTGATCGTGGCACGCTTGAAGCGATGCTCGGCGCCATCGACGACGCTCTACCGATGTTCAGGCGCTACTTCCAGGCAAAGGCTCGCATTCTCGGTTTCGAGAAGCTGCCTTGGTGGAGCCTGTTTGCCCCAATCGGTGCGGTCAACAAGGAATATTCCTTCGACGAAGCCCGCGATCTGATCCTGGAGCAATTTGGCACCTTCTCACCGGAACTGGCTGAGTTTGCCAGGGGTGCTTTTGAAAAACATTGGATCGATGCCGAACAGCGTCCCGGAAAACGAGGGGGTGCGTTCTGCATGGGTGTGGATGCCGTACAGGAAAGCCGCATCATGTCCAACTTTGATGGCTCCTTCGACCAGGTAATGACCCTGGCACACGAACTTGGGCATGGCTTCCACAATTACTGCGCCTACCAGGCTGGGAAAACCCCCATGCAGACCAACACTCCCATGACCCTTGCTGAAACCGCCTCCATCATGTGTGAAACCATCGTCTTCAACGCGATCCTCAAGACCATCACAGATCCACTCGAGGAACAAGCGATTTTAGAGACCGCCATCTCCAGCGACGCGCAGACGATGGTGGATATTTACTCTCGCTTCATTTTTGAGAAATCAATTTTTGAAAAGCGCAAGGAATCGACCATTTCCGCTGATGAGATCAGCGCATTAATGTTGGACGCCCAGAAGAAAACTTATGGCGATGGGCTTGACCAGGACGTACTAAACAAGTTTGCCTGGACCTGGAAGCCGCATTACTACAGCACTCAGCTCTCTTTCTACAATTACCCCTACGCTTTCGGCAGCCTGTTTGCCAAGGGTCTCTACAGCGTTTATCGCGAGCGTGGAGACGCATTTGTGGAAGATTACAAAGCCCTGCTTGCGAACACAGGTGAAGCCCAGGCAGCTGATCTGGCAGCGCGATTTGGGATCGACATCCGCTCGAAGGCTTTCTGGGCGGCATCGCTGGCTCAGATTGGTCAGCAAATCGAACGCTACACCGCGATTTGATGGTGATAAGATATCAGGCGGAATGGCGTGCTTTAAGTCATTCCGCCTCCAACTTGCCCGAACATCATTCCAACCAGTAACCAAAGGAAACCTTTCAATGACTGAACCGGATCTGCTTGCAGAGTCAAATGAGCCCGCTTTCGACCAAGGCTGGCTGCGCAACTACCTGCCGATGGGAATTGGGCAGATCGTTTCATTGCTGGGCAGCGCTTTGGTGCAATTCGCCCTGGTGTGGTATGTGACCAAGCAGACCGGTTCGGCGACCGTACTTGCCACCGCCACCACCGCCGCGCTGGTTCCCAACATCCTGCTCGGTCCTTTTGTTGGCGCGCTGGTGGACCGCTGGGATCGCAAACTCGTGATGGTCATTGCGGATTTGGTTGTGGCGTTGGCGACAGTGGTGCTTGCGATCCTTTTTGCCACGGGTTTGATCCAGATCTGGCACATCATTGCCATCCTGCTCACCCGTTCTGCAGCGGGTGTCTTCCAGGGTCCGGCGCGTACCGCAGCCACCACGCTGATGGTGCCAAAAGAACACTTGGCTCGCTTGGGCGGGATCAACCAGGCTGTCGATGGAATGATCAACGTTTTCTCGCCGGCATTGGGGGCTCTCCTGTTGGAGTTACTGCCCATGCAGGGCGTGCTGGCAGTCGATATTGTGACCGCAGCGATTGCGGTCAGCCTGTTGATCTTTTTTGTCAAAGTCCCGCGACCCAAAGTCAGCGCACAGCCAGGCAAAATCACGCCCAGGTCGCTTTGGGCGGATGTGCGTGAAGGCGTGCGCTATATCGTCACCTGGCCAGGTTTGTTCATGATGACCTTGATGGCAAGTCTGGTAAATATGTTCCTGGCACCAGGAAACAACCTTATACCGCTGCACGTCACCACCTTCTTCGGCAAAGGCGCCCAGGAACTGGCATGGCTGCAAGTGGCGATGGGAGTCGGCGGAATTGTTGGCGGGCTCCTCCTTGGCGCTTGGGGCGGCTTTAAGCGCAAGGTGTGGACGGTTCTGATGGGGATGATCGGAATTGGGGTTGGCATGCTCGCTTTCGGATTGGTCCCCGCGAACCGTTATGCGTGGTCACTGGTCGGTCTCGGGATAGTGGGATTGATGGCTTCCTTTGCCAACGGCTCATTAGGTCCTCTTATGCAAACCAAAGTACCGCCAGAGGTGCAGGGGCGGGTATTCATGCTGCTTTCCAGCCTGACGCTTGCCATGATGCCGATCGGTTTGTTCATTTCAGCCCCCATCGCGGATCATTTCGGCACGCAGGTGAGTTATTTTGTTGGTGGAGCCGCCTGCCTGATCATCGGTATTTTTGGATCTATGGATAAACGCGTCAACACCCTCGACCTGCAACAAGAGGGGGGAGTGATGATCACCGAGTCTGAACCCACTCCGCTGCCATTAGTCGAAAACTGATAGGTCTGTTGCAGCTTTAGAGGGGTGTTGAGGTGAGATAACTGGCGAGTTCGCTAGTGCTCGCGAGGACTTCCTGTGTACCTGCCCGCAGCAGTTCCTTTTCCAGACCAAAACCACAAAGAACCGAAAGCGACTGCGCGCCGGCAGCTTTGGCTGCGCGGATGTCCGTGACGGTATCGCCGATCATCAGGCAATTCTCGATCGGAACACCTAGCTGGTCAGCTGCAAATAAAAGCGGGTCGGCGAAAGGCTTGGTACGCCGGCAGGTCTGGGAAGTCACCACCACCGGGAAGAACCCCTCAAGCTGATTCAGACGCAAAAAATGGCGGGTGGTAACTTCATTCCGGGCGGAAACAATTGCCAGTGAAAATCGCCATCTCAGGATCTCGAGCATGGGTAAAATGCCGGCAATGGCAGGGAAGTTTTCCAGCTCTGCTTCTTTTTGGTTCGCTTGTCTGTCCAGGTAGGATGCCAATAATGGATCCAGGTTCAAGCGGTCTGCCATCTGCAGCAGCCAGTTGCCGGGAGATTCAGCAAAATGCACGAAAAAACGCGCCAGGCGGTGCGAAAATCCCTGCTTGAACATCCGATCGAGCAAGCCAAGCTTACCGGCTAAACGGCTGACCATGTGGTCATCGCTGTTGGAAAGGGTGCCGTCCACGTCAAACAAAAGCGCGCGGATCCGCGCCCGATCGAGCGGGAGGGAAGGTTTGTGTGAGGTCATGCCGCTTTTACACTGTTCTTGATTGGCAATTATTCTTCCGGATCAGGCTCAGCCAGAGGCTTGGCGACCAGGGGCTCATTGTCTTCTGGCAGGGGTTCCAGTTCGGGCAGCTCGTCCTCTTCTACTTGAACCTTACGAAGCGGTTTGGTTGGCAGCGGTTCCCGCATGCGGCGGTTTGCGCCTTCCTGGACTGCTTCTTCTTCCCCGTAGAAATCTTCGTTCAGGTCTTCGGAATTCTCAAAATCCAACTCGCTGGCGTGGCGAATCAAAGCTTGCATAAAGCCTACCATGCGGGCAGCATTCTCGATGGAGAGGCGCTCATTTACACCGTGAACCGTTTCCTGGTCCTCATGGCTGAGCACCATGGGCGAGAAGCGGAAGATGTGGTTGGAGAGGTTGGCATAATGCCGTGAGTCAGTCGCTCCATTCATCATGAAGGGCGCTACCAGAGCCTGGGGATAAGCTGAATGTGCCAGGCGCGAGAGCAGGCGGAACTGGGGTGAGTCAATGTTCGAGATTTCCGTGGGCTCCCAGGTGTGGTCGCCTTCCAGGGTTTCGCCGTGTTGGGGCAGCACCTCAAGCGTTTTGTCTGCCACCAGGTCGTAGATGCGTTCGTAGGTCTCACGCACGGTCTCCCCCGGGAAGATGCGCAGGTTGATCAGCCCTTCAGCTGTTGCAGGCAGTACGTTCTCAGCGCTGCCGGCGCGTAGCACGGTGGGGGCAATGGTGGTGCGGGTATTGGCATCGGTGATCGGGTTTGCGCGCATTTTGCGCTTGACCGCGCCGCTGAAAAGCCAGGTGTTGGCAAGCATCATGCGGTCCAGGAAGGGCATTTCGTTGCCCACAAAGCTCATCATGAACTCAACCATTTCCAAATGTTGGGGGAAAGGGTTGTTTTCAAGCGTGGCAATTGCAAGGCTCAGCACGCCGATAGCTGTCTCGGAGGGAGGGACGGCGGCGTGACCTGCCTGAGTGATGGCTTTGAGCTTGAGCGTGACATGACCCTTTTCGGTCACGCCAATCATCGCGACTGGGGGTTTGATCCCGGGCAACGTGCCTCTCGAGATTGCGCCGCCTTCATCAAGCAGGAGTGCCAGCCTGACCCCGCGGGCGTCAAGCACGCTGGCGAGTTCCGCGGCGCCACGTGAGCCGCTGCATTCCTCATCATGCCCAAAAAGCAGGTGCACCGTGCGGCGGGGTTCAAAGCCCTGGCGGATCAGGTTGTTGACTGCTTCCATAATGCTGATGAGCACGCCCTTGCAGTCCAGGGCGCCGCGTCCCCAGACGTAACCTTCGGCAACCTCACCGGCAAAGGGCGGGTAAGACCAGCCGGAATCAGTCGCTTCGTTAGCCGGCACCACATCCTGGTGGGCGGCAAGCGCGATTGGGTCCAGGTCCGGTTCTGTGCCCTTCCAAGTGTAGAGCAGCGCGCCGTCATTGATGACCTCGCGGGTCAGGTGGTCGTCAACCTGAGGGTAGAGCATCTGCAGCAGGTTGCGCAAGCCTTCGAAGGGAAAGGGATCCACCTTCGCTGGGTCTGAGTTGCTGATAGTCTTCATCTGGATTGCCAGACCGATGTGCCTGGCGACTTCTTCGCCGTCGACCTCCTCCAGCGGGATTGGGTTCTCTTCGGGGAGTTGGATGGCAAAATGATTGGTGCGGTAGAGCACAACGCCAACGATAACTAAAATCAAAACCGCCAACGCAATCAGAATGAGTGTAATTGGATCCATAGTTTTCCTCCAGAACGTTAGAAACGTGCTGCCTTTCGTCAATTGTAACGGAAAATAGCACAGGTGAGAAATCGGAGCGGGTTTTCTCTTTTGCTCAACTCTACATCAAAACTAAATGATGTTTTGTTATCTTTCTACCCTATAATTGAGGTGAAATGACAGAAACGATCCTTGTTGTGGATGACCAGTCCAGTGTGCGTACCCTGGTCAAAGATTACCTGAACAGCCAGGGCTACCGTGTGGTTACAGCAAATGACGGTCAGGAAGCTCTGTTTGTCGCGCGTCATGAGCATCCAAACCTGGTGCTGCTGGATATCATGATGCCAAAAATGGATGGCTACCAATTTCTGAGCGCTTTCCGGCGCGAAAACCAGGTGCCTGTGATCGTGTTGAGCGCTAAGGAAGAAGAAACCGACACCGTGCTTGGATTGGAACTCGGGGCGGATGATTACGTGATCAAACCCTTCCGCATGCGGGAACTGCTTGCAAGAGTGCGGGCAGCACTGCGGCGGGTGGAGACGCCCATCGAGCCGGCGAGCCTTCTGCGGGTGGGCGAACTGGTGCTGGACCGGACCGCGCATAGCGTAAAAATTGGGGAAAAGAAAGCCAACCTGACCGCTTTGGAGTTTGACCTGCTCGAGATCCTGATGGTAACTCCAGGCAGGGTTTTTTCGCGCACCGAGTTGGTGGATCGGCTCTATGAGAGCGGTTTTACCGGTTTGGAAAGCACACTCAACGTCCATATCCGCAATTTACGCCTGAAGATCGAGCCTGACCCAGCCGCCCCGCGCTACCTTGAGACTGTCTTTGGCGTCGGATATCGCATGAACAACCAGGAGCGTTCTTGAAAACATCGATAACCCTCAAACTCGTGATGGCTTTTGTTGCCGTCTCCCTGGTGACTGGTTTGGCGCTGGCATTCATCTTTCGTTCGCTGATTTCACGGAATTTTGAACGCTACGTGCTTGATCAGCAATCCCAAACCAAACTTGCGCTGGTCGAGGCGTTTTACGCCCAAAATAGCAGTTGGGAAAGCGTCGATGAAGTTTTGTCTTCAGAGGGCATGATGATGGGCGGGCGTGGGGCAGGGCGCGGACAGGGGCAGGGAGGCAATCAACCCCAGCAAGCGATGCAAGCTGGCTTGCGAACCTTTGGTCTGGCAGATGCGCGCGGCGTCGTGCTGGTGGGCGTGGAAGGGCTCTACCCAACCGGAAGTCAACTGACACAGCAACAACTCGAGTCGGGTGTGCCAATCCTTTTTAACGAACGGCAGGTGGGTACGCTCTTGAGTTCTCGCCTGATCAACTACTCAGGGCTCGAGCAAACCTTCCTGGACCAGGTCAACCGTGGATTGCTCTTGACGATGCTTGCAGCGGTGTTGGTGGTTTCGCTGCTCAGCTTGCTGGCATCCAGGAGTTTTACCCGACCGATTAAAGCGCTTACGGTGGCCTCACATAACCTGGCAGAGGGTAAACGCACGCAGATGGTAGAGGTGCGCTCCAGCGATGAGTTGGGAGAATTGGGCAAGTCCTTCAATCGCATGAGCCAGGAAATTGAAAATGCGGAGCAGCTGCGCAAGCAGATGACGGCTGATATCGCCCATGATTTGCGCACGCCCCTGACTGTCATCGGAGGCTACGTGGAAGCAGCCAGAGAGGGCGCTTTGGAACTAACCCCAGATCGCCTGGACGTGCTCGGGCTGGAAGTGAACCGGCTCAACCGCCTGGTGAGCGATTTACGCACCCTCTCGCAATCCGACAGCGGCGAACTCTTGATTAGCCGCGAAGCAGTGGACCCGGCAGGTTTACTAAACAAGGTCAGCGATATTTTCCGCCTGCAGGCAGAACAAAAGGGGATCGATTTGAGCACTGCAGTGGCAGAGGAGCTGCCAGCGCTTTTTGGGGATGAAGGGCGGCTGTTGCAGGTGTTGGAGAACCTGGTTGCCAACGCGCTCAGGCATACTCCATCCGGCGGACATATCACCTTGCAGGTGATGGAAGAAGCAGACCCTCCCGGTTTAGTCTTCAAGGTCAAGGATACTGGAGAAGGCATTCCCGCGGAGGAGTTGCCGTTGATCTTCGAACGCTTTCATCGCGTGGATAAGAGCCGGCATGCCGACAGCAATCAGAGCGGATTAGGTCTGGCGATCGCGCGTGCGATCGTGGAAGCGCACGGTGGCAGGATTTGGGCGGAATCCACGCCGGGCGTCGGCACAACTATCAGCTTTTTTATTCCATCGAATTAATCCCATTCCAACAATACGGATGGACTAAGACTGAAGACCTTCCGTCCGTTCTCTCTATAAAGACCGCGGTAAGGGCGAAGCAACCAGAGCGAATTTGGTCGCTATGAAAATCGGGTATAGTCTGGATATTTAGTTTGTCTATATTGACTTGTATATGGAACTTTGTACCTAACGAAGATAAAAACAATAAACTTGATATTATGAGTTTATAGGAGCTTCCCCTTTTCAGAACTCTTCTCTTAGCATGAATAATCTTGGGTCCCTCCAACGAGACAATTGGTATCAATGATCTTGTCCATTTTTAGAATAATTTCTTATATGAATTCGGGAAGCATCCATTCGTGAACACAAATATCACACGAGAGTAATTGCTGAGCAATTCATAGATACTAGATAAATCCCTTTGTATTAACGGTTCACCACCGAATAAATAGATGTCAATTTCTGGATTTGAGATTAGTGCGCAGTACCGCTCGAATTGGATTTTTCTAATGTTTTGAGTTCTGTTTTCATGACTCTGAAAACAATACACACAATTTATATTACAAGCTGAAGAAAAATTAAGATAGATTCTACTTCGATATTGATTGAGTTAAATATTATTAGAATGTAAATTTACGTAACAATTCTCTTAGATTGTGATTGTGGGTGGACTAGTGGTCTGTCAAACATGAATCACGGGATAGAGGTGCTTTAGCTTGATACGTGCACCAGCAGTGGTAAACCGCCAATCGACTTTGACGACTTTGGCATTACGATCCTTCTGCCAGGCCCGTACTTCTTTCTCCAAGGTAGGCTTGTCCGGAATTCGGCGAGAAAGACATTGGCGGATAAGAACACCTAACTCGATTTCAGCCATATTGAGCCAACTGCCATGTTTGGGAGTGTAATGGAACTCAAACCGTTCGATCAAGCGCCGGGCTTCTT